>Ga0307278_10000755_pt1 | contig 15895 bp, 17 predicted proteins | sample ER_DNA_117_FD_194482 | JGI IMG/M metagenome (GOLD analysis project Ga0307278, IMG submission 194482) | Bulk soil microbial communities from the East River watershed near Crested Butte, Colorado, United States - ER_DNA_117 | ecosystem: Environmental > Terrestrial > Soil > Floodplain | place... | reverse complement strand
CCATCAGATAGGCCTGCGGGTTGCGCACGATCGCCCGGCCCATGGCCACCCGCTGACGCTGCCCCCCCGACAGGGCCGCCGGCTTGCGCTTGAGGAACGGCTCCAGGGCCAGCATCTTGGCCGCCTCAGCGACCCGCCGGCGCTGCTCCTCCTTGGGCGTCTTGCGCAGCTGCAGCCCAAAGGCCAGGTTGTCCTCCACCGTCATGTGGGGGTACAGGGCGTAGTTCTGGAACACCATGGCGATGTCGCGGTCCTTGGGCGGCATGTCGTTGACCACCCGGTCCCCGATCCGGACCTCGCCCTCGCTGATGTCCTCCAGCCCGGCCACCATCCGCAACGCCGTACTCTTGCCACACCCCGAGGGGCCGACGAACACCATGAAGTCCCCATCGGGGATATCCAAGGTCAGGTCGTTCACCGCCCGCACCCCACCGGCATAGACCTTGGACACGTTCTGCAACTCAATCCGCGCCATCATTTGCTCCCTCTTCAGCTCACCCGTTTCGTGGTGATGGTCGTGACCGGCAGGCCGAACTGGCGGTGCAGCCGGTGCGGGAGATCCATGCCCAGCCACCTCGAGATGGGCTGGGGCAGGGTCGAGAGGATGATCTCGTCGAACTGCCGGCCGGCCAGCGCGTCGTCCACCGCCTTGAGCGGGTCGGCGTCCCCGAGGTCGCCGTCGACGTCGGCGTCCAGCTTGCGGAGGTCGTCCAGGAGCTGGCCCAGCCGGTGCTGGGCGTGCTCGGTCGCCTGGTGGTCGGCGGTGGCGTCGCCGACGGCAGGGCCGATCGGGGCGGCTCTGGTGAGGCGGGCGGCGAGGTCTCCGTGACCGGTGTTGGGAACCAGCACGTAGAACGAGCTGGGGCCGGCCTCCAGTCGCCGGCGGATCGCCTCGGTGAGCTCGGCTTCGGCCAGTGTCTGGTTGGCGATCACGAGGTATCTCCTGGGTGCCATCGGTCCTCCTGGCCGACTCCTGCTCCGGCCGCCCCGGCGACCATGAGCTCGTCCCGCTCCCAGCCGACGGGCATGGGATCGGACAGCTCGCCGAGGAACTGCCGGGCTTCGTCGTAGTAGTGGAAGGCGAGCAGCACCGGCTGCCCGTCACGGTCGTGGACGAGCCGCCCGCAGTAGAAGGCGTCGTCGGTGAGCGGGCGGGCCGCCGCGATGTCGAACGGTCCTGTCGGGGAGTCGGTCGGCACGTACAGGATCCCGCCGGTCGCCCCGGTGGCCCGGCGCGCGGCCGAGAGCTGCGGGTCGAGGCAGCTGAAGAGCAGGACCTGCCGGCCGCCGACCGCGGCGATCTGGGTGCACTCGATGTGGCCGAACCCGGAACCGGGCTTGCTGAGCGGCGGCAGCACCTCCCAGCGCCGCAGGTCCGGGGAGTGGGCGTGGCCGATGACGCCGCGGTCGTCGTCCGGGCCGGTGTTGGTGCGGGCGGTGATGAGCATGTGCCAGCCGTCGCCCCCGGGATCGGGGAGGACCCAGGGGTCGCGCCAGGCCTCCTCTGGCCACTCCCCACCGCCGAGCCGCTCGTACCAGCGCTCGTCGGCGGTCACCAGCGGGGAGGCTGGCTCCTTGCGCCAGGTCTCCAGGTCGGTGGAGGTGGCCGCCCCGATGCTCTGGCGGATCCTGTCGCCGACCAGGGTGACCCCGGTGTAGAACAGCCACCACCGGTCGCCGCCCCGGACCACGCTGCCGGTCCAGGTCGCCAGGTCGTCGAAGGCCGGCGGCTCGGAGGCGGCGACCACGTCGCCCACCTGGACCCAGGATCGTAGGTCGTCGGAGACGGCGTGGCCGATCGTGGCCCGGTGGTGCCGCCGCTGCTCGTCACCCAGGGCCCGGGAGGCGAACAGGAAGAACAGGTGGTATCGGTCGCCGTCCTCGGCCAACCAGAAGTCCCAGAGCCAGGCGCCGGGGAGCCTGAGCACAGGTCAGCCCTTCACGCCCGCGGAGGCGATGCTGCGGATGAACTGTCGCTGGAGGGCCAGGAACATCACCAGCACCGGGATCGTGATCAGGGTCGAGTAGGCCATGATCTGGCCCCAGAGGACCTTCAGCTGCTGGAAGTAGGAGATCCCGACCATGACCGGCCGCAGGTTCTCGGACTGGACCACCATCAGCGGCCACAGGTAGGAGTTCCAGGCCGGCAGGAAGGTGAGGATGGCCACGGTGGCGATCGCCGGGCCGGCCAGCGGCATGACCACGCTCCGGTAGATGCGGAACCAACCGGCGCCGTCGACCCGGGCCGCCTCGTCCAGGGTGGTCGGGATGCTCTGGAAGTAGGAGTAGAAGAGGTAGATCGAGAAGGCGTTGGCCAGGAACGGGAAGATCTGCACCCGGTAGGTGTCCAGCCAGCCGGTGGTGTAGTAGAGCTGCCCGCCCTGGAACAGGAACCAGGGCAGCTTGTTGACCCACCACAGCAGCGGCAGGGCGAAGGTCTCGAACGGCACCACCAGGGTGGCGATGATCGCCGCCAGGACCACGGACTTGCCCCGCCAGCGCATCCGCGACAGGGCGAAGGCGGCCATGCTGTTGACCAGCAGGCCGACCAGCACGATGAGGGTGGTGATGACGATCGAGTTGAGCAGGAAGCGCCCGGCCGGGACGGTGTCGAACACCCCGGTGTAGTTGGCCAGCGAGATGTCCCCCACCGGCAGGAACGCCTTGATCGAGGACAGGTCGGCGAAGATCTGCTCGTCCGGCTTGAGCGAGGACATGAACATGAAGACCAGCGGGAAGGCGAAGAAGACGACCAGCAGGAAGCGGACCAGGTACCCGCCGGCGCGGCGCAGGCCGGGCCGGCGGGTCTTCTCGGCGGCCGGAGCGGCGCGGCTGGGAGCCTGGGCCTGATCGAGGGTGGTCATGGTCATCCCTTCTCCCGGGTGAGGTAGCGCTGCACGAGCGACACGGCCAGCACCAGCACGAAGAACACCAGCGAGATGGTCGAGGCGTAGGCCGTCTCCTGCTGGCCGTAGCCGACCCGGACGGCCTGGAACACCACCGTCGAGGTCCGGTCCAGGGGGCCGCCCTGGGTCATCACGTTGATCTGGGCGAACAGGCTGAGGGCGGCGATGGTGATGGTGACCAGGATGAAGGTCCTGGTCGCCTTCAGGCCCGGCCAGGTGATGTAGCGGAACTGCTGCCACTTGCCGGCCCCGTCCAGCTCGGCCGCCTCGTACAGCTCCCCGGGGATGGTCTGCAGGCCCGACAGCCAGATCACCATGTGGAACCCGACCGCCTGCCAGATCGACATGAACATGATGGCCGGCATGGCCGCCGTCAGGTTGTTCAGCCAGTCGGTGCCCTGGACCACGTTGAAGGTCAGCGCCCCCAGCATGTGGTTGATCAGCCCGTCCGGCTGGTACATGAACTTCCAGAGGATCGACACGACCACGATCGAGGTCACCACCGGCACGAAGTACATGGTGCGGAAGAAGTTGACCCCGCGGATCCTGGCGTTGACCAGCAGGGCCAGCAGCAGCGCGAACCCCGACTGCAGGGGCACGACCACGACCGCGAAGTAGAAGGTGTTGCGCAGCGCCTTCCAGAACACGGGGTCGCCGAACAGCCGGGAGAAGTTCTCGAACCCGATGATCTTCGCCGGCTCGGGTGAGATCAGCCGGGCGTTGGTGAAGGCCAGCGCGAAGCAGAGCGCCACCGGGACGAAGAAGAAGACGATCAGCAGCAGGACGGCCGGGCCGACCATGGCCGCCCCCATCAGCCCTTCGCCGCGGCGCCGGATGCGTCTCGTGCTGCCGGAGGCGGCTGGGGTCGCTGCTCGAGGGCCACTGGTGGCCGGGGTCTCCTGGGTGACAGCCATGGCGCACTCCATGGGTGGCCGGGCGACGCCGGGCGCAGGCGGCTGACCCGCCCGCACCCGGCGCCCGCCGCGGGATCAGGCTCCGTAGTTGTCGTTGCTCTTGAGGTTCTGGTCGATGTTGCTGGCCGCCTGATCCAGGATCTTCTTGGGGTCACCGCCGGCGACGATGTCCTGGGCCGCCTTGGCGAAGGTGGTGGTGATGTAGGGGTAGCCGGGGGTCGGCGGCCGGATCACGGCGAACTTCTTGGACTCGTCCAGGTAGAACCGCCTGGCCCCGTTGGGCCCCCAGCCCTCGGCCTGGGCCGCGGCCTCGTCGGTCGCGGGGATGAGCCCCAGCTTGTTGGCGAACTGGGCCAGGTACTTGGCCTGCAGGGAGAACTTGAGGTAGTCCAGCGCGCCCGACTTGTTGGTGCAGCCGGAGCTGATCCCCCACTGCCAGGAGCCGCCCCCGATCTTCGGGCCGGTGCCGAAGTCCGGCGGCGGCATGACCACGCCGTCCTTGACCTTGTCGATCGTGGTCGCGTTCCAGACGCCCGACCACACCATCGCCGACTTGCCGTTGACGAAGTCCGCGAAGGCGTCGCTGCTCGACTTCGCCGGGGTGTACTTGCTCTTGATCAGCCCCTGGAACCAGTTGGCCCAGGCCAGCGCCTTGTCCCCGTTGAGCACCCCGGAGGCGGTGGTGTAGCTGTTGCGGTCGATCAGGTCGCCGCCGAAGGACTGCAGGAACGGCGAGTAGCCGTAGGTCCACCACTCCGGGGTGGGGTCGCCGGTGCCGAGGTCGAAGAGGATCGGGTACTTCCCGGACGCCTTGAGCTTGGCCAGGCCCTGGTCGAACTGCTGCGCGGTCCACGGCTTGTCGATGGTGGCGACCGGGAGCCCGGCGGCGTCCAGCGCCGACTTGCGGGCGAACAGCGCCAGCGCGGCGTCGTAGTAGCCGATCGAGTAGAGGTTGTCCTTCCACTTGCCGAGGGTGCTGGGCAGCTGCTTGCCGACCAGGTCCTGGGGCAGGTCGAGGGGGACGAGGTAGCCGGCCCAGGCCCAGTTGGGGACGATCGGGGCGTCGATGTCCAGGATGCAGGGCAGCTTCTTGGCCGTCGCGGCGGCCGTCACGGCGTCGTTGTAGGCCGCCTGCGGGAACGCCTGCAGCTTGACCTTGGCCTTGGGGTTGGTGGCGTTGTAGTCGTCGACGATATGCTGGACGAGGGACAGCTCCACCTTGTTGCCGGCGTTGTGGGTCCACAGGGTGAGCTCGCCACCCGAGCTGGTGCCGCCGCCCCCGCTGCTCGGTGCCTTGCCGCCACAGCCGGCGAGTACCAGCACCGCGGCCAGCGCTACTACACTTGCCGATGCGAGGGGCCTAGGCCTATGCCATCTCACGATAGGTTCCTCCGCTCCACGGCCCGGCTTGAACAAGGCGGGCGACGGGCGATCGCGGCAACGATCGCTTGTGTTGTGGGGGTCAGCCCCGCCGTCCAGGTGACATGGGCGGCGGGGCGACCGATCTTCGGCGAATCAGCCGCCCGGACAGCTTCACCTGCTTCGCTCGTTCGCTTGGCGACGCCATCAGGGCCAGCAGCTGCCGGACCCCCCAGGCGCCCATCTCGTAGTGCGGCAGGGCCACCGTCGTCAGCCCGGGGAACAGCCCCGACGCGACCAGCTCCATGTCGTCGAAGCCGACCACCGACAGGTCCTCGGGGATCTCCAGCCCGAGCTCGTGTGCCGCCCGGTAGACCCCCATGGCCATCAGGTCCCGGAAGCAGAACAGGGCGGTGGGCCGCTCCGGCAGGGCCAGCAGCTGCCGCGCCGCCTGGTAGCCGCCCTCGGGACCGTTGTCGGTGACGGCGACGGCCAGCCGCGGGTCGGGCAGGATCCCGGCCTGGTCGAGGGCCCGCTTGTAGCCCTCCAACCGCCCGGTCGCGGCCAGGATGGGCTGCGCCTGGGTGATGAAGCCGATGCGGCGGTGACCGTGGGCGAGCAGCTCGCCGACCGCGGTCATCGCTCCCCCGACCTCGTCCGGGACCACCGAGGAGACCGTGGGGTCCGCCGACTCGGCGTCGACGAGCACGACCGGGGTGTCGTCGAGCACCTGCGGCACCTCGACACCGCGGTGGTACATGGCCGCGTACAGCACGCCGTCCACCTGATGCTGGAGCAGGGTCGCGAGCTCGCGCGCCTCCAGGTCACGGTCGCCCTCGGTGTTCATCAGCAGCACCACCCGGTCGGCCGCCCGGGCCGTCTCGAGCGCCCCGAGGATCATCCCGACCGCGTACGGGGTGGTGGCCACCGTGTCGCCGACGAACCCGATGGTCCCCGAGCGCTGGGCCCGGAGCCCCTGGGCCAGCCGGTTGGGCACGTACCCGAGGCGCTCCGCGGCCGCGCGGACCCGTTCGCGGGTATCGGCGCTGATCCGGGCCGAGGAGACGTCGTTCAGGGCCGCCGAGACCGTGGCGATGGAGACGCCGGCGGCCGAGGCCACGTCCGAGATACGAACTCTGCCGGGCATTGGCAACACCCTTGCAGAAACGTTTCAGCACCTTCTGTGGGGAGTATCCTTCCCCGCCGACGAGGTCCTGGCCGCCTCCTAGCCTCGTGTTCCGCACATGGTGGGTGGTGAGCCGCTCGTAGGGTGTTCGAGCGGATTGTCGCTGGAGTGTGGCAGGGTTCGCCGATGCGACCTCGTGCCCGGCTGCGAGCCCAGTTCGGTGCGCCCAGCCTGGACAAGGCGCTGGGGGCGTTGCCAGTGGTCGCGGAGTTCTGCCGGCGGCTGGAGGTGGCCGGGATCGTTGACCGGGCCTGCCCGGTCCGTGAGGTGGCGCTGGTCACCCATGGGCAGGTCATCGAGGCGCTGGTCGCCAACCGGCTGACCTCGCCTGCGCCGCTGGTCCATGTGCAGGACTGGGCCGCTGAGTGGGCGGTCGAGGAGGTCTGGGGGATCGAGGCGGCCGTGCTCAACGATGATCGTCTCGGCCGCGCTCTGGATGCGATCGCGCCGGCGCTGGACCAGATCGTGGGGTCGGTCGGCGCCCGCGCGATCGGCGTGTTCGGCCTGGAGGTGGCCCGGCTGCACTGGGATCTGACGTCGATCTCGCTGTATGGCGCCTATCCCGACCCTGACGATGGGTTCCCGACCCCCCGCTATGGCCATCCCAAGGACCGCCGCCCCGACCTCAAGCAGGTCCAGACCGGCCTGGCGGTCACCGGTGACCCGGCCGGTGGGGTCCCCGTCTTCCACCGGGCCTACGACGGCGGTGCCGGCGAGGTCGCCCAGGTCATCGGCGCGATGACCGCGCTCAAGCAGCTGGCCGGCCAGCGGCGGCTGCTGCTGGTCGGCGACTCCAAGCTGATCGCTTATCCCAACCTGCGGGCCATGATCGCCGCCAAGGTCGGCTTCATCGCGCCGGCCTCCAAGACCTATGTGCCCGCCGCCGCCTTCGCTGTCCTGGACCCTGCCGCCGCCACCCCGGTCGACTATGCCGCCGCCCGCGATCAGCACAAGCCGCCCGAGCGGCGGGGCAGCTACCGGGTCATCGAGGACACCATGACCCTGGCCGGCAAGCGCAAGGGTGACCCGGTCCTGTCGCTGCGGCGGGTGCTGGTGTGGTCCTCGGCCCGCGCCCAGGCCGCAGCCACCAACCGGGCCCGCAAGCTGGAACGCGCCCGCGATGACCTGGGGCGGCTGCAGCGCGGGCTGGGCAGCCGCCACTACCCCGACCCCGGCGCGGTCACCGCCCGGGTGCGCGCCATCACCACCAGCCGCAAGCTGGTCGGGGTGCTGGAGGTCGAGGTCGGCACCGACCCCGCCACCGGCAAACCCGCCCTGGCCTGGCACTTCGACCAGGCCGCCCTGGACGCCCAGGCCCGAACCGATGGCTGGTACGCCTTGGTGACCAACCTGGACCCCACCGAGGCCGACGCGGCCGAGGTCCTGCGCCGCTACAAGGGCCAAGAGGTCGTCGAACGCCGCTACGGGGCATTCAAGGGGCCGCTGGCGGTGGCGCCGCTGTTCCTCAAAGACAACCAGCGCATCGCCGCCCTGATCACCGTCATCTGCCTGGCCCTGCTGGTCTTCTGCCTGGTCGAACGCCAGGTCCGCCAGGCGATCGCCCCCGCCCACAAGCTCGACGGGCTGTGGGCTCACCGCCCCGCCAAGCCCACCGGCCGGCTGATCTTCACCGCGCTGGCCAGGCTGCGGCTGCACCCGGCCAGCGGCACCGACCCGCCGACCATCCCCCGGCCCCCACCCCTGCAAGCACGCATCCTGGAGCTGCTCGAAGTCGACGCCACCCGCCCACGCTGACCGACCCGAGGCCACCATGCGCCCACCCCGTCCACCAACCCTCATGTGCGGAACACCCGCCTAGCCGGTCTCTTCGTCCAGCAGGCCCTCTCGGAGGATCGCCAGCGTCCGGTTGAGCAGCCGGCTGACGTGCATCTGGGAGATGCCGAGACGGGCGGCGATCTGGGACTGGGTCATGCCGCCGAAGAAGCGGAGGTACAGGATGCGGCGCTCGCGCTCGGGCAGGCCGGCGATCAGGGGGCCGAGGGCGGCCCGGTACTCCAGCGCCTCCAGGCTCTCGTCCTCGGCGCCGATGTGCTCGCTGACCGCGGGGGCGTCCTCGCCCCCGGCGGGGGCGTCGAGGGACACGACCGCATAGGCGTTGGAGGTGTCGAGGCCCTCCAGCACCTCCTCCTCGGGCAGGCGGGCCTTGGTGGCGATCTCGGCGATGGTGGGGGAGCGCCCGATCTCCTGGGACAGCTCGGCCACCACCTTGTTGAGCGCCAGGTTGAGCTCTTGCAGCCGCCGGGGCACCCGCACCGCCCAGCCCTTGTCGCGGAAGTGGCGCTTCAGCTCGCCAACGATGGTCGGGGTGGCGTAGGTGGAGAACTCCACCTCCCGCTCCAGGTCGAAGCGGTCGATCGCCTTCAGCAGCCCGATGGTGCCCACCTGGACCAGGTCCTCCAGCGGCTCGCCGCGGTTGCGGAACCGCCGGGCCAGGTACTCGACCAGGGGCAGGTGCAGCCCGACCAGCTCCTCGCGCAGCGCCGGGCTGCGGGTCTCCACGAAGCGCCGGAACAGGTCCTTGGCGTGGCCGCGGTCGACCGTGCGGCCGTTGAGCGGGGCGACCCCGTTGCCGGCGGCGTCCGGTTCCCGCTGCACGCCGGCCTCGGGCAGCTCGCTCACCCGCGCCCGCCCGCCTTGCGGAAGCTCAGCCACAGGCGGCCGTCGTCGGACTGCTCGCGCACCTCGTCGGTCATGGCCGACAGGATCTGCCAGGCGAAGGTGTCCCGGGCCAGCGGGTCGCCGACCTCGCCAGCCTCGACCGAGACGTCGACCCGCAGCTCGGCGTCGGCCAGGTGGTAGGCGACGTTCAGGGTGGTCGCGCTGCCCCGCCTGGCCAGCAGCTGGGTGCAGGCCTCGTCGACCGCGATCCGGAGGTCGTCGATCTCCTCGTAGGTGAACTGGAGCTGGGCCGCCAGGCCGGTGGCGGCGGCCCGCACCACCGCGAGGTAGGCGCCGGACGCGGGGATCTCGAGGTGCACGGTGGACGTCATTCGCGGGACTCTCCTACCACCTTCGGTTCCGCCCTCCATCCAACCCCGGTCCCGGCCGATCGCGCAAGGAGTCAGCGGCCCGCCGGCCGCAGCACCCACAGCACCCGCCCGCGGGCCGGCTCGGCCGGGATGGCCGGCCACATCGGCCGCCGCTCGGCCAGCCGCAGCCCAGCCGCCCCGACCAGCGCCTCCAGCTCGGCGTCGCCGTAGAGGCGCTGGTGGTAGGTCTCGGCCTCGGTGACGCGGCCGAGCGACCAGCGCAGCCGCTCCACCACCAGGTCGCCGTGGAGCTCGTAGGCGGCGTCCAGGCGCAGCCCGTCGCGCTCGACGTGGCGGCCCGGCTCCCAGCCCTCGTGGACGAACCGGGCCGACAGCGGCTCGACCACCACCGTGCCGCCGGGGGCGGCCACCCGGCCCAGCCGGCGCAGGGCGGCCAGGACCTCGGCCGGCTCGAGCAGGTAGTTGAGGCCGGCGTTGAGGACCAGCACCAGGTCGGCCCAGCCGTCGCGCACGGGCACGGCCCGCAGGTCGCCTACGGCCAGCCCCACCCGTCCATGACCCCGGCATTTGGCCGCGGCCACGGCCAGCATCGCCGGGGAGAGGTCGAACCCGGCCACCTCGAGGCCCCGGGCGGCCAGCTCGATGGCGGCGCTGGCGGTGCCGCAGGCGCCCACCAGGACCCGCCGGACCACGGTGCCCTGGGCGGCGGCCGCCTCGAGGCACAGGTCGGCGAACCGGTCGTAGGGGGCCGCCCGCCACACCAGGTCGTAGACCTCGGCGTAGCGCCGGTAGGCGCCGGAGGGAACGGCAGGCACGGCCCCGATTCTCGCACGGGGGGGTCGAGCCGAGCCCGCCGGTGCTTAGGCGGTAGACTCGGGGCCCATGATCGACGGGCGAATTCCCGAGCCGGCGCGCATCACCCGGCAGCGCACCGCCGTGCTCGACGCCCTGCGGCGCGCCCCCGAGCCGTTGTCGGCCAAGGACCTGCACGCCGGCCTCGGCCATTCCGTCGGGCTGGCCACCGTCTACCGGGCGCTGCAGGGGCTGGTGGACGCGGGCCGGGTGGACGTGTTCCGGCGCGGGAGCGGCGAGGCGCTGTTCCGCCTCTGCAATCCCGTGCACCATCACCATCTGGTATGCCGGCGCTGCGGCCGGGTGGTCGAGATCGACACCTGCGAGGTCGAGCTGTGGGCGTCCAGGGTGGCGCACCGCCACGGATTCTTCATCACCGACCACCAGGCGGATGTTTTCGGGGTGTGCGCCGCCTGCCGGGACGGGCCCTGAAACGACGACGCCCGCGCCACAATTGGCGCGGGCGTCGGGCGACCGCCGGTGTCAGGCCGACTCGGCCTTGTTGTTGGCGCGCGCGCCGGCACGGCGGCGGGTGGCCGCCGCCACCCGGGTGGTGGAGCCGGGCTTGCGGCCGCGCTTCTTGAGCGTCTTGCCGAGGCCCTCGAGCTTGAGGTCGCGGTAGTTCTTGGCCGAGATGTCGAGCTGCTGGGTCGACCCGTCGGGGTGGCGGACGGACAGCTGGTAGGCCTCGCCCTCGGGAATCTCGGACCGATCGATGTCCGAGACGTACATGGTGATCGTCTTGGTGCCCATGCGGACTCCTTTCGTTGCCTATCAGCGCATTCTGGTACCCCCACCGCGCTGATTTCTCGGACGAGATAACCACAGCGATCAGCGGTTCGCAACAACTTGCTGGCTAATCTTCGCCCAAACAGCCGACGAAAATGGACGTTTGGGTTCCGTCCCAGCGACCGGGTCAGTCGGAATGACACGATCGCGCGGTCATTTGCCGGCCGGCCGCCCGGCGCCGGTCCCGCGGTCGCGCGGGGAATTCGCCGCGGGCCGGCCGTCGCGGGCGACCAGCCGCACCCGCTCCAGGGCGGCCAGGTCGGCCAGCGGGTCGCCGTCCACCAGCAGCAGGTCGGCACGCGCCCCCGGGGCGATCCGCCCGGCGTCGAGGCCCAGGTGGTCCGCGGCCACAGAGGTGGCGGCGGCCAGGGCCCGCCCGGGATCGAGCCCGGCCTCGACCAGCAGGCGCAGCTCCTCGACGTCCACCCCCGGCGGCGGTCCCTGGTTGCCCAGGTCGGTGCCGTACACGACCAGCCCGCCCCTGGCCACGAACCGGCGCACCCCGGCGCGCCGGGCCGGGGACGGGTCGATGTGGAGGGTCGGCACGGCCACCACCGACTCGGCCAGGGCCTCGACCAGCGGGTCGGGGAGCCCGCCGGGGTCGAACGGCCAGTGGGCCAGCTCGCCCACCCCGGCGGCCAGGGCCTTGGCCGCCTCGGCGGCGGTGCCGACGTGCGCGGTCACGCCGAGGCCGCGCTCGCCGGCGGCCGCGACCACCGCGGCCAGCACCGCCGCGGGCAGGGTCGGGCCGACCCGGTCGTCGAGGGCGACCTTGATCACGGCCGCGCCCGCCCCGGCCAGCTCGGCCACCGCCGCCACCGCCTCGGCGACGCCGTCCACCGGCCGGGCCGTGCCGGGCGGGGCCCACGGCGCCCGGGTCGGGTAGCCGCCGGGCACGGTCAGGATCTGCCCTGCGGCCAGCAGCCGCGGCGAGGCCGTTCCCGGGGCCGCCCCCCGGCGCAGGGCGGCCAGCCGCTCCGGCGGCCAGCCGAGGTCGCGCACCGTGGTCACCCCGCCGGCCAGGACCTCGCCCGGCGGATAGAACCCGAGATGGACATGGGCGTCGACGAACCCGGGGAGCAGCGTGGCCCCGGTCCCGTCGACCACCACCGCGCCGGCGGGCGGGACCACCTGGTCCGCCGGCCCGACCCGCTCGATCACCCCGCCGGCCGCCACCACCGTGCGGCCGGCCCGCGACGAGCTCCCGCCGCCGTCGAACACGGCGGCGCCGACGACGGCGAGCGGCCGGGGGTCCGGGGGGTTCGGGGGGCTCAAGGGTAGCCCCCCGATGCATCAGGGCGTTTCGGGGCGGGGGAGCCGGGCATCCCCGCAAGCTACACCGGTACCATCCTGGCCATGAACGACCGCCCCGGCGACTCCACCCTGGTGCTGCACGGGCCGCCGGACGGCGCCACCCCGCTGCGGCTGGGCGGGCGGGTCACCCTGTACGTCTGCGGCATCACCCCCTATGACGCCGCCCACATCGGGCACGCCTTCACCTACGTGGCCTTCGACACCCTGGCCCGGTTCCTGCGCGCCCGCGGCCACGAGGTCCGCTACTGCCAGAACGTGACCGACGTCGACGACGACGTGCTGGCCCGGGCGGCCCGCAACGGCGAGGACTTCCTGGCCCTGGGGCGGCGGGAGACGACCGCCTACCTGGAGGCCATGGACGCCCTGAACGTGGCCCGGCCCAGCTTCTTCCCCAAGGCCACCGAGGAGATCCCCGCCATGCTCGAGCTGGCCGGCCGGCTGGTCGAGGCGGGCAACGCCTACGAGGTCGACGGCACCCTGTTCTTCGACGTCACCAGCTTCCCCGGGTTCGGGGAGCTCTCCGGGCTCGACCCGGCCGGCCAGCGCGAGCTGCTGGCCGAGCGGGGCGGCGACCCCGACGACCCGCGCAAGCGCCACCCGCTCGACTTCGTGGTCTGGCAGCGCAGCCGGCCGGGGGAGCCGTGGTGGGACAGCCCCTGGGGCCGGGGCCGGCCCGGCTGGCACCTGGAGTGCTCGGCCATGGCCCGGCGCTACCTGGGGGTCACCATCGACCTGCACGGCGGCGGCGCCGACCTGCTCTACCCCCACCACGAGTCGGAGCGGGCCCAGTCCGAGTCGGCCAACCGGGTGCCGTTCGCGCGCCGCTGGCTGCACACCGGCATGGTCCGCTACCAGGGCGAGAAGATGTCCAAGTCGCTCGGCAACCTGGTGTTCCCGCGGGAACTGTTCCGCGACCACGAGCCGGCCGCCATCCGCCTGGCCCTGCTCGCCCACCACTGGCGCTCGGAATGGGAGTGGGACCCGGCCGAGCTCAAGGAGGCCGCCGAACGCCTCGCCACCTGGCGCCAGGCCGGTGGACGGTCCCGCGCCCCCGCCTCCCCGCTGCCCGAGGCGGTGGACGCGGCGCTGGCAGCGGACCTGGACACGCCGGCGGCGCTGACCATCGGGGACGAGCTGGCGGAGCGGGGGGACGAGGGCGGCGTGGCCGCCACCGCCGGGGTGCTCGGGGTGGAGCTGGGGAGCGGGCCGGGGGCCGGCTGACGGCGGCGGGCTATCCAGCCAGGGCGGGAACGGCTAGGCTGCCCGGTATGCGCGGGGACAAGGTGGAGGTGCTGGTCGACACCGGCAACGGGGGCGTGCGCGGGTTCGAGATCGTGGCCACCCGCTCCGGGCGCCGGGTCGAGGTCACCACCTCACGGACGATGGTCGAGGTGGCCGAGGTGACCCGCACCGGCCAGCCGGTGCGGACGGCCCGGTTCCTGTCCTCGCGGGTGGTGGCGATCGTCGAGCACCCCTACGACGACGGCCGCCCCCAGGCGGCCGGGCCGACCGGCTGAGCCGGCCGCTCAGCCCGGCGCGGCGACCCGGCCCCGCTCCAGCCGGCGGGCCAGCGCCCCCAGCAGGCTCAGCTGCGCCTCCCGGGGCCATGCGTAGGCGGCGCGCTCCTCGAAGGCCGCCTTCACCGCCCGGTCGACCCTGCACAGGGCGCTGGCGATCTGCTCGTCGGTCAGGTCGAGGACGGCCGCCTCCAGGGCGGCCCTGGTCGGGTTGGTGGTCGGCGTCGCTGGCATCGGTCGGCCCCTCGGCTCGGGTCTCGTGGCGGTAGCTTAGCGACGCTGGCCTACTGGCTGCGCCGCCACGGCTTCAACGGGATCCTCCCCCAGGTGCTGGCCGCCCGCACCCGGACCGAGCTGATCTCGATCGAGCGTCCCGGGCGGTCCACCATCGAGCTGGACATCAGCCGGGTGGTGGCCGGCATCGCGGCCCGGCACGTCGAGATCGGCTTCGAGCACGGCCCCCGCGGCGGTTCGACCTGGTCGTCGGCTGCGACGGGCTCCACTCCAACGTGCGGCGGCTGGTCTCGGCGAGGAGCCGGGCTACCGCCACTACCTCGGCGGCTACCTCGGGGTCTTCACCCTCTCGAACTACCGCGGCCTCGACGGCCGCATGGTGGCCTGGAACGCCCCCGGCCGGGCGGCCGCCATGTACCCGGTGCGCCAGACCGGCCAGGCCGGGCGCTGTTCCTGTTCCGCGCCGCCGAGGAGCTCCGCGACGACCACGGCGACCTGGAGGCCGAGCGGCGGCTGCTGCGCGAGCGGTTCCCCGAGCCGGTCTGGGAGCTGCCCCGGATCCTGTCGGAGCTGGAGGCCGCCCCCGACTACTACTTCGACTCGATCGGCCAGATCCGCATGCCGACCTGGTCGAGGGGGCGGGTCACCCTGGCCGGCGACGCCGGCTACTCGCCGGGCCCGGCCGTCGGCGGGGAGACGGCCCTGGCGGTGGTCGGGGCGTTCGTGCTCGCCGGCGAGCTGGCCGCGGCCGGCGGCGACCACGCCCGGGCGTTCGTCGGCTACGAGCGGGCGATGGCCGAGCTGGTCCGGCGCAGCCGCGGCATCGGCCCGGCGGCGATGAAGGCCCTGATCCCGCGGACGCCCATGCAGGTCTGGCTGACCCCGCAGCTGCTGCGGCTGGTGTCGCGGCTGCCGGGGCCGCTCCAGCGGCGGCTGTCGGCGCTCCAGACGGCGCCGGCCAGGGCGCTGGAAGCGTCGACCTGCGCCGCTACGACGGCGCCGCCTGACGGCCGCCGAGGAGCAGCGCCAGGTCGGCCCGGTGCTCGGCCGGGCCGCCGGGGGTCTCGCAGATCACCGGGGCGCCGGCCGCCTGGGGCGGCACCTTCCAGCCCTGGGGTCGCCGAGGAAGAACTGGACGCAGTCGGCCCCGCGGGCGGCCCCCTGGCCGAGCGGGTCCTCGCGCCCCAGATGGATCCCGATCTTCGTCTCCACGATGTTTTGACCGTAACACGGGAAGCGGACAGGCCCGCCGGTGGTTGTCCCTTTGTCGCTGCTTCCCGGGAAGCCCCGGGAACCGGGCCCGGGGGGGCGGACGGGCCCGCGCTGGGACGGTCCCCAGCGCGGGCCCTCCGTCGTCCGGAGGCCGCCTGACGGCTAGGCCGTCCTGGTCCCGGCGGCGGACTCGAGGCCGAGCTCGGCCACCGAGGTCTCGCGCATCTTGAACTTCTGGACCTTGCCGGTGACGGTCATGGGGAAGGCGTCCACGAACCTCCAGTAGCGGGGGATCTTGAAGCTGGCGATCTTGCCCCGGCACCAGTCGCGCAGCTCGTCGCCGGTGACCTGCTGGCCCTCGCGCGGCCGCACCCAGGCGCACAGCTCCTCGCCGTACTTCGGGTCGGGCACGCCCACCACCTGGACGTCGGCCACGGCCGGGTGCTGGTAGAGGAACTCCTCGACCTCGCGCGGGTAGACGTTCTCGCCGCCGCGGATGACCATGTCCTTGATGCGGCCGACGATGTTGGCGTAGCCGTCGGCGTCCAGGGTGGCCAGGTCGCCGGTGTGCATCCAGCCGGCCTGGTCGATCGCCTCCCCG
>Ga0307278_10000754_pt1 | contig 15895 bp, 22 predicted proteins | sample ER_DNA_117_FD_194482 | JGI IMG/M metagenome (GOLD analysis project Ga0307278, IMG submission 194482) | Bulk soil microbial communities from the East River watershed near Crested Butte, Colorado, United States - ER_DNA_117 | ecosystem: Environmental > Terrestrial > Soil > Floodplain | place... | reverse complement strand
TACTGCATCGTGTCGTAGATGGCGAGGCCGGAGTAGACCTGGCCGCCCGGTGAGTTGATGTAGATCTGAATGTCCTTCTCGGGGTCCTCGGACTCGAGATGGATCAGCTGCGCCACGATCAGGTTCGCGATCTGATCGTCGATCGGCGTGCCGAGGAAGATGATCCGCTCGTTGAGCAGACGCGAGTAAATGTCGAACGAACGCTCGCCGCGCGAGGTCTGCTCGATCACCATCGGGATCAACGGACTCATTTGTCTCCTATGAACTTCATAGCTATTGGCTATTCATTGCAGACGGCCGCATGGGCAGAGCCCATGCGGCCTGGAAGGTGACGCCGCAAGCGGTGTCACCGTTCAGACTGGCTCGTTTCAGCCGGGGGTCCACAGTTTCGTGTCGGTCTTGGGCTTTTCCTTGTCGGGCGTCCAGATTTGTTCGCGAGCCTCCGCCTGCTCCGGGGGGATCCGCTCCACTTCGGCGGCGATGCGGTCGAGTGCGCGAGCCAGGCGCATCGCCTCGCGCTCGGAGTCGTACGCACCGGCTTCCCGCGCCTGCTCGATGATCGTATCTGCGTCTTCGAAGCGATCCCGGAACGCTGCGTCGACCTCCTCGTCGTCGACCGCGATCCCGAGGTCGTCGGCAGCAGCCTCGAGCAGCAGCTCACCGGCAACGGCCGAAGCGGCCTGCTCGCGCAGACGCGCGACGAGCGTCTCCGCAGACTCGCCCGACAGCTGGAGATAGGCGTCGAGCGAGCCGCCGCTGCGCCGCATCACGCTGTCGAGCTCTCGCAGAAGCGATCGGGTGCGTGCGTCGACGAGCGGTCCCGAGACCTGCACGTTCGACGCTTCCACGAGGCGGTCGAGGGTTGCACGCCGGAACGCCTCGTCGGCTTCGGCCTCGAGCTGCTCGCGCAGGCGCTGCTCGACGTCAGCGCGAAGCTCGTCAACGGTGTCGAACTCGGAGGCCGACCGCGCCAGCTCGTCGTCGAGCGGCGGCAGCACCTTTTCCTTGATCTCCTTCATCGTGACCTGCACCGGTGGGGCCCCGTCTTCGCCGGGACGATCGAGCTGCACGTCCTTCGTCTCGCCCGCCGACATCCCGACGAGCTGCTCCTCGAGCTCCGGCAGGAGACGGCCCGTGCCGAGCTCGACGACGTAGTCGCGCTGGCCGCCGTCGCCGGCGACGAGATCGATGACGACCGTGTCGCCCTGCTGTGCAGGACGATCCTCGACCGGCGACAGCTCCGCGATCGTCGAGCGGAGCACGTTCAGCTCGTGGTCGACGTAATCCTCCGGCACCTCCGGTTCGGCGTACGGCACCTGCAGCTGCTTCCAGTCGGCGACCGCCGGCTTCGGCAAGACGCTCACCGTCGCGGTGAAGCGCCAGTCCTGGTCGTCCGAGGCAGGCAGGTCGTAGTCGAGCTCCGGCTGCTCTGCCGGACGGATGCGCGACCGCGCGACGGCATTGCCGTACCACCCGGCGATGTGGCTTTCGATCGCCTCGGTGTAGATGCGCTCCTTGCCGATCCGGGAGACGAGCACAGGCATCGGCACCTTGCCCTTGCGGAAGCCCGGAATCTTGACGCTCTCGGCAAGGTCGGATGCGGCGTGCTCGACAGCGTGGTGCACGTCCGCGCTCGGGACGTCGACCGTGAGCCGGACCTTGTTGTCCGGCAGCTCCTCGACCTGGGTCGGCATCGAGCCATTAGAGCAAACGGCCACTAACCTGGGCGCAATGCGGCTTTTTGTGATCGCGCGGCACGGCGAATCGACCCTGAACCTCGAAAACCGCGTCAACGGCGATCCCGCGGTGCCGGTTCATCTCACTGACAAAGGCCGCGACGAGGCCCGACTCCTGGGGCAGCAAGTCGCGCACATCCCGCTCGACCTGTGCGTGTACACGCAGTTCTCGAGAACGCACGAGACCGCAGAGATCGCACTCGCGGGCCGCGACGTCCCGTTCGAGGAGCACGCCGCGCTCGGAGACATCGATCTCGGCGAGCTGGAAGGGAAGACGCTGGAGGAGTACCGGGCGTGGAAACGCGCGCACACGCGCCGCGACGCTTTTCCCGGCGGCGAGTCACTCGACGATGCCGCGCGCCGCTACGCGACGGCGTTCGAGGAGCTCCTCGAACGCTCGGAGTCGTCCATCCTGGTTGTCACACACGAGATCCCGCTGCGCTACGCGATCAATGCAGCGGACGGCTCCGACAATCTCGACGGCCCGGCGCATCAACTCGCCAACGCGACCCCCTATCTCTTCGACGCCGAAGCGCTCGAGCGGGCGGTCGCGCAGATTCGGCGTCTCGCATGACGCCGCAGCGATGCGGGCGAGAGGACTCGAACCTCCAAGGAGCGTTAGCCCCACTGGGACCTAAACCCAGCGCGTTTGCCAATTCCGCCACGCCCGCGGGTCCCCAGAGTAGACCTTGCCCGCTCAGGAGCGTACGATCTCCGCCGCCAGGAGGTTTGCAATGAAACGCGCTGGAATCTTCGCCCTGATCTTCCTCGCGGCGGCCGGGACCGCCGCGGCTACTGCTGGACAACGTCACTCGGCCGCGCCGAGTGCGGCGCGCTGCGGTGGACCGCTCTGGCGGTTGAAGACCTTCAGCGACCCACAGCGGAGGAAGGTCGATCTCGCCCCGCTGCAGACCACGATCGCTGCGATTCGCGAGCGAAAGGGGCCGGGTCAGCCCCCGACACGCCGCACGACACCGTTCCAACTCCATACCTGGGAAGTCCCGGCGCAGGTCACGTCGTACAAGGTCGAGGCCACGGGTGCGATCAGGCTCGTTCTCTTCGATAACCCCGTGTACATGAATGCAGTGATCCCGGCGCCGAACTGCCTCTCGGCGAGAACACGGGAGCGTGCCGAAGTGATCGCAACGTGGCAGGCGTTCGTGGCGAAATGCGGCAAAGGAACGTCGATTTGGCAGCCGCTCGGAGCGATCTTCTTCGTCCGGGGTGTCGGCTTCTGGAGTCAGAAGCGCCAACTTCGAGGCGGAGCGTCGAACGGCGCCGAGCTACATCCCGTAACGGGTCTCCGGGTCGTCGTGAGCTGCTAGCGGACGCTCCGCGCCCGTCGCGGGGAGCTGCAGCCAGAACGTCGATCCTTCGCCCTCGGCGCTCTCGAAGCCGATCTCGCCGCCGTGCGCCTCGACGATCTGGCGGGCCAGGACGAGCCCCAGGCCCGTGCCGCTAATGCCGCGCTCCCGACCGACGTCCCCCCGGAAGAACTTCGTGAAGATTCGCTCCTGGTGCTCCGTCGGGATGCCGAGCCCTTCGTCCCGCACCCAGATCCACGCGTCGTCACCGACGAGCGAGGCGCTCACGTCGACCACGCCTCCGTCGGGCGAGTACTTGATCGCGTTCGACAAGACGTTCCCGATCACCTGGGCGAGCCGGTCGCGATCGCCGTAAACGAGGAGGGGCTCGTCGGCCGGATCGAGCCGCAGCTCGTGGTCCCCACTCTGCGCTGAGTAGAGCGTGATCTGCGCCGAGAGCAAGTCGTTGAGATCGATCGCATCGAGCCGGAGCTCGAGCGTTCCCTGCTCGATCCGCTGTAGGTCCAGCAGATCGTTGAGCAGTTCCGCCAGCCGGCGGGCCTCGGTGCGGATGACTTCGAGGTAGCGGCGCATCTCCTCCGGCGGGAGGTCGCGATCGAGCATCAGCGCGGAGAACCCGAGCACACTGGCGAGCGGCGTGCGGAGCTCGTGCGACACGTTGCTGACCAGTTCGCTCTTCGTTTGTTCGCTTTCGACCAGTGTCCGGTTGCGCTCCTCCAGGTCGGCCAACGTCGTCTCGAGCGACGCCGCCATGGAGTTGAAGGTGCGTTCGAGCTGCCCGACCTCGCCTGGCCCGTCCTCGCGCAGCCGGCCCGACAGGTCGCCGCCGGCGATGCGGGCCGCGGCGTCGGCGGCAGAGCGCACCGGCCCAGCGACGGCGCGATTCACGTACAGCGCACCTAGAAGAATCAGGAGCAAAGCGGCACCGAGGCCGATTCCCCCGACGACCAAGGCGCGTTGTGCAGTGGCGTGCGCGCGTTTGTCGCTTTCGTCGCCCCGTGCCGCCTCGGCGCCTATGAATTGATCGAACTGCCTACGGATGGAGTCGGTCCGTAGGCCGGCCACCCTGAACTCGTTGGAGACAACGAGCGTCGTCAGACCGGGGTTCCGCTGTAGGAAGCCCACGAGCGGCCGAGAGTAGTGCTGGAAGTAGTTGTTGATAGATCGCTGGATTTTCAACGCGCGCGCGTGCTGCTTCGGGTCGCCGTCCGTCAGTCGGACGAGATTCTCGACCGCTCCCGGATATCGTTGCTGCGCCCGGGTCCAGGGCTCGAGGTAGATGTCTTTTCGGGTAATCGCGAATCCGCGCATGCCCGTTTCGAGATCGACGACGAGCGTCTGCAACTCGTTCGCCGTTGCGATCACCTGCTGGGAGTGGCGCGCCTCGAGGGAGCGCTGGCGCAGTCCGGTGATCGCGAGGAAGAGGATGAGGAAAACCACGCCGAGACCGGCGCCGACGATCAGCGCGGACATGCCGATCCGGGCCGCCAGGCCCGAACGTGCCCACCAACTTCTCATGCGACTTTGTGATCCGCTCGTGCCCGCGTCGAGCGGTGCGTCCGTAGCGCTGCGGGGCCGGCTCATGCTCTCTCTTCGAGTACCCCCTCCACCGCAGCCGCGATTTGTTCCGGCTCGAAAGGCTTGACCATCACGACGTTAGCGCCGGCACTCAGCGCCTGCTCGCGTGTGGCGGGCTGAGCGGTGAGGACGATGACGGGGATGTCTGCCAACTCCTTCTCCTCCCGAAGCGCGCTCAGGACCTCGAGTCCGCTTCGTCTCGGCATCATCATGTCGAGGATGACGACATCGGGACGCTCGCGCCGTGCGAGCTCGAGCGAAGTATCGCCGTCATCGGCCTCCACGAACCGGTACGGGCCGTCCAGGCTGATGCGGATCAGCTCGCGAAGTGACGGCTCGTCGTCGCAGATGAGCACGGTTGCTAGGGAACCGGCCATCTGTCCCATGGAAGCAGATCCCAGCCGAAAGTCATAGAAGTCTCCTTTCTTCGCTGCCGGAGATCCCTGTTCCCCCTCGCCGATCCCTGTTCGGGACGTGCGTGCCGGCGGCCGCCCCTCAAGGAAGATGCCGCCGCGGCCGATTTCCTGACTTGTGGCGGCCCACGATCTCCCGAACTTCGACCCACGCGTGATCGAGCGCTTCGCCGAGAGTGCCTACCGGAAGGCGAACGCGATCTTCACCGGCTGCGTGGCCGGCGGCGTCACGCTCGGCGCGATCTTCGGTGCGACGCCGCTGACTCCCATCGGAGCCCACTGGCCGATCCCCCAAGCCTTCGGCTTCGCAACGATGCTCGTCGGTGCACTTGTCGGCGGCGTGATCGGGTACGTCGTCGGCGACACGCGCGCCGCGCTCTGCCGACTGCAGGGACAGACCGCGCTCGCGCAGGTCGAAGGCGCGAAGCATGCGCGTGCGATGGCTGACGCTATGCGCGAGATCCACGAGATCCACGAGCAGATCAGGGACCTCGCTCTGCCAGCCCCCGCGCCTGAGCCGGTGCCGGAGCCCTCGCCGTTCAACCTGCCGTCGCTGCCGGCACTCCGCGTCGCGACCGGCGGCCCAGAGCTCAAGCCGCCCCCGCTGTCGCCGCCCTCCTAGACCCTAGGATGGGCCGCGTGCCCGACGAGCCCGAAGCGCAGACGGAGGACGCACCCGAGCCGAAGGAGTGCCCGCGCGGCCACGGCCCGATGCGGCTGCGCACGCGTTGGGCGAACGAGCAGTCACATCCCGGTCGTAAGGGCGCGCACGCCCAACCGGTGACGGAATGGTTCTGCCCGCGCTGCGGACGGACTGCGCCGCTCGACTAGCCTCGGCCACCGCGGCGGCCCGATGTCCCGACGCAATGGCCCCGGGAGGAGTCGAACCTCCGCGCACGGATTCGACGTCCGAGGCGGGTTACACGACCATGCACACCCCCTGCAACCGAAAGTCTCGTATCCAGGGAAAGAGGCGCTGCGGCCCGTTGTGGGAGCGCACCGAAAAGCAGGGTTTGGCGGTCAAGTGCCCGCAAGATGTCCGCGTTTTAGAAGGTCAGCCTGGCTCCCGACCATCAAGCGCGGCCCAAGTGACTGCCGCCGCCACGACCGTAAACAGGCCGACGCGCTACCCGCATCCCCACGACAGGACGTGCTGGTGCGTCAGCCAGACGATCCAGACGCCAGCGACCACTGCCGCCACGACGCTCCCGACGCTGACGACGCTGACGACGCTTTCGCGCAGTGTCGACTCCCGCACCCCCATCACGACGATCGCGGCCACCTGCGTAAACAACGCGGCAGCCAGAGCGACCATCACCACGATCTCCGCCGTTGGGTGCGGTGCGCGGTCGTAGTAGCAGTAGCTCCGGGGCGTCGCTAGCGCTCCGGCGAAAGCCACTCCGAGCGCTATCTACGTCGCGCCGTGGAGCGCGTACGAGACTCCTCGATGGCTCACAACGACCAGAGCGTAGGTGCGGTTGCGGGCTTCGTCTACGACCTTCGCGCGCGGGCGCGAGGCACTGCGAAACGCCGATCACGCAGACGGGGGACGCGGGAACAGGTCGTGCAGCTCGGGCACAGGCTGACCGGTGCGTAGCTCGGGCCAGCGGGCGAACAGATGCCGGTGACAGAATTCGCCGACCGGCTCGAAGCAAAGGAAGACCAGGCCGCGCCCGTTGCGTGCGTCGGAAAGCTCGGCGAAGCGATGCAGGAACACATCGATGCCGATTGCGTCGAGCTGTGCCAGATAACGCTTGCTGAAGGCGGCTCTGTCCTCCAGGTCGAGCAGCCCGTACGGGGCGGCCTCCTTCAAGTACACAGGGCGCTCCCCGGCGTAGGTCGGGTTCCAGCGTGGGCGGCCGACGGTGATGCCGACGGGAACGAGCCCCGAGGCGACTATCAGCTCGCTGGCCTGATACCGGCTGGTGGCGAGGGGCGTCGTGCCAATTCGTGTTCACGAGGGCACTGAGGAGACGCACACGGTCTACTCCAAGCCTCCCTCACCGTGCCCGAACCACAAGCCGAAGAAGACCATGAACGCGAACAGAACCACCACGGCAAGCACGAGCCAGCGCACCCAAACAGGTATCGCTCGAAGCATGGTCTTCACCTTCCCTTTGCGATACGCAACGGAACAAATGCAATCGACAGGAGCACGAACGCCACTCTGATCACGATGTACACCGCAATCAACATGAACAAGACCGGCAAGACAAGGATCGCGATGACCAGGCCCATCAGGCAGAAGCTGCTTGCCGAGTCAGCGCCTGCGTCAGCGCCTCGGCCAGTTGCTCCGGGGTAAGCGCGCGTATCAATCCGCGTGATGGAACGAGCCGAGCGCGACCGCTGCATCCGCTGGCTCGACGCTCGCGCTCGGGACCGACTTGCCGAGCTCGAAGCTGCCCGGCGGCGCCGTGTCGCCAAAGCTGAGCGGCGTGCTCGCCAAAGCGCTTCGGCGCGTGGAAGCGATTCCAGACCGTGAGCCGCGAGGGTGCCCAGCGCGAAGGCGCGCCGCTATCTTCTGTGCGCGGTGGCTACCGTCCGCAGCCGCTCGAGCGGCGGGACCGTGGCGCGGCTCTATGTGCCCGTGATTACGACGGGGTCGGGTGGTCGCGGCGGAATGAACGGCGTTAGATCGTCGGGCGACGGCCCGAAGCCGGTGAAGGTGCAACTCGTGCCGTTTGCAAGTGCCTTGGCGATGATCCCTTGGTTCACCGGCAGGAGTACAACGGCAGTACTGCCGAGCACCTGAAGCGCTGCCGTCTGCGAAGGTCCGGCGTTCGTCAGGACGACGTCGCCAAGGCCCGTGCAGGTAGCGGAGAAGTAGAACGCGGTCGGGCCAGTCGGATCCGCTCGAACCGGAACCGCGCCGATAAGTGCCGCAGCGACTGCCGAAGCGAGCACGGCCACTAGCCGCTTTGAAGCCGTTTGCTCCCTCATGATCCCTCCCCTCGAACGGAGTCTGGTCAGGACAGTAAGACAATGAGGACGGCCGGGTCAACGCTCTTGGCGTCCGGGGATGGTCATGCTCATGGCCGGCGTTCCGCGACTGCGCCCATCTTGCGCGACTCGACTTGTCACCCTTCGGTGACGATCGCGGGTCCTTTCCAGGTCCGTTCCATGTCCGTAGATGCGCGATCAGTAGCGTTCTGGAGCGTCGTCGAGCGGTAAGGGAACAAAGTCGCCGATCACGGTTTTATGGGTCAACCGTGCGGCATTCCCTGCAAATGGAGGTATGGCCCCGGGAGGAGTCGAACCTCCGCGCACGGATTCGAAGTCCGTCGCTCTATCCGCTGAGCTACGGGGCCCGGCTCACGAGAAAGGGTGGCGGATGGGACTCGAACCCACGACCACCTGGACCACAACCAGGGGCTCTACCAACTGAGCTACCGCCACCGTGGACAGCTCAGAATAGCGGTGTCTCGTGCGGGCGGCCCCCGCAATTCCCACGCTATGAGTGGCCGGACCATCGTGTGGCGCCGCATGCGCCTGGGAGGATTCGAACCTCCGACCCGCGGCTTAGAAGGCCGCCGCTCTGTCCACTGAGCTACAGGCGCCGGGCGGGAAGCGTATCGAGGTGCCGGGCTAGCGCTTGACGCCGAAGTCGGTGGTCACAATCGTGACCTCCCGACCGCCGTACGTACCCGGCGCAGCGGGGACGTGCACGGCAGAGAGCCCGATCTCGCGCCAGCGCGCGGTGAGCATGTTCTTCCTGTGCTCCGGGCTGTTCCACCACATCTCGAGCGCACCGCCTGCGTCGACGTCGGGCGACGACCACAGCAGGTTCTCTCCGACCGACCAGTAGCGGCTGCCGCCCATCGGGTAGTAGCGCGCGATCCGCCTATCGAACGACGACCCGTTGGCGGAGTCGTGGCTGAAGTAGCCCCGTGCAGCCATCTCGGACGAATGCTGCCGGGCGGCCGCTGACAGACGGGAGGAAACACGCAGCGGAGCCAGGCCGTGCTCACGTCGCAGCGCGTTGATGTCGGCGAGGACGCCCTGTTCGAGCGTCGAGAGCACCGCGGCGGGCCGATCCGCGGTTGCACCGGCAGGCGACGCCACGACCCACAGACCGAAGGCAGTGATCGCCAGCGCGACGACGCGGATGGTGCGACTCCCCATGCCTGGAGAATCGGCGTGCCGCGCTCACGCCCCACATCCCTGAAACGAGCTACCCCGTTTCGGGGAGGGGCTCGCCTCTTCGGTGCCGGAGCCAGTCCAGGAAGACCACCTGGATCGCGCCGGCAACCGGAATGGCGGCGAGAGCGCCGAGCACGCCGGCCAGTTCCGCGCCGATGAGGACGGCGATCAGGACCGCGAGCGGTGAGAGCTGCACTGTCCGCCCGTAGACGACGGGCTGGAGGATGTGGTTCTCGAGCTGCTGGTAGATGATGAAGAACGCCACGACGACGATGCCGGCCGGAATGGAGTGGAGAAACGCGACCGAGCCGACGATGATCGCCGCGATCGTCGCGCCCGCGAGTGGGATCAGGTCGAGGATCCCGACGATGAGACCGAGAGCGATTGCGAACGGCACACCCATGATCGCGAGCACGATCGCCGTCAGCGTCCCGGCGATCAGGCTGATCAGGAGGTTGCCGGTCACGTACCCGCCGACCGTGCGGTAGATGTCGTGACCGACTGCCTGCCAGCGCTGCCTCGACGCCGGCTTCAGCAGCGAGAAGAACCGTTCGACCCAGGCCGGCCCTTCGAGCAGCATGAAGAACGTCATGAAGACGATCGTCACGGTCGCGAGCACGACGGTGACGACACCCTTGGCAACCGCCAGCGCCGTCCCGGAGATGCCGAACAGCTTCGACGCACCGCCGTCCGCGAGCGCTTCCCGCGCCTTGTCGACGAGGTGGTACTTCTCCTGCAGGAAGCCGAGCCTGCCCCGGCCCTTGGTGAGGTCGTCGAGGTAGGACGGCACCTTGTCGGCGAAATTGTTCACCTGGTCGACGAGGATCGGGATGAAGAGCCACCCGATCAGGGCCACGCCGGCCAGAGCGGCGATGAAGACGGTGCCGGTCGCCAGCCCCCTGCGCTGAATCCGCTGCTCGAGCATGTCGACCGCCGGATTCAGCGCAAGGGTCAGGAACAGCGCGATGAAGATCCAGGTGAGGATGTGCCGCGAGAGCCAGAGGATCTCGAGGACGATGAACGAGGAGACGAGGATCCCGATGACCACGAACACCGCCCGCGGTCGGAAGTAGACAACGCGCTCGCGCTCCTCCGGCACCCGGGCAGCATCGCCTGAGCGTCGGATGGCTTCGACTCGCGAAGCCATCTAGAAGGCGACGCGGGCTCCGCCCGTCTCGCCGCATAAACCAGCTCTGCGAGTCCCCCTCGCTCGAGTCGCAGGGCACCCTCTTGGACGATAGATTCAGGTGGCCATGTCGCTGAGAGGGAGAACCGTCGAACGGACCGCCACCTTGCCCGACGGGCGAAACGTGGTAGTGCACGTCGGGGTGCCTGAGGATCCGTACATTCCGCGCTCGCAGCTGGAGACGGTCGACGTCGAGCTGCACTCGGGCGGACACGTGCTCGCGGCCGTGAACACGGTGCTCGATCCAGACCAGGAGAGCGAGGCCGAGCAGCTCGCGCGCGAGATCGTCCAGAAGCTCGAGGCAGGCGAGCTCGAGCCGACGGCGTCTGCGATCGAGCCGCTCGCGGACACGCTCAGATGAACGCCACGCTGCACACGAACCACGGGCCGATCGAGATCGAGCTCTACCCGAACGAGGCACCGAAGACGGTCGAGAACTTCGTCAAGCTCGCAAGCGACGGTTTCTACGACGGGTTGATCTTCCACCGCGTCATTCCGGACTTCATGATCCAGGGCGGCGACCCGACCGGAACCGGCCGCGGCGGCCCCGGCTACCAGTTCGAGGACGAATTCAACGCGCACAAGGTCGACCGCGGCGCACTTGCGATGGCGAACGCAGGCCCGAACACGAACGGGAGCCAGTTCTTCATCGTCACCGCGGACGCTTGCCCCTGGCTCGACGGGAAGCACACGGTCTTCGGGCGTGTGACGTCCGGGATGGAGATCGCGGACAAGATCGCCGAGCTGCCGAGCGACGGGAACGACAAGCCGCGCGACGACGCCGTCATCGAGCGCGTCGAGCTTGCTGCCGATCCCGAATAAACGCCGCGAGCGGTAGGCCGTACCAGAGCAGGAGGAACGCCGCGCCGACGAGGGCGGTGAACGCGGCCGCCCAGGTGCGGTGGAAGAGAAGGTCGGTGATCACGTACACCACGCACGTGATCGCGACGGCGAGACTGAAGAGCCCGGCGATCGTGAGCGCGTTCGAGATGATGAGCATGCGCTCCTTGTCGTGCTGCCGCCAGCGTAGGCGGTGATACGAGCTCGGCGCGATCAAGAGCACGCTCGACAGCGCTGTCGCGATGAACGCTGTGAAGTAGAGGTCGCGACCGGTGGGAGTGAGCTTCGGGAAGCCGTTTGCGAACGGGACGGCGAGCAGGAAGGCGAACAGCACCTGCACGCCCGGAAGAGCGACGCGCAGCTCGTTGAGCAACTCGATCAGCTCACGATTGTGTCGTTCGTCAACGCTTTCGGGCATGTCCTTCCTATTCCAGCCAGGCTTCGCGCGTAAAACCGCCGACCTCCTGAATGCCGCCGTAAATACTCTGGACGATCCGCGTCCGGCAGACGGCGACACGACAGGTGCCGTACGGCAGTTTGTTCTGTCGCTTCTTCCGGCTGTATTTCGAATACACGTTCACAGACGACTTGCAGAGGCACGTCTCGGGGAGTCCTGCAGTCTGAAGCCAGAAGCGCTCGATCTCGCGCTGCCGCTCGAGATGGTCGGCAAAGAGGTTGCAAGTCAGCCGGATCTGTTCCTCATCGATCTGAAAGCAAGTTCGCAAGAACGCCACGAAGAAGCGCACCATCTCAGGGTCGGAGTTCGTGAAGCGCAGCGTGTTTCGATTCTTGCCCCCTTCCGCCCAAAAGAGCATGCAGCCGGCGACGTAGAGAGGATCGCCTCCCCGCGCCAACTCGCGACCTTCTTCTTGATACGAGGCACGCTCGGCCCTCCGGTTCGCCGCTTGCTTCCAGGTCCCGCTCATCTGACGGTTGTAGGCGACGTTCCGAAGCTGCAGCGCAGCGTGCTGATCAGGGGTGAGTTCGATGTCACGCACCCATACGCTCACGGACGCGACTGAAACGCCGACGCGCCGCGCAATGTCCTTGATCGACGCGCCCTCGCATCGTCGAAGTTCTCGAGCCAGTTCTCGCTCCTGCGTTTTCACTTTGGAAAACGTAGCCTGCTCGTCGGACGGCTTAAGCGGGCGAGGAGGATCGAACTCCTGTATCGAGGGTGGAAACCTCGCGCTTTGCCACTAAGCTACGCCCGCGCGGCCGGGATAGCGTACCGCCGTGAGTCCGTATTCGTGGGCGCTGCACTGGGACGTTCTGCTCGCGATCGCCGCGCTCGCCGCGGCGTATTACTGGACGCAGCGCCGCTGGCCCTCCGACACGACGCGCCGGGCGGCGTTCGACGTCGCCGTGATCCTGCTGCTGGCCGTCTACATCACGCCGCTGCACACGATCGCGCTGCACTACTTGCTTTCGATCCACTTTCTGCAGAACGTCGTCACAGCCGAGTGGGCACCCGGGCTCGTCGTGTTCGCCATCTCCCCGGTCCTCGGTCGCACCGCCGCCCGCTTCATCCATCCGCTGCTCGCGCTCCCGCTCTGGCTCGCGACCTACTTCGTGTGGCATGTGCCGGTCATCTACGACGCTGCATTGACCAGGCCGCATTCGCTCCTGCACCTCGAGCACCTCACGTACTTCGTCGCCGGGGTCCTCATGTGGTGGCCGGTAGTGCACGGCGCCTTCTCCGAGGGCGCGAAGGCCGCCTATCTCTTCGCCGCGTTCGTGCTCGCGTCGCCGCTCGGGCTCCTGCTCGCGTTACTACCCCACCCCGTGTACGGCTTCTACAAGGACGCGCCGCAGCTCTGGGGGCTGTCGGATCTGACCGACCAGCAGATCGCGGGCGTCACGATGGCCGTGGAGCAGGCGATCGTCTTCTTCGCCGTGTTCGCGTACTTCTTCATGCGCTTCCTGCGCACCGAACAGATCGCGGGCGTGTTCAGCGGAAGCTCGAGATGAGCGCCCCGCCTCCGACCACGAGCGCGGCCGCGACGAGCAGACGGACGCCGATCCGCTCGGATTTGCGGAGCACGACCATCGAGATCAAAACAGCGAAGAGCGACTCCGTGGCGACGAGCGGTGCGACGACCGTCACGCGCCCGCGGTCGAACGCCGAATAGAGACACGCGTAGCTGACGCCGTAGACGAGCCCGGAGGGCACGAACGGGCGAAACGCCTGACGCACGCGCGCGACCGCGTTGGGGCGCATCAGCACGACGAGAGCGATCACCACGGTCGCGGACGCGAGCGAGGCGCTCGCCGCGACGAGGCCGGGCACGTCGCTCCCGCGAGCGCCCCAGCGCACGAGGTTGTCGCGGATCCCGAACAGCAGCGCCGCGGCCAACGCCATCGCGATCCCGAGCGACAGCAAAGCTCCCGACCCGCCGCGTTCGCGGACGAGCAGTGTGCCACCGGCAACGACCAGCAACGTTCCGATCACGAGTGCCACGTGCAAGGGCTCGCCGAGCAGCGTCACGGCGATCGCCGCCGACAGCACCGGCGAGACGCCCACGAAGACGGCCGTGCGCGACGGTCCGATCACGCCGACCGCGCGCGTGAACAGGATCTGACTGATCCCCGGCGCAAACAGGCCGGTGACGAAGAACGGCCACGTGTCCTCCCAGTCGACGCCGGACAGGTCTCCTGCAGCGACCGCGAGGACGGCGCAGAACACACCCGCGAGGAACGTCGTGACGAGAGACGCCGCCTCCGCATCGAGCGGCGGGTGGAGCGCGAGGCGGATCGTGACCGCGAGCGCACCGAACGACAACGCCGCGCCCACAGCGAGGAGGACGACCAAGTCGGGACGGCGAGATTCGAACTCGCGACCTTCGGCTCCCAAAGCCGACGCGCTAACCAGGCTGCGCTACGTCCCGATGCACAGAGATTAGCGTCAGCCCGAGTCGGCTAGGTTCGCGCGGTGATCGTCCCTCGCCCGGCACTCGGCTACGCGATGGTCGCGCTCGCCGCGACGCTGTTCGCCGTTAACGGCACGGTCTCGAAGGTCATCCTCGGGTCGGGCATCAACTCGCAGCAACTGACGGAGGTCCGCTGCGCGGGCGCGTTGGTCGGACTCACGCTCATCGCTCTCGCGACGCGGCCCTCATCGCTTCGCATCGGCAGAGACGAGTTGCTCCTGCTCGTCGCGCTCGGCGTCGGTGGGCTTGCGCTCGTGCAGTGGTCGTACTTCTTCGCGATCCACCGCGTCGAGATCGGCATCGCGCTGGTGATCCAGTTCGTCGGGCCGATCCTCGTCGCGCTCTGGGCCCGCTTCGCGTACGGCGAGCACGTCCGGCGGCGTATCTGGGTTGCGCTGGCGCTCGCACTCACCGGGCTGGTGCTGATGGTCGAGATCTGGCGCGCCGACCGCCCGAACGCCGCCGGCCTCGCGGCGGCTGCCCTCGCCGCGATCACGTACGCGGCCTACATCCTCCTTGCGGAACGCGGCGTGCGGCGGCGCGACCCGATCTCGCTGTCCGCGTGGGGTTTCCTGTTCGCGACGATCTTCTGGTCGCTGCTGGCGCCGTGGTGGAACTTCCCGCGGGGCCGTGTCGGCGACGACGTCTCGCTGCTCGGCAACCTCGCGTCCAGCCACCTGCCCGTGTGGGCTCTGATGGTCTGGATGGTCGTCCTCGGCACGATCGTGCCCTTCGCGCTCGTCGTGGCAGCCCTCCGCCACATCAGCGCCACTCGCGCCGGCATCACGGCCATGCTCGAGCCGGTCCTGGCCATCGTCGTCGCCTGGGCCTGGCTGGGCGAATCGCTGGACCTGACGCAATTGTCCGGCGCAGCCGCTACGCTCGCCGGCATCTCGCTGGCCCAGACATCCCGCTGACCCCCGTTTTACGACTTCAGAGTGCCGCGAATCTTGTCCAACAGACGACTCCTAGCCGCTCTTGTCGTAGTTTCCGCCGTCCTGCTTTCCACCGCGACGGCGCAGGCGCGGGGCCTCTCAGGCTCCGAGGCCTCTCTCCTCAACACCATGAACGGCGTCAGGCAGAGCCATGGTCTCCCCCCGCTCCGAGTGGACTACCACCTCGTGCGCGCCGCCCGCGGACACTCCGCGGACATGCTGCGCCGCCAGTATTTCGCCCACGGCTCCGTCGTCCGTCGTGCCATCGCCGCAGGCGCCCGCGGCCCGCTCTTCGGCGAGGACCTCGCCTGGGAGAAGCGGCTCACTGCCCAGTGGGTCGTGGACCATTGGCTCGCAAGTCCTTCCCACCGTGCCGTCCTGCTGCGTCCGGGCTTCCGGCGCGTCGGAATCGGGATTGCGTTCGGCACGTTCGCCGGCCACGGCGCCGCAGGCGTCGTCACGGCCGACTTCGCAGGGCGCTAAGCGCCGCCCTCTACTCAGATTCCATCAACGACCGCAGTTCGGTGAGCTTCTCGGCGCGCAACTCGTCGCGCTCGCCGCGATCGATCCGATCCAGCAGTCTTTGCACGAGCGGTGCGAGCTCGAGCGGATTGAACGGCTTCGTGATGTAGTCGACGCCGCCGATGTCCAGCCCGCGGGCACGGTCGCGAAACTCGGCACGCGCGGTCAGGAAGATGATCGGGATCCCGGTGGTGCGGTTGTCCTCGAGCAGCTGCTCGGCGACGCGCCACCCGTCGAGCCCCGGCATCATCACGTCGAGCAGGATCACGTCCGGCTCTTCGTCGCGAGCC
>Ga0307278_10000753_pt1 | contig 15911 bp, 19 predicted proteins | sample ER_DNA_117_FD_194482 | JGI IMG/M metagenome (GOLD analysis project Ga0307278, IMG submission 194482) | Bulk soil microbial communities from the East River watershed near Crested Butte, Colorado, United States - ER_DNA_117 | ecosystem: Environmental > Terrestrial > Soil > Floodplain | place... | reverse complement strand
CCACCAAGCCGCTCGCCGCCGGCGTGCTCGCCCCGCTCGGCCTCGGCGCCGGGTTCCTGGACGCCGTCGGCGGCGGCGGCTGGGGGCCGGTCGGCACTCCCACGCTGCTCGCCTCCGGCCGGCTGGAGCCCCGCAAGGTCATCGGCTCAGTCGACACCGGCGAGTTCCTCGTCGCCCTCGGCGCCAGCATCGGCTTCCTGATCACGCTCACCTGGCGGGACGTGCCGCTGGCGATGGTCCTGCTGCTGCTCTCCGGCGGCCTGGTCGCCGCGCCGCTGGCCGCCTACCTGGTGCGGCGGCTGTCGCCCCGCAAGCTCGGCGTGATCGTGGGCGCGGCTATCCTGCTCACCAACACGCGCACCCTGATGACCACCTTCGGGATCCAGGGCCTCGCGCGCTCGGCCCTGTACCTGGCGATCGTCGTGGTGGTCGGCGCCGTCGCCGCCTGGCGGCTGTCCCAGGCGCGCAACCGGCGCCGCGCCAGGCAGGCCCCCGAGACGCCGATCCTCCCAGAGGCCGTCGCCGAGCTGGCGGGGTAGCCCAGAAGCCGCAGGGCAGCCGCACCGCCGGGCGGGCTATCCCTCGGTGGCGCCGAACACCCATTCCGGCCGATCGGCGCCAGCGGCCAGCGCGTTGGCCTTGTGCCAGTGCAGCGCGGCCAGGATCCGCTCGGTGATCGCGTCGACCGGCCCGACGGCGTCGATGCGCACCAGGATCCCGCGGCGCCGGTAGTAGTCGAGCAGCGGGTAGGTCCGGGTCCGGAACACCTCGAGGCGGTGGCGGACCGTCTCCTCGGTATCGTCGCTGCGGCCCTCATCTCGCGCCCGGCCGGCGAGCCGCGCCAGCAGCTCGTCGGTGCCGATCTCGAAGAACAGGGCCAGGTCGAACGACACCCCGCGGGCCTTGGCCCAGCGGTGGGCGGCCTCTGCCTGGGCCAGCGTCCGCGGGTAGCCGTCGAGGATGTAGCCGCCCTTGCTGTTGGCCTGCACGACCCGGTCCCTGGTCATCGCGATCACGACCTCGTCGGGGACCAGGTCGCCGCGGTCCATGTACGCCTGGGCTGTACGGCCAAGCTCGGACCCGCTGGCGACCTCCTGGCGCAGCAGGTCGCCGGTGGCGATCCGGGCCAGGTCGAAGTGCGCCGCGATCCGGGTCGCCTGGGTGCCCTTGCCGGCACCAGGTGGGCCGATCAGCAGCACGCGCATGCCTGCTCCAGGGCGGCGGTCAGGTCGTGCGGACCAGGCCCTTGACCATCTCGACGTTCTCGGGCGTCAGCTCCATGTCGGGATGGGCCTCGCGGACGTGCAGCTCGACGTGGTGCATGAGCTCGTCCTCGGTCCTGGTCTGGAACTGCCCCGGGCAGTCCATGCCGCTGTCGGCGCAGGTCAGGGAGTATGCCATCGCGCACCTCGTTTCGAGGTCGAAAGGCGGACGGCTCATCTTCCGCGCGGCCGCCGCGGCCGGCAAGCCCCCCCGGGCCGGGCTAGCCTGCGGCGAAGTGGTTCAGCAGCTCGCCGGCGTAGTAGTCCTCCCAGCGCTGGTCGGGGCGGCGCTCGGTGTACTCCTTGTCCAGGCGCACCAGGAGCCAGGTCAGCTCGCTGCGGACCACCTTGCCGCCGAGCAGGCCGGGCAGCTCAGACAGCGTGACCAGCCACTCCGCATACCAGGACGCCCAGTCGTCGTCGGCGCCGTCGGTGATCCTGAAGACCCGGTGGTGGGTCTCGGCGGCCTCGTGGAGCAGCTCGCTGACCTTCGTACCGCGCTCGTCCATACGCCGGATGATAGCGGCGTCGGCCGGCGGTCGTTGTCGGCCTGCCGGGGTAGGCTTCGGGCATGGCGTTCGACCAGGGATTGGCGCAGCGGCTCCGCGAGCAGCTCGCCGCCACCACGAGCCGGCTGGCGGAGAAGCAGATGTTCGGCGGCCTCGCCTTCCTCGTCGATGGGAACATGTGCGTCGGCGTGATGGGCGAGGAGCTCATCGCACGGGTCGGCCTCGACGCCACGGACGCGGCGCTGGAGCGGCCGGGAAGCCGGCTGTTCGACTTCAGCGGCCGCCCGATGAAGGGCTGGATCATCGTCGATCCCGCCGCCCTGGAGGACGACGACGCCCTCGCCGCCTGGATCGACGACGCGCTCCGGTTCGTCCGCACCTTGCCGCCGAAGTAGCGGTCAGGTCGCGTCGAACAAGGCAAGGCGGTGGGCGACCGCGGCCGCCTCGACCCGGGTCCTCACGCCCAGCTTGGCCAGGATGTTGGAGACGTGGACGCTGGCCGTCTTCGCGCTGATGAACAGCTCCTCGGCGATCTGCCGGTTGCTGAGCCCGTCCGCCACCAGCCGCAGCACCTCCAGCTCGCGCCGGGTGAGGCCGAGCTGGTCGTCCGACCCGGCGCTCGCCGGCCCGTCCGGCGCGGCCTCCTCCGCCAGGTCGATGCGGCCGCGCCTGGCGAGCTGCTCCAGCTCGGTCCGGAGCGGCCGGGCGCGCAGCCGGACGGCGATGGCGTGGGCGTCGCGCACGGCCCGCTCGGCCTGCTCGCGGTCCGTCCCGACGGCGAGCAGCGCCTCGGCCAGACGCCAGCGCGCATAGGCGGCCGGGTAGGGCTGCCCGGCCTTGTCCCAGGCGTCGGCCGCCGACTGCCAGCGTTCGGGGTCGGGGTCCCCCGCCGCTCGGGTCCACTCCGCCTCGGAGGCGGCCAGGTGCGCCTCGAACTCGGGGCCCCAGGGCGTGGCCAGGGCGCGCGCACCCTCCAGCAGCTCGGCCGCGACCCGCCGGGCGTCGGCCTCCTCGTCCTCCGCATGCCGGTCGCGGGCCCGCACGGCCGCGTCGGCCTCGGCCCGCAACCCGACCGGGTAGAGGCTGGCCGCGTAGCGCGACCCGTCCACCCCGAGGCAGGCCGACAAGCCGGTGGCCACGGCCGTCCGGGCCTCGGCGTGACGGGCCCGCCACACGGCCACGTGGGCCTGCTCGCGGTACAGCGGGCCGATGTGCTGGGCGCCGACGAACACCTTCTCGAACAGCTTGAGCGCTTCGCCCAGGTGCTCGGCGGCCAGCTCCAGGTCCCCCTGCCCGACCTCGAGGGCGGCCAGCGCCTGATACAGGTTGATCGCGGCCAGCCCACCCGAGGCCGTGGAGGGCAGCGCGTCGTGCAGGTGCTCGCGGGCCTCGTCCCAGCGTCCCAGCTTGATCAGCACGGCGGCGCCGTCGGCGCTCAGCCAGGTACCGAAGGAGCGATCCAGCCCGTGCTGCCGGGCCTCCTCGACGCCGCGCAGCGCCAGCGTGGCCGCCCGTTCCAGCTCGCCGGTGAGGTCCAGCAGGTCGCACAGGTTGGCGTAGCCACGCAACACGTCGTCGACGGCGAAGCCGTGATGCTCGTGGAGATCCTCGGCGATCCGCAGGGCCTCCTCGAGGTGGGCCAGCCCGGCGGCCGGGTCGCCGAGATGGGCGAGGACCACCCCGAGGGTGTCGCGGGCGTGGCCCTCGGCCGCCCGCTCCCCGGCCGCCCGGGCCACCGCGATGGCCTCCTCGCACACGGCCCGGGCCTCCTCGAACATCGGCTTGAGCATGAGCGCCTGGCCGAGGCCGGCCAGTACCTGCGCCCGTTCGGGCGTCGGCGGGTCGGACGGCACCAACCGGACCGCCTCGTCGTAGGTCGTGAAGGCGCCCGGCTTGCCGGACAGGCGCAGGAAGTGGGCCAGGCGCGCGGTGAGGACGCCGGCGCGCAGGGGCTCGGCGTCGGCGTCGACCTCCCGCAGGGCGGTGCGGATGAGCGCGACCGCCCGGTCCGCGCTGGCGACGCGGAAGGCCGACTCGGCCGCGCGGCCGAGCAGGTCGACCCGGTCCATGCCGAGGCCGGGATGGACGGCGGGGACCCGCTCCCACAGCTCCAGGGCGCGCTCGAACTGCCGCTGCGCCTCGGCGTAGGCGTACACCCGCTCGGCCGCCAGGCCGGCCGTGACCGCGGCGGGGAGGGCGCGCTCCATGTCGTGGGCGGCGTACCAGTGATGCGCCAGCTCGGCCGCGGCGGTCGCCTGCTCGCAGCCTCCGGGGTCCTCGCGGGCGGCCAGGGTGGTCGCGTAGGCGGCGTGCAGGCGGCTGCGCTCCCCCGGCAGCAGGTCGCCGTAGACGGCCTCCTGGACCAGGGCATGGCGGAAGGCGTAGGCGTCGCGCTGGTTGTCGGCCACCAGCACGTAGGCGGAGATCGCCTGGCGCAGGGCCTCGAACAGCTCGGCGTCCGGCAGCTCGGCCACCTCCGCGAGCACGACGTGCTCGACCTGCCGGCCGGCCGTTGCCGCGACCCGCAGGACGTGCTGGGTGCGGTCGGGGAGGACGTCGATCCTGGTCATGAGGGTGTCACGCAGGGTCGGCGGGAGCTGCCCGCCGAGGCCGGCGGCCGCGGCGGCGACCAGCTCCTCGCTGAAGAACGGATTGCCCTGGGCGCGCTCGAAGACCTCCTCGACCAGCTCCGCGCCCGGAGGCTCGCCGAGGATGCCGCTGAGCTGGGCGATCAGCTCCGGCCGGTCGAAGCGTTGGAGCTCGACCCGCTCGACCCAGCGGATGCGCTCCAGCTCGGCCAGGAACGGCCGCAGGGGATGCCGGCGGTGCAGCTCGTCGGTGCGGTAGGTGAGCACCAGCAGCAGACCCGGGCGGCGCAGTCCGCGGACCAGGAAGCCGAGCAGGTCGCGGGTCGACTGGTCGGCCCAGTGCAGGTCCTCCACCACCAGGACGGTGGGCCGCTCGGCGGCGATCCGCTCCACCAGGTCGAGCAGGAGCTCGAACAGCCGCCCCTGGGCCGAGGTCAGCTCCGGCCCGACCGCCTGGCCCTCGCCGGCGGGCGGGCCGCCCAGCTCGGGCAGGAGCCGCGCCAGGTCGGCGCGACCGTGGCCGATCCAGCGCCGGGCTGTCTCCGGCTCCATCCCGCGCAGCATGCCCTGTAGGGCCGCGACCACCGGCGCGAACGGCACGCCCTCCTCGCCCAGCTCGATGCAGCCTCCGACGAGGACGCGCACGTCCTCGGTCTGGCAGCGTCGGATGAGCTCGTCGACCAGCCGGGTCTTGCCGACCCCGGCCTCGCCCCCGACCACCACCACCGCGGAGCGGCCGGCGGCCGCCCGCCGCCAGGCCTCGTCGAGCAGCCCGATCTCGGCGGCACGGCCGACGAACGTGGGAGAGGAGAAACGGATCGCCATCGTTGTCAGTATGGCGTTCCCTCCGACAAAGGCGCACGAGCCGGCGGGTGGGCGCCGGCTCGTGCTGGTGGAAGGTCTTGCGCTGGCGTCACGCCGCGCTGCGCCCGGGCCGGTATGCAACGAGCGCGCGCTGCGAGCCGTTGGTGCGGCGGTGCTTCCGGGCCGCGCGGGCCAGGACGGCCAGCCGGTGCCGGTTGGCGTCACGGCGGAAGTCGGCGATCCGCTCGCGGCCCAACAGGTCAGAGAGGTAGCTCTGCATTCTGGGTCACCTCGTTCCTCGTCGCCTCATCTGGTCTGTGACCAGCGTAGGTCTAAGGTGCCCCGCTCCGAATCGGACGGCAGCCCTACCTCTGCGGCCTTCCCACCTCAGATTGGCCGCCCCACGGCCCGCCTACCTTAGAAGCGCCAGTAGGGCCCAGAGCAATCCGACCTTGGCGTCTGCCCGGGGATCCAGTACGGTCGAACCCGCTATGCGGATGGACCGGCAGCAACAGGCCACCAGGGTCCTCCTGGTGCTTGCCGTGCTGCTTGCGTCGCTCTGGACGGGTGGCCTGGTCGCATCGACCGCGGGCGACGCCGCCGACGGGCTGGCGACGAGCCGCGCGCAGCCGGGGATCCAGCCGGCCGCCCTGCGGGATCGTGCCCTGGCGTTGCGCCGGCCGGTCGACCGCCCGGGCCCGCAGGGACGTCTGGTGCCGCTGCTGCTGGGTGCGCTCGCTGCCGTGCTCGCGGCCCGTCGGCTGCTGGCCGGGTGGCTTCGCCCTTGCCTGACGCGTGGTCGCTCGCTGGTCCGCTCTTCTCCCCTGGCGGCTCGGGCGCCGCCGCACCTCCAGTCGGCCTGACCGACGTTCCGCGCCCGGTGGTGAGCGGCGCGGGCTGATCCTGGAGGTTCTTCTCGGTGTCTCGTCACCTTGGGTGGCGCCTTGCCGCTGTGCTGCTCGTGCTCGGGGTGGCCGGCTGGCTGGCCGTCACCCGCCCCGCCCGGCTCGGCCTGGACCTGCGCGGCGGCACCCAGATCGTCCTGGAGACCAAGGACGGCCCCAACCAGCGCGTCGACGACGATACCGTGGCCCGCACCCTGGAGGTGCTTCGCCGCCGGGTCGACCAGCTCGGCGTGGCCGAGCCCACCCTCCAGCGTTCCGGGGCGCGGCGGGTGCTGGTGGAGCTGCCGGGGGTGTACGACCCGGAGGAGGCGGTCCGGGTGATCGGGCGCACCGCCCAGCTCGCCTTCCACCCGGTGCTCGGGGTGGCCGAACCCGCAGGCGAGGAGCCGCCCACGACCAGGCCGCCAGCCGATGCGGCTGCGCTGGTGCTGGCCGACGAGGACGGCGCCCGGCTGCGGCTCGGCCCAGCCGCCCTGACCGGCGAGGCGGTCGGCGACGCCCGTGCCGAGCTCGACCCGCGGTTCCAGGCACGGTGGCAGGTCGCGATCGAGTTCCAGGGGGTTGGAAGCCGGCGATGGGCCGAGCTGACCAGGAGGGCGGCCTGCGAGCCACTCGGGGATCCCAAGCGGCGGGTCGCGATCGTGCTGGACCGCCAGGTGATCTCCAGCCCCCAGGTCGACCCGTCGGTCACCTGCGAGCAGGGCATCACCGGTGGGCAGACGGTGATCACTGGCGACTTCAGCGACCGGGAGGCCGAGGATCTGTCGCTGCTGATCCGCGCCGGCGCCCTGCCGGTCCCGGTGGAGGTGGTCGAGCAGCGCACCGTCGGCCCGACGCTCGGTGCGGCTGCCATCAAGGCGAGCGTGCAGGCGGCGATCGCCGGCGCGGCCCTGACGATGCTGTTCATGATCGCCTACTACCGGCTGCTCGGCGGGCTGGCCGCCGTCGCGCTGCTCTGCTACGGGCTGTTGTCGTTCGCGGTGCTGCTGGCGCTGCGAGCGACCCTTACGCTGCCCGGCATCGCCGGGTTCGTGCTGGCCATCGGCATGGCGGTCGACGCCAACGTGCTGGTGTTCGAGCGGATGCGGGAGGAGCACCGGGCCGGCACCGGGCTTCGCCCGGCGCTGGAACGGGGGTTCACCAGGGCGTTCAGCGCGATCGCCGACTCCAACGTCACCACCCTGCTCGCCGCCGGGCTGCTGTTCTTCCTGGCCTCGGGGGCGGTCCGGGGCTTCGGGGTGACGTTGTCGGTCGGGGTGGTGGTGTCGCTGTTCACCGCCCTGGTCGTCACCCGGGTGCTGGTCGAGCTGGTCACCCGGCTCGGTGGGGTGCGGCAGCGCCCCGCCCTGCTCGGCGTGCGGGGCGGCGGGAGGCTGGCCGACTGGCTCGCCACCCACGGCCCCAACCTGATCGCCAAGGGCCGTTGGTGGCTCGCCGGCTCGCTGCTGGCGCTGTTGCTGGCCGGGGCCGGGCTGGCGGTACGCGGCCCCAACTTCGGGGTGGAGTTCACCGGCGGGCGGCTGCTGGAGTACCGGACGGCAGGACCCGTCGACCTGGACGCCGCCCGTGGGGCGCTCGCCGACGCCGGCTTCCCGCGCGCGGTGGTGCAGGCGTCCGGGGATGGCAACCTGACCGTCCGCACCGGCCAGCTCGACCAGGCCGGCGAGGACCGTGTGCGGCGGGCGGTCGCCGCGGTCGGCGGCCAGGCCGAGGAGCTGCGGGACGAGTTCATCGGCCCCACCATCGGCGCCGAGCTGCGTCGCAAGGCGGTCATCGCCCTGGGGATCGCGCTGCTGGTCCAGCTCGCCTACCTGGCGGTGCGGTTCCGCTGGACGTTCGGGGCGGCCGCGGTCATCGCCATGTTCCACGACGTGGCCATCCTGCTGGGGCTGTTCGCCTGGCTCGGCAAGCCGCTGGACGGGGTGTTCCTGGCGGCGCTGCTGACCGTGATCGGCTATTCGGTCAACGACTCGGTGGTCGTCTTCGACCGCATCCGCGAGCGGCTGCGGGAGCGCCGCCGCGAGCCCCTGGGCATCCTGGTCAACCAGGCGTGCCTGCAGACCATCCCCCGGACCGTCAACACCGGGCTCGGGGCGCTGTTCATCCTGGCCGCGCTGTTCGTGCTCGGTGGCGACACGCTGACCGATTTCGCGCTCGCCCTGCTGGTCGGCATCCTGGTCGGCACCTACTCGTCGGTGCTCGTCGCCGCGCCGCTGCTGGTCGCCTTCGAGCGGCGCTCCGGCCGTCAGCCAACCGCCGCACCGCAGCCGGCCACCCGCGAGCCGGTCAGGCCCGCCGCCACCGTGGCGATGCAGTCCGCGCCGGTGCCTGGCGGCAAGCGGGTTACCACCGCGCGCACCACGACCAGCACCCCTCGCCCGAACAAGCGCAAGCAACCTACCCGCCGCAAGAAAGGGCGACGGCGATGACCGCAGGCCCGCGACCCACCAAGCTGCCCCGACGACGGGCGCTGCGCCCAGCCGTTCAAGGAGGTGCCAGTGCGATCCTCCGGCGCTGTCGGTATCGACGGCCACCAGTGGAACGTGGAATGCGCTCCCGGGGCCCGCTTGCCCTGCCGGGCCATGTGCGAGTGCGGCTGGACGTCGACGGCGGGGCAGCGAACCCAGGTGCTCCTGGAACTCAAAGGCCACCTCGAGGAGACCCTGAAGGACGGCGCGGGGCTGAGCAGGAGGGGGCGGGATCTGACCATCGCTACGTCTAGGCAAGGAGGGAATCATGCCGACTTCTGACGAGCTGCGCGAACGAGCTCTCGCGCTGGCCCAGGCAGGTGTCTCCACCGACGACGCGGTCGCCGAGCTGCTGGCCCGCTGCGCCGACCACCGAGTGCCCGTGGTCAGGGCCCGGCAGGCGCTCGCCGACCAGTCGACCACGGCGCCACAGGGCGAGGTGGTCGCCCGGGCCGTGGCGCTGCTGGAGGAGACGCTTCGGCGCGGCTCCTGGACGTGACCTGAGCTGCGCAAGCACAGCAGCAACCAAGGAGAACACCATGAACCCGCGGCTGGACAACCCCCTGACCGGAGCCGATCCGCTGCTGCGGGGCGTGGTCATCACGAGTGTGGTCGGGCTGGGGAGCGCCGCCGGCAAGGCGCTCACCACCTTCCAGGAGATCCCAGACATCGGCCCACGCTGGACGTTCGTTGCCGCCTACGGGGCCGCCAGGTGCATCGGGTGGCCATGACCAGGTCCGAGCTGGCCGCCCGAGGCTGGACGGTCTCGATCCCCGCCACGGCCACCACCGAGCTCGAGAGGGCCGGCTTCGGGTGAGCCGCCGAAGCTCGAAGCCGCCTTCGCCGCCTGACCTGCGACCCTACTCCCCGCGTGCTGTGGTCCGGGCAGTAGCCGTCCAGCTCTCCTCGCCGAACAAGCGCAAGCAACCCACCCGCCGCAACAGCGGGCGCCGGCGATGACCGGCACGACCAGCCGCCGAGCCCACAGCGCGGAACGCGCCCTCGACCGGCCAGCCGCGTTCCGCGGCAGCCGGGCCGGTTGAGAGTAATCGTCACCATCCGGCGGAGATTGGGCTCTTGGCAAGTCGGGGGTTGACGTGGCTTTCAGCGCGAAGCATACTGCTCTCACCAGGGTGCTGAAACGTTTCTGCAAGGGTGTTGCCGTGCCCGGCAGAGTTCGGATCTCGGACGTGGCTTCCGCCGCGGGCGTCTCGATTGCGACGGTGTCCGCCGCGCTGAACGGCGTCGAGTCGGCCCGGATCAGTGCTGACACGCGCCTGCGGGTGCGGGAGACCGCGGCGCGACTGGGGTACGTTCCGAACCGTCTGGCACAAGGGCTTCGAGTGCAGCGGTCCGGCACGATCGGGTTCATCGGCGACACGGTGGCGACCACACCGTACGCGGTTGGGATGATCCTCGGTGCGCTCGAGGTGGCGCGGGCGGCTGGCCGGGTGGTCGTGCTGGTGAACACCGAGGGCGATCCTGAGCTCGAGGCACGCGAGCTCGCGACCCTGCTGCAGCACCAGGTGGACGGCGTGCTCTACGCGACGATGTACCACCGCAGCGTCGAGGTGCCTTCTGGGCTCGGAGCGACGCCGGTGGTGCTGGTCGACGCCGAATCGTCAGACCCCGGGGTGTCCTCGGTGGTCCCAGACGAGGTGGCTGGAGCGGTGACCGCCGTGGGTGAGTTGCTCGAGCACGGCCACCGCCGTATCGGCTTCATCAACAACCCGGATCCCATCCTGGCCGCGACCGGACGGCTGGAGGGCTACAAGCGCGCACTCAACCAGGCAGGGATCGGTCTTGACCCGACACTGATCGTCACCGCCCCCTCCATCGGCCCTGAGGGCGGGTACCGGGCGGCCCGGCAGCTCCTCGAGCTGCCCGCGCGGCCCACCGGCCTGTTCTGCTTCCGGGACCTGATGGCGATGGGGGTCTACCAGGCGGCCATGGAGGCCGGTCTCCGCATCCCCCAGGACCTTTCGGTGGTGGGATTCGACAACATGGAATTCGCTGCAGGGCTCTACCCAGGGCTGACGACCGTGGCGCTGCCGCATTACGAGATGGGGTTCTGGGGCGTCCAGCAGCTCCTTGCCGTGATGGAGTCACCGACAGAGAGGGCCAAGCAGGTGCGGCTGTCTGGGCAGCTGGTTCGCCGAAGATCGGTCGCCCCGCCGCCCGTGGATGTGACCTGAGCGGCGGGGCAGACCCCCACTGTCAAGCGATCGTTGCCGCGATCGCCCGTCGCCCGCCCTGTTGGAGCCGGGCTGTGGAGCGGAGGAACCTATCGTGAGATGGCACAGGCCTAGGCCCCTCGCGTGGGCCAGTGTAATGGCGCTGGTCGCGGTGCTGGTACTCGCCGGCTGCGGTGGCCGCGCACCAAGCGGCGGGGCAGGCGGGGGAGGCGAGGGTGGAGAGTTCACCCTGTGGACCCACAACGCCGGCAACAAGGAAGAGCTCGCCGCGGTCAACAAGATCGTTAGCGACTACAACGCCAGCCAGACCACGAACAAGGTCAAGGTGCAGGCCTTCCCCCAGGCCGCCTACAACGACGCCGTGACGGCCGCCGCGACCTCCAAGAAGCTGCCCTGCATCCTCGACATCGACGCCCCCATCGTCCCCAACTGGGCGTGGGCCGGCTACCTTGCCAAGCTCGACCTGCCCCAGGAGCTGGTCGCCAAGCAGCTGCCCAGCACCCTTGGCAAGTGGAAGGACCAGCTGTACTCCGTCGGCTACTACGACGCTGCGCTGGGCCTGTTCGCGCGCAAGTCGGCGCTGGACGCCGCCGGGGTCCGGGTGGCCACCGTCGACCAGCCCTGGACCGCCCAGGAGTTCGACCAGGCCCTGCAGAAGATCAAGGCGTCCGGGAAGTTCGACTACGTCCTGGACCTGGGCACCGGTGACTCCACGCCGGAGTGGTGGACCTACGGCTACTCGCCATTTCTCCAGTCCTTCGGCGGGGACCTGATCGACCGCAACAGCTACACGACGGCCAGCGGCGTGCTCAACGGCGACAAGGCCATGGCCTGGGCGAACTGGCTCCAGGGCCTGATCAGGAACAAGTACACGCCGGCGAAGTCGGGCACCGACGCCTTCGCCGATTTCGTCAACGGCAAGTCGGCCATGGTCTGGTCGGGCAGCTGGAGCGCCACCAACCTCGAGAAGGTCAAGGACGGCGTGGTGATGCCGCCGCCGGACCTGGGCGCGGGCCCGAAGATCGGCGGCGGCTCCTGGCAGTGGGGCATCAGCTCCGGCTGCCAGAACACGGCCGGTGCCCTGGACTACCTGAAGTTCTCGCTCCAACCCACGTACCTCAGCCAGTTCGTGACCAAGCTCAACCTGATCCCGGCGACCGAGGAGACAGCAGCCATGTCTCCCGGCTGGGAGCCGGACGGGCCCAAGCGGTTCTTCCTGGACGAGTCGAAGAAGTTCGCCCTGATCCGGCCGCCGACCCCGGCCTACCCCTACGTCACGACCACCTTCGCCAAGGCGGCCCAGGACATCGCTGCCGGTGGTGACGCCAAGAGCATCCTGGATCAGGCGGCCAGCGACATCGATCAGAACCTCAAGAGCAACGACAACTACGGAGCCTGATCCTCGGCGGATGCTGGGTGCGGACCGGACGCTCGCCCGCACCCAGCGCTGCCTGGCCACCTGTGGAGAGCGCCATGGCTGTTACCCAAGAAGTGCCGCCAAAGGGTGGCCTCCGAACCAGCACACGGGCCACTACCAGGAAACCCGCCGGGCGCGGCCATGAGACCCTGATGGGGACGCTCATGGTCAGCCCGGCCATGCTGCTGCTGATCGTGTTCTTCTTCATCCCGGTGGGGCTGTGCTTCGCGCTGGCGTTCACCAACGCCCGGCTGATCTCGCCGGAGCCGGCCACCCTCGTCGGACTCGAGAACTTCCAACGGCTGTTCCAGGATCCCCTGTTCTGGAGGTCGCTGCGCAACACGGTTTACTTCGCGGTCGTGGTCGTGCCCCTGCAGGCGGGGTTCGCGCTGGTGCTGGCGCTGCTGGTCAACGCCAAGATCCGCGGGATCAACTTCTTCCGCACCCTGTACTTCGTGCCGGTGGTCACCTCGATCGTGGTGGTGTCGATCCTGTGGAAGTTCATGTACCAGTCCGACGGGCTGGTCAACAACATGCTGCAGACGCTCACCTTCAACGTGGTCCAGGGCACCGACTGGCTGAGCAACCCAACGGCGGCGATGCCGGCGATCATGTTCATGTCGATCTGGCAGGCGGTCGGGTTCCACATGGTGATCTGGCTGTCGGGCCTGCAGACCATCCCCGGTGAGCTGTACGAGGCGGCCGAACTGGACGGCGCCGACAAGTGGCAGCAGTTCCGCTATGTCACCTGGCCGGGGCTGAAGGCGACCAGGACCTTCATCCTGGTCACCATCACCATCGCCGCGCTCAGCCTGTTCGCCCAGATCAACGTGATGACTCAGGGCGGCCCGCTGGACGCCACCTCCACCGTGGTCTTCCAGGCGGTCCGGGTCGGCTACGGACAGCAGGAGACCGCCTATGCGTCGACGATCTCGCTGGTGTTCTTCGTGCTGGTGCTGACCGTCTCGCTGGTGCAGCGCTACCTCACCCGTGAGAGGGGATGACCGTGACGACCATCGATCAGGCCGCGGCCCCGACCCGCGCAGCCCCAGTCACCGAGCAAACCAGGCGTCCCGGCCTGCGCCGCGCCGGCGGCTACCTGGTGCGCATTCTGCTGGTGCTGTTCTTCGCGTTCCCGCTGGTGTTCATGTTCATGTCTTCGCTCAAGCCGGACGACCAGATCTTCGCCGACCTGTCCTCGATCAAAGCGTTCCTGCCGGTCGGGGACATCTCGCTCGCCAACTACACCGGGGTCTTCGACACCGTCCCGGCCGCACGCTTCCTGGCCAACTCCATCGCCATCACGACTGTCACCGTGCTGGTCGGCCTGGTCGTGAACAGCATGGCCGCGTTCGCGCTGTCGCGGATGCGCTGGCGGGGCAAGACACTGGTCCTGGCGGCCATCATCGCGACCTTGGTGGTGCCGTTCGAGACCTTCGCGCTGCCGCTGGTGTGGTGGGTCAACAAGCTGCCCTGGTTGCTCTTCCAGGACGGCCAGTTCTTCTACACCACCGGTTGGCTGGACACCTATCGGGTGCAGATCTTCCCGTTCCTGGCCAACGCCTTTTCCATCTACCTGTTCTACTCCTACTTTCAGAGCATCCCCACGAGCCTGGACGAGGCGGCGCGGGTCGATGGCGCCGGCTGGTTCCGTATCTACCGCAGCATCGTGATGCCGCTGGCCGGCCCGGCGATCGCGACCGTGGCCATCCTGACGTTCCTGCCGGCGTGGAACTCCTACCTGTGGCCGCTGATGGTGGTCCAGACCGAGAACCTGCGGCCGGTCATGGTCGGGGTCTCCTACTTCCAGCAGTTGAACGTCCTGTGGGGTCAGATCATGGCCTACTCGACCCTGATCACCATCCCGGTGCTGGTGATGTTCCTGGCCCTCCAACGGCAGTTCATTCGCAGCATCGCCTCCGCCGGCGTGAAGGGCTGAGTGATGCTGCGGCTACCTGGCGCATGGCTGTGGGACTTCTGGCTGGCCGACGACGGCGACCGCTACCACGTGTTCTTCCTGTTCGCTTCCCGAGCCCTCCAGAACGAACAACGGCGCCACCGCCGGGCCGCGATCGGCCATGCCGTGTCCGACGACCTCTGCAACTGGGTCCAGGTCAGCGACGCTCTGGCTTCCGCCGACGGGCCGGCGTTCGACGACCTGGCGACCTGGACCGGTAGCGTCGTGCGGGGCCATGACGACCATTGGTGGCTGTTCTACACCGGCGTCACCTTGATCGACGAACAGATGCGGCAGTCCATCGGCGCGGCCACCTCCACGGACCTGGAGGTGTGGCACAAGGAACCAACCTCCCCGCTCATCACCGCCGACGACCGCTGGTACGAGCGATTAGGCGGCGACACCTGGTACGAGGAAGCGTGGCGCGACCCCTGGGTCCTCGCAGACCCCGCCAGGGACGGCTGGCACATGCTCATCACCGCCCGCGCCAACCACGGCCCAGCCGACGACCGCGGAGTCATCGGCCATGCCGTCTCGCCAGACCTGCAACGGTGGGAGGTGCGGCCGCCGCTCAGCAAGCCGGGTTCCGGGTTCGGCCACATCGAGGTTCCCCAGGTCGCCTCGGTCGATGGCCGGCTGGTCCTGCTCTTCAGCTGTCTGGATCCCCAGTTCTCAGCCGCGCGGCGCGCTACTGGGGCGACCGGCGGCATCTTCTACGTGCCAACCGACTCGCCAACAGGACCCTTCGACATCGCGGCGGCACGCCCGCTCACCAGCGACGCCTTCTACTGTGGGCGACTCGTCGACGACCGCTCCGGGCAGCCGGTCCTGCTCGCGTTCCTCTACCACGACCAGGCCCGCCAATTCCTGGGCGAGCTCTCTGATCCCATGCCGGTCGGCTGGGACAACGGCGAGCTGAAGATCACCAACGAGGGTCAGGAGGATCGATCGTAATGCGCAGGTACCTTGTCATCGCCAACCAGACGCTGGCCGAAGCAGAATTACAGCAGGCGATCCGCCAGCGTCTCGAGGAAGGCCCGAGCACGTTCTACGTGCTCGTTCCCAATACCGGCGCGCAAGACCTCGTTGCCCGCATCGCCCGAGGTGCCCCCATCCCCGCTGCCGCCGGCGGCTCGGCTTCCGATGAGGAGGCGACCGCGCACGCCCAGCATCGGCTGGGCCAGCTCCTGCGCGACCTTCGCGCTGAAGGCGCCGAAGTGGACGGCGACCTCGGGGATGCTGATCCGCTCAGGGCGGTGAGCCAGTTGCTGGAGCGGCAGCAGTTCGACGAGATCATCTTGTCGACCCTGCCCGAGCCCATTTCGAAGTGGCTCGGGATGGACCTTCCGCATCGGCTGCAGCGCCGTTTCGGGCTGCCAGTGACAACCATCATCTCGAAGAGGGTGGACTGAAGCGAGCGGTGCCGTGGGCGAAAACTCTGGACCGCCTCTGAGCGGGGCTCGGGGCCCGGTGCCCACCACTGGGCCCCCGACGCCCCAATCGCCGGTCATGAGGACCGGCGACAAGAGAAGGGGAACTGGCCATGGCGGGGATTGAGCTGCGGGATGTCAGTAAGGTGTATGGGGGGAGTGTGCGGGCGGTCAACGCGTTGACCCTCAACATCGCCGATGGCGACTTCATGGTGTTCGTCGGCCCGTCGGGGTGTGGGAAGACGACGGCGTTGCGGATGGTGGCGGGGTTGGAGGACATCACCGAGGGGCAGATCCGGATCGGTGATCGGGTCGTCAACGACCTGCCCCCCAAGGATCGGGATATCGCGATGGTGTGAATCGCCCCGGGTTCATC
>Ga0307278_10000752_pt1 | contig 15917 bp, 16 predicted proteins | sample ER_DNA_117_FD_194482 | JGI IMG/M metagenome (GOLD analysis project Ga0307278, IMG submission 194482) | Bulk soil microbial communities from the East River watershed near Crested Butte, Colorado, United States - ER_DNA_117 | ecosystem: Environmental > Terrestrial > Soil > Floodplain | place... | reverse complement strand
ATCCCCGCCTGCGGCAGCACGTCGCGCAGGCGCCGCCCGGCCGGCGCCGCGGCGGCTGCCGCCTCGGCGCCGTCGGGCCCGACGGCGAGGGCCTGGCCGTCCACCCCGTCGCCCTCCATCGGTGCGCCGGCCGCCTGGGACCCGGCCATCGCCAGCGCGACCGCGTGGGCCAGGACGGCGGCCGGTGGGATGCGGGCGAGGGCCCAGAGCGCGGCGGCCGCGAGCACGCCGGCGAGGGCGATGGGCGCGGGGCGGAGCGACCAGGCGTAGTCCCAGGTGCCGAACAGCCCGTGCAGGGCGGTGTCGAGGGCCAGCCCGAGCAGCACCGCCACGCCGAAGCCGCCACTGCGCCCGTACCGGTCGGGCCGGGCCAGCCAGTGGGGCACGAACCACAGGAACAGCACCACCCCGACCGGCGCGAGCAGCCATCGGGCCAGCGCGTCGGGCACCAGTTGCAGCACCAGCCTGACCACGGCGACCCCACCGGCGGCGAGCGCCAGCGCCCGCCCGGGCCCGAGCAGCCGGGCGACCGGCGCGGCCAGGAAGCCGAGCAGGAAGACGCCGAACGCGAACAGCGCCAGGCTCACCAGCGGCGCGCCCAGCCGGTCCCGGTAGACGCTCACCACCGTCGGGATCATCAACCGCAGGAGCTGCAGCCCGAAGGTCACCGTGAGGGCCGGCAACGCCAGCTCGGCCACCGCGGCCGCCGGGGCCCTCGGCAGGGTGAAGGCTCGGGTCGTCATCCCGGTAAGCGTAAGCGTCCCGCAGCCGGACGGCTTACGCTCCTGGAGCTACCCTCGATGCATCTGGCCGCCGTCGCCGTGGCCGGCCAGGTGCTGCGCATCCCGCCGCGGTAGGTCTTCTCGGGTTGGCGGACATCACCCCGATGGGGTGATGTCCGCTCACCCCCTTGACGGTCACGATGCCCGCCGGGCACCTTCCCGGAAGGAGCATCTCGTGACCGTCCCATCCGACGCCTCCCGCACCGTCGACGCGGGCAGGCTGTGGACCGGCGGCCTGGCCACCGCCCTGGTGGCCGCCCTGGTCGCCCTCGTCGGTCTGCTGATCTGCCGCGGCCTGCTCGACGTGCCGGTGCTCGCCCCCACCGACGAGGGCACCCTCGGCAACGCCAGTACGTGGCGGCTGGCCGGGCTGGCGGCATTGGCCGCCCTGCTCGCCACCGGGCTGCTGCATCTGCTGCTGCTGAGCACCCCGCGGCCCGGCCAGTTCTTCACCTGGATCGTGGCCCTGGCCACCGTCGCCGCCGCCCTTGCGCCGTTCCTGACCAACGCCGACCTCGACGAGAAGGTCGCGACCTCCGCGATCTACCTGGCGATCGGCATCTCGATCGGCTCGCTACTGTCCGGCGTGGCCCGCAGCGCCATGCGCCGGCGCGCCTGAGGACATCCGGGGCGGTGGCATGGCGGAGACGTTCGGGGTGACCGTCATCGCGCTCGAGGCGTTGCCGCATTGAGACGGCCATGGGACGGCTACGACGAGGTCGGGACTGGGTCCACGCACGGCGGGAGCAGATCGAGGCGCGCGTAGCCGACGGGCAGGCTCGGCTGGAGCAGGCGAGGGCGCGGAGCCCGGCGGTCGACGCCGCGGTCGGCGTGGTGCGGCGGGAGCGGCCCGTCGCCACCGGCATCCTGGCGGCGGCGCTCGCCTTCCGCCTGTTCGCCCTGCTGATCCCGCTCGCCTACGTGCTCGTGGCCGGGCTGGGATTATCCGCAACGGCCGGGGAGCCAGCCGGCCCGGGCCGGGGGGACCGCCTGCGCGACCTGATCGTGGACTCGATCGCCGCGGTCGCCCGCACCTCCGACCGGAACCGCTGGTTCGCCCTGGTCGTCGGCGGCGTCGCGACGGTGGTGGCCGCGGGCGGCGTGGTGGAGGTGCTGCGCTGGGTGCACGTGCTGGCCTGGCGGGTCGTCCCACCTCGCGAGCGCCACAACGCGTGGCTGGTCCTGGGACTGATCGCCGGGATCGCGCTCACCTCCGGCGCCACCGCCGCCGCCGAGCGGGCGCGGGCCGCCGCCTCCGGCCTCGGGAACGAGCTCACCGTGCTGCTGACGACCGCCGCGGCGCAGGTCGTCCTGTTGGCCGTGCTGTGGTTGGCGCTGTCCTGGGCGCTGCCCCGCCCGGCCGTACCGTGGACCGCGCTGGTCCCCGGGGCGCTGCTGTTCGCGGGCGGGTTCCTGGCCTACAACCTGGCCGTCACCCTCTACTTCGCGCCCCGGGCGGCCCGCGCCTCGGCGGTGTACGGGTCGCTCGGGGTGGCGCTGGTCCTACTGGTCTCGCTGTTCCTGTTCGGCCGGTTGGCCGTGGCCGCGGCCGAGCTCAACGCCACCCTGTGGGAACGCCGCGCTCAGCGCCTGCGGCTGAATGCGCCGCCGCCGTAGGACCCCAGGTCGAACAGCAACCCGAAGAACACGAAGAACCAGCCCCAGCCGCTGACACCGACCACCGGCCGGTAGGCGAGCACGTACAGCAGGGTCGTGAACGGCAGGAAGATCAGGCCCAGCAACGGCAGCAGGAACCCCTCGAACGCCCGGTCGACGAGGTTGGTGAAGATCCAGACGAGCACCAGCGCCAGGCGTGGCGAGATCGCCGCCAGTATCGCGAGCAGGCATCCCATCGGCTCATTCCTCCGGTAGCGGGCCGAGCCCCTCCAGGAGCGCGACCTCGTCCCAGTATTGTCGGAACCGCTTGATCCGGTCCTCCTCGAACTCGGCGATCAGCACCCCGCGCAGCTCGCCCCGGCGGCCAGGCGCAGCAGCGGTCTGCGTGGTCGAAGGAACAGGCCCACGTCGCTCTCCTCCCTGCGGGTTCTGGATGGAGTCTGCGGCCAACCGGGGTGAGCCGTCCTCACCCCCAGCGGGTGATTCAGATCGCCGACAGCGCCAGGGAGATCGCGAAGCCGACGACCACCAGCGGCCCGGTCAGCACGCCCTCGACCTTGTAGGCCTCGGGCAGCAGGGTGTCGGCCAGCATCGCCAGCAGCGCCCCGCCCGCGAACGCCTGCACCAGCGCCCCGGTACGACCGCTGGCCGGGTCCAGCAGCACGTACCCGGCAGCCGCCGACACCGCCGACACCACCATCACCGCCGACCACATCAGCACCACCCGGCCTCGGGGCCAACCGGCCGCCTTCAAGCCGCTGGAGGACGACATCCCCTCCGGCAGGTTCGACAGCGCCACCCCGGCCAGCAGCGCCACGCTCACGCCGCCCTGCAGGACCGTCAGGCCGAGCACGAACGACTCCGGGATGCCGTCAAGGACCGACCCGAGCACGATCGCCAACGGCGACCCTTCCGCCTGCGCCCCGGTGGCGTCCTTGCGCTCGCCGCCGCCCTGGCGGGTCAGCAGCCAATCGCCGACGGTGAACACCGCCGCGCCGACCAGGACCAGCAGCGCGACCTGGGCGACCGTGCGGGTCTTGAGCGCCTCGTCGATGAGCTCGAAGGAGACCGAGCCGATCAGCAGCCCGGTCCCCAGCGCCATCACCACGGCGATCACTTGCCGGCTCGGCGCGAGCTGGTAGGCGATGAGCGCGCCGATCAGCAGCGCGGAGGCGCCCAGCGCTCCCCAACCGAATGCCTCAGCCATCTGCGGTGAGCCCTCCGAGTGCGTCGCCGACCAGCTTCATGCCGATGACCAGGCACAGCACCGCCATGATCACGGCGTTGTTGTGGGCCATCCAGTCCTTCAAGCCACCCAGCAGCTCCGCCGACCGCTTGCCCATCGCGAAGTAGATCACCACCGGCGCCCCCACCCCCAGCGTCCCGATGACGGCGAACACCGCGTAGGCGATTGCCTGCTGGCCACCGGCGATCCCGGTCTGGGCGATGGCGGCGGCCCCGCCGACGGCCAGCAGCAGGTTCTTGGGGTTGGCGCCAGCCAGCGCGGCGCCACCGCCCAGCGCCTGCCCGGGCGTGAACCGGTCGATCGCCCCCATCCACTTGGGCAGCGGCGCTTCCTCCCCTTCGTGGGGACGGCCGCGGAACTGCCGCACCGCCACCAGCAGCAACAGCAGCCCCAGGAGCAGCTTCAGCCAGCTCACCCAGGTCGCCGGCTGGCCGTCCTCGCTGGCGCCGCCGGGACCGGCAAGGGCGAGCACGACCGCGCCGACCACCCCGAGGCCCAGCAGCCAGCCCAGCACGAACGCGGGCCCGTTGGCGCGGGCTCGTGGCGTGGTCAGCATGAGGACGACCGCGATGATCGGGACCGGGCTGAGCGCCACCCCGATCGCCAGCGGCAGTGACTGCCCGACCGCCTCACCCATACGTCCACCTTTCGAGCGCGGCTACTGGCGGGTCATGGCGAAGTGCAGCTTCTCCATGCGTTCGGCCACGCCGCTGGCGTTCACCATGCGCCCGGCCAGGGTGAGCCTTCCTCACCCCCGCAGGGTGATTCCAGCCCTCGGCCGCGGGGTCGAGCGCCGTCACGCCGGCGGTCGGTCCGGCTCCGTCTGGTCCTCGTAGGCGGCGACGGCGTCGTCGAGGCTGAGGAAGACCCGGACACCGAACCGGCCGGTGTCGGCCTGCAGGGACGTGCGCCCGAGCAGCTCGGCGGCGCGGCGGAGCATCTCCAACGGCCGTTGGCTCGGCGCGGCCACCCACAGGGCCATTCCCCGCCCGTGGAGGTCTTCCGCGAGGTCCGCCAGCCGCTCCAACGCGGTGACCTCCAGGTCGTTGACGGCGCTGAGGTCCAAGAGCACCACCCGCGGCGGAGGCCGCTGATCGGCGGCGATGGCGGCGAAGCGGTCGACCACACGGCGGGCGTTGGCGAAGAACAGCCGCCCCTCCGGCCGGACGGCCAGCAGGCCGGGCGCCCGCTCGTCGGCGACGATGCGCGGGTGGTCGAGCTCGTGGAGCAGGACCAGCAGCGAGATGAGCACGGCCACCAGCACCCCGCCGAGCACCCCGACCGTCAGCACGCCGGCCAGGGCCACCAGCCCGAGCCAGAAGTCCCGCTGGCGGATGGCGCGGATGCGCCGCAGCGGGGCAAGGTTCACCAGGCCGATCGCGGCCACCAGGACGATGGCGCCGAGGATCGGCTGGGCCAGGTCGGCGAGCAGCGGGGCCAGCACGGTCAGCACCAGCACGGCGATCGCCGCGGTGACCACCTCTGCGAGTTGCGTCCTGGCCCCGGCCTGGTCGTTGACCGCGGTCTGGGAGGTGCCCCCGCCCGCCGGGTAGGCCTGGAACAGCCCGGCGCCCAGGTTGGCGGCGCCCAGGGCGAGCAGCTCCCGGTCGGCGTCGAGGGGTGGGTCGGTCTTGGCGACGAAGGCGCGGGCGGCTGAGATGGACTCGATGAACGACATCAGCGCGATCCCGGCCGCGGCCGGCAGCAGGGCGGCCGCACCGGCGAGGCCGGGCAGCTCGAACCTGGGAAGGCCGCCGCTCACCGGGCCGACCAGCGCCACCCCGCGCTCCTCCAGATCGGTCAGCCCCACCAGCGCGATCCCACAGACCACCACGACCAGCGGGCCTGGGACCCTCGGCGCCCAGCGATGCAGGGCCAGCAGGACGGCGAGCCCCCCGACGGCCAGGGCCACCGTGGCCGGGTTGGCGTCGCCGAGCTGCCGCAGCGCCGACCACACCTTGGCGAAGAAGCTGTCGCCCTCGACCGGGACGCCGAGCACCTTGCCGAGCTGGCTGGCGGCGATGACCAGCCCCATGCCGGCCTTGAAGCCGGCCAGCACCGGGGAGGAGATGAAGTCGGCCAGGAACCCGAGGCGCAGCAGGCCCGCGGCCGCGAGCATGCCGCCGACGAGCAGGGCGAGCAACGAGGCGGTGGCCGCCGCGCGCCCGGCGTCGCCGGCGGTACCGGCCTCCACGAGCGCGCCGGCGGTCAGGATGGAGATGGTCGACGTCGAGCTGACGCTGAGCGGCCGTGAGGTGCCGACCAGCGCGTAGGCCACCATGGGCACGGTGGCCACGTACAGCCCGACCTGGACGGGCAGCCCGGCAAGCGACGCGTACGCCACCGCCTGGGGCACCACCACCGCCGCGGTCGTGAGCCCCGCCAGCAGGTCTCCGCGCAGCCAGGCCCGCTGGTAGCGGCTACGCCGGCCGGCCATCCCCTACTGCTTGGCCATCCATGACCTGGACCTCCACATCGTACGACCCACCTGGCATCCACCCTCCAGCAGGCCAGGGTGACCCGTCCTCACCCTGGCCGGGTGATTCCCGTCCTCGGCCGGCGCCATGTCGATCAGCCGATCCTTGTCGGCTCGAATCACCCGCTTGGGGTGAGGACGCCTCACCCTGATCGGCCGCACAGTCGACCCGATCCGCGATGCCACACCGAACAAGGGGAGGTTGACGGGTGGCCCTGGAGGAGTATCGACCGGGTACCGCGTTCCCGGGGGTCATCGGCCGGACGTTCGACACGTCCAGTCCGGCCTGGCCGGAGCCCCTACGGGCTCGAGAGCGGCTGCCGAACGTGCTGTTCATCATCTTGGACGACACCGGCTTCGGGCAGCTCGGCTGTTACGGCAGCCCGATCCGCACCCCCAACCTGGACAGCCTGGCCGAGGGTGGCCTGCGCTACAACAACATGCACACCACGGCGCTGTGCTCCCCGAGCCGGTCGTGTGTGCTGACCGGCCGCAACCACCACTCCAACCACATGGCCGCGATCACAGAGGTCTCCACCGGGTTCCCGGGCTATGACGGCTACATCCCGTTCGAGAACGGCTTCCTGTCGGAGATCCTCCACGGCCAGGGGTACAACACCTACGCGCTCGGCAAGTGGCATCTCACCCCCGCAGACCAGATCTCGGCGGCCGGGCCCTATGACCGTTGGCCGTTGGGCCGCGGGTTCGACCGCTACTACGGGTTCCTGGGTGGCGACACCCACCAGTACTATCCGGAGCTGACCTTCGACAACCACCGGGTCGAGCCCGAACGGGCCCCCGAGGAGGGGTATCACCTCACCGAGGACCTGGTCGACAAGGCGACCGCGTTCATCGCCGACGCCAAGCAGGTCGCGCCGAACAAGCCGTTCTTCCTCTACTTCGCGACCGGGGCGATGCACGCCCCCCACCATGTACCCAGGCAGTGGGCCGACCGCTACCGGGGGGCCTTCGACGACGGCTGGGAGGCCTACCGCGACAAGGTGTTCGCCAGGCAGAAGGAGCTGGGCATCGTCCCGGCCGATGCCGAGTTGTCGCGCCACGACCCCGACGTCGCGCGGTGGGCGGACTGCTCGGCCGAGGAGCGCCGCCTGTACGCCCGGATGATGGAGGTGTTCGCCGGCTACCTGGAGCACACCGACCATCACATCGGCCGGCTGCTGGAGTTCCTGCGCGAGCTCGGCGAGCTCGACAACACCCTGATCATGGTCCTGTCCGACAACGGGGCCAGCGCCGAGGGCGGCCCCAGCGGATCGGTCAACGAGAACCAGTTCTTCAACTTCGTGCCGGAGTCGCTGGAGCAGAACCTGGCCGCGATCGACGACCTCGGCGGGCCCAAGTACTTCAACCACTATCCGTGGGGCTGGACCTGGGCCGGCAACACGCCGTTCCGGCGCTGGAAGCGGGAGACCTACCGAGGTGGCATCAGCGACCCGTTCATCGTCCACTGGCCGGCCGGGATCCAGGCCAAGGGCGAGGTCCGCAGCCAGTACGCCCACGCGATCGATATGGTCCCGACCGTCCTCGAGGTCCTCGGGGTCGAGGCGCCGACCCAGATCCGAGGGGTCGCCCAGGCACCGATCGAGGGGGTCAGCTTCGCGCACACCTTCGACCACGCCGACGCTGCGTCCAAGCATGTCACCCAGTACTTCGAGATGCTCGGCCACAGGTCGATCTACCACGTTGGCTGGCGCGCCGTCTGCCCCTGGCCGGGGCCGTCGTTCGCCGAGGCGGGCAAGCCGTTTGGGACGCCGATCCCGGCCGAGACCCTCACCGAGCTGGACGCCACCGGTTGGGAGCTGTACCACGTCGCCGAGGACTTCGCCGAGAACCATGACCTCGCCGCCGAGCAGCGGTCGCGGCTGATCGAGCTGATCAGCCAATGGTATGTGGAGGCCGGGCGCTACAACGTGCTGCCGGTCGACGGTCGCGGCCAGCAGCGGTTTGCCGAGGAGCGCCCGGTGATCGCGACGGATCGGACCCGCTACACCTACTACCCGGGAACCCAGGAGGTCGCCCAGAACGCGGCGCCGCGGGTGCTCAACCGGCCGCACAGCATCCACGCCGGGGTCGAGATCCCCGACGACGGCGCCGAGGGCGTGCTGGTCTCCCAGGGTGGCGTCGACGGCGGGTTCAGCTTCTTCGTGCAGGGCGGGCGGCTGCGCTACACCTACAACTACGTCGCCCAACAGCACTTCCACGTCGCCTCCGACGTCCAGGTCCCAACCGGCAACCACATCCTCAGCTTCGAGTTCGAACCAACGGGCAAGCCCGAACCGCTCAAAGGCAAAGGGGCGCCGGGCATCGCGAAGCTGTTCATCGACGGCGAACCCGTCGGCCAAGCCGAGCTTCCGGTGACCATCCCCCTCTCGCTGGGTCTGGCCGCCGGGGTCTCGGTAGGCCAGGACGCCGGCGCTCCGGTGACCGACGAGTACACCCCGCCGTTCCCGTTCACCGGAACCCTGCGCCGCGTCGTCTACGACGTCTCCGGCGAACACGTCATCGACCACGAGGCCGAGATCCGAATCGCCCTCGCCCGCCAATAGCCAGCATCGGCCGGCGCAGCGTGGTGGTGGGAGGCGAGCAGCAAGGACGGTGATGCCCGATGGCCGGCGAGGAGCAGTCGGAGCTGGAGCGGCTGCGCGCGGAGGTCAGCGCCCTGCGCTCCCAGCTACGGGGAGCGGGTGGGGACGCCGAGAGGCGGCAGCGGTGGCGCACGATCGTGGCGACCCTGCTGCTGGTGCTGGCGTGCGTGCTGGCGCCGCTGTCGGTGGTGGCGGTGTGGGCCCGCAACCAGGTCACCAACACCGACCGGTACGTCGCCACGGTCGCGCCGCTGGCCAGCGACCCCGCCATCCAGCAGGCCATCACCGACCGGATCACCGCCCAGGTGTTCACCTACATCGACGTCCGGGGGCTCACCACCCAGGCGGTGGACGCGCTGGCCAGCCGCGGGGGGCTGTCGCCGCGGGTCGCCGACCAGTTGCAGGCGCTGGCCGGACCGATCGCCAACGGCGTGGAGAGCTTCACCCGCACCCAGGTCGCCAAGATCGTCCAGAGCCAGGCGTTCGCCGACGCCTGGGTCCAGGCCAACCGGCTGGCGCACGACGAGCTGGTCAAGGCGCTGACCGGCGAGGGCGGCGGGGCGGTGACGGTCGAGAACGACACCGTGAGCATCAACCTGGCGGCGTTCATCGAGACGGTCAAGCAGCAGCTCGTCGCCCAAGGGTTCAGCCTGGCCGCGCGGATCCCGGCGGTGGACGCCTCCTTCACCCTGTTCCAGTCCGCCGACATCACCCGGGTGCGCAGCGGCTTCAACCTGCTCAACACCCTCGGGGTCTGGCTGCCGGTGATCGTGCTGCTGCTGATCGTCCTGGGGGTGTATGTCGCCAAGGACCACCGCCGCGCCCTGGTCGGCGCCGGCCTCGGCATGGCTGGCGGCATGCTGGCGCTGGCGCTCGGGCTCACGATCTTCCGGTCGATCTACCTGAACGGGGTGCCCGCCGACGTGCTGCCGCACGACACCGCCGCGGTCCTGTACGACACCATCGTGCGGTTCCTGCGCGCCGGGCTGCGCACCATCCTCGTCCTCGGGCTGGTGGTGGCCGCCGGGGCGTTCCTGACCGGCCAGTCGCCCACCGCCGTCCGCTCCCGCCAGAGCCTGGCGCGTGCCATCGGCTGGCTGCAGGGCAGCGCCGAGCAGGCGGGGCTGCGGACCGGGCCGGTCGGGACCTGGGTGGGCGCCCACAAGCAGACCCTGCGCATCGGCGCGGTCGCGGCGGCCAGCCTGGCGCTGGTGTTCTGGGGCCGGCCCACCGGCAAGGTGGTCATCGGCCTGACGCTGGCGCTGCTGGCCGCCCTGGCGATCATCGAGTTTCTCGGACGACCGCCCGACCGCAACGCCAAGGTCTCCACGACCCACCCGTAGGCGACGTCAGCGGCCGGCCGGTGGCCCCGGGCCCTCGCGTTCGTCCGGCTCGGGAGCGAAGCTGACCTCGATGGTCTGCTCGCGCCGGCGCTCCTCGGTCTCGGCCAGCGCGATCAGCACCCGCCGGTCCGGTTCGGTGAGCGGCGGCTGCAGCAGGCTGCGCGGCCACAGCCGCCGGGCCAGCACCACGTTGATCTCGGCGGCGTACAGCAGCAGTTGGGCGCTCAGGTACAGCCACGACAACAGCACGATCACCACGGCGAACACGCCGTAGATGAGGTTGGCCTGCTCGAGCTGCCGCTCCACGATGAACACGCCCAGCGTCTGCAGCGCGCTCCAGCCGACCGCCCCACAGACCGCCCCGGGCAGCAGCCGCCGCCACGGCACCCACGTCCCGGTCAGCACCTGGAACAGGACGATCAGCAGCAGCAGGTTGAGCAGCAGGGAGCCGGCGAACGGAAGCAGGCGGCCACCGATCCCGGAGCTGATCCTGCCGAGCTGGGCCAGCGCGGTGGCCGCGAAGACGGCCACGACCACCAGCAGCAGCGAGCCGAGTCCGCGGGCCAGCCGCAGCCAGTAGTTGGGGCGGTCCTTGCGGGGGATGTTCCAGACCGCGTTCATGGCGTCCTGGGCGCTCTGGGTGATCCCCAGGCCGCCCCACAGGGTGCCGACGATGCCGACGGCCAGCCCGATGCCGGAGCCCTCGATGGTGGTGACGCTGTCCTCGATCTGGGTGCCGAGGACAGGGAACTGGGCGGCCAAGGTGTCGATGACCCGTTCCTGCAGCTCCTGGTCGTTGGCGAGGGCGTAGCCGAGCAGGGTGACGAACACCAGCAGCAACGGGAACAGCGACAGGAACCCGTAGTAGGCGAGCAGCGCGGCGTGCTTGCCGGCCTGGTCGTCGCCGAACTTCTTGACCACGCCGATCGGGAAGCCGAGCAGACCGTGCCGCTGCTGGAACCGGTCGACGGCCCGCAGCAGCCGCTCGATCCGGTTCATCCTACCCGGGTGGCTGCCGTGGTCAGGTGGTGACCTTGCCGCCGTGGACCGCGAGCGCCCAGATGACGAACACGTCCAGGGCGATGATCAGCATCGACCAGAACGGGTAGTAGGGAATGAACAGGAAGTTGGCGATCGCGCTCAGCACCGCCAGGGTGATCCCCACCGTCCGCGCCCAGGTCGCCCCCGACAGCAGCGCGAACCCGGCCAGCACCACGATCACGCCGAGGATCAGGTGGATCCAGCCCCAAGCGCTCACGTCGAACTCGAACAGGTAGTTGCGGGTCGCCACGTAGAACTCGTTCTTGAAGATCGCGACCAGCCCGGCCAGGGCCTGGAACACCCCGGCCATCATCATCATGACCGCGGCGAAGACGATGAAGCCCACCGCCCAACCAGGGGGCTGCTCCCGGACCCGCGACCCGTACCCCGACGTCTCGGTCATCTGGATGGCTCCTCTCCTGTACTGGCCAGTCCCTTTTCTGCTGAGGAGTTTGCGGCCGACAAGGGTGAGCTGGCCTCACCCGGATGGGGTGATTGCTCGGTCAGGGGGCTCGCCGCGGCGACCGACTCCAGCGGCGCCGCCGGCGACGCCACCACCGGGTTCTGCCACCTTGCCAGCCGCCGTGCCTGCTCCGACCAGCGGACCTCACGGAGCATAGTGTTCAGTCGCCGCATCCCAGTGCCTCTCCGAGTGGTGAACCCGCACAAGCAGCCTGCCTGGCCGGCGCGTGAGCCGTCCTCACCCGAGCAGGGTGAATCGCTCAGGCCTGGCGGCGCACCGCCCGCCGCCCCGCCAGGTAGGCCGAGACGTTGACCGCCGCGTGGGCCAGGACCGGCGCGAGCAGGCTGCGCGACCGCAGCCGCAGCCACGCGAACACGCCGCCGGCCGCGGCGGTCGACAGCGTGGTCGCGGCCACGGCCAGCCGCCGTCCCCCGCCCGGGTCGGCGACCAGGTCGCTCGCGGGATTGCCCTGGTAGTGGTCGATCGTCGGGAGCACGTGCCAGGCCCCGAACAGCAGCGAGGTCCACAGCACCGCGGTGGCCGGCGAGCGTCGCTGCCGGAACAGCGCGAGCAGGGCCCCGCGGAACAGCAGCTCCTCGGCGAGGGCGGTCGCGAGCGGGATCCGCACCGCGACCTGGTAGGCGGCTTCGCCACGGCCGACGCCGCTGACGCGCCGGTCGTCGAAGTACCGGCGGGTCGCGGGCAGCGCAGCGGCGAGCGTGACCGCGCCGCCGGCCAGCGCGGCGGCGCCGAGCCCCGCGCGCAGCCCGCTCCCGGCGTCCTCGGCACCGATCCCGAGGTCGCTCCGGCTGCATCCGGCGTGCCGGGCGAAGGCGGTGAGGCCGAACGCGGTGGCGAGGTTCAGGGCCGCGTCGGCCGGCGCTGGCAGCAGCCGGTGCACGGCGACGTTGTGGACCGTCAGCACCGCCACCCCGACGGCCTCCGGCGGGATGCCCCGCTCGGGTCCACCCGCCGCCGGCATCAATCCTGCTGCTCGCTCGGTGCCTCGGGCAGCCGTCGGACCTCGATGAGCTCCAAGCCCAGGGACTGGATGCGGTCCAACAGGCCGTGGAGCGCCGCCTGGTCCTGCACCGGGCCGTGCAGCACCGTCTCCACCGGTTCGACGGATGCGGTCAAGCCCTCGAACACGGCGAGCAGCGAGTCGCTAAGGCGCCCCTTGATCCGGATCTCGTAGCTTCCTCCGCCGGAGGGCACAGGCGACCCCTCCCTACCTCTCGAGCTCGAAGCGACAGACCTCGCGGCGATGCCTCCTCGCTCACGGGTGATCCGATCCTGGCGGTGGGGAGGGTGATCGGGCTTCACCCGATGGGGGTGATTCATCCGTGGGGTGGTAGGACCAGTCGTAGATCACGGAGGTGCCGACGAGGAGGTCCTGGACGGAGCAGTTGCGGCGGCTGACGAGGACCCAGAGCAGCCCGGCGGGGAAGGCCACGCACAACGCGGCCCGCAGCAGCGCGCGGCGCAGAGGAAGCCGACGGCCGGCGTCGTCCAGCACCCGAAGCCCGGCCACCTGCTTGCCCGTGGTCCGGCCGGTGGCTGCCCAGCCGGAGGCGAGGTAGCCGACGGCGATGATCGTGGCCGCTGCGGCGCCGAGCCACCTCGGCAGGACGGGCAAGCGGAACGGTGGACCGGTCAGCAGGTAGCGGACCACACCGGCGAACAACAGCGCCGACAGGCCGAGCGCCCAGATGACCCCGAGGTCGACCGCGTCCGCGACGATGCGGGAGACGAAGCCGGCCCGATGGCCCTGGAGCGCTTTGGCGCGAGGGTTACGAACCGGCCGTGTCACGCTCATCCTTCCGCTGCAGGACGCGGTCGACGACCCGGCTGAGGAGTCGGTCGGCGCGCATGCCCTGCACCCGTAGCGCATCGACCGTCTCGGTGGCCATGGTGCCGCTCGACTCGCGGATGATCTGGCCGAGGTCGGCCTCGTCCATCACCTGCTCGGTGAGACCAGCCAGGTCGACACGTGCCACCACGGCGTCGACGTCGATGCGGGCGGCGATCGCGTCGAGGTCGAGGCGCGCCGCGATGCGGTCCAGGTCGAGGCGGTCCACGATCCGGTCCAGGTCGACCCTGGCCACCACGGCGTCCACGTCGACCTGGTCGAGGACGGCGGCGGCGATCGCGGCGACCAGCGCGCGGGCGGCAACGGCGGCGGCCTGCTGGTTGCGTCGCTGCTCGGCCAGCCCGCGCGCGGCCCAGCCGTCGAGGTCGAGACGACGCCAGACCGCCACCAGCGGCCCCCTGGCGACCGCGACGGCCGGGCGGGCCACAACTCGCAAGGGCGGCGAGACCCGGGCGCCGAGCGCCGCGGCGGTGTCCATGGCGCGCCGCTGCGCCTCCAGCCCGAGGCCGAGCGCGGCAGCCGAGAGCTGCGGCAGCGTCCCAGGCGGCCCCGAGGGCGTCACGGCGCCGCCGGCACCGGCGCGGACGCCGGGACCGGCGGGCCCGGAACGCTCCAGGAGCGCCTCCAGCGCCGCCAGGGCCAGCCCGGCGGCGCCGAGCGCGAGCCGGGTGGCGCGGCCAACCATGTCGGCCGGCGTGAGCCCCGTGCCGCCGGCCGGCAGCGGCACCAGCGCACGCTCGCCCTCCGCCACCAGCACCACTCCTCGCCTCGTGACCGGTCAACCTCGCCTGCAGTGTGGGCCGCCGGTCGGTGCGCCGTCGTCACCCTCGGCGGGTGATCTCGCGGCGGACCGCGAGCTCGCGTGCGCGAATCACCCCGCGAGGGTGACGACGGCTCGCCCGACCGGCGGCATGGTTGATGGGTATGACGACGAGAGGAGGACCTCGTATGGCGTCCCCTGGCCCGCCGCCCGGCAAGGACATGGTCTGGGTGCCTGGTGGGACGTTCCTGATGGGGTCGGAGGACTTCTACCCCGAGGAGCGGCCGGTCCACCGGGTCGCCGTGGACGGCTTCTGGATCGACACCCACCCGGTGACCAACGCGGAGTTCCGCCGCTTCGTCAAGGCGACCGGCCACGTCACCGTCGCCGAGCGTCCGCCCGACCCGGGCGACTACCCCGACGCCGACCCGGCCCTGCTGGTGCCCGGGTCGCTGGTGTTCCGGCGCACCCGCGGCCCGGTCGACCTGCGCGACTGGCACAACTGGTGGGCCTGGGTGCCCGGTGCCTGCTGGCGGCATCCGGAGGGGCCGGGCAGCACCCTGCACGGCCGGGACCGGCACCCCGTCGTCCAGGTCGCCCACGCCGATGCCGCGGCCTACGCCGCCTGGGCCGGCAAGGCGCTGCCCAGCGAGGCCGAGTGGGAGTACGCCGCCCGCGGCGGGCTGGAGGGCGCCGTCTTCACCTGGGGGGACGAGTTCGCCCCCAAGCGGCGGATGATGGCCAACACCTGGCAAGGCGAGTTCCCCTGGCAGAACCTGCTGCTCGACAGGTACGAGGGCACCTCGCCGGTGGGGGCGTTCCCGCCCAACGGCTACGGCCTCCAGGACATGGCCGGCAACGTCTGGGAATGGACCACCGACCACTTCACTCCCCGCCACCCCGACGAGGTCGACCGGCCCTGCTGCGTGCCCTACAACCCGCGGGTGACCGCTCCCGTCCTGAAGGAGCGGATCCCCCGCCGGGTGATCAAGGGCGGCTCGCATCTGTGCGCGCCCAGTTACTGCCTGCGTTACCGGCCGGCGGCCCGCCAGGGCGAGGCGGTCGACACCTCCACCGGCCACATCGGCTTCCGCTGCATCGTCCGCTAGACCCGGACGGGGTCCCGGCCGGGGCTGTGGTCGAGTTGGTGGTCGAGGTTGATGGCGGCGTTGATGAGCGCCAGGTGGGTGAACGCTTGGGGGAAGTTGCCGAGTTGCTCGCCGGTGAGGCCGATCTCCTCGGCGTACAGGCCGAGGTGGTTGGCGTAGGTGAACATCTTCTCCAACGTCAGCCGCGCCTGCTCCAGCCGACCCGAGCGGGCCAGCGCGTCCACGTACCAGAAGGTGCAGATCGAGAACGTCCCCTCCTCGCCGCGCAGCCCGTCGGGGGAGGCGCTGGGGTTGTACCGGTAGACGAGGCTGTCGGAGACCAGCTCGGCGTCCATCGCGTCCAGGGTGGACAGCCACATCGGGTCGCTGGGGACGACGAAGCCGGTCAGCGGCAGCATCAGCAGCGAGGCGTCCAGCACGTCGGTCTTGTCGTGCTGGGTGAAGGCCCGGCGCTGCGGGTTCCAGCCGTGCAGGTCGCCGATGAGCCCGTGCTCGGCGATCGGCGGATAGCGATCCATTGGCGTTCCTCCTGGAAGCCCTCCTGACCGGCACCGGACCGGCCGGACCGGATGCATCGTCGGCGCCACCGTCCCACCAGCGCCGGGCG
>Ga0307278_10000751_pt1 | contig 15921 bp, 15 predicted proteins | sample ER_DNA_117_FD_194482 | JGI IMG/M metagenome (GOLD analysis project Ga0307278, IMG submission 194482) | Bulk soil microbial communities from the East River watershed near Crested Butte, Colorado, United States - ER_DNA_117 | ecosystem: Environmental > Terrestrial > Soil > Floodplain | place... | reverse complement strand
ATCGCGGCGGTCCTGGCCACTACCGCCGTCGTGCTCGGCGACCGCGGATCGCCGTGTGGCGCCGATCCCAGCCACGGACGCGTCGGCATCTGGCGCGCCGCCCTCCACACCGCACAGGACCGGCCGCTGCAGGGGTTCGGTGCCGGGACGTTCCTGGCCTCTACGCGCGAGCGCCAGCTCCGGGAGCGTTCGATCCCGACGCGCTTCGCCCACGACCTCCCCCTGCAGGAGTGGGTCGAGCTGGGCATCGCCGGCCTGCTCGCGGTGCTCGCGTGGTACGCGGCCGTGGGGTGGACGCTGGCGCGCGAGCTCTGGCCACCGCGGGTCAATCCCGCCGCCTGGCTGCTGGCTCCCGCGGTCGCGGCGTTCCCGCTGGCGAACCTCCTCGACTGGCCGTGGGCGCTCATGGGCGCCGGGGTCCTGTGGGCGGTCGCCACTGGGGGCCTGCTGGCCGGGCGCCGCGAACCCGACTAAGGGTCAGGCGGACCGGCCCAGCACCACAGTTCGCATAGCGAACAAACGTGCGCAAAGCTTGCTTGCGCGGTCAACAACCTGGTAGGAATGGCCATGGCCGGGGGTCAGCCATCAGTCGTCAGGGGGCCGCGGCTTCGCAGGGTGCGACTGGGCGCGTTCGGGCCGATCTGGACCGCGACGCTGCTGCTCTTCGCGGTCAGTCCGCTCGTCGCGAATGGCGCGCTCTCCAACAGCGCGCTGCAGGCCATGCTCCCGTTCGCCGGGATCCTGGCCATCGCCGCCATCGGGCAGACGCTCGTCATCCAGCAGGGCGGGCTGGACCTGTCGGTCCCCGGCACGTTCTCGCTCGGAGTCGTGCTCGTCACCGTCGTGCCCGGCGGCGACTCGGGCAAGCTGGCCCTCGGGCTCGCGGTCGTGCTCGGCGTCGGCCTGGCGGCGGGGCTGCTCAACGGCCTGCTCGTCACGCGCCTGGGGATCACCTCGCTGGTCGCGACGCTGGGCATGAACGCGATCCTCGTCGGGACCGTGCTCCAGGTCACCCATGGCAGCATCAACTACAAGGTCACCAAGAACTGGGCCGACGCGGCGTCGTCGAAGGTCCTGGGCGTGCCGATGCCGGCCGTCGTCGCGCTGGTCCTCGTGGTCGCGGTGGCGGCGTACATGCGCTGGTCGGTGTGGGGCCGGCGCTTCGACCTCGTCGGCGCCAGCCCGCTGGCCGCGCGCTCGGCGGGGCTGCCGGTGGCGCGCTTCCAGCTCATCAGCTACGTGGCCGCCGGCGTCTGCTACGCGTTCGCGGGGGCGCTGCTGGCCGGCTTCCTGGGCTCGCCCCAGCTCTTCGCCGGCAACGACTACCTGCTGCCCACCATCGCGGCGGTGGTGCTCGGCGGCACCGCGCTCGGCGGTGGTCGTGGCAGCGTGGTCGCCACGGGAGTCGGCGTCCTGTTCCTGTCTCAGCTCGAGCAGGTCGTCGAGCTGCTGGGAGCCAGCCAGGCGGTCCAGGACATCATCCAGGGCGCCATCGTCGCGCTGGGCATGGGGCTGCGCAACGCGCCATGGAGGCGCCTCTTCGGAGCGCGCGCCGGCATCGCCGGCCCGGGCTCCGCCACCGCGAGCGCCTCGCTTGTAGGGAGCGAGCGCAACGCGAGCAACGGCCCGCCGGGCGGGCCCCTGGAAAGGTCATCCGAGGAGGAGGAGACGGTCGATGTCAAGCCATGACCAGGGGCGGCGCCTGAGGTGGCGCCGCACCGCGATCCTGTCGACGCTCTTCGCGCTCGTCTGTGCCCTCGTGCTCAGCGCGTGCGGCAGCAGCGGCAGCGACGACAGCACCAAGAGCACCAGCACCGCCGCGAGCGGCGGCGCCACCAAGGCCGCCTCGGGCGCGCCGGAGTGGTGCGGCAAGAAGGCCATCACTCTGGGCATCCAGGACGGCGGCGGCCTGAACGCGTGGTCGAAGTCGTCCTTTGACCAGGTGAAGATCGAAGCGGCGAAGTGCCCGCAGATCAAGAAGACGCTCACCGTCAACGCGGGCTTCGATCCGCAGAAGTCCGTCTCGGGCTTCCGCGGCATGGTCGCCCAGGGCGCCAACGCGATCGTGATCATCCCCGACTCTGGCGTCTGCGCCGAGCTGCCGTCCATGCGCCAGGCGACCCAGCGCAAGGTCATCGTGGTGCCGTGGGCCGCCAACGGCTGCGGCGAGGTCGGCAAGGACTACCAGGACTACGTCGACTTCGACCCGGTCGCCGCCGGGAAGCTGTGGACTGAGTGGATGGCCAAGCAGCTCGACGGCAAGGGCAACATCCTCTACCTCGGCGGCCCGGCCGGGAACCCGGTCGACGCGGGGGAGATCAAGGGGATGTACGAGTCGCTGAAGCAGTACCCCGACCTCAAGGTGCTCGGGAAGGTCACCGAGAAGCAGTGGCCGGTCACCAACTGGGACCCGGCTCAGGCCCAGAAAGTCAGCGCCGCGCTGCTGGCCAAGTACCCGAAGATCGACGCGATCATCTCGAGCTACGGCTCGGTCGCCGAGGCCGGCCTGAAGTCGTTCGAGAAGGCGGGCCGCAAGCCGCCGGCGATCGCCACGCTCGAGCAGAACCAGCTCGCCTGCGACTGGAAGGACCGCAAGGGCAAGGACAACGAGTTCGCCCTCGCGACGATCTCCAACCGCAACTGGCTGGGGCGCATCGCGGTCCGCAAGGCGGTCGCGGCGGCCAACGGCCTGCCCGAGCCGGGCAAGTCGATCGTCGAGCTGCCGCTCGTCGAGGACTCGACCAACGCCGACCTGCAGCCGGTCTGCAACCCGAGCGACCCGCCGGAGGCCTACCACTCCAGCGACGCGCCCGAGAAGGAGATCGACACGCTCGTCTACGGCAAGGCCGGCTAGGCGGTGTCGACGTCCCGCACCGTTCTGCGCCTCACCGACGTCCGCAAGGCGTTCGGCGGGGTCCTCGCGCTGAAGGGCGTGAGCTTCGAGGTGCGCGCTGGTGAGGTCCATGCGCTCCTCGGCGAGAACGGTGCGGGCAAGTCGACGCTCATGGCGATCGCCGCCGGCTCGCTGGCGCCCGACGCGGGCGTCGTCGAGATCGGCGACGAGCAGCTGACCACGGCCTCGCCCAGCGCCGCGCAGGCGCTGGGCGTGGGCGTCGTCTACCAGCGTCCGGCCATCGCCCAGGACCTCACGGTGCTGGAGAACCTGGTGCTGGCGACGCCGGCCGACCGGCGTCCGTCGGTCTCACGTGCGCGCGCGTGGGCCGGCGAACAGCTCACGCGCATCGGCGCGCGCATCGATCCGCTGCGGCGCGCCACCGAGCTCACGAGCGCCGAGCAGCAGCTCGTCGAGATCGCAAAGGCGCTGTCGCTCGACCCGCGCGTGCTGATCCTCGACGAGCCGACCGCGGCCCTCAGCGCGGCGGAGGTCCGCCACCTGTTCGCCCAGATCAGGCGTATCCGCGAGGCGGGCACGGCCGTCGTCTACATCTCGCACCGCATCCCCGAGATCACCGAGATCGCCGATCGCCTCACCGTCCTGCGCGACGGCGAGAACCGCGGCACGTTCCCGGTCGCCGAGGTCTCCGAGGACGACATCCTCGGGCTGATCGTCGGGCGCGAGCTGAGCGCGATGTTCCCCGACAAGCCGGGTGGCCCGGCCGGCGACCCCGTGCTCGAGCTGCGCGGAGTCACGGGGCAGAACTTCGACGACGTCACGCTGACCGTGCACGCGGGCGAGATCGTCGGGCTGGCCGGCGTGGCCGGCAACGGCCAACGCGAGCTGCTGCGCGCGGCGGCCGGCCTCGAGGCCCACGACGGCGAGGTCGCGCTCAACGGCGCCGCGCTGAAGCTCACGAGCGCCGTCGTCGCCCACGGCGCGGGGATCCGCTACGTCCCAGCGGATCGTCACCGCGAGGGCCTGTTCGAGTCGCTGAGCGTGCGCGAGAACGTGGTGGCCAACTCGCTCGCCGACCACTCCCGCTACGGCTTCGTCAGGCGCTCGGACGAGCACCGCGCCGCCGTCGCCGAGCTCGAGCGCCTGGCGGTCAGGGCGCCTTCGCCCGAGGCCGGCGTCACGACGCTCTCGGGCGGCAACCAGCAGAAGGTCGTCTTCGGCCGCGTGCTGATGGGCGACCCCGCCGTGCTGCTGTGCGACGAGCCGACCCAGGGCGTCGACGTCGGCGCGCGCGCGGAGATCTACAAGCTGCTGCGCGAGCAGGCCGCCGCCGGCAAGGGGATCGTCGTGTGCTCGTCCGATGCGCTCGAGCTCGAGGGACTCTGCGACCGCGTCGTGATCATGTCGCGCGGCCAGGCGGTGGTGACGCTGGCCGGCGACGAGGTGACCGAGGAGCGCATCACCGGAGCGGCGGTGACCGCGACCCAGGCCCGGCGCGAGCTCGCCGAGCGCGCGTCGGTCGCCACGCGCGGCGTGCTGGCGCGCTTCCTGCGCGGTGACAACGTGGCCGTCCCGGTCCTCGCGCTCGTCATCGTGCTGCTGGGCATCTACACCGGGGCGCGCAACGGCGACTTCCTCGGGAGCTTCAACCTCTCCAACCTGCTGCTGCTCTCGACCGCGCTCGTGCTCGTCAGCATCGGCCAGCTGATCGTGCTCGTGACGGCGGGCGTCGACCTGTCGGTGGGCCCGATGATGGGGCTCGGGATCGTCATCCTCACCGCCTTCGCGACCGACGAGAAGGGGACCGGCGGCCTGATCGTCGGCATCGGGCTGCTCGTGGCGGCGGGGCTCGCCGTCGGCCTCGTCAACGGCTCGCTCGTGCGCTTCGCCCGCATCCCGCCGCTCATCGCCACGCTCGCCACCTTCATCGCCGTCCAGGGTGTCGCTCTACTGATCAACCCCGTCCCCGAGGGGCTGCTGAGCGCGTCGGCGTCGAGCAACCTGTCCAAGACAATCGGCAGCCTCGTCCCGGTGGTCTTCGTCGTCGTGGTGCTGATCGCGATCGGCTGCGAGCTGCTCCTGCGCCGCAGCCGCCTCGGCCTCGCCCTGCGCGCGGTCGGCTCCGATCAGGCCTCGGCTCACCGCATGGGGGTCCGCGTAGGCCGCACGCAGCTCGCCGCCTACGCGCTGTGCGGCGTGTTCGCGGCGCTCGCCTCGATCATGCTCGCCGTCCAGATCGGCACCGGCGATGCGCAGGCGGGCCAGAACTACACGCTGCAGAGCATCGCGGCGGTCGTGCTCGGCGGCGCCAGCATCTACGGCGGCCGGGGATCGATGATCGGCAGCCTGCTCGGCGCGCTGCTGCTCACCGAGCTGATCGGCGCGCTGCCGTTCCTGCAGCTCGGCGACCAGTGGCAGTTCTGGCTGCCGGGCGCGACGGTCCTGGTCGCCGCCGCGATCTACGCGCGCGCGAGCGGGACCCGCCTCGCGGCGGTCGACGCCGAGCCCTGAGTCCGCGCCGGGCGCAAACAGCATCATCGAGGGGAAGCGGCCCCGGGGCGGGCGCGACCGGGGGCGGTCGTCCTCCGCGGGGTGAGCTACCCCGGACTGTGCTGACTTTTACGGCTCCTGGCCGTAAAAGTCGGCACAGTGGCCAGCTGTGCTGACTAAGTGTCGTCCTGCGACACCAATCCAGCACGCTTGCCGCCGGGCGGCCCGGCCGGGCGCCGCGGGGGCCTCTTTCCCTCGGTGATGCTTTAAGCACCGCGCAGAGCGCATACGCAACGCGGACGAGGCGTCAGCCGCCCGGGCCCTGCGGTGTGACGCCCTGCGGTGCGGCGCCGGCACCGCCGCCCTGGCCGCCACCTCCGAGGCCACCCCCACCGCCGAACAGCCCGGCCAGGCCGCCGGCCGCCGAGGACGACGTCGCGTTGATCTGCGTCGCCGTGATGGTCCCGTTGGAGCTCTTGGTGCCCTGGACGATGACCGTGTCGCCGGGGTGGATGGCGCCGGCGCTGGCCGTCGCCGTGCGGTTGATCTTGGAGTGGCTGGTCGTCTTCACTCGCACCGTGTTGCCGTCGCTGTCCTTCACGTAGAGCGTGCTGCCGTGCTTGTTGGAGACCGAGCCGATGGTGGCGTTGCCCTGGGCGCCGCCGCGGCCCGCGAAGCCGCCCCGCGCCCCGCCGGTGCCCCCGGCCGCGACCGCCGCCCCGCCGGCGGCGCCACCGGCCGCGCCCGCATCGTCGGCCTGGCCCTTCTGCACCTCGACGCCGCCGATGAAGCCGACGGCGGCGATCAGCACCGCGGCGAGGGTGGCGGAGGCCGGCGTGACCAGCCGCCGCCGTGGCCGCGGTGGCAGCGCGCGCTCCTCGGGGGCCGGCTCCCAGTCGTCCTCGTACTCGTCGACGTCGTCGTCGAGGTGCAGGAGGCTGTCGTCGCGGTCGGGCATTTCTCGCTCCGGTTCGGGATTGGTCATTCGAATCTCAGGGCGTCGATCGGGCGCATGGCGGCTGCCCGCGCCGCCGGGTAGGTGCCGAAGAAGAGCCCGCACAGTGCGGCGGCCCCGAAGGCCAGGAAGATCGAGTAGACGGCGATCACGGGGGTGACGCCGACGATCGTGAACTGGCTTCCGGCGATGCCGGCGGCGACCCCGAGCAGGCCGCCGAAGACCGACACGAGCACGGCCTCGGTCAGGAACTGCGTGAGGATGTCGGCTCGCCGCGCGCCGATCGCCTTGCGGATCCCGATCTCGCGGGTGCGCTCGGTGACGCTCACGAGCATGATGTTCATGACGCCGATCCCGCCGACCAGCAGCGAGATCGCCGCGACCGCGCCGAGCAGCGTGGTGAAGACCTGGGTGCTCTGGTTGGACGCCTCGCGCACCGAGCCCTGGTTGATGACCTGGAAGCCGGGGTTCGTGGTGTCGGTGACGTGGTGGCGGTCCTCGAGGATCGAGGTCACCTCGGCCTGCGCGGCGTCGAGCGACGATGCCGAGCGGCCCTGCACGGTGATGTTGCTGATGGAGCCGTAGCCGCTGATCGAGTCCTGCACCGCGGTGATGGGCGCGATGACGACGTCGTCCTGGTCCTGGATGCCGTTGGACCCCTTGGGCTTCGTCTCGCCGCTGACCTCGAAGCTCGTGCCGTTGATGCGCACCGACTGGCCCACCGGGTCCTGGCCGGCGAACAGGTTCGCGACGACGGTCGGGCCGAGGATCACGAGGTGGCGGTGCTTCTTGACGTCCTGGGCGGTGAACATCGAGCCGATGGCCACGTGGTAGTCGCGCGTCGTGGCATATGCGGGCGTCGAGCCCACGATCGAGGACGGCGAGTAGCTCGTCGATCCGGCGACCAGCGTCGTTCCCGTCGCGTTGACCACGGGCGCCGCGGTCTTCACGTCGGGCGCGTTGAAGGTGTCCTGCAGCGCGGTGGCGTCCTGGGTGGTGAGCGCCAGGCCGCCGCCTCCGCCGAAGCGAAAGCCCCCTGGGCCGCCGGGGCCGTTCTGGGCCTGGACGATGAGCACGTTGGAGCCGAGCGCGTCGATTCCGGCCTGGACCTGCTGCTTGGAGCCGTTGCCGACGGCGACGAGGACGATCACGGCGGCGACCCCGATCGTCATGCCGAGGATCGTCAGGCCCGAGCGCAGCTTGTTGGCGGCGATCCCGGCCACCGCGATGCGCAGCGTCTCGGCGGGCGTCACGCGGCCTCCTCGCGGGCGCCGGCCTGCTCGTCGGAGAGCACCCGCCCGTCGCCGAGGCGCACGACGCGCCGCGCGCGGGCGGCGACGTCGCTCTCGTGCGTGATGAGGATGATCGTGCGGCCCTCGGCGTTGAGGCGCGAGAAGATGCCGAGGATCTCCTCCGTCGAGTGGGAGTCGAGGTTGCCCGTCGGCTCGTCGGCCAGCACGATCGAGGGGTCGGTGACGATCGCCCGGGCCACGGCGGCGCGCTGCTGCTGTCCGCCGGAGAGCTCGGAGGGGAGGTGGTGCAGGCGGTCCTCCATGCCCACCGCGGCGAGCGCGGCCACGGCGCGGCTGCGGCGCTCGCGGCGCCCGAGGCCGGCGTAGGCGAGCGGAAGCTCGACGTTGGCCAGCGCGGTCGTGCGCGCCACGAGGTTGAAGCTCTGGAAGACGAACCCGATCTTGCGGTTGCGCAGATCGGCGAGGTCGTCCTCGGGGATGTCGCGGACGTCGACGCCGTCGAGCAGGTAGCGGCCGGCGGTCGGGGCGTCGAGGCAGCCCAGGATGTGCATCAGCGTGCTCTTGCCGCTTCCCGAGCTGCCCATGATGGCCACGAACTCGCCGCGGGCGATGCGCAGCGAGATGCCGGCCAGCGCGCGGACCTCGACGTCCTCGCCGAGCCGATACACGCGCTCGACGCCGTCGACCTCGATGACCGGCCGGCGGGCGCGCCGCGCGGCTGGGATCGCGCTCACGGGGTTCTCCCGCCGCCCCCGCCGGCGCCGCGGAAGCCGCCGCTGCCTCCGCCGCCGAGGCCTCCGCCCGCGAGCCCGCCACCGCCCAGCCCGCCGCCGACTCCGCCTGCGCCCAGGCGGCTGCGGATGGCGTTGTTGAGCTGGTCGGAGCCGCCGGCCGCCGCCCCGAGGGCCGCGGCGGCCGACCGCACGACGACCTTGTCGCCGGCCTTCAGGCCACTGACGACTTGCGTGGTGGAGTCGCCGACGACGCCGGTCTGCACCCGCTGGGTGGTCTGGCTGCCGTCGGCGGCCTCGACGGTCACCGTCGAGCCGGCGAGCGCCTGCGAGGGGACGGCGAGGCCCGTGACCTGCGAGGTGACGATGTCGGCCGTGGCGCTCATGCCGGCCTTCAGCCCCTTGCCCGTCTGGTCGAGGCTCAGGGTGACGGGATAGCTGACGGCGCTGCTGCTGGCGCCCGAGCCCGACGACGACGAGAGCACGCCGATGTCCGTCACGCGCGCCGCGAACTGCTCGCCCGATGCAGCGTTGACGGTGACGGTGGCCGGCTGGCCGACCTTCACCGAGCCGATGTCCGACTCGCTCAGGGAGACCTGCATCTTGTAGCGGCTGATCTGCGCGAGCGTGATGAAGCTCGAGCTGGTCGACGAGCCCGACGAGCTCGACGAGGCGCTGGCCCCGCCGAGGCCGCCGGTGACGGTGGCACCGCCCGAGTCGCTCGAGGACGAGGACGAGGAGGACGAGGAGCCGCCGCCGCTCACCGTGGTGCCGACGGAGCCGTTGACCACCGTGACGGTGCCTGCCATGGGCGCGCGCAGGGTGGTCGCGGCGAGCGCCTTCTCGGCGCTGGTGACGCTCAGCTGCGCGCTGTCGACGTTGGCCTGTGCGGCGGCGACGGTCATGGTGCTCGTCGCGGAGCCGGAGCTCGAGTCCGAGCCGGAGTCGCCGCTCGCGCTCTTTGACTCGTTCGACTGCGCCGTCGTCGCGGTCGTCGACGCCGAGTCTTCCGCCTGGGTGAGCGTGTCCTGCGCGGACTGCAGGCTCGCCTCGGCCTGCGCCAGCTCGACGTTGGCGGCATCCGGGTCGATCTTCGCCAGCAGCTCGTCCTGCGCGACGTGCTGGCCCGCATGGACGTAGACGTGGGTGATCTCGCCGCTCGTGGCGAAGTCGACGTCCACCTGGTTGGCGGGCTCGAGGTTGCCGCTTCCCGAGACCGTCGATTGGATCACCCCGCGCGCGACGGTGGCCGTCCGCTCCTGGGCGCTGGACGTCGCCGGCGAGCCGACGGCGACCACCGCGCCGACCACCGCGGCGGCGGACAGCACGGCGACTGCGACGGTGGTGAGGGCGGGCCGGCGCGCCATGTCAGCTCGCGCTCGTGCTCGTGGTGCCCTCGGACGGCGGCGGCTGCCCGTTCGCCGGCTCGCCGCGGAAGTCCACGCCGCACTTCTGCAGCGCCGCGCGCAGCTTCTGGAACTGCGCCGAGCCCGGGCCGTTCGGGGCGCCCTGGCCGGGGGGCGGGCGACGGTTGGTGCCCGTGGGCGGCTGCCCGTTGGGTGGGCCGCCGTTGCCGCGCCGGCCGCTGGGGATGGTGACGCCCTGCTTCTTCAGGCACGCGACGACCTTTGGATCCTGCAGGAAGCCGCGCCTTGCGTTGCCGGGCTGGTTCGCCCCGGCGCCCGCGCTCGCGGTGGAGCTCGAGTTGGAATCGCTCCCGCAGGCGGCGACGCCGAGGGCGATGACGAGGGCGCTGATCGCAGCGCAGAGAAGGCGAGATGGGCTCACAGGCCGCCAATCAACCAGCCGCCTCTAATAGGAATCGAAGAAGACCGCGGCTCAGGTGCGCGCCGAGAACTCCGTCTCGCTGAGCTCGGACGCCATCAGCGTCGAGAAGGCCAGCAGCTCGCGCCGCTCGAGCATCTCGAGCACGTCCCAGACCGCGTTGGTGCCCGCGCGCTGGCTCAGGCCGCAGAGCGCGTCCATGGCGGTCGTGGCCGTGGCCAGCAGGCGCTCGCGCGTCTCGGGCGGCGTGTCCTCACGCAACTCGAGCAGGCGCGCGCCGCGGATCAGGCCGGCGATCTCCTCGGGCTCGAGCACGATGCGTTCGGTCATCGCCTCAGGTTAGGCGCAAGTTTCGCCTACACGGTTCGTTCAGGTCTCCATGCTCCTCTCTCGCAAGGCCGAGACTCTCCGTCCGACGCCGGCGGCGACAGCCCTCGACGCCGGCGCCACGATCCAGGACGCGCTCGTGCGGCGGCTGCGCTTCGCACGGCCCGTGAGCCTCGACGGGCGGCCGCAGCCCGTGCTCGAGGACCGGGCGCCGATCGCGGCCGTCGTCGGGCGAAGGCGCTAGCCCGCTTGGGCCGCCGGTAGTCTGCGTGGCGGCCCGAATGCCGCGAGTCCCGATCAACATCGCCGAGACCGTCGGCAACACGCCAATGGTCCAGCTCACGCGGCTGGTGCCCGACGGCCTCGACGTCGAGCTCTACGGCAAGCTCGAGGCGTTCAACCCCGGAGGGTCGGTCAAGGACCGCATCGGCGTGGCCATGCTCGACGCCGCCGAGCGCGACGGGCTCATCGAGCCGGGGCGCACGACGATCGTCGAGGCGACTTCGGGCAACACGGGCATCGCGCTCGCCTTCTGCTGCGCGGCCAAGGGCTACGACCTGTCGATCTTCCTGCCCCAGGGCATGAGCCGCGAGCGCGAGGCGCTGCTGCGCCTGTACGGCGCGCAGGTCGAGATCGTCGAATCGCTCGGCGGGATGGGCGAGGCCGTCGAGGCCGCCCGCGCGGCGGCGCGCGACGACGACGTCTTCCTCCCCGACCAGTTCTCCAACCCGGCCAACCCCGAGGCCCATCGCACGGGGACCGGCCCCGAGATCCTCGCGGCGCTCGACGGCAAGGTCGACGTGTTCGTCGCGGGCGTGGGCACCGGCGGGACGATCACGGGCGTCGGCGAGGTCCTCAAGGCCCACAACCCGAAGGCGACCGTGATCGGCGTCGAGCCGCAGGGATCGCCGGTGCTGTCGGGCGGCGCTCCGGGCCCGCACCGCCTCCAGGGAATCGGCGCCGGCTTCGTGCCCGCGGTGCTCGACCTAGCCGTCCTCGACGAGGTCATCGCGTGCTCCGACGATGACGCCATCGCGACAGCCCACGCGGCGGCTGCGCGCGAGGGCATCCTCGCCGGCATCTCGTGCGGGGCCGCGCTGTGGGCGGCAATCGAGGTCGCCCAGCGCCCCGAGTCGCGCGGCAAGCGCATCGTCACCGTCCTGCCCGACTCGGGCGAGCGCTACATCTCGGCGCCGTTCTTCGCCCCGCGCGCGGATCAGACGGCGGCGGGCTGAGGGGTGCCGAAGGCGGTCGGCGCGCTAAGCGGTGCCGATGGCAGGCACGCCGCCTGAGGTCGGTCCCCCCGGCCGGAGGCCGGACGTTCTCTCTGCCAGCTCAGCGCTCTGGCCCAAACACCACGCCTCCATCTCGGGCCACGGGCCGTAGCCGGCCTCGACGTTGATGTGGCCTGCCCCGGGCAGCAGATCGACCGTCAGCCCCAGCGGCTGCGCCCAGTAGCGCGCGGCATTCTCGCCCGGGCAGTAGGGGTCGTCGTCGGTGCAGACCAAGCGCGTGTGGCCGGCGGCCAGCGCGACCGCCTCGCGGTCGGCGCCCGTGGGATAGAAGCCGGCGAGCTCGGGGACCGCCGCGCCGGGGCACGGCGGGCAGACCAGGGCGACGCGATCCACCCGCCGCGACGGCGCGACGTTGGCCGCCTCGCGCAGCCACAACACGCAGCCGAGCGAGTGCGCAACGACGACGCGCTCGTCGTCCTGGCGCGCGGCGAGCCGCCCGAGCTCGGAGCGAAAGGCGATCCCCCAACGGTCGGGACACGGCTCGTCGCAGGCCGGCAGCTCGGGGTACTGGACGTGGTGCCCGGCGGCGCGCAACCGGCCGGCGAGCCAGGTCTGCCAGTGTTCGGGACCCGAACCTTGCCAGCCATGCAAGATGAGGAAGCGCACCCGGTTATCGTACGTCGCATGCCAGGTCTCGGCACGTTGCGGCGCGTCGCCGGCGAGGTTCGCCGTGACGTCGCCGCCGCCCACGATCGCGACCCCGCCGCGCGGGGCGTCTCGGCGGTCGAGATTCTCGCGAGCTGGCCTGGGGTCCACGCGCTGCTGTCCTACCGCGTCGCCCACGCGATGCACCACGCAGGCGTGCCGTTCGCGCCGCGCCTGCTGAGCACCGTCACGCGCGCGCTGACCGGGATCGAGATCCATCCCGCCGCCACGATCGGCACCGGCCTCTTCATCGACCACGGCACCGGCGTCGTCGTCGGCGAGACCGCGGAGATCGGCGACGACGTGACGCTCTACCAGGGCGTCACCCTGGGCGGCACCGGGTTCGCCACGGGCAAGCGCCACCCGACGGTGCAGGACAACGTCACGATCGGGTCGGGCGCCAAGCTTCTGGGGCCGATCACCGTCGGCCACGGCGCCAAGATCGGCGCCAACAGCGTCGTCATCACCGACGTGCCGCCCAACTCGACCGTCGTCGGGAACCCGGGTCACGTCGTGCGCGTCGACGGGCGCAAGGTCGAGGGCCCCGATGCCGACTGGATCCATCTGCCCGATCCGGTGGCCGATGCCATCAAGGGGCTCGCGGCACGCATCGAGGCGCTCGAGCGCGCCGTGGCCGAGGTGGCCGGCCGCGAGGCCGACCCCGTGGCCGAGGTTCGCCCACTCCGTCCCGCCCAGGGCCGCAATCCGGCCGGCGGCTGAACCCAGCACCAACACAGGAGATCGCATGACCGAGACGACGACGACCACCCCCGACCTCCTGGCCGAGGCGCAGCGCCTCGCGGCGCTCATCGACGAGCACGCCGCGGAGGGCGACGAGCGCGGACGGCTCTCCGACCCGGTCGTCGACGCCCTGCACGACGCACGCATCTTCGGCATGTGGGTCCCCAAGGAGCTGGGCGGCTCCGAGCTCGATCCCGTCAGCTCGCTGAAGGTCATCGACCAGCTCACGTACGCCGACCCCTCGACGGGCTGGGTGACGATGGCGGCCGGGCTGGCCATCGGCACCGGCGCCGCCTACCTGGGCGACCAGGCGGTCGGCGAGATCTTCGGCGGCGAGCGCTTCCCGGTCATCGCCGGGCAGGGCACGCGCCCCGGGAGCGCCGTTCCCGAGGACGGCGGCCACCTGCTCAGCGGCTCGTGGCAGTTCGCCTCGGGCATCAAGCACTCGGGCTTCATCCACACGCTCGGCATCGTCGAGGGCAGCGGCGAGCCGCGCATCTTCGTCCTGCCCGTCGAGCAGGCGACGCTGATCGACAACTGGGACGTGATGGGCCTGCGCGCGACGGGCAGCATCGACTACGAGATCGAGTCGGTCTTCGTCCCCGAGCACTTCTCGCACTTCGCGGTCACCGAGACGCCCGAGCGCGGCGGCAACCTCTACCGCCTCGGGATCATCAACATCGCCGGCATCTGTCACTCCGGCTGGGCGCTGGGCATCGCGCGGCGCCTGATGGACGAGCTGGCGAAGATGGTGCAGGCCAAGGCGGGCCGCCCCGGCGCGCTCGGCGAGAACCCGAGCTTCCACGAGGGCTTCGCGCGCGCCGAGGGCGTCCGGCGGGCGGCCCGTGCGCTGATCTTCGAGACGTGGACCGACGTTGGGGAGACGCTGGCGCGCGGCGAGACCCCCTCGGTCGACCAGAGCACGAACATCCGCCTCGGCACGATCCACTCCACGCAGGCGGCGCACGAGGTGGCGAAGTTCGTCTACGCATCCTCGGGCACCACCGGGCTGCGCTCGGGCAAGGTCCAGCAGCTCTTCCGCGACATGCACGCGGGCACCCAGCACGTGATCCCGTCGCTGCCCATCCAGCAGACGGTCGGGCGCAAGCTGGCCGGTCTGGCGGAGGGCCAGAAGTGGCAGTTCCTCGAGCTCGTCGACGCCTGATCTGAAGCCGGACTCGCCAGCACGCCGCGACGGTGCTACCGTCGCCGACGTGCTTCTCACACAGAACCGCTAGAGCCAGCCGCGTAGCCGAGCGCCGCCTCGGTCGCTGGTCCCTGCCCGGTTCTGTGTTTGTAAGGAGCATGTCGTGCCCGCAGTCGAAGTCATCGGTCTCACCAAGCAGTTCGTCCGCCGTCAGGGTCGCCGGCGCGTGCGCGTCACCGCGCTCGACGGCGTGTCGTTCACGATCGCCAGGGGCGAGTGCGTCGCCGTGCTCGGGTGCAACGGGTCGGGGAAGTCGACGCTCGTGCGCATCCTGTCCACGCTGCTGCTCCACGACGGCGGCAGCGCGCGCGTCTTCGGCCACGACGTCGCGCGCGAGGCGCGCCAGGTGCGCCGCGTGGTCAACCGCGTCTCGGTCGAGGCGGCGTTCTTCAAGCGCCTGTCGGCCAACGAGAACCTGTCCTACGCGGCACGTTTCTACGGCCTGACGCCGGCGTACACGCGCGGGCGGATCCCCGAGATCCTCGCCGCCGTCGGCTTCCCGGCCCGGCGCGCGGCGGCCCCGATGGAGGACCTGTCGCGCGGGATGCAGCAGAAGGTCGCGCTGGCCCGCGCGTTGCTGACCTCGCCGACCCTGCTGCTGCTCGACGAGCCGACGACGGGCCTCGACCCGCGGGCCAAGCGCGAGGTGCAGGCCTTCATCGGCGAGGTCCGTCGCACGCACGACACCACGACGCTGCTGTGCACCCACGACATGGCCGAGGCCGAGGTGCTGGCCGACCGCGTCGGGATCCTCGACGGCGGCCGGCTGCTCGCGCTCGACACGTCCGCGGGGCTGCGGCGCCGCTACGGCGCGGAGACGCTCGAGGACGCCTTCCTCGCGGCCACCGGCCGTGCGCTCGAGCACGTCGAGGACGACGACGACGAGGAGGCGGCGTGATGAGCACCACCACCACCCGCGCGGCCTGGCGTGGCCAGGCCATCGCGCTCATGGGCGTGGTCGAGCGCAACTCCTACCTGGTCAAGCGCTATGGCTGGTGGGAGCTGGCGTTCTTCGCCTGGACGGTCGCCAACACGCTGACGATCGTCTTCATCGCCAAGGGCGTGGAGGCAACCGGCGGGAGCCTGGACGTCGAGCGCCAGGCGGCGAGCCTGCTGATCGGCGCCGTGATCTGGTCCTACCTGGGGATCATCTTCGAGATCCTCACCGAGACCGTCGCCTGGGAGCGCTGGGAGGGGACCATCGAGTACACGTTCATGGCCCCGCTGGCGCGGCCGGTGCACCTGCTCGGGATGGGGACGTTCGGCGTCCTCTACGGCCTGCTGCGCACCGCGGCGCTGTTCGTGGTGGTGGCGCTGTTCTTCGGACTCGCCTTCCCGCACGCGGACTTCGCCGCCGCGCTCGTGCTGCTGGCGGTGGCCTCGATCTCGTTTGTCGGGGTCGGGATGGTGACCGCGATCCTGCCGCTCGTCTCTCCGGAGAAGGGCGCCCAGCTGGGCTTCATCGCCCAGGGGCTGCTGCTCGTCGTCTCGGGCGTCTACTACCCCGTCGAGGTGATGCCGGGCTGGATGCAGGCGATCGCGACGGTCTCGCCCGCCACCTACGCGCTGCATGGGATCCGCGCCAGCGTGCTCGACGGCGCCGGCTTGGGCGCGGTGTGGAGCGACCTGTGGCCGCTG
>Ga0307278_10000750_pt1 | contig 15923 bp, 18 predicted proteins | sample ER_DNA_117_FD_194482 | JGI IMG/M metagenome (GOLD analysis project Ga0307278, IMG submission 194482) | Bulk soil microbial communities from the East River watershed near Crested Butte, Colorado, United States - ER_DNA_117 | ecosystem: Environmental > Terrestrial > Soil > Floodplain | place... | reverse complement strand
CCTTGCGCCTTACAACTGGTTTAACTTCTATCCGTTTTGGGATTGACGGCGCGGCAATCTGTGCGGCACCTGTATTTTCTTATTCTTACTCTTGCTCCTACTCGAAGATTGCTTCTAAAGAGTACGAGCAAGAGCACGAGCAGGAATAAGAGCGCAGCACAAAACAGACGGCATAAATTATATGCTGATTGACAAAGCGGAGATTCGCACGCTGATCCCCCACTCCGGTCTGATGTGCCTCTTAGACGAGGTCACACAGTGGGATGACCGGTGCATTGTGTGCATCACCAATACACATCGTGATCCGGTTAATCCCTTGCGCCGCAGCGACCGCTTATCGGGCCTGCATGCCTTCGAATACGGCGCGCAAGCTGCGGCAGTGCACGGAGGATTGCGCGCCCGCTCGGTGGGAACTACGGCAGCTCCGGGTTACCTGGCCGCCCTCCGAGATGGACGGTTACACGTAACACGCCTGGATCACATCCATTTGCCGCTTCGGATTTGCGCCACGCGTCTGTTCGGTGATCGCGCCAACACGGTGTATGAATGTCTGATCTCAGCCGCCAACGTTCTTGTAGCAGAGGGACGCATTACCATCGTGGAACGCGCGTGATATTCATGCTAACGTCGTTTCGGCGCAATGCACCCGAGTGCGCTGAGGACAGCGCGCGCCAAACGGCTGTGGTGTCCGCTGTCCTCAGCGGAGATGGCTTTCGCTGTCACGGCGCTACATCACGATTCCACCATCGACGCACAACACCTGGCCGGTGATGTAACCGGCTTCCGCGGATGCGAGGAACGCCACCGCGCTAGCGATATCCTCCGACGTGCCTGTTCGTCCGAGCGGGATTTTTGCGTGAATCGTGTTCTTAATTTCGTCAGAAAGTCCGACGGTCATATCCGTAGTAACAAAGCCGGGCGCCACGGCGTTAACAGTAATGTTGCGGCTCGCCAGCTCACGCGCGAGCGATTTGGTGAATCCGATCAACCCTGCTTTGCTGGCTGCGTAGTTCGTCTGGCCGGCATTGCCCATCAATCCAATCACGGAGCTAATGTTGATGATGCGGCCACTGCGTTGCTTGGTCATAGCGCGAATAATCGACTGAGTGAAACTAAACGCGCCGCGCAAGTTTGTGTTGAGAACTGCGTCCCAATCTTCCAGCGACATCCGCATGGCGAGCGCATCACGCGTTACCCCAGCGTTGTTAATCAAGATATCGGTCCTGCCAAAGTCTTCCAGAATTCGGGCGCCGACTTTTTGGACCGCGGCATGGTTTGCAACGTCGACCGCGTAAGGTTTCGCCGCGTCCGCTCGAACATCGTTAATTTCGTCCGCAACCTTCTTTACGTTTTCCTCGGTTCGGCTCACGCACGCGACCCGCGCGCCTTCATTGGCTAACCGCAATGCAATAGCGCGCCCGATCCCGCGCCCAGCCCCGGTGACGATCGCAACTTGCCCTTCGAATCTCATATCGCTTTCCATCTGATATCAAGAATAGCGACTTGCCTTGCAGCCTGTCGAGGGCAGCGTTTTGCACGCGAATCCGAAGAGTGAGCGCCCAGATTGAAAGAACACGCAACAATAGCCCTGTTTGCGCATAGTAGAGCGGAAGTCTGTTTCGCGTGAGCTTTCGGCGTGCGGACCGTCTGCCCTGAGCGAAATCCTGTTACAATACTACTCCATACCGGCGCTGCCGGCGCCCGAACTCTTCTACCGCGGCAAAAAGATCTTTCTTACTAAAATCAGGCCACAGCTTCGGCGTGATGTACATTTCGGTGTAAGAGGTTTGCCAAAGAAGGAAGTTCGACAAACGCATTTCGCCAGAAGTCCGGATAAGAAGATCCGGATCGGGATAGTAGCGCGTGTAAAGGTGTTTACTAAACATCTCCACATCGATCATCGCCCTGTCGATGTGACCCAGCTCGATCGCGCGAAGTAAACTTTTGATGCCGTCGATGATTTCGAGGCGGCCGCCGTAACTCAAGGCGAGGATAAGCGTGAGGCCGGTGTTGCCAGCAGTTTGCTCGATGGTTTTGTGGAGTTGTTGCTGCGAACTCTGGGGCAAATCAGTCAATCGCCCAATCGCCTGAAGACGCACATTTTTCTCCACCAATTCCGGCGTTTTCTCCTTCAAGAATTTGTCCAGCAAACGCATCAGCGAGAAAACTTCGCTTTTCGGGCGCTGCCAGTTTTCGGCGGAGAAAGCATAAAGAGTGAGATATTCCACCTTTAATTCGCCACAGCCTTCCACACATTCTCGCACCGCCTGCGCGCCGGCTTCGTGGCCCTTGATGCGCGGCAGGCCGCGCGCCTTCGCCCACCGGCCGTTGCCATCCATAATGATCGCGATGTGGCGGGGAACGTTTTTCACGCTGGAACGACAGACTACAAAACGATTGTCTCGCCGCGCGCCGGGCCGACGCTGACCATCGACAATTTTGCTCCCGTTAATTTGGAGATATATCTGACGTATTTCCTCGCTGCCGGAGGAAGCTGCGAAAACCTTCGCGCGGCTCGAGTGGGTGCGTTCCAGCCGCGCACCTCTTCATAGACTGGTTCGCAATTGGCCAGCTGACTGGCGTCGCACGGCGGAACATCCAGCCGCTTTCCATTTAACCGATAAGCAACACAAACTCGAATTGGATCGACGTGATCAAGTCCGTCCAAGTTGGTGATGGCCAGCTCGTCAATCCCGTTGATCATCCCCGCATAACGAGTGGCTACGGCGTCGAACCAGCCGCACCTGCGCTTGCGTCCCGTTGTGGCGCCAAACTCGCGTCCTAAGTTATGAAGCATTTGGGTCAACTGCGCGTCCTCGCTGGGCAACGCTCCCTCGCCAACGCGCGTGGAATATGCCTTCATTACGCCCACCACCCGATCCATCCGACGGGGCGGAACACCGGTGCCTGTGCATGCGCCTCCGGCTGTGGTGTTCGAAGAGGTAACATACGGATAGGTGCCATGGTCTATGTCGAGGAATGTCCCCTGCGCACCTTCAAAGAGAATTCTTTTGCCGCGGTCGATGGCGCGATGGAGATACACCACAGTGTTTGCCACGAAGGGGCGCAAATTTTCGCCCGCTGCCAGATAACTTTCGTTGACCTCACGAAAACTGATTGGCTTCGCGCCGAGTGCCTGAAGGATTCTGTTGTTCTCTATCACCTTCGCTTGCAATTTTTTTGAGAACACGATTGGCTGCATCAAGTCGGACATACGCAGACCTGTGCGCGCTGCCTTGTCGCCATAGGCCGGGCCGATCCCCCGCTTCGTGGTTCCAATGCGACCTCGACGCAATTCGCGTTGCTCATCAAGTAGGCGGTGGTAAGGCAGGACGAGATGAGCGCAATCGCTAATGAGCAGGTTCTTATCGATTTTGATTCCCAGTTTGCGCAAACCGTCGATCTCGGCGACCAGCGCGACCGGATCGACAACTATGCCGTTTCCAATCACGCAAACTTTGCTGCGCCTGAGAATCCCGGACGGGATCAAATGCAGAACGTACTTCACGCCGCGATGGATGACCGTGTGTCCCGCATTGTTGCCGCCCTGACTGCGGGCAACAATGTCGGCCTGGGCGGTAAGCACGTCGATGATCTTGCCCTTGCCCTCGTCGCCCCACTGCATCCCAATTAAAATTGTATTCGCCATTGAAATTAGAAACGGGCAAAAAATTTTCCCGATGCATCCGGCAGGACACAGTCGGGACTGCCTGCAAATGATAAGTTAGCAACGTAGCCGCGCAAGGGATTTTGCGCTGACGCGTGTTCTTACTGGAGTGCCTGCTCCTCCTTGTAGGGGAAGCTGTTAGCTTCCCCTACAGCTACATCGCCGATTAGGGCGCGGGTGTGCGCTCGCCACGAGTTTCTGATTTTCCTGAGGGAGTAGCACTTGGCTCCTGTCTCGCAGATTCGATCATTGTCGGCCGAATCGGGCCGATGGTCTCAGGCTTTGTGGTCGGCGAACTTGAGCGACGCGGGATGCTCATTTGTCCAGTGCGAGTTTCCTTTTTGACCGGCTTGGGGGTTGCGGAAACGGTCGGGGTTTCCGTTGCCACAAGCCCCGAATCAGATCCGCTCGTTTTAGCCGGTTGCGGAAGACTTCGGTTTTCCAAGCGCTCGGCAGCAAGCGCTCCCGCCATTCGCATTTGCTCAAGAGTGGGTCCTGCGGAACCGGATCTCTCCTCGCGCGACTTGGGTTTCGTTCGTTCCGGTGCTGGCGATTCGGAAGCCGTCTGCTGAGGAGACGGCGCTGCTTGCTTGGGAGCCTCTGGTTTCGTTTCGCGACCAACGATTACCTCCTGGGCACGGACTTGCCCGACGAGAACAAGGCTGCAGAGTATCGCGCCGAAAAATGCCTTCAGCATGAAGAGCCGTGATAAACAACTGCGACCCATTGGCAAGCCCTCATGAAAGACGTTGCCGGGTTTAACCAGTTGGCCGCGTGACCTGGATCACCGGCAACGGAAAGCGCATCCGCAATTCATTTTCCAGATAAATTTCCACGTGATGCAATCCGTATTGCTGAAACTGTATCCCGCCAAAATAATGGACGTTGGTCGCGTGACCTTCCATCTCCTTCAGCTCGAACTGGACCTCCGCCTGCGCGATGACCTGCTGTTCATCTACCCCGATAATCCGGGACTTTTGCCGAAACTTTCCAGCGCCGCTGCACCAGCGCGTCCAAATACAGAGGCGCATGTAATTAATCGGCAGCGCGGGTGCCGGGATCACACTGAGCACGCCCACGAGCGTTTGCATGCCGTTGATTTCGCACCGGACGTCCTCGCAAAGAACGGCACTTTGGAGATCGGGAAGAATGGCGTCCGTTTCCATTCGATAATCAATCACATCATCCCGCGCACGAGCAGTGTCAATAACCCGATGCCAAGCACAATCCTATAAAGAGCAAAGGGCACAAACCCGCGCGCACGGACCCAGTTCATAAACCAGGCGACTACCGCCCATGCTACGAAAAATGAAACGACAAATCCAATTGCGAGCACGATCCACTCATGAGCGTTCATCGTCAGTGGCGCGATATTCGCCTCGCGATGATGCGGGATCACCGTCTTCAGAAAATCAAAACCGGTGGCTACAGCCATCGTGGGCATCGAGAGAAAAAAAGAAAACTCGAGCGCAGCCGGACGCGACAAGCCTGCAACTTGCCCGGCAGCGATGGTCGACATTGACCGTGAAGTGCCCGGAAAAATGGCGGAAAGAATTTGTGCCGCGCCAATCCAGACCGCTTGCGGCAGTGTCATTTCCTCCATGTGCATCGTGCGCGGCCGTGTGAAAACGGCGTCAACGATCCACATGACGATTCCACCAATGAGAAGCGCGAGTGCCATGACCCACAGATTTTCCAGATTCTTGCCGATCTGTTTCGTCAGTGCCCAGGCTGGAACTGCGGTCACAACAAATGCGATTAACGTCAGACTCAATGGGTGCGTTAAAATGGTGCGATCGCCGCGTTCGCCTTTTGGAAAAGTGCGAACAAACTTTAGGATCCGTTGCCAAAAATAAACTGGCAACGCCAGAATTGCGCCGAGCTGGATAACAATCGTGTACATTTTCCAAAACCCATCGTGAAGATCGATATGCAGCAGCGCTTCGCAGATGCGCAAGTGCGCAGTTGAGCTTACCGGAAGAAATTCAGTCAGTCCTTCGACGATCCCGAGAAAGATCGATAGCAGGTATTCGTGCATAAGGTGGAACGTTAAATCGTTAATTGGTTACATTGTTACATGTTGCAACGGAGTGGCATATGCAGTTATTCATCCTTGATGGCAACCGGGCTGCCTTTTGCAACTTTGTAACTCTTTTGACCATTTAACGGCATGAGCGCTTCGCGCTCAGAGCGCCTCCATTCCCCGTTCACCGGTTCGAATGCGCACTGCTTCTTCCACCTCAGTCACAAAGATTTTGCCGTCGCCGATTTTTTCCGTCTTTGCCGCGCCCAGAATGGCTTCTACCGCTCGCTGTGCCCGATCGTCCGCAATCACGATCTCGAATTTCGTTTTGGGAAGGAAATCCACCGTGTACTCGGTGCCGCGATAAATTTCGCTGTGCCCCTTCTGCCTGCCAAACCCTTTTACCTCGCTGAGAGTCATTCCCTCTACGCCCGCTGCCATTAGCGCTTCTTTCACCGGCTCAGTCTTAAAGGGCTTGATAACGGCCTCGATTTTTTTCACCGCGGCCAAACTAGAACTGGCGTTCCAAATCGCAAGCTGTGCTTCCTCTCGGCATCACACTTTGCGTCCGAATTTTTTATCGAGTTCGGCTAATGAAATCTGGATCATGGTTGGGCGACCGTGCGGACAGCAATAAGGCAGATCGCAGTCGAGCAAATCGCGGATCAGTTTCTCCACTTCAGGGTAACGCAGCGGGTCGTTCGCTTTGACTGCGTGCCGACAAACACTCTTGGCGATCATCTCTTCACCTAGACGCATCGCTGAAGCGTTGTTGGCCGCGCTTTTTAGATCATCAATCACTTTGCGCATGAATTGCGCCGGATCTGAGACGTTCAAAAAACTCGGGACACTGTCGATTTTGAACGTGCCCGGCCCGAAGCCTTCAATCCCGATTCCCATTCTTTGCAGGATCGATAGGTTCCGCTCGATCCAGTCGGCGTCGCGCGGCGTCACATCAAACGTCTGCGGCAAAAGCAGCTTTTGCGTTGGGACCCCCTGCTCTTCCATCCTTCGCCGCAATTCTTCGAAGAGGATACGCTCGTGTGCCGCGTGCTGGTCAACCAACACGAGGCCATCCGCGTTCTCCATTAACACATAGAGCTTGCTCAGCACCCCGATGATCTGGAATTCCTGCTGGCCAGCGAGCCGTTGTGACCGTTGCTGGGCAGGCGCATCGTTTGGCGGATCAATGCGCGACTCTGGCAGGCGGAGCGGCTGCCCTACAGTCTCCGCGGGTAATGGTCCGATGCCGGAGTCATCGACCCCCGCTACAGTAGTTCCAGCTATAACACGGTGACTGGTTGCTGGATTCAGACGTGGTAAATCGCGATGTGACTCCTCCGGCACCGCTAGCTCGGGATGTAATCTCAGGTCAGGAGCCGCTTTTCTGGGAACAGCTGGCGAACTGACTGGCGCGCGGAATTTTTCCTGCCATGCCGCCCTGCGACTTTGCAATGTCTGTTGAATACAGCGAACGATCGCTTCCCGAACTCCGCTCGGATCACGAAAGCGCACTTCGCGTTTTGCCGGGTGAACATTTACATCTACAGCCGCTGGATCGAGCTCGAGAAATAGAAACGTAACCGCATACTGCCCTTTCATTAGCGCGGTATGATAGCCTTCTCGGATAGCAGGAGTGATGAGGCTGCTTTCAATCGCGCGGCCGTTTACGAAAACGAGTTGTTGCGCCCTTGTTTGGCGGCTCAGACCCGCCTGCCCGATAAAGCCCCCAATCCTAATCGTGGATGAAGCAGTGCCGCTTACCTCAACCAAGCGCTGCAATAGCTCAACACCATACAAATCCCGGATTCGATCCGTGAGCGTTGCCGCACCCGGTAGCTGAAATAGCATGCGGTCGTCTCGCAATAAGGAGAAGCCGATCTGACGATGGCCGATAGCCTGTAAATGAATTTGATGCTCGATGTTGCGGCTCTCGGTGTTTTCGGAACGAAGAAATTTCCGGCGCGCGGGCAGATTATAAAAAAGCGAGCGCACCTCGACCTGCGTTCCAGGCGCTTCACCGCCGTCCCGCACAATGTCGATCTTGCCGCCGTTGACAATGATTTCGGTTCCGGCGACCGCACGAGGCTCGCGTGTAGTCAGGCGAAATCGCGACACACTAGCGACGCTCGGCAGGGCTTCGCCCCGAAATCCCAACGTGGCGACTGCTTGAAGATCAGCAGCAGACCGGATCTTACTTGTCGCATGCCGCTCCAGCGAAAGCAGCGCATCGTCGCGGTCCATGCCACAGCCGTCGTCGATTACGCGAACCAGCGAAATTCCTCCGCGACGAATGATGATATCGATTTTCTGTGCACCGGCGTCGATGCTGTTTTCGATCAATTCTTTCACCACTGACGCGGGGCGTTCCACTACTTCGCCGGCCGCCACCTGGCTGGCCACGGTTTCAGGCAACAATCGAATCCGGCCCATTTTGTATCTCAGATTGTAGATTCCAGATTGCCGATTGCGAAGAAAAACAACAAACTCGCCGGCAGTGATGCGAAAGCTCCGCTGAGGACAGCGGACTCTACAGCGCATTGAGCTTAAGCATGGCTGTAGTGCGCGCTGGTCTCAGCGCATACCGTCGCGCGCGCAGTTGCCGACTGTAATCTGCTCGAGTGAGCGACCGCGATCCCCGCCAGTTTTGACTTGGTTACGCCGCGGTCGTATTTTCTTCGGAGATGATTAACGTCACGGATAACGCTGTTCGACAGCTCCAGAGTTTGCTTTCACAGCGGGCGGGAGATTCGCGAAAAGGTCTGCGGGTGCAGGTTGCGAAAGGCGGCTGCTCGGGTCTGCATTATGAAATGGAGCTCGATGAAAGAAAAGACGGCGACGCAGTGGTGGAGCGCGATGGGATGCAATTTTTCATCGATCGCGATAGCGTTCCGTATCTGCGCAACGCGACGCTGGATTTTAGCGGTGGCTTGACCGGCGCGGGTTTTCGAGTGGTTAATCCAAACGCATCGCGTACCTGCGGATGCGGTTCGTCCTTTGACACGACGGAATCAGGTTAAGACTGGGATCTTCGCGCACTGGACTGATGGACTATGGCACTCACCCATACGATCCGTACGAGGAGCCGTACGTTCGTCCGCGCCGGCGCACCAATTATTTTGCCTGGACGATTGCCATTTTGCTTTTGACCGGCTTTGCGCTGGCAGCGTGGCTCGGTAGTTTTTATATCTTCGATCAGCCGGAGCGACCCGACAGCTACCGGATCTTACAAAGGCTGCACAAGATTGAGCCGCCGAAGCGATTCGAGTTGACCGCTGCGCCGGCAGGCGAATTTCTAAACCCACAGCAGCTCTATGAACGCTACGTGGGAATGGGCGCTGCCGAGCTCGCCAGGGCGAACGCTGAGCTGACACGCAATTACATCCGAAATTATCAGCAGGTGCGCGGCTTGGTGCCCTACGTCGTTGGCAGGTATACCATCGTTGCTACGCGGGAGCTTGGCCCCGGAGATGTGTTTACCTCCGGCATGGTGGCCCTGACGCATGCGATCGATAACGGCCAGGTGCTTATGGAACATCTCTACCCAGCGAGTCCTGAAGCCCTGCCACTTATGAAGCAGACGCTCGCTGTCGGGTTGGAAATCAAGCTGGAACGCACACACGACATTTCTGCGGTGATTCACGCGGAACGACTTATTGATGGCCGCATGATGGTAACGGCTGTTCCGTTGCTGTACGGAAGCTATACGGTTACGCGTGGCCTGGGCACTTTTCGCCTTGAGCCACCACTTGCTCTCAATCTGGCCGCAGGCTGGCCTTTGTTTAAGTCACAGGAACGCACTGCTATTGAGCAACGCTACGCGGAGTACCGGCAAAAGATGGCAACAGCACAAGGCGGCCCGATCCCCATACCTGGCCTGAGCCCAAGCGCAACACCGCCACCGGCGCAGAATGAATTGGTGCGCGTCGAACAAGCCAGGCCTGTTCAGACCTTTTCCCCGCCACCTGCGTTGGCAAAGAACGAGAAGCTCGCCAAGGCCACGCCGGTACCAAAAGGTAAAAAGGGGTCGAAGAAACAAAAACTGGAGTCTCCACCGCCGGCAGCGACTCCTGCGCAGCCAATGGTAGCTCAGAAACCAGCCGCACCAAGTCCGACACCGATTACAGTTGCGTCCGCGCGCACGCCGCCAAACGCTCCAAGCTTTCCTGCTGTTACACCGGCTCCGGCACCCAAAGCTTCTGCAGCTGAGGCTCAACCGGTAGCTCAGGTGCCGGTTGTCCCAACCGCGACGCCCGTGCCCGTTCTTCCCGCCCAGCCTGCTCCAGCGGATACTGCCAACGTTGCTCTGGCTTCGAACGCGGGCGGCGGCAGTTGGAAAACATTTCCTCCCGGAAAAATGCCACTTGGTCGGCTTATCGGGACGGGCGATCTGCGAGATGTCGCCGATCACGGACTCGCGGGCGAACGCGTTTACTTGAAGGGACAATTCGTAGTGAATTTTTCCGATGCGAACAAGGCCGTGTTGCGCCCGCGCGCGAAACTCACCGACAAAGTGCTGCACTTTGGCGGCGGTTCATCGACGCGCATCATTGTAGAATTTCCCGGCGGCTACAGTCCTCCGCCACAGGGTGCGATAGTAAACCGGGACGAGTTGCGGCCCTACGAAATCACCGAAGTGCGCAAACAAGAAGACGGACAGCTTAACGTTTTTGTGCGCGAAATCATGCAGCCGAATTAACTCGCGAACGCTTTTGGAGTTAAGCGGTGTGCGATCTCAGAAACCAACATTAATCTTTTCCGCCACGGATGAACACAGATTGGCACAGATAAAGATTGTTCGAATTCGAACCTAAAGACGACGCTCCATTTCCGCACAAAGAAATCACTGAGGCCATCACTGGATCCGCTTTTGAGGTTACAATCATCTCGCTTACGGTTTTCTCCATCGTGTATATCAACGATCGCTTCAGTAGAGTTGATGCGGCGCGGCTTTAGCGGCGACTTGAGAAGAAAATAACCGTTCGCTATAAGGAAGTAATCGTCGGCGAGTACGACGGTGACATGGTCGTTAACGATGCAGTGCTCGTCGAAATCAAAATCGCGCCGCAATACGACAAGCGCGATGAAGCTCAGCTGCTGAATATGCTGAAAGCCACCGGACTAAAGTTGGTATTCTGCTCAATTTCCGCCGATACAAGGTCGAATATAAACGCCTCATCTTCTGAATCTGTGTTTCATCGGTGTTTATCTGTGGCGTATAGAAATTTCTTACTCAATCCGCGACCGCAGAATCACTTTCCCATCGCGTACCTCAATCGTGCCGAGGTCGTGACTGTTCCGGAAGTCAGCGACATAGTCTCGCAATCGCCTCGAACGGTACTTCCAATTCAAAAGGTTACTCGGCACCTGCTCCCCGTTCACCACGAGCCGCTTCAATTGTGGATTCTCCAGTGATTCCGCGCCCTTGAATTCGAGCGTGATGTCGGCGTTAAAATAATAGCCTCGGCGGCCGATAAGTTCTCCAAATGGAAAACTCGTCTGGAGGCGGAGCTGGTTGCCTTCGATCAATACAAAGACTTTGCCGCGCCAGTCCCGGTTAGTGACGATCAAGGTGTTAACGTCATCCGCTGTCAGCTCAATATCGGCCGGCTGACCTGCGCGCGTCTTCTGTTCGAAATCCTGCCACCGTTCCCGGACACTTTGAATTTGATCATCTGAAGCGCTGAATTCGGGAACTGACACCGGCGCTTCCGCAATCGAATGCGTTTTCGCCAGCCAGTAAATACCGTGCACGATTGCCGAGTGCCGTTGAAAACCCCAAAACACTCCAGCAAAACAAGCGATCGCCAGCACGATCGCAAACATTAAAAGAATAAGACAGCCGCGGGCAAAACAGCCCAATCCTTTTCTTCGCGGCGGCGCCTCGACCCAGCCGTTCATGTGTTCCGGCGTTGTTGTCCCTCGATCCTCGACTGCGCTTCGAGTAATTTATCATAAAGCGCACGCAACCCTTCCGAGAGCGTGCGCGTGCCGGAAATGATCGGCATGAAATTAGTGTCACCGCTCCAGCGCGGGACGATGTGAATGTGCAAATGATCCGGAACACCTGCGCCCGCGCATTCGCCAATATTCAAACCAATGTTGAATCCTTGCGCCTTCGTCGCGGCGCGCAAGAGCGCCTGCGCATGGGTGACCAAATTCCAAAGCTCAACGATTTCATTCTCGCCAAGCGCCGAAAGCTCCGCCGTTTTGCGATATGGCACCGCCATCAAGTGCCCAACTGTGTACGGATAACGGTTCATCATTAGAAACGCGTTCTTCCTCCGGGTAATCACCAGATGCTCGGCGTCATCGCTCGCTCGAGCCGCCGCCTCGAGAAAATCCCGGTTGCGCGGTTCCTTTTCAAAATACTCCGCTCGCCACGGAGCCCAAAGCATCTCCAATTCTTTCTTTGGAAATTCTTCCGTCGCCATCTACGATTCCGTTTTCCTGTAGGGGAAGCTGCCGGCTTCCTCTCTTCGTTTGTGAAGGAGCTATCAGATTCCCCCTTTTACCGAGGGTAGTTTCATCCGTTGCAAAGTCGAGTCGGCATTTCCGATGCTTCTTTTCTGTCATTCCGAGCGGAGTCGAGGAATGGAGCGAGCCTGGGAAGCCGCGACATAGACGGGAAGGCCAGAGGCTGAGTGAGCGGGAGCGAGCGAGTCAATCTCCAAATACTTCCTTCTCGTCCAAGCATCGCGCGTTGTGTCATCAAGGTCATCGCAGCTTGCTCAGCTCTGCCCGAGATTGCAAAATACAGCCGACACACAGTTAGCCCACTGAAACACCATTAGGAGGTAGTATTATGCAACGCGGTCTTTTCATAGCTCTGGCCCACATATCCGTTCTGACTGGGGGGATTCTCGCGGGCGACCAGCCAGTAGCCGAAGACGAACTCACCAAAATCAAACGCGAGTACGCCGATGTTCTCGCTCTTCAGGGCACATCGAAAGGCGAGATTCTGGCAATCGCCAGGATTCTGCGCGCGAATCCCGAGGTCGCAATCGATCGTACGGCGGCGAGTGGCGAGTACTGTTTCAACAGCGGCCACGGTACCATGGTTCACTTCGCTACCCAGCCGGAGCGCACGTCGGAAGATGTAGTCTACGAGTTCGACGCCTCTGGGCTGATCGCGGCAGGCTTGGACCCGTCGCGTCTGCAACAGCTACCCGACCAAGGCCGAATGAAGCCCGGCGTGTGGTATTTCCTTCCAAAGGGACAGCAAGATCCACATCATGGACATGCGATGCCTGGCCCCACGATCGCAATTGCTGTCAACGTCAAGTGAATCGGAGAGAGCGACTGCTGTCTCAAGTCATCGGAGTCTGCCGACGTCTTAGTCTTTGTCCGGGTTCGGCTCGCCTTCGCTCGATGGCGCCGACCGATCTTGGGCCAGCGCGTGCAAGATTTGTCGCCCAATCCCGGTGGCGTGTTGCTTTCCGCGATTGACGAGAATGACAACTCCGAGCTTCCGCTGCGGAGCGAATCCTATGTAGGTCGAGGTGTTATCTAGTCCCCCGTTCTTGTCGATGATGGTGAAGTTGCCGGCGCTGACGATCTGCCAGGCGAGACCTATTGTTAAGCGCGGGCTAACGGTAAAGACACCCTGATGGGCGAACGCCATGGCATTTTCAATGGGCCCATGGTTGGGAAGCTCCCCGAGATTGGCAGCCAGGAAGGTGGCCATGTCGCGCGACGACGAATAGATTTGGCCGGAGCCTGGCCACTTGAAGGTTCCACCCTCTTCACCGGGGCGCCCACTCGGCCGGCCCCCTGGGCCGTAACCTTGCACGGCGCGACCAAGCAAATCCCGCGGCAGAGGCAGTGCGGTCGAGGTCATCCCCAATGGACCTGTAAGCCGCTGGTGCGTCAAAGCCGCGAAGCGCGTGTTGAAACGACGTTCAAGGGCAACTCGCAGCAAGACCATGGCCGCATTGGAATAGAGATACTGTTGCCCAGGCTCATGGTTCGGGCCCGCTTTCCAGGAATTAAGGAAGCGAACAAAATCTGGCCACGTATATCTACCTTGATGCCACGTCTCGTATTGCTGCGGCACGCGCGGCAGTCCGGAACTATGACTGGCAAGCTGGCCTAGTGTGATCCGGCGGATATCACCGCCGCGCTGTAACTCGGTGACATATTTGGCAACCGGATCGTCCAAGCTGAGCTCGCCCTGTTTGACCGCTTGCGCAAGCAATGTCGTCGCGAACACCTTGCCGACGGAGCCGAGATTGAAGATCGAGTCGGCCGTGACGGGGCGATTCTGCGCATCGTCAGCCATGCCGTAGTTAAAGAACGAAGTCTTACCCTCCATCCGGACGGCGACCGCGACCCCTCCGCCCGCACCCTTTGGCAATATCGGTTGAATCTTTTGCGTGACGATTTGTTCAACGTTGACCTGTTGGGCGCAGACGGGACCGGCAGTCAGCAGAGCACTAATTACGCTCGCGATAACGACTTCTGTCCGGATCATGCTTGCGAGAGTAGATTTATCCCCAGGAAAGTCGAGCTAGCATTTGCGCCCCTTTTCTTGTCATTCCGAGCGCAGTCGAGGAATCTCTCACTGGTCTCCTCGTCTTGCCTTCACGACTTGCGAGAAATCGTGCGCCTGATCCAGCAATCTAGCTTGCTCTCTTCAGCTGGATTTCGTAACAAAGAATTCATGCTTTCCTTTTATCGGGACCCACTCTTGAGTAAAAGCGAAAATAGGCGAAACGGACTTTCGTCGAATCGTAGTTAGGTCTTACATGCGAGTATGAAAAAATTCTTCATCGTTCTTGGGTCGATCTTTCTCGCTCTCATTGTGCTGGGTGTTATCGCGTTTGTGTTCATCGCTATCAGGGCACTGCACTCGACAAGGAGAGCAAAGCGTATGCTGACTCCGCAATTCCGCCGATCGTTAGCACTTGGAGCGAGAAGGAGTTGCTCGATCGCGCCAGCCCGGAATTAAAAAACGCGGTCACGATCGACCAGCTTGACCGCATGTTTCATTGGTTCAGCAGTCTGGGTCACTTGCAGAAGTGCGAGCCAGCGCAAGGTCAAGCCATTATGTCTGCCACACCGCAGACCGGCAGGATGACTACAGGTGAATACACAGCTAAAACGACGTTTGAAAAAGGAGAGGCAGCTTGAGACTCGTCCCGCGTCGCAATTACTACGTGAAAGATGGCTATACGGATGAGGTAAAAATTACCGACTTAGGAGGTCGCTTCGTGGAGGTAGCTTCCCTCGACCCAGCGACGGCGCAGGTTTTGGCTCACTTTTACAATGGAGCATCCAAAGCCTCTGCTCATTTGACCTGGGATTCTGGTCACCAACTTGATCTCGAGAACTTCAAGCAGAGCATTCCACTCATTCGAGACTTGGTTCGCCGTCACCTTCCTCGTTTATTAGAACGTCTCCTAACCAGCTGATGCAGCTAACCGCCGGGTAGCGTGTGGATAGGCTGAGGGATAAATTAGGAATTATTAAACAAAGAATAGTGCTTGTGTCTCATTAGGAACTTGGATTGGTTTTCGAAAATACGATGGAAGAAGAACTGTTAAAATTGGAAAACGCATTCGCGCGAGCGGTCGCCAACAATGACGCAGACGCACTCGATGGACTCCTCGCCGACGACTGGATTATCGTTGATCCCGATGGAAGCATCATCGATAAGGCGCGTTTCCTGGCAGTCATCAGATCGGGGGCGTTGTCCCATGAGTCGATGGAGGCCACAGATCTAAGAGTCCGTCTCTACGGAAACGCGGCTGTGGTGACCGGACTGACGACTACTAAAGGGAAGTTTATGGGACAGGACTTCGCCTCCTGCGAACGGGCGACCGATATTTTCGTGAAGCAATCCGATCGCTGGCAATGCGTATTTACTCAGCTAACCCGATTCACGAAGAAATAAAGCTGCACCGGAGGGACCTTGAAGATAAGTGTACCAACTCCGAACGCTTTGACGGGCAGGCGCGCTGGCCGTTAAGAAGCGCGAAAATCAGGTTAGCGTTTCGCACTATGACACGAGTCGTCCTCTTGGTCTGCGCAGCTGCGCTCCTGCCGTGTTTGGCCTCTGCCAAGCGCGCTGCGCCGGCAAAAGTAGAGCCGGTGATTTATCAGGGTGTCCGATATGTCGCACCCAATGACGATGGGCGCCGCGCATACATCGAGGCATGGGATATCCAGACTAACAAGAAGCTTTGGGAGTTACCGATCTTTGCAAACCGCATTGATCCAAAGCTAGAGGAA
>Ga0307278_10000749_pt1 | contig 15928 bp, 12 predicted proteins | sample ER_DNA_117_FD_194482 | JGI IMG/M metagenome (GOLD analysis project Ga0307278, IMG submission 194482) | Bulk soil microbial communities from the East River watershed near Crested Butte, Colorado, United States - ER_DNA_117 | ecosystem: Environmental > Terrestrial > Soil > Floodplain | place... | reverse complement strand
CGAGTCTACCACCCCCACCCCAGCCCTCCCCCATCGAGGGGGAGGGAATTCTGGCGTCGGGTCCGTGAAGCAAAACCTTTGAAGCAGAGGAGATGAATCATGAAGGCAGCGGCGCCGTTAAAACTCCGCGAGGCCGGTCAGAGCTTGTGGCTCGACAATATTACCCGCAATCTGCTGACGACCGGCACGCTCAAGCGCTACATCGACGAGTGGTCGATCACGGGGCTCACCTCGAATCCCACCATCTTCGACCATGCCATCACCAAGAGCCAGGACTACGACACCGCCATCCGCCAGAAGATGCGGGAGGGCAAGTCGGGGGAGGAGCTGTTCTTCGAGCTGGCGATCGAGGACCTCACGCAAGCCGCTGATCTCTTCCGGCCCATCTACGACGCAACCGACGGCGTCGACGGCTGGGTGTCCCTGGAGGTCTCGCCCCTGTTGGCCTATGATACAGCCAGTACCATCGCAGAAGCCAAACAACTCCACGCGCGGGCGGCGCGGCCTAACCTGTTCATTAAGATCCCTGGCACGTGGGAAGGACTCCCGGCGATCGAGGAGGCCATCTTTGCGGGGGTGCCGGTCAACGTCACGCTGCTCTTCTCCCGCGAGCACTACGTCGCCGCCGCCGACGCCTATATGCGCGGCATCGAGCGTCGCATCGCCGCCGGCCTTAACCCCAACGTGCGCTCGGTGGGCTCGGTGTTCATCAGCCGCTGGGACAAAGCGGTGATGGACAAGACTCCTCATGAACTCAGGGACCGGTTAGGCATCGCGGTGGCCAAGCGCACGTATCGGGCCTACCGTGGCTTGCTCGACTCGAATCGCTTTCAGCGTCTGGCCAATGCCGGTGCGCGTGCGCAGCGGCTCCTATGGGCCAGCACCGGCACCAAGGACCCGGAGGCCTCTGATATCCTTTACGTGACGTCGCTCGCCGCTCCAAATACGGTCAACACCATGCCGGAGGCCACCCTGCTCGCGTTCGCCAATCATGGCGAGATCGGCCCCCTGCTGACGGCTGACGACAACGCCGAGGAACTGTTGGCCGAGTTCGGCCGCGCCGGCATCGATGTCACCGCACTCGCCGCCGACCTCCAGCGTGAAGGCGCCACATCCTTCGACGATTCCTGGAACGAGCTGATGGCGGGCATCGCGTCCAAGAGCGAGACGTTGAGGAAGGCCGGCTGACAATGCTGTTTGGGAGGGAGGCTACTATGGCAGGAAGTACCGCACCATTGACCCGTCGCCCGGAATGGGCGGCTCTCCAGGAGCATTATCAGAAGATCAAAGAGGTACACCTACGTCAGCTCTTCGCCGACGATCCGAAACGCGGGGAGCGGCTGACGGCCGAGGCCGTGGGCCTCTACTTCGACTACTCCAAGCATCGCGTCACCGACGAGACAATACACCTGCTCGTGCAGCTCGCCGAGGCCTGCGGCCTGCGTGACCGCATCGACGCCATGTTCCGTGGCGACAAAATCAACATTACGGAGGAGCGTGCGGTGCTGCATGTGGCGTTGCGCGCACCGAAGGGACGGTCGATCCTCGTGGATGGTGAAGACGTGGTGCCGCAGGTGCACCAGGTGCTGGACCACATGGCCCAGTTCGCCACCCAGGTGCGCAGCGGCGCGTGGAAGGGGCACACCGGCAAACGCATCCGTCACGTCATCAACATCGGCATCGGTGGCTCGGACCTCGGCCCGGTGATGGCCTATGAGGCGCTCAAAGCCTACAGCGCCCGTGACATGACCTTCCGGTTCGTCTCCAATGTGGACGGCACCGACTTCGCTGAGGCCACCCGCGATCTCGACCCCGCGGAGACGCTGTTTATCATCTCCTCCAAGACCTTTACGACGCTCGAAACCATGACCAATGCGCACACGGCCCGCGACTGGAGCCTACGCGCCCTCGGCGATGAAAAGGCCATCGCCAAGCACTTCGTCGCCGTCTCGACCGATGTGCCGGAGGTGACCAGGTTTGGCATCGACATCGCGAATATGTTCGGGTTCTGGGATTGGGTCGGCGGCCGCTATTCGATGGACTCGGCGATCGGCCTGTCGACGATGATCGCCATCGGCCCAGACCACTTTCGCGCCATGCTGGCCGGCTTCCATGCCATGGACGAGCACTTCCGCACCGCGCCGTTTGAGCGCAACCTGCCGGTCCTCATGGGGCTACTCGGCATCTGGTACAACAACTTCTTCGGGGCGCAGACGGTCGGCGTCTTCCCCTACGAGCAGTATCTCAAGCGCTTTCCGGCGTATCTGCAGCAGCTGACCATGGAGAGCAATGGCAAGCACGTGACGCTGGATGGTGCGTCAGTCGACTATCAAACCGGGCCGATCTTCTGGGGCGAACCCGGGACGAACGGCCAGCACTCGTTCTATCAACTCATCCATCAGGGGACGAAGCTCATCCCCTGTGATTTCATTGGCTTCTGCCAGACGCTGAATCCGCTCGGCCAGCACCACGATCTGTTGATGGCCAACGTCTTCGCCCAGACCGAAGCCCTGGCCTTCGGCAAGACGCCGCGGGAGGTTGGGGCCGAAGGGACACCGGCCTGGCTGGTGCCGCACCGCACCTTCGTAGGCAACCGGCCGACGAGCACCATCCTCGCCGAGCGGCTGACGCCCGAGACGCTCGGCACGCTCGTGGCCCTCTATGAGCACAGCGTCTTCACTCAAGGCGCCATCTGGCACATCGATTCCTTCGATCAGTGGGGCGTGGAATTGGGCAAGGTGCTGGCCAGCCGCATCGTCCCCGAGCTGGAAAGCCCAAGCGAGCCGAGGCTCGCGCACGACAGCTCCACCAACGCCCTGATCCGCCGCTACCGCGCACTTCGGGAGGTACACGCATAATGCTCGGATACAACAAACCGCTATATATCTTGCCGTTTGACCATCGTGCGACCTTTCAGACTGGCATGTTCGGCTGGAAGGGTCCCTTGAGTCCAGAGCAGACGGCCCAGATCGCCGCCGCCAAGGAGGTGATCTACGACGCCCTCAAGGCAGCTGTCGCAGGCGGGGTGCCGAAGGACCGTGCCGGCATCCTCGTCGATGAACAGTTCGGCGCCGCCATTCTGCGGGATGCCGCGCGCAACGGCTACATCACGTCGGCCCCCGCGGAGAAGAGTGGGCAAGACGAATTCGACTTCGAGTACGGCGAGGACTTTGCACGGCACATCGAAGCGTTCAACCCGACCTTCTGCAAGGTCCTCGTGCGCTATAACCCAGAGGGCGACAAGAGCATGAACGAACGCCAGGCCGGGCGGCTCCGACGGCTGTCCGATTACCTGCACCGCACCAACCGCAAGTACATGTTCGAGCTGCTGGTGCCCGCGACCCCAGACCAACTGCAACAGGTGGGTGGGGAGCGCAAGCGTTACGATCTCGAGCGGCGCCCTGTGTTGATGGTCCGTGCTATCCAGGAGTTGCAGGAAGCGGGCGTCGAACCGGACATCTGGAAGATCGAAGGACTGGACCGTCGCGAGGATTGCGTGCAGGTGGTCGAGGTCGCTCGTCGCGATGGACGCGGTGAGGTGGGTTGCATCGTCCTTGGCCGGGGTGAGGACGAGACCCATGTCCGCACCTGGCTCACCACAGCCGCCGGCGTGCCGGGATTCATCGGCTTTGCGGTGGGGCGGACGACCTTCTGGGATCCCCTGATCGCCTGGCGTGAGCAGAAGAGCTCCCGGGACGAGGCGGCCGCCGAGATCGCGCGGCGCTATCAGCAGTGGGTAGAGGTGTTCGAGAAGGCGCGCGCCTCTTGATTCTGGAACCTGTAGGCTGACGGAGGTCGCCACCTGAGAGGGCCGGTGTGACTCAGGTGGCGATCAGCGGAGGATCCCGCGTGCGATTTCCGCGTCGCAGTGGCATTTTGTTGCATCCGACCTCAGAGGAGGCCTGACGAGGCATGGATCAGCCGCGATGGCCCAGATGTCCAACCCGCGACCTGGAAATCCTCCGGGGGCACCCGTTGCCGTTGGGCGCGACCGTTCAGCCTGACGGCGTGAACTTCGCCATCGCCAGCCGCTATGCCACGGCGGTGACGCTGCTGATCTTCCTCCCGGGCACGCTGGAGCCGCTGTTGGAAGTGCCCCTCGATGCCCGCTTCCATCGGACGGGCGAGGTCTGGCACGCCTTTCTGAAGGGGCTGGAACCCGGCATCCAGTATGCCTACCGCATGGACCGGGTCCCGAATCCGCAAGCGCAGGTGCATCGCTTCGATCCCCGTCAGGAGCTGCTGGACCCTTACGCCAAAGCGCTCACGGGTGGTGACGCGTGGGGAGTTCCCCCTCGCGGCCGCCGCAATCCCCGGCGCGGCCTGGTCGTCCACGACGCATTCGACTGGGGCGATGAGGAGCCGTACCGTTTCCGTCCTAACGAGGCGATCATTTACGAATTGCACGTGCGCGGCTTCACCCAGCATCCGACCTCCGGCGTCTCCCGGCCCGGCACGTTCGCCGGGCTCGCCGAGAAGATTCCCTACCTCCAAGCGCTCGGCGTCAACGCGGTCGAGCTCATGCCGGTGTGGGCGTTCGAGGAGGCCGACAGCGATCGCATGAACCCCTTCACGGGGGAGCGCCTGCTGAACTACTGGGGCTACAACCCGATCGCCTTCTTCGCCCCCCACGCCTCCTATGCCTCCCGAACGGGCGGTGGCGAGCCGCTCCGCGAGTTCAAGGAGATGGTCAAACGCTTTCACGGCGCCGGCATCGCGGTCATCCTGGACGTCGTGTTGAATCACACGGCGGAGGGGAACGAGCGGGGGCCAACGCAGTCGTTCCGCGGCATCGACAATACGACCTACTACCTGGTCGACCCCGACACGGGCGCCTACCGCGATTACACCGGCTGCGGGGACACGCTGAATTGCAACCACCCCCGGGTGCGGGAGCTGATCATCGACGTCCTCCGCTACTGGGTGGCGGAGATGCACGTCGACGGCTTTCGCTTCGATCTCGCCGCCATCCTGGGGCGTGGCGAGGATGGCTCGGTGCTGGTGAACCCGCCCATCATCGAACAGATCGCCGAGGATCCGGTCCTGCGGCAGACGGCGCTGATCGCTGAGGCGTGGGATGCCGCTGGCCTGTACCAGGTGGGCCACTTTAGTGCCGGGGGCCGCTGGGCGGAATGGAACGGCAAGTTCCGCGACGACGTGCGCCGCTTCGTCAAAAGCGACCCCGGCATGGTCTCCGCCCTGGCGACCCGCCTGGTCGGCAGCCCTGATCTCTACCAGACCAGCGGCCGGCGGCCGTATCACAGTTTGAACTTCATCACCTGTCACGATGGATTCACCCTGGCTGATCTGGTCGCCTACAACGGCAAGCACAATGCAGCCAACGGCGAGGGGAACGCCGACGGCAGCCACGACAACCTGAGCTGGAACTGTGGCGGCGAGGGACCGACCGACTCGGAGGAAGTCAATCGACTGCGCCGGCGGCAGGTGCGGAACTTCGCGACGATGCTCCTGCTCTCCGCCGGCACCCCCATGATCCTGGCCGGCGACGAGTTCGGGCGGACCCAATGTGGGAACAACAACGCCTACTGTCAGGACAATGAGATCAGCTGGGTCGACTGGCGTCTGCTCGACACCAATGCTGACCTGTTCCGTTTCTTCAAGCTGCTGATCGGGTTGCGACGAACGCATCCCCTGTTACGCCGAGAAGACTTCGACCGCGACGAGGAGAGGCACGCGCTCCATATCGCCTGGCATGGTGTCGACATTGGCCAGCCGGACTGGTCGTGGGAGTCCCGCGCGCTGGCGATGCATCTGTACGACGCCGGTGGCGGGGAGGCAGAGGACATCTACTTCATCGCCAACGCGCACTGGGAGGCACATGCGTTCGAGCTGCCGCACCTGTCCGAGCGTCGCTGGTGTCGTGTCGTCGACACCATGCAGGTGCCGCCGCACGACATCGCCGAGCCCGGCGCCGAAGACGTGCTGGCGGATCAACGGCTCTATGTGGTCGGCCCACGCTCCGTCGTGGTGCTCATTGGTAAGAGGAGCATACCCTCATGATCATCCCGAACATCCTGGCCCTCGACTTCGACGGCGTCCTCTGTGATGGGATGCAGGAGTACTTCGAGGCCAGCCGCCGGAGCTACATGAGAGTCTGGCCCGACGAGACGGTGCCGGGCGAGGACCTGTTCCCCGTATTTCGCACACTCCGCCCGGTGATCATGACGGGGTGGGAGATGCCCCTGCTGTTGCGGGCGATCGTGCAGGGGCGCCCGCAATCGGCCATTCTCCAGAACTGGGAGGCGGTGTGTGAGGACCTGGTCAACGCGGGGCGACTTCATGGAGACGCACTGGTGAGCTTGCTCCAGCGTACGCTTGATGACGTGCGTCGCGAGTGGATCGCTGCCGACCGCCACGACTGGCTCGAGCGCAACACCCCGTACGGTGCGCTCGAGGAGGTACGCCGTCTGGTGGCCGAGCCGGAGCGTGCCGTGCTGGTCACGACCAAGGAAGGGGAGTTCGCTCGCCAGATTCTCGACCACTGGGGGGTGCGACTGGCCGACATCCAGGGCAAGGAGGCTGGCATCCACAAGTGTGAGAACCTCCGCGCCCTCATCGCCGACTATACGGCGGCCCATGGGTGGCGTCCGCGGCTATGGTTCGTCGAAGACCGGCTCGACACCCTCCAACACGTCACCACCCATGCCGATCTGGCGGACGTGGCGCTGTTCCTGGCGGCTTGGGGCTACAACACGCCGGAGATGCGCGCGTCGGTGCGGAGCGACGGGCGGATCCGCCTGCTCGAACTGGATCAGTTCAGGGGAGGCCTGACCACATGGGGCTAAGGGCATGACCGATGCTAATCCATATCCTCTCCTTCGAAGGCCCCGATCACTATGCCCGTGCCAGTGGCCTTGCCACACGCATAACCGGTTTGGCCCAGGCCCTCGCTAAGGCCGGCTATGAAACCCATCTGTGGTTTGTTGGCGATCCCGACTTACCTGGCCATGAGACCCAGGAGCAGCTGCACCTCCATCGTTGGTGTCAGTGGATTAGCCGTTATCATCCCGCTGGCGTCTACGACGGCGAGGAGGGCAAGCGTTCGGACTATACAGCCTCGCTGCCGCCGTTTCTGCTCCAGGAAACACTCCTCTCGCATCTGGGTAAGGGGGGGCGGGCGGTGATTCTGGCTGAGGAATGGCACACGGTGGACGCCGTCTTACATATCGACTGGCTGCTGCGCAGGGCCGGTGTGCGCCCCCAGGTCACCATCCTGTGGCATGCCAATCATACGTTTGCCTGCGATCGTATCCCGTGGGGTCGCTTGGCCGAAGCTGCCATCATTACCACGGTGAGCCGCTACATGATCGTGCCCTTGTAACAGAGGGCGCTCAATTTGGCCCTCCTGTGCAAACGCCGGATAATGGAACATGTCGCATAATCTACCAATTGCGCCTGGAGGGCCATCATGGTTATTACTGTATTTTATCGAAGACCAACACCCCGAGTAGGGTTGGGAGATACGTCAAGGATGCCTGCAGCAAACATCGAGCGGCGCTGGTCGAGCAAGACATGGCCAGCCTCATCCCGCACACGAGCAGGCCCAGCCCGAGCATGACGCTGGTGGCACCAGAGAAGGTGCCGGCCACGTGCATGGTCGTCGGCAGCAGGCCCATGGGCAATAACGCCACACAACCACTCACCACCTGCCGCCCCGTGCGCCATCCACAGGGGTCCTCCAGAGGGAGAAGCCGGAAATCCGCTCGGGCGTAATCGTCGCGATGCAAGAGCGCAATCGCCAGCGAGTGAGGGATCTGCCAGCAGAACACGAGGGCGAAGAGGGTCCACGCGGCGAGCGGCAACTCCCCAGCGGCCGCCACCCAGCCCGTCACCGGAGGCAGCGCCCCTGGAACGGCCCCGATGATGAGGCAGAAGGGGGTCCGCTGTTTCAGCGGTGTATACAAGAGGAGGTAGCTCCCGACGCTCACGCTCGTCAACAGCCCGCTCAGCAGCTGTCCCGCCAAGGTGAGATAGAGCAGTCCGGTCGCGGTCATGGCGAGGCCGCATGTCAATGCCTGGCTTGGCCGGAGACGGCCATCCGGGAGCGGGCGGCGTTGCGTGCGTCGCATGCGGGCATCGAGGTCACGCTCCAGGTATTGGTTCAGTGCCATGGTTCCCGCCGAGGCCAAGGTGACGCCAACGAGGGTGTGGAGGAGCATCAGCCAGTGCAGGTGACCTGGCGAACCCAGATAGAAGCCGACGAAGGTCGTGATCAGGACCATCAGGACAACGCGCGGCTTGGTCAACGCCAGATAGTCGGCAGCCTGCCGACAGGCCCCCCGCCATGAGCTGGTTGTGATGGGCTCCGCGACGATGCTTCTGGACATCATAGCAACACCTGTTCTAGAGTACGATGATCCGGCGAGGCCGCTCCGGACCCCGTCAGTGCGGGGCCATGACGGAGGGCCGATGGCAGCAAGGTGGCCACTATCGGAGCATCGACCGCTTTGCCTCCGCTAGGTCGCATGCTCTTTCCAGAGCTGGAACCCACCGACGAAGGCGTTGGCGTTGTCGCCGAGGCGGCATCCTATGGGCAATTCCGTGAGCCGCTTGGCATTGCCGCCACCGATGACCACGTCATCGGGCTCCAGAGCCGCCTGCAGTTTCTCGATGACCACCAGGACATGCTGGCGCCACCGCTTCTTCCCCAACCGCTTCAGCCCGTGCAGACCCACATAGTCTTCATACGTCCGACCATTCTTGTAGGGCAGGTGTCCCAATTCCATGGGCTGCACGATGCCGTCGACGACCATTGCGGACCCGAGGCCGGTGCCGAGGCCGAGGAACAGCAGGCGGCCGCCGTTGTAGCTCCCTAACGCCTGCATGGCGGCGTCGTTGATGAGCCTGACAGGGCAGCCGAAGGCGGTGCGGAAGTCGAAGCCAACCCAGCCGCCGCCCATGTTGTAGGGCTCATGGAGTGGACGGTCGTGAACGACCGGCCCCGGATAGCCGATCGACACCGCTTCGTACGTCCAGTCCACCGCCAGTTGCTTGACTGCGGCCACCATCTGCTCCGCCGTCATGGTTGGCCCCGACTCGACCTGCCGGTGGGCTCTCTTGCCGGTGGCCAGCACCTTGACATGCGTGCCGCCGACATCGATGACGAGGACTTTCATGACGCCTCCTGCGGGTTGTGCCAGCCGCCGATATCCGCCGCCAGCCGATCCGCTTCGGCCGGCCCCCACGTGCCCGGCTCGTACTCGTGCACCGGTGTGACGTGGCCCAGGATCGGCTCGACGATGGCCCAGGCCGCTTCCACCGCATCCTGGCGCACGAACAGTAGAGGGTCGCCGCGCATCGCGTCCCCGAGCAGGCGCTCATAAGCATCCAGCTCATCCCCCTTGGTGTCCTCGACGGCCGACAGCTCCACCGGGATGGACACCATGGCGGCGCCCGGACGCTTCACCTGCGCCCCCAGATTGAGCGAGATCTCCGGACTGAGCCGAAAGCGCAGATAGTTGGTGTCCCCAGGGGCGAGATTGGTCAACGGCGGCTGTCTGAGCGTGACCAGGACCTCCGTCGTCGTCAGCGGTAAGTGCTTGCCGGCACGGATCAGGAAGGGCACCCCCGCCCAGCGCCAGGATTCGATGCGCAGGCGCACCGCGGCAAAGGTCTCGACCTGCGAATGCGGCGAGACACCCGACTCCTGCCGGTAGCCGTGGCATTGGCCGCGCACCAGGTCGGCGGGCTCAAGGGGTGGAATGGCCCGAAAGATCTTGACTTGCTCGTCGCGCACCGACTCGTGGTACATCAGCGTCGGCGGCTCCATGGCGAGCAGCGCCACCACCTGTAGCAGGTGATTCTGCACGACGTCGCGGATCGCCCCCGTCTCATCGTAAAACCGGCCGCGGCCCTCGACGCCGAAGCGCTCCGCCATGGTGATCTGCACGCTCTGGACGTAGTTCCGGTTCCAGATCGGCTCCAGGAAGGTGTTGGCGAAGCGAAAAAAGAGGAGATTCTCCACCGCCTCTTTGCCGAGGTAATGGTCGATGCGAAAGATCGCACCTTCGGGAAAGACCGTCTGCAGGGTCTCATTCAGGTGCTGGGCGGAGGCCAGGTCATGCCCGAAGGGCTTTTCGATGACGAGGCGGGCGTTTTGCGCGCAGCCCGAGCGCCCGAGGGCCTCGACCACCGTGCCGAACAGGCTCGGCGGAATGGCCAGATAATGGGTCGGTCGCGAGGCACTCCCTAAGGCTTGGCGCAGCCGGTCGAAGGTGCCCGGATCCTGGTAATCACCATCTACGTAACGCAGCCACTGCACCAGCTGGGTGAACGCCGCCTCATCAACGCCCCCGCCGTGCTGCGTGAGGCTGTCGCGGGCGCGCTCCCGCAGCTGTTCGATCGTCCAGCCCGACTTCGCGACGCCGATGACCGGCGCTTCGAGGGTGCCGCGCCGGATCATGTGCTGTAAGGCCGGGAAAATCTTTTTATACGCCAGGTCCCCGGTGGCGCCGAAGAACACCAGGGCATCGGACGGCATGTTCTGACTCGCGGCCCCAGCCGTGGCAGGCTGAGTCGTTTGGATCGTCGCTCCCATGAACTGGATCTCCTTCTTGATGATTAACCGCCAGTGGGGCGCTCCACATGGCCACCGAACTCGAAGCGCATGGCCGAGAGCAGCCGATCTGCAAATGCTTCTTCGCCGCGCGACATGAAGCGCTGATACAGAGCCGCGCTGAGGACGGGCGCCGGCGAGCCCTCGTCGATGGCCGCGGTGATCGTCCAGCGACCCTCGCCGGAATCAGACACACGCCCCGTAAACGTCGCCAGCTCTGGATCTTTGATCAACGCCGAGGCGGTCAGATCGAGCAGCCATGAGGCCACGACGCTACCGCGCCGCCACACCTCCGCGATGTCGGGGAGGTTGAAATCATAGCGGTAATGTTCTGGGTTGCGCAGCGGCGTCGTCTCCGCGTCGATCGTGCGGCCGCGCGTGCCGACGTTGGCATGGCGTAGGATGTTGAGGCCCTCGGCGTAGGCCGCCATGAGGCCATATTCAATGCCGTTATGCACCATTTTGACGAAATGCCCGGCGCCGGTCGGGCCGCAATGCAGATACCCGTCCTCGGCGGTGCCGCTGACCTGTTCCCGTCCGGGGGTGCGGTCGATGGAGCCGCGGCCCGGCGCTAGGGTCTTGAAGATCGGGTCGAGGCGCCGAACCGCCGCCTCAGGACCGCCGATCATCAGGCAGTACCCCCGTTCCATCCCCCAGATGCCGCCGCTGGTGCCGACATCCAGGTAGTGAATGCCCTTAGACACTAATGACTCGGCGCGGCGCAGATCATCGATGTAATAGGAGTTCCCGCCATCGATGATGATGTCATCCCTGTGCATACGCGCGGCGAGGTCACCGAGCATCTGATCGACGACGGCGGCGGGGACCATCAACCAGACCGCGCGCGGCGGGGTTAACTTGCCGACGACATCATCCAACGATGACGCGGCCACAGCGCCCTCGGCGGCGAGCCCCTGGGCCGCTTCCGGATGGGCGTCGTACACGATACAGTGATGTCCGCCGCGGACCAAGCGGCGGACCATATTGGCACCCATACGGCCGAGGCCAATCATTCCCAGTTGCATAGTGAGCTCCTTTCAAGAGCAAATCCAAGAATCTATCTTCATACTTTGGTGCCTGACACCTTGATCGGGGTCACCTGCGGCTCGAGGATCAGGCGCGAGCCGCGCTGCTTGGTCACGTACGACCACGCCCACTGGGTGCAGACCATTAACCTGTTGCCAACCAGTGGGAGGAACGCCATATGGATGGCGGCCCACGCCAGCCAGGCGATAAACCCGCTCAGCCGCAGCCGGCCTGACTCCAGGATCGCGAAGTTACGCCCGATCACCGCCATGTTCCCCTTATCGACATAGCGAAACGGCCGGGGTGGGGCCTGGGCCGTGACCCGACTCGCGATGGCGCTGCCGGCATAGCGCCCCTGTTGCATCGCCACCTGCGCTACGCCGGGGAGTGGCTTGCCGTCTTGATCGAGCGCTGCCGTATCGCCGACCACAAACACTTCCAGCCGCCCCGGTACGCTCAGATCGGGCCCGACACGCACCCGGCCGGCGCGATCGGTCTCGGCCTTCAGCCACCGACCGGCGGGCGACGGCGTCACGCCCGCCGTCCAGAGCACCGTGCGGCTCATAATCCGCTCGCCCCCCACCATCACGCCCTCCGCATCGACCCGTTCGACGCGTGCGTTGGTGCGGATCTCCACGCCCATCCCGACGAGCCTGGCATGGGCCTTCTGCGACAGCGATTCGGCGAAGGTGGGCAGGATCCGGGGGGCGCCTTCGACCAGAATGATGCGTGCCGAGCGCGGGTCAATCCGTCGGAAGTCGGACTTGAGTGTCCCGCGCAGCATGTCGGCGATCGCCCCGGCCATCTCCACGCCCGTGGGCCCAGCCCCAACGAGCACGAACGTGAGCAGATCCCGGTGTTGCGTCGGGTCGACCTCGATCTCCGCGATCTCGAACGCTTTCAGAAGCTTCGCCCGAATCGCGGTGGCGTCGTGGATCGACTTCAGGCCTGGGGCGAACGCGGCGAACTCGTCATGGCCGAAATAGCTCTGCTGTACCCCGGTGGCCAGGATCAGATAATCGTAGGCCAACGACCGCTCCTCGCCGTTAAGGTAGGTGAAAAAGACCTGGCGCTTCTCGGCATCGACGCGCGTGACCTCAAGCAGCGCCACTGTGGCGTTACGCTGCTTGCGCAGGACCTCTCGGATCGGTGACGCCATATCTCCAGGCGAGAGGATGGCCGTGGCGACCTGATACAGGAGCGGCTGGAACAGATGATGATTCGTACGATCCAAGAGGGTCACGCGCACGGGAGCCTGCTTGAGCGCCTGTGCTGCCGCTAGGCCACCGAACCCCCCACCGACGATGATGACATGCGGCTGTGCCCCATGTGTCTGGTCCTCGAGCGCTGTGTGCATGACGCTTCTCCCTGATGCGTGCTTCCACGTCCCACACCGCCGTCCACCACAGGCTGGTGGCGCAGCACAATGATCTGAGACCCTTTCGGACTGAGCAGCTGGCCGACCATCCAGGCGACGGGTATGAGGAAGGCGACGGACCCCGGCACCCACATGATCGCTCCCGCGGCCGCCTGGTCGTTGAGCGCCGAGATCCCCCACGGGTGTGAGACCGCCGCATACGACGGATAGATCACACGCTCCGCGAACACCAGCCAGGCGGAGAGCACAGTGTTCTGCAGATCGGCCAGGATCAGGTAAAGCACGATGCCCCAGGACGGCACGACCGGTCGGCGCGGCCAGGGCTGCACCACCGGCCACCAGAAGAGAAGGGCCGTGGCGAGAAAGCAGGCGTGCTGCGCATCGTGCCAACCCTCTGAGGCGAGGGCGCGCTCATAGAGCGTCGGGGTATGCCAGACCCAGGTGCTCCCCACGAACACCGCCCAGGCGACAGCGGGGCGGACGAGCCATTGACCGACGCGTGTGAGTGGCGGCCAGGCGACGAGTGGACCCACCCACCGGTGCAGCAGAGGTTTGGGCAGCCCAGACAGCATCGGCAGCAGCGGGGCACCGAGCCAGAGCAGCGGCGGGGCCACCATCATCAGCACGAGATGCTGCACCATGTGGGCCTGCAGCCACTGGGCCCCGAGCGCATGCAACGGTGACTCGAGGGCGGCACCGATGGCGACCATGCCGCCGACAAAGGCCGTGAGGCGTCCCGCTCCGAAGCGCTGCGGCACCCGCCGGTGAAGCCGCCGCCAGCCACGCACGTAGACGACCACGGCCAGGCCGAGTGGCACCGCCACCCAGAGATCGACTACCACGAGCAGGAGTGGAAGCCAATCGTTCACGATGATGACCCTCGCATCGGGATGACAGCCTTGCTCTGACGGCACCGCGGGCAGGCGAGTTCGACGGCAGGCGACCGTATCCGCGCTCGTGCGCCCTCCTGCACACCGACTACCACATCAACGAGATCCCACACTGCTGAGCTGGCCTCCCGATCAATTGCCCAGGATCGTCTGGCCTGGTCAGCAGGGTCAATAAGCGGAATGGAGAACGTGTGTGTTTGAACGGCATCTCCAGGCATGGCCCTCGCCGTTCACAGAGGCATCAAAGCAACGAGCGTGCCAGGGGTGCCACGACGCGGCCCTTACCCCCAAGTCGGTGGTGTTGCCGGGGAACCTGCCGTCAAACGCCGCCGCCGCACCCTCTCCTATGGCGTCCGGATTCCGGCCGATCGCCGGCCGAGCGTCCGAAAATCGGACGTCGCGGCAGCGGGGCGGCGGAGTCGTCTACCAGTCCATTCACCTGCAAAAGCATCACCTTGGGCTTCGATCGGCGCATCGTGTAGCCCCTGGCACACGCGTTGCCTTCCCGCCTTGACGAGCGGCGAGGACTATGCCTGAACACGACGCTCAGACCAGTCCTCCTTGCCCGCCGCATATCGACCCGGCGTGACTGTACTGGTTGATTGATCAGCAGACCTGCTTCGCATCTCCGGCATTGTCCCCAAACGTGCTGGAGCAGGGTGCTCGCGTATTGTTCGAGGGGGTCGCACTGATGATGAAAGACGCATTCATTAAGATGGACCAGCGGGCGCATCCGTGCAAAAAGCTACGGTTTGAGTACATAGAACAAGGCGAGTCACGAAAAATCAATGGGTTATGCGCCCCCTGAACACCGAAGGTTTCGATGTGTGGTGTCTTATTTTTATTACTGTATCTTGTTGAAAAAACACGGCTTTAAATCGAAACCGTATATTTCTGTTCGAATGCGCCCGCTGGTCCAAGTACCGTCAGGAAATGGCGCACCAATTCAGGATCTGGGGGGAGATCACGAATACGACACTAGCCGCATAGAAACGAGCGCAGTGCGATTTTCCGAGCGTTATGCCCTGTGACTCCCTCAGGAGGGGTTCCCACGCAAATAGCCGTCAGGCTGCTTGCATGCCGCGAGGGTGCAGGCCACGCCTGCATGGGCGATTAATTTGACAACGCCGACAAACGGGTTCAGCGAGCGGACCCGCCCGCGCGGGTGAAGTCCACGACTTCACATCATTCTGGGGCACGCTCGGCTGCGCCTGCTGGGCCGTATGAGGAGGAGACCCATGCGCATGATCAACCGTTTCACTCTGGCCGTGATGCTCCTCGCGGGCGTGGCGAACGCTGGCGCGCAGACGAACCCGGCCGCCGGTTCGCCGGCTTTGGCCGTCGGACCGCAATACGACACGACCCACGTCTACGTCGCCCCGGAAGACTTCGATCGGTTCGTGACGAGCTTCGTGGCGACGTTCGGCGGCAGCACGTCCAAGCAAGGGGTGTTCACGGTGACGCCGACGCCGAGCAGCACCATGTCCCAGCTGGTCTTCACGCCGGTGGGCACGCTGTCGGTATTCGGCTTCAAAACGCCGGTTCCCTATCCGTTCGGGGCCGAGCGAACCGGCTACCTCGTGACCGATTTCGATGCCGCGGTCCGGGCGGCCCGGGCGAGCGGCGCCGACGTGATCGTCGCGCCGTTCAACGATCCGATCGGCCGCGATGCCATCGTGCAGTGGCCCGGCGGCGTCAACATGCAGCTCTACTGGCACACCACGGCGCCGAACTACGCCACGCTCCAAACCATTCCCGAGAACCGCGTGTACGTGCCACCCGACCGCGCCGACGCCTTTATCCGCAGCTTCGTCCTCTTCTCCGGCGGCACCGTGGTGGGCGACGACGCGCAGGCGCCCGGCGTCGAGATCGGCCGGCCGAGCGAGACCTACCGGCGCGTCCGCATCGCGTCGACGTTTGGCAACGTCGCCGTCCTCGTGACCGATGGCCACCTTCCGTACCCGTACGGGCGGGAGCTGACGGGCTACGAGACGCTCGACCTCGATACGACCCTGGCCCAAGCGAAGCTCGCCGGCGCGCGCGTGCTGGTCGAGCCCC
>Ga0307278_10000748_pt1 | contig 15934 bp, 10 predicted proteins | sample ER_DNA_117_FD_194482 | JGI IMG/M metagenome (GOLD analysis project Ga0307278, IMG submission 194482) | Bulk soil microbial communities from the East River watershed near Crested Butte, Colorado, United States - ER_DNA_117 | ecosystem: Environmental > Terrestrial > Soil > Floodplain | place... | reverse complement strand
CCGCCGTCGACCGACTTCATCAACACCATCCCGGCCGACGCCGAGCCCGAGTACCCCGGTGACGAGGGACTCGAGCGGCGCCTGCTGTCGATCGTGCGCTGGAACGCGGCCGCGATCGTCTCCCGAGCCAACCGGCCCGAGATCGGCGTGGGCGGGCACATGGCCTCGTACGCGTCAGCCGCCGAGCTGTACGAGACGGGCTTCAACTACTTCTTCAGGGGCAAGGACTCCGGCCACGGCGACCAGATCTACTTCCAGGGCCACTCCTCCCCCGGGGTGTACGCGCGGGCGTACGTCGAAGGCCGGCTGAGCGAGGAGCAGCTCGACGCCTTCCGGCAGGAGAGCAAGCCGGGCGGGCTGCCGTCCTACCCCCACCCGCGGCTCATGCCTGACTTCTGGGAGTTCCCCACGGTCTCGATGGGGCTCGGCCCGCTCAACGCGATCTACCAGGCCCGCTTCAACAAGTACCTGGCCAACCGGGAGATCGTCGACACCTCCGACTCCCACGTCTGGGCGTTCGTCGGCGACGGCGAGATGGACGAGCCCGAGGCGCAGGGCGCGCTCACGGTCGCCACCCGCGAGCAGCTCGACAACCTCACCTTCGTCATCAACTGCAACCTGCAGCGCCTCGACGGCCCCGTGCGGGGCAACGGCAAGATCATCCAGGAGCTCGAGTCGCTGTTCCGGGGCGCCGGCTGGGACGTCGTCAAGGTCGTCTGGGGCCGCTCCTGGGACGCCCTGCTGGCCAGGGACACCACCGGCGCGCTGGTCCGCAAGCTCAACACCACCCCGGACGGGCAGTTCCAGACCCTGGCCGCCGAGGACGCCGCCTACATCCGCGAGCACCTGTTCGACTCCGAGGAGCTGCGCAAGCTGGTCGAGGGGTTGAGCGACGAGGAGATCGTCCACCTGGCGCTCGACCGCGGCGGCCACGACCTTCGCAAGGTGTACGCCGCGTTCAAGGCCGCGGCCGAGACCAAGGGCCGGCCCACCGTGGTGCTCGCCCACACCATCAAGGGACGCGGGCTGGGACGGGAGTTCGAGGCCCGCAACGCCACCCACCAGATGAAGAAGTTCGTCCGGGGCACCCTCAAGACGTTCCGGGACCGCCTGGGCATACCCGTGCCCGACGAGCAGATCGAGAAGGGCTACCCGCCCTACTACCGGCCGCCCGAGGACGACGAGCTGTACCGCTACCTGATGGAGCGGCGCAAGGCGCTCGGCGGGTCCGTGCCGCGCAGGGTGGTGCGCGAGCGGCCGCTCGCCCTGCCCGGAAAGGACCTGTACGCCCAGCTCAAGAAGGGCTCGGGCAAGCAGGAGGTGGCCACCACGATGGCGCTGGTGCGCCAGGTCAAGGACCTGCTCCGCAACCGGGACGTGGGCAGGCGGATCGTGCCGATCATCCCCGACGAGGCGCGCACGTTCGGCCTGGATGCGCTCTTCCCCAGCCTGAAGATCTACTCGCCGCGGGGGATGAACTACGACGCGGTCGACCGGGACCTGGTCCTGTCCTACAAGGAGGACCGCAAGGGCCAGATCCTGCACGAGGGCATCACCGAGGCGGGCGCGATGGGCTCGTTCCACGCGGCCGGGTCGAGCTACGCCACCTTCGGCGAGCCGATGATCCCGCTGTACATCTTCTACTCCATGTTCGGGTTCCAGCGGACCGGCGACGAGATATGGAGCGCGGCCGACCAGCGCTGCCGCGGCTTCCTGATCGGGGCGACGGCCGGCCGCACCACCCTGAACGGCGAGGGCCTGCAGCACCAGGACGGCCACTCCCTGCTGATCGCCACCACCAACCCGGCCTGCGTGGCCTACGACCCGTCGTTCGCGTTCGAGATCCCGGTGATCGTCGAGGACGCCCTGCGCCGGATGTACGGTGACAAGCCTGAGGACGTCTTCTACTACCTCACCGTCTACAACGAGCCGTTCGTGCAGCCGCCCATGCCCGAGGGCCTGGACGAGGACCTGATCCTGCAGGGCCTGTACCGCTACGCGCCGGCCGACGGCGAGCACGCCAGCCGCGCCCACGTCGCGGCCAGCGGCAGCGCCATGCCGCTGGCCTTGAAGGCCCAGGAGCTGTTGGCCAGCGAGTTCGACGTGGCCGCCGACGTGTGGAGCGCGCCCGGCTGGCAGCGGCTGCGCTCCGAGGCGCTCGCCTGCGAGCAGTGGAGCCGCCTGCACCCCACCGAGGAGCCGCGGGTCCCGCTGGTGACCAGGACCTTCGAGGACGAGGAGGGACCGATCGTCGCGGTCACCGACTGGATGAAGGCGGTCCCCGACCAGATCTCCCGCTGGGTGCCCGGCCCCTACGCGATCCTCGGGACCGACGGGTTCGGCCGCTCCGACACCCGTCCGGCCCTGCGCCGGCACTTCCGCATCGACCCCGAGAACATCGCGGTGGCCGTCCTGTACGAGCTCGCCCTGTCCGGCAGGGCGGAGCGCGAGACCGTGGCCAAGGCCATCAAGCGCTTCGAGATCGACCCGGAGGCCACCCCCGAGGTGCCGTAGCCGGCACCTCGGGTCGTGCGCGGCCTGTCGTAGATGCGGCAGCCCGGCCCGGCGCAGACGCGGCGGCCCGGGCTCCGGTGCAACGATCTCCCGCCTTCAGTTCGGGCGGGAGGGAATGTCACGTGGGGGAGGCGTCCACGAACGGCGGCCGGGTGACCCGCACGGCGCCCCGGCGCCGGCCGCGTACGTCGACCTGCAGCTCGGTGCCCTGGCCGGCCACCTCAGGCAGCACGTAGGCCATGGCGATGCCGTGCTTGCGGGTGGGCGAGAACGTGCCGCTGGTGACCTCCCCCACCGGCCGCTCGTCGTCGAGCACGGCCATGCCGTGCCGCGGGATCATCCGGTCGGTTGCGACCAGCCCCACGCGTACTCGCTCGGGCCCGGCGGCCTTGCGGGCCACCAGCGCGTCGCGGCCCCGGAAGTCGCCCTTGTCCATGGCCACGGCCCAGCCGAGGCGGGCCGCGACCGGGTCGGTGTCGGTCGAGATGTCGTTGCCGTGCAGCGGGTAGCCCATCTCGAGCCGGAGGGTGTCCCGGGCGCCGAGGCCGACCGGGACCGCGCCCAGGGACGCGCCCCGCTCGAGCAGGTCGTCCCAGAGCCGGCCGGCCACCTCCCCGGGCACCAGCAGCTCGAACCCGCGCTCGCCGGTGTAGCCGGTGCGGCAGAGCCGGCCCGGCATGCCGGCGAAGGAGACCGGGACGAGGTGCATGTAGGCCAGGTCGGCTGCCTCCGGGAACAGCCCCGAGACCAGCTGGGGGGCGAGCGGGCCCTGGACCGCGAGCACCGCGACGTCCGGTCGGGGGGTGACCTCGGTGCCCGGCGGCGCCGAGGCGCGGACCAGGTCGGCCACTGCCGGCCAGTTGGCCGCGTTGGGGACGAGCAGGTAGCCGTCGGCCTCGCGGTAGGCGATGAGGTCGTCGACGATGGTGCCCTGGTCGCTCAGGCAGAGGGTGTACTGGGCCGCGCCCGGCTCCTTCAGCCGGTCGAGGTCGTTGGACAGGGCGTGCTGGAGGGCGTCGTGCGCGCCCGGGCCGCGCACCTCGACCTTGCCGAGGTGGGAGAGGTCGAAGACGCCGACCGCCTCGCGCACCGCCCGGTGCTCGGCGAGCGTGCCCTGGTACTCGATGGGCATGTCCCAGCCCGCGAACGCGCCCATCTTGGCGCCCAGGCGCCGGTGCCGGTCGTCCAGCGGCGACCGCCGCAGCTCGCCGCTCATCGGCGCAGCCCCCGCCCACGCGAGGCTCCCGCCACATCCGCCGGGCTCACGGGCGCAGCCCCCCACCCGCGCGAGGCTCCCGCTGCGCCCGCCGGGCTCACGGGCGCAGCCCCCGCCCACGCGAGGCTCCTGGTGCGCCCGCCGGGCTCACGCCGGCGCTCCCGAACCGGGCTCGTCGCCGGCTGGTGGGGCGGGCGGCTCGGGCGCGCGGGGCGGGCGCGGCGTGCGGCTCGGGGGCCGGGAGGTGCGCACCGGCGGGCCGCCGCCCTCGCGCAGCAGCCGCTGGTCGCCGCTTGCCTTGAGGCGGGCGTTGTAGGCGCGCATGCGCTCGGGGTAGCCGACGATCTGGACGTCGTAGACGGGGAGCTGGAGGTCGTGGGCGACCCGCCGGATGACCTTGGGCGAGCCGACCCGGCGCCGGGTCCACTCGCCGTCGGCGGCCACCGCTACGGCGGTGGTGTCGGTGACCATGGTCTCGGGCTCGACGTAGAACTCGACCCCGACCCGGGTGCGGGCGAACTCTCGCAGCGCGTCCAGGTCGTCGGAGGTTGCCTCCCGGTCCATTGCGGCGACCTTGCGGCCCCTGGTGCGCCGGATGCGGAAGTTGTCGAGGAAGCTCACGTCCGTTCCGGGTCCTCGGTGGGATGCACGAGCGACAGCACCTGGCGGGAGAGCTGGATGTGGGGCAGCTCGGTGGCCGCCTCGGACATGTCGTGGATGCTCCAGCGCACCAGGTCGCGCATTGAGACCATGCCGATCAGGCCCTCGTCGGAGATGACCGGCAGGTGGCGCACCTTGGCGTTGACCATCTCCCTGGCCGCCTCCTCGACGGTCGCCTCAGGCCGGATGGTGATGAGGTCGTCGGTCAACGCTTCATGGGCGGCGACGTTCTTGGGGTCCTCGCCGCCGCCGATGACCTTGAGGATGTCGCGCTCGGTGAGGATGCCGAGCACCCGGTCGTCCTCGAGGACGATGACCGACCCGATCCCCCTGGCGTCCATGACGCTCGCGACGTCGGCCACGTTGTACTCGGGACCGACCGTGGCGAGGTCCGTGGTCATGATCGCCGAGATCTCCACGAGGCACTCCTCCTTCTGGCTTCTGGCTGGCGCTGTGCGCCGCGGCCGGCCCGGAGGCCAGACCGACGGGCGGATACCTGAGCGTACCCTAGGGCGCCAGCGCCGACCACGGGGGTCGGGCCCTCGGCGCGAGGCTGGTTCCCCCCTGTTTTACCTGCGGTTTAACCGGGCAAGGGGCTTTGGCCGCCTCATGCCGGGCACCGCTAAACTGCCGCAGGGGGAGCCCGATCACGCCGATCCGAAGGAGCGACAAGGTGGCCTCGAACTCCTATGACCTGGTGATCCTGGGTGGCGGCACGGGGGGGTACTCGGCGGCGCTTCGTGCTGGGAGCCTCGGGCTGTCGGTCGCGCTGGTGGAAAAGGACAAGGTGGGGGGGACCTGCCTGCACTGGGGTTGCATCCCCACCAAGGCGCTGCTGCACGCCGCCGAGCTGGTGGACGGGGTGCACGAGGCGGCCGAGCGCTGGGGGGTCAAGACCACGATCGAGTCGATCGACTACTCGGCCACCGTGGCCAACCGCGACGACATCGTGACCAAGAACTTCAAGGGGCTCGAGGGGCACCTGAAGAAGCTGAAGGTCGACGTCGTCAAGGGCACCGGCAAGGTGACCGGCCCCAAGCAGGTCAGCGTGGAGGGCCGCGGCGAGCTCAACGCCGAGAAGGCGCTGGTGCTGGCGTCGGGGTCGGTGCCCAAGTCGATCCCGGGGCTGGAGATCGACGGCCAGCGGGTGATCACCAGCGACCATGCGCTGATGCTGGACTACCTGCCCAAGTCGGTGATCGTGCTCGGCGCCGGCGCGGTCGGGGTGGAATTCGCCTCGTTCTACCGGTCGATGGGCGCCGAGGTCACGGTCGTGGAGGTCCTGCCCGGGCTGGTCCCGCTCGAGGACGCCGAGAGCCAGCGGGAGCTGGCCCGGGCGTTCAAGAAGCGGGGCATCACCGCGATGGTCGACACCAGGCTCGAGGACGCCAAGGTCGAGGGCGACCAGGTGACCGTCACGGTGACCGGCAAGGGCGACACCAAGAAAGTGTCGGCAGAGCTGCTGCTGGTCGCCACCGGCCGTGGCCCGGTCAGCCAGGGTCTGGGCTACGAGGCCATCGGGGTCACACTCGACCGGGGCTACGTCGTGCCGGCCAGCTGGGAGACCCTGGAGACCGACGCTCCGGGGGTGTATGCGGTCGGTGACATCCTGCCGCCGCCGTCGCTGGCCCTGGCCCACGCCTCGTTCGCCGAGGGGATGCTGGTGGCCGAGCTGGCCGCGGGCAAGCCCTCGCCGCCGATCGACTACGCCGGGGTGCCGCGGGTGACCTACTGCACCCCGGAGGTGGCCTCGGTCGGCCTGACCGAGGCTCAGGCCAAGGAGCAGGGCCATCAGGTGGTCGTGCAGAAGTTCCCGTTCAACGGCGTGGCCAAGGGCATGATCCACGGTCAGGGCGGGATGGTGAAGCTGGTCGGGGCCAAGGACGGCCCGGTGCTCGGTGTGCACCTGGTCGGCGCCCGCGTGACCGACCTGGTCGCCGAGTCGATGCTGATCTACAACTGGGAGGCCCTCCCGCAGGAGGTCGCCCAGTTCATCCACCCCCACCCGACCCTGTCCGAGGCGGTCGGCGAGGCCTACCTGTCGCTGGCCGGCCGACCCCTGCACGGCTGATCGGACCACCCGCGACGAGGATGGCGACGAGGAAGCGAGACCGGCGGGGTCGGTTCGTCCGCTCCGACCCGGCTCCCTCGGGCCAGGCGGACACCACGGCAACGACGGCGGCGGCCTCCACGAGCAGTGAGGGCGCTTCACAGGGAGCGAGGACGATGGCGACACCAGTCAAGATGCCCGAGCTCGGCGAGTCGATCACCGAGGGCACCATCACCCGCTGGCTGAAGCAGGAGGGCGACCGGGTCGAGGCCGACGAGCCGCTGTTCGAGGTATCCACCGACAAGGTCGACACCGAGGTCCCCGCGCCGGTGTCCGGCGTGCTCACCTCCATCAAGGTCAAGGAGGACGAGACCGTCGAGGTGGGCGCCGAACTGGCCGAGATCGACCAGGACGGGGAGGCCGGAGGCGACCGGCGCGAGGAGGACCAGCGGAGCGGCCAGGCCGAGGCCGAGGAAGACGGCGACCGGGCCGAGGCGCAGGCCGGGGGCGGCGAGGGCGACCAGGTCGAGCAGGGCGAGGCAGAGGCGGCCAGCACCGAGGAGCGCGAGGAGGTCGCGGCCGAGGCCCGGGCCGACCAGGCCGAGGGCGGGGTCGGGGCCGACCGGGCCAGGGCCAGGGGCGACCAGGTCGAGGGCGGGGCCAGGGCCGAGGGCGGGGAAGAGGACCAGGCGGCGGCGTCCGGCGGCGCCCAGGCGGGCGCTGACGGCGACGGCGAGGCGACCACGGTCACCATGCCCGAGCTCGGCGAGTCGATCACCGAGGGCACCATCACCCGCTGGCTGAAGCAGGAGGGCGACCGGGTCGAGGCCGACGAGCCGCTGTTCGAGGTATCCACCGACAAGGTCGACACCGAGGTCCCCGCACCGGTGTCCGGCGTGCTCACCTCCATCAAGGCCAAGGAGGACGAGACCGTCGAGGTGGGCGCCGAACTGGCCGTCATCGCGTCCGGCGGCGGCAAGGCCGAGGCGAAGCCCAGGGACGAGGCGAAGCCTACGGACGAGGCGAAGCCCAAGGCGAAGGATGAGGGTGAGGGTGAGGGTGAGGGTGAGGGCGACGGCGACGGGGGCGGCGAGGAGGCCCAGCCGGCTGCCGCGGCAGCGAGTGACGGCGCCAGGGGCGACGGGGCCGGGGGCGCGGTCGTGTCGCCGCTGGTGCGCCGGCTCGCCCGTGAGCACGACGTCGACCTGAGCCAGGTCAAGGGCAGCGGCTCGGGTGGGCGGGTGCGCCGCGAGGACGTCGAGGCCTACCTCCAAGGGCGTGGTGAGCCGGCCAAGCCTGCGGTCGAGGACGCCGGGGCCAGGGAGGCCAGGCCCGCCGCCCGGGCCGGCGACGGCAAGGCGGCGCCCGTCAAGGAAGGCAAGCCGGCCGCGGGCCCGCCCCGGGGGCAGGTCATCCCGCTCCCCACCGGCGTCCGCGAGGAGGTCGTCCCGGCGACCCGGCTGCGCAAGCTCATCGCCGAGCGGATGGTGGCCTCGCTCCAGACCAGCGCCCAGCTCACCGCCGCGGTCGAGGTCGACATGACCAGGGTCATGCGGCTGCGGGAGCGGGCCAAGGACGCATTCAAGGCCCGCGAGGGCGTGAGCCTGTCGCCGCTGCCGTTCGCGATCCTCGCGGTGATCCAGGCCATCCGCGCCTACCCCATGGCCAACTCGGCCGCCGACGAGGACATGAACCTCCACGTCTACAAGGACGTGAACCTGGGGGTCGCGGTCGACACCCCCAAGGGCCTGTTCGTGCCGGTGATCCGCAACGCCGACCAGCTCAACCTGGCCGGGCTGGCCAGGGCCATCGCCGACGTGGCCAAGCGCACCCGGGAGGGCAAGATCGGCCCGAACGAGCTGACCGGCTCCACCTTCACGGTCACCAACACCGGCAGCGTGGGCACGGTCTGGGACACCCCGATCATCAACCCGCCGAACGCGGCCATCTTCGCCACCCCCGCCATCGTCAAGCGCCCGGTCGTGGTCGACGACCCGGAGCTCGGCGAGGTCATCGCGGTGCGGCACATGATGTACGGGATCCTCACCTACGACCACCGCATCCTGGACGGGGCCGACGCCGCCCGCTTCCTCCAGAAGGTCAAGCAGGTCCTGGAGGCGGGCGACTTCGCCCGCGAGCTCGGCCTGGACGAGGACGGGCGGTAGCCGATGGAGCCGCTCTGGCTCGTGCGCGCCGGCACGGTGCCGTACCGGCGCGCCTGGGCCTGGCAGCGGGCGCTGGTCGAGCGGCGGGCGGCCGGCGAGATCCCAGACACCGTGCTGCTGCTCGAGCACCCCCACGTCTACACGATCGGCAAGCGCGGCTCCGACGCCGACGTGCTGGTGAGCCCCGAGTGGCTCGCCGCCCAGGGCGCCGAGGTCGTGCGCAGCGACCGGGGCGGGCAGGTCACCTACCACGGCCCGGGGCAGCTCGTCGGCTACCCGGTCACCCGGCTCGACCCGCAGCCGGACGTCTGGCGCTTCGTCCGCCGCGTGGAGGACGCCCTGGTCGGCGTGGCCGCCGACTTCGGGCTCGAGGCGCGCGGCGAGTCCGGGCTGCTCACCGGGGTCTGGGTCGGCGACGCCAAGCTGGCCGCGATCGGCATGCGCGTCTCCAGCGGGGTCACCAGCCACGGCTTCGCGCTCAACTGCGCCACCGACCTGGCCAAGTTCGCCGCCATCGTCCCCTGCGGGATGCCGGACAAGCCCGCCTGCTCGCTGTCGGGCCTGCTCGGCCGGACGGTCACGGTGGCCGACGCCCTGCCCGCCGTCGAGCGCCGGCTCGCCGGGTCGCTCGAGCGCGCACCGGTCCTGGTGGATCCCGCTACCCTGGACCTGCCCGCCACCGACTACCCGCCGGAACCCGACCACGCACCCCCGGCCCCGGAGGACGTTCATGTCTGAGCCAGCCCGTCCTCGTGCCTCGGAGCCCGTGATCCCGCCTGGGGTGCGGACCCTTGGCGTGCTGCCGCGCACCCCGGCGCCGCCGCCCACCGAGGCGACCTTCGGCCGCAAGCCGCCGTGGCTGAAGGTCCGCGCGACCACCGGGCCCAACTACCGGGAGCTCAAGGCGCTGGTGCGCGACGGCGAGCTGCACACGGTCTGCGAGCAGGCCGGCTGCCCCAACATCTACGAGTGCTGGGAGGCCAGAGAGGCGACCTTCCTGATCGGCGGGGAGCGCTGCACCCGGGCCTGCCCGTTCTGCCAGATCCACACCGGCAAACCCGCCGGGTACGACACCGACGAGCCCCGCCGGGTCGCCCACGCGATCGCCCGCATGGGGCTCAACTTCGCGGTCATCACCGGGGTCGCCCGCGACGACCTGCCCGACGGCGGGGCGTGGCTGTTTGCCGAGAGCGTCCGCCAGGTCCGCGCCCTGCTGCCCACCTGCGGGGTGGAGGTGCTGATCCCCGACTTCCGCGGTGACCCCGACAGCCTCCGGGCAGTGGTCGACGCGGCCCCCGACGTGCTGGGCCACAACGTGGAGACCGTCCCGCGGCTGTACAAGCGGATCCGGCCTGGGTTCACCTACGCGGGGTCGCTGGAGCTGCTGGCCCGGGCCCGGGCGTGGCTGCCGGCCGGGCATGCCACCAAGTCGAACCTGATCCTCGGCATGGGCGAGGAGCGCGACGAGGTGCTGGGCGTCATGGACGACCTGCGCGCGGTCGGGGTGGAGCTGCTGACCATCACCCAGTACCTGCAGCCGAGCCGGGCGCACCTGAACCTGCAGCGGTTCGTGCCGCCGGAGGAGTTCGCCCAGCTCAAGCAGGCCGCCGAGGCGCTGGGGTTCGCCCATGTGGAGTCGGGCCCGCTGGTGCGGTCCAGCTACCACGCCGGCGAGATGCACAAGGCAGCCGTACAGCGCCAGCGCGGCCAGCTCCCCGCCTGGGCCGCTGCCTCGGAGGGCTGACCAGGACCGTGCCGACCCGTGCCTCCTGGCGGGGCCGTCTCGCGGTCCCCGTCCTTGCCGCCGTCGCCCTGGCCGCGCTCGGGCTCGCCTCTGCCCGCGCGTTCGACGTCGACCGGCACCGGGCCGAGGCCGCGGCGGTGCAGCGCGATCCCGACGTGATCACGCGCGAGCTGCTCCCCTACCCGCACGGGGCGGCGCCCGGCTCGACGGGGCGTCTGCAGCACCGCCCGGACGGCTGGCTGTCGGTGGTCACCCTGCGCGGGCTGCCGCCGACCACCGGGCGCGAGCGGTACCTCGTCTTCCTGCGCAACTGGAGCGGCTGGGCGCTGGCCGGATCGGTCGAGGCCGGCGCGGGCGGCGGCGCCCAGGTCCGCTTCGGCGCCGAGCCGCGGGCGCGCACCCTCTACGAGGCGGTCGTCACCCGGGACGTCGACAACGCCGTGAACATCCCCCACGGCGCCCCGGTGCTGCACTGGTTCGACGCCTCCCTCGGCCCGCGCCGGGCCCGGCCGTTCGACTTCGCCCATCCGCGGTCCTGACAGGCTTCTCCCGCCCGAAGGCGGGAGATGCCCCGCCCGAAGGCGGAAGATGCCGGGCGCGGCACTCAGGACAGCGCGTCGACGACCGGCATGGTCCGGCCCCGGGAGATTCCCGGGCGCGGCACTCAGGGATTCACTTCCGGCCTTCAGGCCGGGACACGCTCGCCCGAATCGGGGTAGTCCCGCCGCCGTGCGGCCAGCGAGCCGTCGTTTACGGCGGCGAAACATCCAGGCAACCGGGCGGAAAACCGCCGTTGCTAGCGTCGGCTGGACCTGGGCGGAGACGCCCGGGCGAATCGACACGAAGGAGGAGCACGTGACGGAGTCGGTCGGAGACGTTCTCAGCTTGGTCCAGGACAACGGGGTCCAGATCGTCGACCTCCGGTTCGCGGACCTGCCCGGCCTCATGCAGCACTTCTCGGTCCCCGCACACGAGCTGACCGAGGAGTCGTTCGAGGAGGGCTTCGGGTTCGACGGCTCCTCGATCCGCGGGTTCCAGGAGATCCAGGAGTCGGACATGATCCTGGTCCCCGACGTGACCACAGCGGTCCTCGACCCGTTCCGGGCCCACCCCACCCTCATCCTCAACTGCTTCGTGAAGGACCCGGTCACCGGCGAGCCCTACACCCGCGACCCCAGGTACGTGGCCAGCAAGGCCGAGGCGTACCTGAAGGGGACCGGCATCGCCGACACCTCCTACTGGGGTCCGGAGGCTGAGTTCTACATCTTCGACTCGGTCCGCTTCGACCAGAACCAGCACTCCGCCTACCACTTCGTGGACGCGGTCGAGGGGGTCTGGAACTCCGGCGCCGAGGAGGGCGGCAACAACCTCGGCTACAAGCCCAGGTACAAGGAGGGCTACTTCCCCGTCCCGCCCATGGACCACTACCAGGACCTGCGCTCGGAGATGGCGCTGGCGCTGGAGGCGGCCGGCATCCCGGTCGAGGTCCAGCACCACGAGGTGGGCACTGCCGGCCAAGCCGAGATCGACATCCGCTTCGGCACCCTGCTGCAGACCGCTGACCGGCTGATGCTGTTCAAGTACATCATCAAGAACACCGCGCTGAAATACCGCAAGACGGTCACGTTCATGCCCAAGCCGATCTTCCAGGACAACGGCTCGGGCATGCACACCCACCAGAGCCTGTGGAACGACGGTGAGCCGCTGTTCTACGACGAGTCCGGCTACGCCGGCCTGTCCGACCTGGGCCGCTGGTACATCGGCGGCCTGCTCGCGCACGCGGCGGCGCTGACCGCGTTCTCCAATCCCACCACCAACAGCTACCGGCGCCTGGTGCCCGGCTACGAGGCGCCTGTCAACCTCGTCTACTCCCAGCGCAACCGCTCGGCCGCCTGCCGCATCCCGCTCTACTCGCGCAGCCCCAAGGCCAAGCGGGTCGAGTACCGGGTGCCCGACCCCTCCTGCAACCCCTACCTCGCGTTCAGCTCCATGCTCATGGCCGGCATCGACGGGGTCCGCAACAAGATCGAGCCGGCCGGCCCGCTCGACAAGGACCTGTACGACCTGCCCCCGGCCGAGCTGGCCGAGATCCCACAGGTCCCGTCCTCGCTCGACGAGTCGCTCGCCGCGCTCGAGGCCGACCACGCCTTCCTGCTCGAGGGCGACGTGTTCACCTCCGACGTGATCGAGACCTGGGTTGCCTACAAGCGCGAGGCGGAGGTCGACGCCGTCCGGCTCCGCCCCCACCCGTGGGAGTTCGCCCTCTACTACGACATCTGAGGCCGTAGGCGCCTGACCAGGGGAAACGGAAAGCTACTCCCGGCTCTGGGCCGTGGGCAGGCCGTCCGCCGTCGCTGTGCCTCCCGTGAGGGCGCGGTCGACGGCCTGCCCTGTACGCTGCTCGCCCACGCGTCGAACCTCTGACCTCGCTCCGGTTCAGGACTCGGCCAGGGCGACCGCGATCTCGCCGGCCAGGCCGGCGTTGGCCTCGAGCAGGGCGAGGTTGGCCTCGAGGCTGCGACCGCCGGTGCGCCGGTGGAGCCAGTCGAGCTCGAACGGGGTGCGCGCCTTGCCGACCGCGCCGGCGGCACGGGCCGCCGCGCTGCCCTCGGCGGCCAGCTCGGCCAGCTCGCTGGGGTCCATGGCGGCCCCGGCCGGGCAGTCCTGTACCAGCACCAGCGCACCGGGCGAGCCGAGCGCCTCCCTGACGCGCACCAGGTCGACGACCTCCTCGGCGTTGTTGACGACGTGCTCGAGGGGCAGCCGGCCGCGGGCCAGGAAGTTCGGCATGCGGTCGGTGCGGTAGCCGACCACGAGCACGCCGTTGGTCTCGAGCCACTCGAGGGTGGCGGCGGCGTCGGCCACGTGCTTGGGGCCGGAGCAGATCACCAACAGCCGCGAGCGGGCGAGCTGGGGCAGGTCGGCGGAGATGTCGGGGCCGCCGAAGTGGATGCCCCCGATCCCTCCGGTGGCCATCACGCCGATCCCGGCCGCCTCGGCGGCGAACGCGGTGGCCGAGACGGTGGTCGCGCCGTCGAGCTTGCGGGCTACGACGTAGGCGAGGTCGCGCACGGTGACCTTCCAGGTCGAGCGGCGCCCGGCCAGGGCGCGGATGTCGTCGTCCTCGGCGCCCACCACGATCCGCCCCTGGATCACGGCGACGACGGCGGGGGTGGCACCGGCCTTGCCCACGGCGGCTCCCTGCGCCTCGGCCGACTCGAGGTTGGCCGGGGCAGGCAGGCCCTGGACGAGCACGCTGGTCTCGAGGGCGACCACGGCGTGGGCGGTCGCAATCTGGTCGGCGATGACGATCGGTCGATCCATATGGTGAGAACGCTCCCATCGTTTGGGGTGCGGGCCGAACGAAGTCCGCCCGCAAGGGTAACCGGTCGGATGGACGGTCGAAAGGAGAGTCGGCGCTCCATGAGCCCCGATCGCCTCGCTCGGGTGGTCCCAGAAGCGGGCCATCACCTCGCGCACTGGCGCAGCTCGCCGGTGAGGTGTGACAGCCCTCACTCGGGGTCGCCCCAGAAGCGGGCCATCACCACCCGCCTGGCCCGCCGGGTGACCCGCCGGTAGGACTCGAGCAGCCGCTGGCGGCCGGGCGGGGGCTCCCCCATCGCCCTGGCCAGGCGTTCGAGCGAGCCGGGGTCGGTGGGCAGGGACTCCACCGGCCGGCCGGCGACCAGGTAGGCGGCGTTCCGGACCCGCAGGCAGAAGCGGTAGGCTTCGGCAAGCCAGGCGGCCTCCCGGGCACCCAGCGCGCCCGCCTCGGCAAGGGCGACGATGGCGGGCAGGGTGCCCGGGACCCGCACCGCTGGCCGCTCCCTGCCGAACCGGAGCTGCAGGAGCTGCGTGGTCCACTCCACGTCGGCCAGGCCGCCCGGCCCGAGCTTCAGGTGCAGGCGGGGGTCGGTCCCGGCCGGCAGGCGCTCCGACTCGACTCTGGCTTTCATGCGGCGGACCGCCGCGACCGTGTCAGCACCCAACCGCTCCGGCCACGTCCGCGCCGCCGCCGCCGCACAAAACCGCGCCCCCAACCCCCCATCCCCCGCCACCGGCCGCACCTTGATCAACGCCTGGAACTCCCACGGCTCCGCCCACCGGTCCCAGTACGCCGCATACGACCCCAACGTCCGCGACAACACCCCGTTGCGCCCCTCCGGGCGCAGGTTGGCATCCACCCGGAAACACGCCCCCTCCGGCGTCACCGCCCCCAACCCCAAAAGCAGCTCCCGCACCACCCGCACCGCCGCCCGCGCCGCCACCTCCGCGTCCACCCCAGCCACCGGCTCATGGCAGAACAACACGTCGACGTCACTCACATAGTTCAGCTCCGCCCCACCCAGCTTCCCCATCCCCAGCACCGCCAGCCGCACCAGCCCCGCATCGGCCACCCCCCGCGCCGCCACCGACAACCCCGCCTCCAGGCACGCCTCGGCCAGCGCCGCCAGCTCCGCCCCCACCTCGGCCACCACACCCTCCGGCGCCCGCCCCACCGGCGCGGCGTCCGCGCCAGCCCCAGGCCCCCCGGCCGGCCGCGCCCGCGCCGTCAGGTCCCGCACCGCGATCCGCACCAGCTCCCGGCGCTTGAACCGGCGCAGCGCATCCCACGCCCCCGCCGGGTCGTCATGCCGCGCCACCGTCGCCCTCGCCTCCGCCACCAACTCCCCCCGCGAGCGCCCGGGGGCGAGCCCGCGCTCGTCGGCCATGGCGCCGATCAGCTCCGGGTGGCGGGCCAGGAGGTCGCCGAGGAGCCGGGAGGTGCCGAGCACGGCGCAGAGCAGCTCGGCGGCTGCCGGGTTGTCGCGCAGCATGCCGAGCAGGGCGGCCCGGTCGCCGAGGGCCTCGACCACCACGCGCAGGGCGGCCAGCCCGCCGTCGGGGTCGGGAGCCTCGGCCAGCCAGGGCAGCATGACCGGCAGCATGGCCCGCAGCACCGTGGCGCGGCGGGAGAGCCCGGAGGTGAGCGCGCGCAGGTGGGCCAGGGCCCGGTCGGGGCTGGCGAACCCGAGGGCGGCGAGCCGCTCGGCCGCCCGCTCGGGACCGAGGCCGGCCGGCACCGCCCCGAACACCTCGAGCAGGGGCCGGTAGAACAGCTTCTCGTGGAGGCTGCGCACGGCGAGCGCGTGGTGGCGGCGGTCGGCCTCGAACCGCTCGAGCGCGGTGGCGTCGGGGCCGTCGCGGTAGCCCATCGTCCGGGCGAGCCAGCGCTGCTCATGGGTGGTGGCCGGGATCGTGTGGGTCCGGCGCTCCTGGGCGAGCTGGAGGCGGTGCTCGACCACGCGAAGGAACCGGTAGGCGTCGGCCAGGCGGGCGGCGTCGGACCGGCCCACCAGCCCGGCCGCAGCGAGCCGGCCGAGCGCGACCAGCGTCGAGCCGGAGCGCAGCGCCGGGTCGTGGCGGCCGTGGACGAGCTGGAGGAGCTGCACGGCGAACTCGATGTCGCGCAGCCCTCCCGGGCCGAGCTTCACCTGCCGGTCCCCGTCCGTCCTGGCCTGCGCCGACGACTCGACTCTGGCTTTCATGCGGCGGACCGCCGCGACCGTGTCAGCACCCAACCGCTCCGGCCACGTCCGCGCCGC
>Ga0307278_10000747_pt1 | contig 15991 bp, 22 predicted proteins | sample ER_DNA_117_FD_194482 | JGI IMG/M metagenome (GOLD analysis project Ga0307278, IMG submission 194482) | Bulk soil microbial communities from the East River watershed near Crested Butte, Colorado, United States - ER_DNA_117 | ecosystem: Environmental > Terrestrial > Soil > Floodplain | place... | reverse complement strand
ACTTAATTTTTTTAAATGAATAAAGGCCGGCTCTGGTTGGTTTCACTACAGATTAAATAAAAAAAGTATAAATTATTTTGAATGTCAACTTTTTACATTGAATACATTAAGCGATATACCGAGTAGAATTCTTGGGAATATTTTTCCAGAAATAAGAATGGCTTCAGCACTTACAATATCGATATTGGCGGACCTGCTAGACTATACCGCAGGTCCATTGCTGGGCATGCCGATCGTCGGAGATGTTTTTGATTTAATTGTAATGAGCTTTGCTTTTTTCTATAACTAAAAGTAAGGTATTATTCGTAATGAATTTAGCTGAATTCATACCTTTTGTCGGTGACTTTTTGCCAGTTTACACGGCTTCTACAATCATTTGGATATTACGACAATCAGGATATGATGGGTTTTTTATGACTAAACGACTAGTAAGATTACTTTCAAATATTCAGACTCATGTATGAAGTGGCTTATTTTAGACAAATTCAAATACTCAGTTCATCTAAATAACATTCTACCATTCATTTCGTCCGACCAGTTGTAGAATATTAAAGCGAAAGTTCGATTTAAAATAGGCGATGAACGTGAAAATTTCATTTATTTATCTCATAACAATAAGCTTCACAAAGGTGACAAAAGAGGATGCCAAGACAAGGAAATACAGTTCTGACAATGACGATCTTTTCTGCATAATATAAAAGAGATCTGAGCAGTACTCACTTGTCTTGTTTGGAATCGTGGTTTTTCTGCTCGTGTGCTTGTTCATAGTGCGAACCGTCTCCCTCGTTACTGACTTTTGCTTTTGCTAACAACCATTGCTTTTTGATAAAGAAGAGGAGCAATCCGATAGCAATAACAACCATTATAGCAATTACTGGAAAAAATCCAGTTGGTAAAGTTCCAAAGTTTTGAAGATCGACACCATTCATACCATATATACCCGCTATAAGAGTCAGAGGAAGTAATATCACTGTAAAAATAGTCAGAAGTCGCATGGTATCATTAATTTGGAGCGATACTTTTGCAACATATAATTCTCGAATCGAATTAATGGTATCTTGGAATGACTCGACGAAATCAATTAATTGAGAAATGTCATCATTTACCATTTCTATGTATTTGATTTCTTCCTTGTCTTGTTCATTATGAACTAGAAAGTTTATCACGTTTCTAACTCGCCAAAAATGTCTTCTCAGAATTATTGTCTCTCTAGATAATATCTCAATCCGTTCAAATATTGATGGCAATGGTCTGACAAATGATTGCCTTTGATACTCATTTATAGACAATTCCAATGCAGTCAAAAGTTGCTCATATTTGGTAACTATCTCAGCCAATATATTGTAATATAGTGCATCAATTTGAGATTCTTTAATTTTCTCATTTTTTACCTTCAATAGTCTTTCTACTAGTTCTTTGAGATTGAGATCTTGTGAGTGGATAGTAATAAGCCAGTGTCTTCCCAGAAAGAAGTATATTGGTTCAATGACAAGAGTTTCTGGATCCTTATTTTTCAACTCTGACATTATGGTGAAGGAATGGTTATCTAACATACGAATTTCTGGATTTTTGGAATTATTCAAGTATGTCTCTACAGCCTCTTTATTTAATTTGAATTTATTCGCCAAACTGAGAAATTCCTCACGTTCAGGAGACACTAGGTCTATCCACGTATTGTAGCCATTTCCTAGATCTTCAAGCGAACCTTCAGTTTTTATGTCCTTTGTATTATAGGAGATAATCGTTTTCAATTGTCATTATCCTCTTCCTTTCACCATAGTCTTTTCTTCCCTTATCACTATATAATACTTATAGTTAAACACACTACTTAACAGTAACAAAACCACGCAAAAGAATCATGGCACTTTTATCAGTAATTTTTGTTTTAGTAAATCACGAATCTGTAACTGGTTATTCACTTCCGCACACAGTTTTTCTAGGTGTATGGGCATCTGAACGTTCTATTAGTCTGGTACTTTATTCAAAAGCATTTCAATTTCTTCTTGAGTTGGTTCATCTTCTCGCTCGAATTTAGGACTGACTAGTCCGCTTGTTACATCAATCCACAAAGAGCTTCCGTCATAGTTGGTGATATACTGCTTTGGAATATAATACAAGTGAATGTTTGCAACACCCTCCCTAACTACAATGAATTCGTTTCGGACATTTGATATAACGGTATACATCCTGATGTAGATGAAATCGTTAAAGGTAGTAATTCATACCTATTTGACTTACAATCTAATTTTAAAGAAAGAGCATTCAGGTACCATTCGCATATTGGACATATGACGACATAAATTGGTAAAGACCAACAACATCACGCTCATTCCTTCTTAGAAACCAATAAAAATGTGATTTTGCAGAACCTGTTACTTTTGTATCAAATTTTTCTAAAGAATAACGTCTAAGCTAGAGTAAAAAAAAGAGGTATTTGCTGACAGAAGAATAGAAGTTAATCCTTCCTGTAATTCTCAGCATCTTCCTTGGTTATTGAAAACCAGACTTTGTCTCCATCAAATCGTTCGACTAGTTTTTTTGGGAGATAAAATTTGTCTTTATCGACAACCCCTTTTTTAGTAACGACTATTTCGGGTTCCACCTCATGTACTTCACCTAAATCATAGTCATTTATACCTCGTGCTTCTTTTTTAATGATGTCGTCCCAGTTTGTTATATTGCTCACGAGATCTAATATACAACATTTAATATAAGCATTCAATAGTCCATTACGAAAGCAATGTTGGGATTGGACTTGACTGTTACCTTGGAGCGACCGCTAGATTAATGCAAATTGTCCGGTAAATAAAATTAGGTATGCCTTATGGCTGCAATAACCATTAACACAATCCAAATAACTAAGACAATTATTCCAATAATGATCAGAATGTTCCCAATAGTTCCAGCTGGATATGGAATAGGAGCATATAATAAGACCGCCCCTATTACTATGAGAACTATCGCTAAAATTAGTAAATTCTGATTGGAAATTCCAGTCATACTAAATCATTAAGCAAACAAAGTTTATAACCATACAAATCTCTAAAGATATCCTTTAAAGTGCATACCTTTTTAAAATACAAGTAATAAATAAACTACTTTCAGAACTACTACGTAATAATAAGGAAAGGAGAAACTAAAGATCTAATGGATATATAGTTTAAAGTACTGTTATATTCGATGCAAGGAACATGTGACGGATGTGGTACAAAGAACGTTGAATTACAGGAAAAATATCTAGAGGATCGAGTCAAATACGTGTGTAATAAATGTGCCTAGACGAAAGATAGAAGTCCCTCTATTATCATTTTTTTACTGATGTAATTTCCTATAAAAAATATAGTAAGCATGTGAAATTGATGAATTTCGATTAGCTACAGAATCTGAGTATCTAATATTTTATTTAAAGGATAAATGATACTACATTAATAGAATTAGTGGGACGTTGCTTGTCTCTTGTTCCGACTCAGTCAGGCGTGGTTACATAAGGTTCAATATTCATTATAAACAATGATGTATATCTGTTAGCATCGCAGATAAAGAAATGACATAATTATTGATGTTTATTTAGTCTGGTCCTTTTGCGGTTTTTGAAATAATTTATTTGTTTTATGACTTCGGTTCGGAGTTCTCCCAATTTTATTGGTTTCTGCAGGAAACCATTAATTAGCCCGTTTTTAATATATTCTTCAAATACGTTGTCATTCGCCTCAAAGGCGGTCATAAGTAACGTTCTTACTAAGGGATTCACTCTTTTTATTTTATAAATTAAATCAATACCATTGATTCCAGGCATTCTCAAATCTGAGATTATGAGTACATATACGCTATTGTTAATCCTAAAATGTTCAAATGCTGCCATGGGATCGGTAAACGTGAATACTGACACTGTTTTGATATTATTTAGGGCTTCACGAAACAAGTTAACAATGTCTAATTCATCGTCTATAATGGCCACTAGCCATTTACTAACCACTTAAAACGAACAACCTTCCATCAATCCTTTGATACCTGAAACTGGTTATCTATTATATAGATATACATCTTAATAAATAATAAAAACCATTTGCAGTAGCGTATTCAAGACCTTTTGTTTTCCTTAAGAGGTTCATCTCGTTTAAGTTAGGCATTCTTAATCATGCAGGAACAATTTCTAAGAAGATTTTAGGTCCGATATTACATGCTATTTCTTCAGGGATAGAATAATTTTTCGTAGTAAATTAGAATTTTCTATTTATCCTTTGTTGCAAAACACAGTCCGCAAAGATACAAAGTGATTATAATAGTGCCAAAAGACCATCTTCCGGCAATTCGAAAATTAAAAAATCTATTAAAAGTGACTGTCGAAGAGATAATCGAGTAGTGGATAATTTTTTTATTCTTTATTCTTTATTTATCATAGAAGTTCAATGGCTGATGGGAGGGATCTCTCTTGTCTGCATTCATGTTGCGTGGTTAACCTCCCATCAGATTTTTAAGGTTCTTATAATTTGTTGAGTATAATAAGACAAGTGCAGAACTCAAATACACGTTATGCCTCCAGGTGGGTCTTACGATGCCCACCAAACACCAAACTCTACTAAATAATTGAAATTATATTATTGAAATTATTTTATAGTTTGTTGAGCATAATTACTAATAAGTGTCAAGCACGGTTCATTCTGATGGGTCCGCTTATACCGCTGCATTTAGGCCCATCAGTGTTTTAATATCTAAATTATCTTAAACCATAATATCTTGTCGAGATACGTATTAATCTAATTAAGTCGCCCGCAAAATGAAAACATGTTTTAATTATTTGATATCAATGAAAGTGACGTTTTAACTTGATAAATATTATTTCTTTATCTGACATTCCGATTAATGATAATCCTTTTTTAAGTAACTTGTCCTTTATTTTCTGAGTTATCTTATCCTTCTCTAATATTATTATCATTTTTGAAGCTTTTCTCTTACTACCAGTATAAATATCCAATAAAACTTAAACAATTACAGTTGAAATATTTTTATAATTTGTTGAGCATGTTCTTACGTAAACCCGTAACAACGATTCATTCCTGGTGGGTCTTTTGAAGTTGGGCCCATCAGTGTTCTAATAATTAATCAATCTTGATCATAAGTATGGTGGTCTTGTCACAGTTGTAACACGGCCTGGTGGATCACAATGTCTACCATCAATACGTCATTTCCCTGTTCGCCTTGAATCTCATCGTTACCTTGCAAACCGCCAATAATATCGTCTCCGTTTTTATCGTCCGTCACCAACTATAGGTAAACTATTTTCACAATCAATGTAATAAGCTGTGCTATCAATAAAGATATAAGCCTCGCAAATAACGAGAAAATTGAAGAATACGAAAGTATTTTTACAATAAACTTGTTAAATGGAGGACTAAATTTTGTCTAAATCTTTTGCTTTATTTGACCCTACCAATCTCTTTCTCAACCTGTACTATACTTATGTATTTTTTGTCCGAAATTTTGTGTAAGACTGAGATAATTTCCTCCTTATCAGAATCATGCTGTTTTCTCACATGTCCGATTATGTTTCGTTTAGACTTGGGAAAATTAATTCCTTTTAATACTCTAGCAATTCTGGATGCAGGGATTTTCCTTGATTTCAAAGCGCTTCTTCCTCCTTTTTTGCTGGGGGATTCCAATTTGGCCACACTAGCAGCAGCTCTGGGTCGCTTTCCACTCTTTAATTCTCCGAAGGCTATAGCAACTTCCGCTGGGTCCCTGTAGCTTCGTTTGGGTAGCGAATCGATAAGGGTTAAAAGGCCAGTACTTTCACCAGCGCTTCTTTGGGTAGCAATTTCCAATAATTCTTCTTTTGTCTTTGGATATCTGATTCCCTTTAGTACCTTTTCCACATCAGCCGCAGAAGGAGCACTTGGAGGGTGAGCAGTTTGAGCGTGGCGTTGCAATCTAGACTTTTGATCGTATCCCTTACCACAGAAAGGACAAGAAAATTGTGAGTCCTGGGCCAGAACTTTTGAAGGTTTGCTACTCATGAGACTCACCTTACAGAATCCTGAATTAGGTAAACCTCATTTTTTACCTAATTTCACCCAAAGCTTTTTCGACATCTGCCATGTTTTCAAAGTGAGTATCATGTAATTCTTTGAGAGTTTCGATCACAGAATCAGGATCGCTAATTCTATCTTTATTTTGCTTCGCATAATCTATCAATTGATTTTTGTTCTTTGGGAATTTGATTCCAGAGAGGACTTTTGCGATTGAGGCGGCTGAGACAGAAGAGCTGGCTGCTATCTTTCCGCCTACTTTACCGCCCCTTCCTGGTGTCTCTTCATCTGTAAGTGTCTTTATTTCTTGAGCAAAGGGCATCTCTTCTTTGCTTGGGAATTTACCCTTAAAGAGAGGTTTGAGTGGTACTTGCTCTTTTCTTATCTTGAGGTCATTGAAAAGCTCTGCAGTTCTGCTAGATTCTTTTTCTTCATCTATCGCTATACCCAGCTCTTCTTCCACATCTTTCTTTCTAGCTCCAATTAATAGTAACTGACTATTTTCATAGTCTAAAAGATGTGGATCATCAATATTTATCCAACGTCTATTCCCGAATTTTTCTTTCAATGAATTAGGATAACGTGGCTTTCTTTTAAGAAATGCCCTGTAACCTGGCACCTGAATATCAGGATTTTTAACAGATATTATATAGCTTGCCTCTTTTTTAATCTGAAATTCTCTCTGAGTAGGCCCTGGCACCTCTGGGAGCTCCAAGATATACGCTAGCTCAGAATGTTCTTCGTGCTCTACAATGGAGTATTTACCTTCTCCTACAGGTACAGCCGCACCTATCCTTCTTGAGCCACGTGTTTCTGTTTGATATTCTGCAGGCAGGAATTCTATTCTAATTTCTTCCGCATTTGAACTGCTAAGAATGTTTAGTGCCCAGTTCCTCTCTTCCGAGTTAGACTTTCCTTCTATGATTTCTGGAAGCTGTTTCTGTCCTATTAGAAAGATTCTATGCAGGTGAGAATTCTCGGGCGATGTAACCATATAAAATCTCTGGACATTTTCAATGTCTTTTACTTCTTCGGTATCAATCTTTGGCCTATAGAAAAAGAAAATATCACCATGTTCAATTAGTTTTCCCTTTGTGGTTCCTACCTTGGTCTGTTGCTTTGATTTTCTGGATCTGGGGCTTCTATGAGTACGTGCCATCAAAAATACCTCCCATGATAAATGTGAAAAGCCGAAACTATTGAAAAATACATTATTTTCACGTACAACAATTGTACAATAAAGTATTTTACAATTAAGAGTAAGAGTGATTCATAGGATGTAAAACATTCATTTAGAAACTAAGCAATCTCTTCATGACGTTCGATATTACTAAAGAGTAAAATTTGATCTTGAGTTAATTCCAGCATGGCGACTAAAGTTTCATCGTTTTAAGCCCTAATGCAAAACTTGATTCTCAAGAGTTATCTCTTGGAAAAATATTAGTTCAAAAATACTGTAATAAGGAATTTGATATTGGTGATTATTCTGATACATATGTACAAGAACTTAGAAAACTGATAGAGGCAAAGATGAAAGGAAAGACATTCGTGTCAACAGCACCAAAGCAAAAAGGACCAACTAAAGACCTCCTCCAAGCACTGAAGGCCAGCATTGAAACTAAAAAAGTAATTAGCGAATCTGAAGTACGAAAATGAAAGAGAATGGTCATCAAAAAGAGCAAACTTCTTATGGATTTATTAGATGCATTGCGTTTGTCATTAAAAGGCTATAACATCAAGTAAAAAAGGTTTTAAGGAAACGGATTAATTATGGCTTCATGGATGTAAAGGAGTTAACGGAAAAAGAATATGATAAGGTACTAGAATTATTATCATCAGCCGTAAAGAATAAAAAATACGCCCAACCTGTAGATCTTCAAAGAGCATGCGTTCTTTTTTATAGTGTAAATAAACTTGGTTTCGTATTGGTCGACCTTGATGTTAATTCCATAATAGAAAAGTCAGGAGAGGATTATTCTGAATCAACAAAAGAACTGCTTAGACACGTAGCAAACACTTGTCATGATCTTGTCGAAGGATTGGAAAATCCGGAAAATGAAGAGTTCAAACTCAAAGAAGGTTTTTAATCAATGGCATTTGGAAAAGATACATGCAGTATCTGTGGTAAATATACTGACATAACTGCCAAAGTATTAAACGGACAAGAGACGCTTTATTGTAGGGAATGCCAAGACAAGGAATTGAAAACAATGTTAGAAAATTTTAATCAAATAAAGTTTTATTGTATAAAATGTGGTTCTTCCGACGTAACAAAAAATGATCCCAAAACAGGAATTAGTTTAACAGATATTCCAAATGCTATATACGCTAAAGCCTTTATAACGTGTAAGGACTGTGACCGCAGGTTTTTTGTGAATATGGAAGATCAGGGCAAAATTAATTGACAATATCTTCTCTCCACACTCCGAACAGAAAGTTATGACGATTTAATAGATGCGTTAAGGTTATCACTGAAAGGTTATCCTATTAACTTAAAATTCAATAGGTTAGGTTTGGTCAATTAAAAAAGATCCGCTTGTGAGTAATATTTAAAATATAACACATCATTAAACATTAAAATTACATCAAAAATATGACATAACTGTTAGGTTGATGTAATAAGATTGTCATTATTTGAAACTATTTAATAATTTATCAACATATTCTTTTATCAATCCAGTCAATCTTTTTCTTACGAGCTCCTCTGTTATTTCATTCTTTGTATAACTAGCTTCTATTGGATGAGCATCACCCAGGGTGCCTTCTTCAAAAATATGTACTCTTCCGTTCCTAGGAAAGAAAGTTATCCTTCTAGCTCTGTAATTTGATATCGGGTTAGAATCCTTTAATTCAAAGGTTATACCTTTAAGTAACTCCTGTGACTTTTCTATGGCGCAATTAAGTAAGACACTCTCCTCTTTAGTTTCAAGAAATTTTTTATATTCGACCATAATAGGAAGAATAATTTTTTCGCATATCTCACTGAAACCTTTATCAGGAAGTAACTCCATTTCTTTTCGCTTATTTTTCTCTAGCCTTCGCCGTTTTATTTTTTTCTCTAATTTATTTAGCAATGGACCTAACTCATCGTCTAAGCCTTTCAATTCTAGCGATTATGTGATTATCTAATATTATAGTATTTCACATCGGTACAACACACCACGATGATGTGCTGAAAGTGACCCAAAATACAATGGTTCCAATATATTATTAATAATCGATGAATTTGAAAACTTGTTATTTTAATACAACGTTGCTGGCAATTGAATACTCGCTAGACGAAGAACTCGCTAGACAAAGAATAAACTTACGACGATTTACTTGATGCACTTGGGTTAAGTCTAGAAGGATATAATTTGAATCGACTAATTATTAATATTGGTTGAAAAAGTCTATCAAGTGCGCTCTTATACTTGTATTAAATCGCACCGTTTCGTGATTAGAATCTGACAAGTTGAATAGCGAATGAAGAATTCTAGATTGGATTTTGTTTCAAGTTTGCATTAACGATATAAAAAAGTTTGAAAGGTTATAACATTGCTCGAGGTTAAATGTATCGAAACTATTCGGAGAATAAAAAAAGAGAAGTCATAAATACATACTGACTATTATTATTCTGAATATCCTTATTCGGTTACCAACCTTTAGGTTTGAATAAAACAATTCTAAAAATTAAATTATTGTTTAATTTCGGGCTTGTACCAATAAATTGTATTTTTATTTTTACACGAAATACATTCTTTCTTCATTTCGACAAAATCACCGGGTGGATTATCAAGTTTTGCACGAGGTTCGGTGTAAACACCATCCGGTGGAATGACATCATAATTGGAACCACATTTGAGACAACCTAGAGTTTTTTGAGACATAAATTATTTTTTATTATGTTGTATCTAAGTATTTCCTAGTCAAAACGTTAGCCAGGTTTGTTGAAACAATCATAATGTAATACAAAGCTCATAAAGGAGACTGGAAAGACTTTTCTATTTTTTATTCTGTACAATGGATATGAGTAATGAGGAAAATATGAGATTGATGAAGCGGTTAGATGATGCATGGAATTCACAGGATTGGGATGCTTTTAGTAATCGTCATACTGAGGATGTGATCGTGCGTTGGCCTGGTCGGCGACCTACTAACGGGATAAAAGCACATAAAAAAGAATGCGAATATTTTTTCAATGCATTTCCTGATAACCATGTAGGTAACAATCCATATAGGATACTTTTTGGTCTAGGTAATTGGACTTGTTCTATTGCAGAATTTACCGGCACCCATAAAGGGCTAATGAAGGGCCTTGATGGCAACATGATTCCGGCTACAAATAAAAAATTCAATGTAGATTTCTGCACAGTAGCTCATTGGAAGAATCGTAAAATCGTTGAAGAGAATTTGTTTTATGATGTGGTAGGTATGATGAAACAACTTGGTTTGATGTAGATATTTAGTAGTAGAATCTGCAACTAAAATAGAAATTGGAGTTTACAATATCAGCTGAGTGTAAAGGATCTGTAAAGGCAGTCCTGAATTTCTTTGGAGGTAAACTAGCAGATCCCCAGAGGAGAAAAAATATATTGATTTTGCCTCTGAATGCGTCGGTACTCACGACGGTATCGCTTCTAAGACGAGGTTCTCCTTATTAGACAGGACAGGCGAGCTTTAAAGTTTTTCTTTTAGATATTAGAAACTCGACTTATGTAATTGAAGTAATAATCAGGTATTGTTTTCATTATGTTAATTATAAACGAAAAGAGTGATATAGGATGTTGTGTATTAATTCATTGTTTACAATTAAATTTCAAGGTGCATGAATTTGAAGGTACTGATGATATCAACAGAATACCCACCTATGCAAGGTGGGGTTGGAGGCTATTGCAAGAAGTTAGTAGATTCGTTGAAAAGAGAAGGTGTCCAGGTATTTGTCGTATGCAATGAAGATGGAAACGGAGATTATAATGGCATCTCACCAAAGAACCAAGATAATTCTAAAGTGCTTCTAAATATAGTCAAAGAGGTTGAACCAGACATTGTCCATGTGCAGTATGAGCATGGACTGTATGGAATACATTTAGATCCAATATATCCTAGCAGAACTCACACAAATATAGAATTATTTTACCGTGAGTGTACAGTTCCTATAGTTACTACTTTCCATTCGGCTTATACCTTTACTCAGTGGATGAGGTTGGTAGTTCCTTTAAATAATAGAAAATTTGGGAGCATAGGAAGTTTGCTTAGGATGGCGTACGACTATTGGACACATCTTATAAATTATGGTTCATTTAATTCGTTAAATAAGCGAAAAATAGGCCGTAATAAGGCCGGAGTTGTGTTTTCTAAATATCTGGCCAATATGATCCCAGGGAGTACTTTGATATATCATGGCGCAGAACCCAGTATTTCACCTCCTCTAGACAGAAAGGAAGTAAGGAAGATGTTGTTACTCCCTGAAGATACCAACATAGCCTTAGCCATAGGCTTTACTACCGCAACCAAGGGATGGGATGTAATTCGAAAGATGAGGATACCCAAGGACTGGAAAGTTGTAATAAACACTTCACGAAACCATTACGGGAGGGAAAAACTAAATGTTAAATTTGAAAATGAAGGTGTGATCAACCTGAATAGGGGATTTCTAAGTGACAAAGAGTTGTCATTGCTCTTCTACTGTGTCGATGCTCTGATCCTTCCATACAAAGTAGCTTCTGGTTCAGGTGTTATGTACGATGGATTAGCTCACGGACTTCCCTTCATTTCAAGCAAACTAGAATTTTTCAAAGAGTTCTCCGATATGAAGTTGGGTATGATGGTCGATCGTAATCCAGTCGAGTTCTCAAATTCTCTTGTAAAACTTAAAATGAATTATAAGCGATACAAAGATGCGGTTATAAGCTTTAGAACCCATCTGCTCTGGAAAGAAGTTGCAAAAAAGCATATTTTGCTCTATAACTCAATTATTGATCGTACCAGTTCTCCTCTCGTAAGAAAAATTAATAAATAGTTACAGCTACTTCTTTGGAGAACGTTTGAGCATACTAGAACTAGCTAAATGTGATTTGAGCTCAATGCTTCATTTACAAGGCTATCCCACTTGGGACAGACGCTTAGATCACGATTTCTTTGAATGATGATGATACTCAAATAGTTTCAGAAAATAATGGATGATAATCATTAGATAGAATGTTTCCCATGTTACTACATGGCAGAAGAAGAATCCTACATTACCAAAGTTTTGCCACAATCAATTAAATTTTATTTACCTCGAACAGAGGGTTATATGGATGTTGTTAAGGAAATAGTGTCAAAGTACGACAGCATATCGCTGATAGAATTTGACGGTTATTTTGAGGGAAAATTTGAACCTGTCAAGTACACACGATTAGAAGTTCACACGACGAAGGTGGAAGAGCGACACGTTATAGAATACGCTAATAAGATTCGAAACAGGCTAAGGCAAAATTCGTTAGCACTTGAATTAAACGATAAGCTCATACTTGTAATCAAACGCTGAAAGAACACAGTAAGGTCAGTAGAAGGAGTATGAACTGAACTGATTAAAGTTGGGAGTCTACTTAAGAAAATTATTGTTACCCATTAAGAAAATTGTCAAAAAGTCTAGCACTAGCAATTCTTTCGGCAGCAGTGATAGGTGCTTTTATCAAGGACAGGGCAATTAAGATTTTTTTGACACATATCGAAAACTAGTTAGTTTTACTTTCAAATGTATATTAGATATGTATCTTATTCATTACTTCGCCAATGCTAATCCTGCATATTTGCAATATTCAGTTTACTACTATACTTCCATTTTAGAAATAAAAGGTAAAGGTTCAGTGAGACGCCGATGGCATTTGCAATCGTAATTATTACATCTCCTTTTAGAACTCCGTAAAGTACCCATAGAGAAAGTCCACCTGTAAGACATATAATTAGCCATTTAGATACATCATCAGTTTTCTTAGTTTTAAGAGATTTCCTAATTTGCGGAACTGTACTCCACAAACTAAAAAACGTGGCAAGTACTCCTATCAAAAAAATGAAATATTCACTGATTACCATTATTTATCTCTAGCCCTTCCATGCATGAATATAGAAACGTTACTTAATTTCATATGTAGACAACCGGAAAAACGCTAAATTCTCATTTATCAGCAGTACCGTGTTATTCACGCCAACCAAAGGATCAACTTCCAGTTTTATTAATAATTCTCCACTTAAGTAACCACCCTTTAGCCACCGTGAATTTCCTTTTCTAAGGCATCTTTTAGCAAGTTTACGTGACTTAACCTATCAGTCTTTATTTTTTTCCATGTATTGGCGAGTTCCTGTTTATTTGCATTTTCAGCATCCTTTATGTATGCGTCAATAGTATCGTAGAGAAATTCCGCATCCTTACCCATGACCTTCAGAATATCATACATCGTGTTGGACAGTGGTGTTGAATTAGACATAATCTGTTATTGTCATAAAAGTATTTAACAGCTTTAACTTTATAACTTGACGTTCATAAATCAATAGGACTTGGGCGATTTAGACACAACCCGCTTATGACCTAACTGTGATTGCCTGTAATTGCAACCAATTTCCAGATTTGGAATAAATTATACGAATCTTGAAACCACTTTAATAAGAATAAAGTTCCTTCAACGGACAAAGGAAGCTATGATATCGTTCTGCACGAAGATAACGATAAGTCCAGATAATAGTATAAAATAAAATGGGAGAATTAAACAGGATCTCCTGTACTTCCCTGGTTTTTATCTCTCTTAACGGCACTTGGTTCATGTTCTTTTATATTTTCTGCCGACATTGGATCGTTTGAGCTTTCATCCGCATCGACCATTTCTGCAGCTTCTTCCCTTAGGTTTTCTGCAGGTCCGGTAGTATGCGGGTCATCTTTAGCCGCACCTATGTTTCTTTGGTTTTTCTGTGCCTTGTCAAGGTTCTCGTTGTCGTCTGTTTTTTCATTCATTATAATTCAATATGCAACAAAGGATAAAAGAGTTAAATGGACAATGCCCACACAGGCAAATAGTTTCTATTTCTAGCTAACTTTTCCTAGAGCTTGAATTTTTACAACGAATTTATTGTTAGAGTTTGGACAAAAAAAAGGCTGAAGCATACGGTCCAGAAGCGTAATACCCAATAAAGATTACTGATAATGTGACAGGATTTGAATTATTGCAATATATGCATAGGAATACCATAGATCTAATATGCTCGATTATCTCCTATCTCACTGAAGAACATGATGATTACTCAATCCTAACCACAAGGTTGTAGTAGTTCAAGCTGGTATTTAGCATTACTGAAGCATAGTTAATAGATATTATAACCTTCAAACTTTCTTAATGCGTCAGTTTGTTCATTGTCGGTGACTACTATTTGCTTGTTCTGCTCTAAGAGATCTTTTCTTATCAACAAGAAGTTCTATTTCTTTGATGTCATCTAAGCTTTGAAACAATATCCTTCACGTATTAAATTATGACTCTGCCCCCATCAATAATAATAGTATTACCAGTAGAGAAGGAAAAATTTTCACCGGCAAGGGAAACAATACTTTTAGCAACTTCTTCAGGTTGGCCCAGTCTTTTCATTGTATTTTCATTTTTAGCCTTGACTAACTCACTTCTTGAAAGTGATCTAAGCATTGTATCTGTATAGACATCACCCAACGCAACCGAATACGACCTGATGCTATATTGTCCGTATTCTAAAGCTATATGCTTGGTCAAACTAATCAACCCTGCTTTTGCTATAGAGTAGGGAGAGCCGCAAATATGACCGGATATGCAGGGGTTGAAGCAATATTGATAATAACTCCAGTTCTTTTTTTCATCATGATCTTCAAAATTTCTCTGGTTACTTGAAAAGAACCAATCAAATCAACTTGAAGAATATTCATTAGTTCTACTTGTGAAATATCATGTATTTTTTTAAACCAAATTTCCCTTTTGAATGGAAAACCAGCATTATTTATTAGGATATCAACATGGCGAAAGTCTTTTGAAATGTTTTCAATAAATTGACTTATACTGTTCTTTTTGGAAAGATCTAATTGAAATCCATAACAATTTTTATCAATCAAATGAATGGCTTTTTTCAAATTAGATTTTTTCCTAGAAGTAATAATTACGGTGGCACCATTTCTGGCTAAGTCTCTTGCAATCGCTAATCCAAGTCCAATCGTTCCACCCGTTACGATTGCTATTTTTCCATCAACAGACAACAATTCTACATGTGTTATTTGGATATTTTAATTGATATCTATAAGCTAGTACGTGGCATATGTTAGTTATTACGCTTTCAATTAACTGTCGCAGATTATTGTCTAATTCGTTTTGTGGGAAGTAAATTGTTGCCCATTATTTATTATGTCAGACACTTTTAAAAAATTATTGTCAAACGCAATACCATAACGTATTTCACACTTGTAGTATCAAACAATCTTCAGTTCAGGTTATTTTTGCTGTGCTAACCATTTCCAATTTTAAATTTTCGATTAACTCCTCAAGTATTTCTATCAATTTCTTTCTTTGGGCGTTATCAGATGAGCTCCAGTTATTTCTTTCTGCGCGTTTATGCGCCAATTTATATTTAAGCCCTATCATAGAAGTAGTATAATTATTTGCATCAAGTTTTTTCACGCTTTGATTTGCAAGGATGTACCAATGGTACTCCGTTCCCACAGGAACACCTGAACCTTCTGGAGCATTTCCTGCCCTCCTTTTGGTAACATTATAGGTGAATTGCCATTTATCGGGGGTTAGCTTTTTTTCCTTCCATTCACCCTTGTCATAATACCATTTATGAGTTCTACCGACCTTCATTCCGGTGTATTTTTTCCTTCGAATTCTTTAAATTGATTATAAGACTTGGAAATATCCTTTTTAACTCCGTTCTTCTTTTTTTGAATACTTTCTTGTCGCATAGCCTATCTGTTAAAAAAAATATTTAATGGTTAT
>Ga0307278_10000746_pt1 | contig 15999 bp, 16 predicted proteins | sample ER_DNA_117_FD_194482 | JGI IMG/M metagenome (GOLD analysis project Ga0307278, IMG submission 194482) | Bulk soil microbial communities from the East River watershed near Crested Butte, Colorado, United States - ER_DNA_117 | ecosystem: Environmental > Terrestrial > Soil > Floodplain | place... | reverse complement strand
TGCTGCCCGAGGACCTGCTGGCCGACGCCAACGGCGCCCTTCAGACCCTGCGCGAAATGCAGCGTCTGATCGCACCGCTGGCCGGCGCGGGACTGTTCAGCGCGCTCGGCGGCGGCGCGGTGGCGCTCATCGATGCCGCAACCTTCCTGGCAGCGGCGGCGGCCCTCGCCGTCATGCGCGTCGACGAGCCGCCCCCGGCGCGGCGCGAGTCGCATCCGCTCGCCGAGGCACTGGCCGGCGTCGCGCACCTGCGCGCGACCGTGCCCTTGCGACAGCTCGTGCTGGCGTGCGCGGCGTGCCTGATCGCGCTCGGTCTGACCGAGACCCTGATCTACGCCATCGTCGACGACGGCCTGCACCGCTCGCCCACGTTCGTCGGCGTGCTGATGGCCATCCAAGGGGTGGGCGCCGTCGCCGGCGCGATCAGCGCCTCGCGCGTCGCCCGGCGCGCCGGCGAGGGGATCCTCGCCGGCCTCGGCATGGCGGCGGTCGCCGTCGCGGCGCTGCTGATGACCAGCGGCGCGCTCGCTGCCGTGCTCATCGGCAAGGTCCTGTTCGGCGTGGGCACGCCGTGGATCATCGTCGGCGCGATAACGCTGCTCCAACGCCTGACGCCGGGCGCGCTCCAAGGCCGTGTCTACTCCGCCGCGGAGTTTCTGATGGGCGCGCCACAGACCCTCTCGATTGCCGCCGGCGCCGCGCTCGTGACGATCGTCGACTACCGCTGGCTGCTGGTCGCCGAGGCCACCGTGATGGCGGCATCCGCCACGTACCTAATCACGCGCCGCGAACAGCGCGCGCTCGCGTCAGGCGCGCCGGCGCAGGGTGATGCCCTCGAGCACGTGGGCGACGTGCTCGCAGGCGTCGACGCTGGCCTCGAGCGAGGCGAAGATGTCCTTCCAGCGGATGACGACCATCGGATCGATGCCGTTGGCGAAGAGCGACGCGACGCCGTCGCGGCTGATGCGGTCGCCCTCGTTCTCCAGGCGGTGGATCTCGACGAGGTAGGGCGCGAGGTCGGCGCCCGTGCGTAGCGAACGCAGTGCGCGCGCCACCTGCTCGCCGGCGCCCACGAGGACGTCGCCCATCTGCGACGCCTGCTCCATCGGCGCCTCGACCCCGAAGAGCCCCATGTTGTCGGCGGCCTGCTCGGCGAAGTCGACGATGTCGTCGAGCGCGGTCGCCAGCTGGTAGCCGTCGATGGGGTCGATGGGCGCGCGGGCTGCGTCGCCGCTCTTGAGGCGGTGGATGATGTCGTGGGCGATGCGGTCGCCCTCGTGCTCGCAGAGGACGAGGTCGCGTGCGAGGTCGGCGCGCTCGGGGTAGTCGACGAGCAGATCGCGTAGCAGCAGCGCGGCGCGCTCGACGTTGCGGCCGCTCTCCTCGAAGAGCGCGAGGACCTCGATGTCGGGGCTGGCCCGGTGCAGCAACGCCATCACGGCGACCCTAGCCCGTAGGTCGGTGCCGGGGCAGCATCTTCACCGTTCTTTCACAGCCGCTTCACGGCCGGGTAACTACCGGCGGCGCGCGCACCGCGATGCTCACCGCCACCATGGAAGCGGCCCAGCGTCCACTGGACGACATCCTCTACGTCGGCGCGCTCGAGATCCGCCCCGTTGATGGTCTGGTGATGGCCGGCGGCCGGGCATTGAACCTGTCCGTCCGCGAGTTCGGCCTGCTCGTCGCCCTCGCGCGCAGCGGCGGCGGGATCGTCCGTCGCGAAGACCTCTACTCGCGCGTGTGGGGCGGCGCGCTGCGAGGCGGTGACCGCTCGATCGACGTCTACATCCACAAGCTGCGCGTGAAGCTCGAGGACGCGCTGCCCGACTGGCGCTTCATTCACACGCACGTGGGCTTCGGGTACCGCTTCGCACCCGAGCCTTCACACCATTTTCACAATGCGAGTACCGGTCGGTAACAGGGTGTGCGGCTGTGCGCTGCAAGCCTGCCGCCCCTTCAGGGAATCGAAGAGAGGAGCACCTGTGAGGTCGATCAGACTGGCGGCTGTTGGGGCGGCGGCTATACTCGCGCTCGGCGTGGCCGCGTGCGGCAGCGATGACAACAGCGACAGCGGGGGCAGCTCGAACGCGTCGGCCTCCAGCAGCGAGAATCTCTCGGGCAACATCCGCATCGACGGCTCGTCGACGGTCTTCCCGTTCGCCCAGGCCGCCGCAGAGCTCTTCTCCGAGGAGCAGCCCAACGTCAAGGTGACGGTCGGCGAGGCCGGCACCGGCGGCGGCTTCGAGAAGTTCTGCGCCGGCGAGACCGACATCAGCGACGCCTCGCGTCCGATCAAGGAGGACGACGACAAGGAGGCGCCCGCCTGCGAGAAGGCCGGGATCAAGTATGGCCCGGTCCAGATCGCCAACGACGGCATCGCCGTCGTCACGAACAAGGACCTGAAGGTCGACTGCCTGACAACCGACGAGCTCAAGAAGCTGTGGAACAAGGGCTCGAAGGTCCAGAACCTCTCAGAGGTCAAGTCCGGCCTGCCCAACACGAAGCTGTCGCTCTACGGCCCCGGCACCGACTCGGGCACCTTCGACTTCTTCACCGGCGAGATCAACGGTGAGGAGGACGTCACCCGCGAGGACTACCAGGCCTCCGAGGACGACAACCAGCTCGTCCAGGGCGTCGCCGGCGACGCCGGCGGACTGGGCTACTTCGGCTTCTCCTACTACGAGGGCAACCAGGACAAGCTGAACCTGGTCGGCGTCGACTCTGGCAGCGGCTGCGTCAAGCCGTCCAAGGAGACCATCCAGGACGGCTCCTACAAGCCGCTCTCGCGCCCGCTGTTCATGTACCCCAAGGCGGCGTCGCTGGCCAAGCCGCACGTCAAGGCGTTCATGGACTTCGTGGTCGCCAACCAGGAGAAGATCGCCGAGGCCGCCAAGATCGTCCCGCTCACGGCCGAGCAGGCGACCAAGGCAAAGACCGACCTCGGCACGGCCGAGTCGGGCGCCTAGGACAGGCAGGAGGGCGAACCGGCCCATGGCAGCAACCGTCACAGCCGCTTCGCCCGGAGCGTCCGGGGGGGGCGGGCGCGGCATCTCGCTGGTCCGGACCCGGACGCGGCGCACCGTCGGCGAGGGGGTCGTGCGCGCGATCCTCCTCGCCGCGGCTGCGCTCTCGGTCCTCACCACCACGCTGATCGTCCTCTCGCTCCTGCGCGAGACGATCAGCTTCTTCGGCGACGTCTCGCTCTCGGACTACCTGTTCGGAACGAAATGGACGCCGCTGCTGAGCAGCGCACAGCAGTCCTTCAACGTCTGGCCGCTGCTCTTCGCAACCTTCTACATCACGGCCATCGCGCTCGTCGTGGCTCTGCCGCTGGGCATCCTGTGCGCGATCTACCTCGCCGAGTACGCGGGCCGTCGCACGCGCAAGATCATCAAGCCCGTCCTCGAGGTCCTCGCGGGCGTGCCCACCATCGTCTTCGGCTACTTCGCGCTGGCCTTCTTCACGCCGGAGATCCTCAAGCCGCTGCTGGGCTCCGGCGTGGGGACCAACAACCAGCTCGCGGCGGGCATCATCGTCGGCCTGCTCGTCCTGCCGACCATCGCCTCCGTGGCGGAGGACAGCATGTCCGCGGTCCCGCAGTCGCTGCGCGAGGGGGCCTTCGGCCTGGGGGCCAACCGGATGCAGGTCTCCCTGCGCGTCATCCTCCCCGCGGCCCTCTCAGGCGTCGTGGCCGCGGTCGTGCTGGGCGCCTCGCGCGCCTTCGGCGAGACCGTGGTCATCCTGCTGGCGGCCGGCAACGGCCAGCTGCTGCCCAAAGGGCCGGTGACCAACCCGCTTGAGCCGGCCGGCAACATGGCCGCCTTCATCGCCGGCACCGCCGGCGGCGACATCGGCCAGGGCTCGATCGAGTACAAGACGATCTTCACGATCGGGTTCACGCTGTTCGTCGTCACGCTCATTCTCAACGCGGTGGCGATCCGCCTCGTCAACAAGTACCGGCAGGTCTACGAATGACCGGTGAGCAGATCGCGCAGAAGGCTGCCACGCAACGCCAGGTCTTCCCGCGGCCGCGCCGCGGCGACAAGGTCAAGTCGGCGGGGTTCTACGTCCTCATGCTGCTGGCGCTGGCGGCGGCGATGGTCGCCCTGGCCACGCTGCTCATCGACGTCTGGGGCGACGGCTCGAGCAAGCTCTCGAGCGACCTCATCAACAACCAGCCCTCGAAGATCAACCCGGAGAGCTCGGGCCTGCACTCGGCCCTCCTCGGGACGCTGTACCTCATGGCCATCTGCGCCGTCTTCGTGATCCCGCTCGGCGTGGCGACGGCCGTCTACCTCGAGGAGTACGCGGACCGCACGAAGTGGTTCAACCGGATCATCGAGCTCAACATCCAGAACCTGGCCGCCGTACCATCGGTGGTCTACGGGATCCTCGGGCTGGCCTACATCGTCCGCGACGGGCTGTCGCTCGGCTCCACGATCGTCGCCGGCGGGCTCACGCTGGGCCTGCTCGTGCTCCCCGTCGTCATCATCGTCTCGCGCGAGGCGATCCGCGCCGTTCCCCCATCGATCCGCGAGGGCGCCCTCGCCCTTGGCGCGACCAAGTGGCAGACGATCTGGAAGCAGGTCCTGCCCGGGTCGATTGCCGGCATCGCAACGGGCGTGATCCTTGCCCTCTCGCGCGCGATCGGCGAGACTGCCCCGCTCCTGCTGCTGGGCGCGGCGGTGTCCTCGCGCATCGACCCCACGCTGGACAACGCGGTCATCAATGCCCTGCCGCTACAGATCTTCAACTGGAGCAAGGACTCCGATACAGCACACTTCTTGCCCCTGGCGGCCGCGGCCATCATCGTCCTGATGGCTCTGCTGCTGCTCATGAACTCGATCGCCATCTATCTGCGGAACCGCTATGAGCAGAAGTGGTGAGGAGGACGACAACCCGATGCCAGAAGATCTGACCGAGACCCGCACGCCCCCGGCCGACGCCGGAGCAGACGCGCCGCCGCCCGCCGCTTCGAGCCATGCCGTCGAGCAGCACCTCGAGGTCAAGCCGCGCGACGCCGACGCCGGCCCCCGCACCCACATCTTCGAGGCCAGCGACGTCGAGGTGGCCTACGGCGGCAAGCCTGCCGTCAGCGAGGTCAACATCGGCCTCGCCGAGCACGAGATCACCGCGCTGATCGGCCCGTCGGGCTGCGGCAAGTCGACCTTCCTGCGCTGCCTGAACCGCATGAACGACCTCATCCCGAGCGCCAGCGTCACGGGCTCGATCGTCTACCACGGCCAGGACCTCTACGCCAAGGACATTGACCCGGTCTCAGTGCGCAAGCGCATCGGGATGGTCTTCCAGAAGCCCAACCCGTTCCCGAAGTCGATCTACGAGAACATCGCGTTCGGCCCGCGCGTCATCGGCATGAAGGGCAACATGGACGAGATCGTCGAGACGGCGCTGCGGCGGGCGGCCCTGTGGGACGAGGTCAAGGACCGGCTGAAGACCAATGCGTTCGGCATGTCTGGCGGCCAGCAGCAGCGCCTGTGCATCGCACGAGCGCTCTCGACCCAGCCCGACGTTCTGCTGATGGACGAGCCCTGCTCCGCCCTGGACCCGATCTCAACGGGCAAGATCGAAGAGCTGATGATCGAGATCAAGCAGGAGTACTCGATCGTCATCGTCACGCACAACATGCAGCAGGCCGCGCGCGTCTCGGACTGGACCGCCTTCTTCAACGTCGACCTGAGCGCGGGGGAGGCCAACCGCGTCGGGCGCCTGGTCGAGTACAACCCGACGGAGCGGATCTTCACCAACCCCGAGGACGAGCGCACCGAGCAGTACGTGACCGGGAAGTTCGGCTGATGTCGGACACGACGCGCGCCCACTTCCAGGAGGAGCTCAAGCGGCTCGAGGAGTCAGCCCTGGGCGGCATCGACCTCGTTGTCGAGCAGCTCGATCGCGTGCTCGAGGCCCTCGAGCACCAGGACATCGAGCTCGCCCAGATCGTCATCATGGACGACGATCGCCTCGACGGGCGCTACCTCGAGGTCCACCAGGGGATCCTGTCGCTGCTGGCCCTCCAGGCGCCGGTCGCGGGGGACCTGCGGCTGGTGGCGGCGCTGCTGCATCTGATCAAGCACGTCGAACGCCAGGGCGACCAATGCGTGACGATCGCCAAGCTCATCCCGCTCTCCGGACACGAGCCGCCGGTGCGCACCGAGATGCTCGACCGCATCCTGCGCATGGGGCGTGCGGCGCGCTCGGAGGTCCTGCAGTCGCGCGCGGCCTTCGCCACCCGCGACGTGGCCCTGGCCGAGGACCTGGCCCGCCAGGATCGCGAGATCAATCGCCTCAACCGCGAGATCTTCCAGCTCGCGATCGAGATCGGCGAGGACGTCGACACGCGCGAGTGGGCAATGCACATGACCATGGTCGCGCGCGCGCTGGAGCGCGTCGGCGACAACGCCGTGGACATCGGCGAGGTCACCGCCTTCGTCGTCACCGGGCTGTTCAGGGAGTTCTCGGACTCCTCGGCGCCCACGCTGCAGATGTAGTCGTTCGGTACGCACACGGGTAGCCAGGGCGCCATGGGGCGCCGTTGGCTGACCGTGGTCGTCGTCTGCCTCGCGTCGACCGGCGCGGGGGTGGCGGCGCTCGCCGCACTGCGCCTGGACCGCGAGCTGTCGGTCGGGACGATCCGCATCTTCAGCGATCCCGGCCATCGCGGCGCGCTGGACCTCTACGTGCCGCTCGTGGACTGGGGCGTGCGCTTCGACGGCGTGCGCATGCCGGTGCGCCTGCGCGTCGACGTCCAGCGCGTCGACCGCGACGCGGCGGTCCAGGTGGCGCGCGAGGGGGCGGCCGCGCCGCGCGTCCTCGCGCGCGCCAAGCGCGACGCGACCGACGCGATCGCCTCCTATCTGCGGATCCTCGTGGCGGTCGTCGTCGGCAGCGCGCTGGCGTTCGGGCTGCTGGTGACGTTGGCGTTGCACGGCGTCGGCTGTCCGCTGCGCGCGGGGGCGCTCGCCGCAGTGGGGACGGCGCTGGCGCTGGGGGTGGCCATCATCGTGCTGCTGCCGCCGCGTGGCGACCTCGGCACGCCCGAGTACTACGCCCACGGTCCGGACATCCCGCGCGCGCTGCGCGCGATCGAGTCGGCCGAGGCGAGCGCCGGCGCGCTGAGCGACGAGCTCGACGGGCAGCTGGTCGGCCTCGCGCAGCTCGTGGTGGCGCCCGGCGAGCGCACGACGCTGGGTGGGCGCCCGCAGATCACGATCGCCTCGGACCTGCACAACAACCTGCTGGCGGTGCCGGCACTGCGGCGCGTCGCGCGCGGGACGCCGCTGTTCTTCGTCGGCGACCTCACCGACCGCGGCTCGCCGCTGGAGTCGCAGCTCACGAGCGGCGTCCTGCACGCCGGCACGCGGCTGGTGTTCGTGACCGGCAACCACGATTCCGACTCCGGCGCGCAGGAGTTGGCCGACGACGGCGCGATCGTGCTCACCGAGCGTGGCCGGCTGCTGCGCGGCGGGCGCTTCGGGCCGATAGTCGTGCGGGTCGCCGGCCTGCGGGTGGCCGGCTACGGCGATCCCTTCCGCCGCCGGCGCGCGCGCGGCTACGTTCAGCAAGGAACACTGCCCGCGCCCTCGGCGGCCGAGCAGAACCTGTTCGCCGAGTGGCTGGCGCGGCTGGAGGACAAGGTCGACGTCGTCATGGTCCACGAGCCCGCGCTCGCCGCGAAGGGGATCGAGGCGCTGCGGCGCGACCCGCCGTCGCATCCGATCGTGCTGCTCGTCGGCCACACCCACCGGGCGGACATCAAGCTGGATCGCGACTTCACGACGCTCAACGGCGGGACGGTCGGGGCGGGCGGGACGGGCAACCTCGGCGAGGGCGCGAAGATCGGCGTGGCGCGGATGATCTACGAGACGGGTGGGGGCTTCACGCCGCTGGCCGCCGACCTCGTCGAGATCGACCCGGGCACCGGATCGGCCACCGCGAAGCGTTTCCGGCTCGACGAGCCGCCGACGACCGAAGCACGCAAATAGCGTAGAACGGGGGTCAGCGCGGGGACGAGCCTGTGAAGAAGCTGTGACCTTGCCTTCCCGCGCGCCTGGGGCGTCCCGTGTTGTCACTAGACTTGCCGCGCCATGACCGAACGGTCCAATGCCGCGGACGTCGCGCCGCTCAGGCTCGCCGTCATCGACACCGACTCGGGCTTCCTGCAGGTGCTGACCAAGCGCCTGGAGCGCCTGGCCTGGGAGCACCGCGTGCTCGCCAGCGCGGTCCCGGTCGACACGGTTGTCGCCATGCGCCTCAACGCCATCGTCGTCGACCTCGCCGTGCTCGGGCCGCCGGCGTGGGAGTACCTCGAGAAGCTGTGCGCAGCCCTGCCGGGGCTCGGCGTGCTCGTGTGTACCGGCCAGTCGACCGTGGCCCAGCGCGTGCGCGGCCTGCGCCTGGGGGCCGACGACTGGCTGACCAAGCCATGCCACCCCGAGGAGCTGATCGCGCGGGTGGAGGCCGTCGTGCGCCGCCGCCGCCGCGCCGAGGCTCGGTCGTCCGGCGGGCCCATCACGGCGGGCGAGATCGAGATCCGCTCCGATCGCTTCCAGGCCTTCGTGCGCCAGGGCTCGATCGACCTCACGCGGCGCGAGTTCGAGCTCATCGAGCTGCTCGCCGGCGCCGAGGGTCGCGTCCTCGAGCGCGAGGAGATCTACCAGCGCGTGTGGGGCTACGCGATGGCGCGCGGCGATCGCTCGGTCGACGTCTTCGTGCGCAAGCTGCGCCAGAAGCTCGAGAAGGCCTCGCCCGGCTGGCGCTACATCCACACCCACTTCGGCGTCGGCTACCGCTTCGCTGCCGAGCCGGCGGTTGGCGAAGGCACCGCGCCCGAGCCCGTCGTCCCGGCGCTGTCCGCCGAGGAGCGTGCCGAGGCGCCCGAGCACGCAGTGCAGTGAGCACCGCCCGCAACGTCGCGATCATCCTCGTCCTGGCGGCCGCCGTCGCCTTCGTGCCCGGCGGGGGCACGACGGCCGGACTCATCGGCGCCGTCCTGTCGACGCTCATCATGGTGTCGCTCGTGTTCTTCGCGTACCGCTTCTACCGCGAGCACCGCGTCGAGCTCGACGGCCTCGGCGACCGCTGGCGCGGCCTGCTCTACGGCGCGATCGGCGTGGTGGTGCTGGCGCTCGCCGCGCGGCCGCGGCTGTCGGACTCCTCGGGCGGCACGCTTCTCGTGGTCGCCCTGCTGGGCGGCGCGGCGTACGCGTTCTACGCGGTCTGGCGCCACTACCGCGAGTACGCCTGACGCGCGTCCGTTCCTGCGCACTTTCGTGACAGTCGCGCGGTAGAGCCGTGACGGCGTTCGCGCGACGCTGGCGGCATGCCGGTGAGCGGGCGACAGGTCGGGCAGGCGAGTGTCGAGACGGTGGCGCTGCTGCCATTGGTCGTGCTCGTCGGCGCTCTGCTGTGGCAGGCCGTGGTGGCGGGCCAGGCGCTGTGGCTCTCCGGCGCGGCGGCCCGGGCGGCGGCACGCGCGGCCGCCGTCGGCGGTGACGCCCAGGCCGCGGCCGAGCGCGCCCTGCCCCCGCGCCTGGAGTCCGGCCTGCGCGTGCGCGCGGCCGGCGGCGGCGTGCGCGTGGCGGTCCGGGTTCCGTCGGTCCTCAGCGGCGGTTCGATCTTCACCGTGCGGTCGCGCGCGGCCTTCCCGAGGCAGCGGCCGTGACCCGCGACCGTTCGTGCTCGACGCGCGGGCAGGCGAGCGTCGAGCTGGTGGCGTGCGGCCCTCCCGCGACGGCAGCCGCGCCTCGGGCCCGGGCGGGCTCGGCGGCCGGGCAGGCGAGCGTCGAGCTGGTGGCGCTGCTGCCCCTCGCGGCGTTGATCGCGCTCGCCATCGGCCAGCTCCTGGCCGCCGGAGCGGCGCGCGAGCTGGCGGGCAACGCCGCGGAGGCCGGCGCCGCTGCGCTGCTGCAGGGCGGCGACCCGGCGGCCGCAGCGCGCGAGGCCCTTCCGGGCTGGTCGCGCGAACGCACCACCGTTCAGGTCGCGGGCCGGCGCGTCGAGGTCCACCTGCGCCCGCGCACGGTGGTCCCGGTGCTGGCCGGGCGCCTGGAGGCGTCGGCTGCGGCCGATGCCGGTCCGCCATGAGCCCGTGGCGCGACTTCCTCGTGGCCCCGCGGACGGGCGAGGCGGCGGTCGACGATCGCGCCCGGCGCATGCGCCGGGCGCGCGCGGCCGCGCCGGCCCACGCGGCCACCGCACCGTCGCTCGGCGTGCTGGCGCCGGCGCGCGACCTGCCGGCAGCGGCCGCCGGCGTGGGGTTGGCCATTGCGCGGGCGGCGCCCGCAGCGCTCGTGTGCGTGCACGCGCCCGGTGCCCCCGCCACCGTGCCGGCGCTGCGCCTGCCGGCGCGCGCGGGCGCTGCGCGGCTCGCCGCCTCGCTGCGCGCCCGCGGCCTCGAGGCGTCGGCGCGGGGACGGCTCGCGCTCGTTCGCCTGCCCGACGATCGCGCACAGCTCGCGGGCGCGGCGGCGCGCGCGCTGGCTGCCGCGGGCCCGCTGCCGATCGTGCTCGCGGTCGCTGCCCGCGACGAGGACGTCGACCTGCTGCTCGCCGCCCGCGACGCGATCCTCGTCGCGTTGCCGTCAGCCGCCGAGCCCGCGCTCGCGGAGCTCGCACTCGCGGGGGCCGCGGCGCTGGCCCCGCGCGCCGCGGCGCTCGCCGTCGCGCTGGATCCCGTCCAGCGCGCGCTGGCCCTCGCCGGCGTGCGCGCGCCGCGGGCGATCAGCCGGGCCGTGGAGGGGCTGGTCGGGTGAGCCGGCGGCGCTGGGTGCGCGGTGATGGTCGTCACGACCGCAGTCGAACGCGAGGAGCGCGTGCGCGCCGCAATGCGCCCCGATCCGAAGGCGGATCCCGTCCTATGCGCCGGGCCTGGTCGGCCGTTCGCGCGAGCGAGTCCGGGCAGGCCGCGATGGTGCTGCTCGCCCTGCTCGTGGCGGTCGTCCTCGGCGCGGTCGTCCTGGGCGGGATCGCGCGCGGGGTCGGCGTCCGCGGCGACCTGCAGAGCGCCGCCGACCTCTCCGCGCTGGCCGCCGCCCGCGCCATGCACGACGCCTACCCGCGCGTCTTCGAGCCGCCCGCGCTCGGCGGCGTCGCCAACCCGCGCCACCTCGAGCGCGCTGACTACCTCGCGCTGGGCGAGCACGCGGCGCGCGCCACCGCGGCGCGCAACGGCGCCCGCGACGTGCGCGTCGCCTTCCCGGGCGCTGGGCTGGCCCCGATCCGCGTCCGCGTGACCATGCACGACGCGATCGCGGTGGGCGACGGAGCCGAGGTGCCCAACGCGGCGAGCGCGGAGGCCGAGCTCGCGCCGCCGGGCGCCCTGCCCGGCGGCGGCCCCGCCAACGCCGGCGAGTACCGCGGCCCGTTCGCCCATCGCCAGGGCAAGCCGATGCGTCCCGACGTCGCGCTCGCCTTCGACCGCATGGCGGCTGCCGCCCGGGCCGACGGCGTGGCGCTCTTGATCACGTCGGCCTTCCGCAGCGACGCCGAGCAGGCGCGGCTCTTCGCCGCGCACCCCGATCCCAAGTGGGTCGCACCGCCGGGCAGGTCGCTGCACCGCCTCGGCACGGAGCTCGACCTCGGCCCGCCCGGCGCGTACGGCTGGCTGGCGGCCAATGCCGAGCGCTACCACTTCCTGCAGCGCTACTCGTGGGAGCCGTGGCATTTCGGGTTCACCTTGAACGCCGGCTCGTCGTCGCTGGGCTACCGAAGCGGTGGCGATGGCGAGCGGTCGGGCACGTTGCCGTCGTTCGTGCCGGCGCGCTTCGCGCCGGCGATCGCGCGCGCGGCGCAGCGCTGGAGCGTGTCGGGCGCGCTGCTGGCCGCGCAGCTCTACGAGGAGTCGCATTTCAACCCGTTCGCGCGCTCGGCTGCTGGTGCGCTGGGGATCGCGCAGTTCATGCCCGCCACCGCGGCCGGCTACGGCCTGGCCGACCCGTTCGACGCCGAGCGCGCGATCGACGCCCAGGCCCATCTCATGCGCGACCTGCTGCGCACCTTCGCCTCGGTCCCGCTCGCCCTGGCCGCCTACAACGCCGGCGCCGCCCGCGTCCGCGCCTGCGGCTGCATCCCTGCAATCCCCGAAACGCAGTCCTACGTCGCCGACATCCTCGGGCTGCTGCACGGCGCCGGAGACCCGTCGGGTGAGGACGCCGGTGCCCTGGAGGTACGTCTTGTGCGGTGAGCCACGGCCGCCATGCGGGCGGACTGCCCGCAGCTTGCCCACCTCGCGGGTTGCGACGACTACAACTGCAAGGCGATCGGGTCGTCGCGCCGAGCTCGACGGGGCGCCGGCTGCTGGTTGAGGACGACCATGGCGGCGGCGGCCTGCTCGAAGACGCATGAGCGGAGTGCAGCGCCTACCTCGATCGTGGATGGGCTCGAGGCCGGTGTCTCTCGCGCGCAAGCCGGTGTGTCGGCGTCGAGGCTCGAGCAGGAGGTGGAGTCTTCGCCCTCCCGGACTTGCTCCTTGTCGGTGAGCCAACGCCCCAGCGACGCCCAACGGGATTATTCGTCCCGCCTTTCAAGGACGGGCTTGACCGGCCGATGTCCGGGATGTGTCGCGTTCGTTTCGGTCGGACCGCCGCCTCGGGCTGGCGCTGCTCTGCGCTCTTTTCATCGTGCCCGTGGGCGGCGTCCCCGCAGGCGGCGCGGCGACGGCGTCGTCTGGCCCGAGCCCGGCGCTGGCGACGCCTCCGAAGCTGCTCTTCGGCCTCGGCCCCGAGGCCGACGGCGCGCGCCGCAGCGTCCTCGTGCGGGAGAGCCGCGTGCGGATGCTGACCAGCTGGTACAACGGGCCCAAGGACCTCGCCTGGATGGCAGGGTGGAGGACGACCGAGGTCCCGCGCGCCTACCGCGACGGCTTCGCGCTGCACCTCGTCGTCTGGACGGGCGACCCCGAGGTGACGCTGACGACGCCATACGGCGCCGCGTGCGGGCGCGCCTATCCGCTCTCCGGCCGGTTCCTGGAGGACATGCGCCGGCTGGCTCGCACGTTCTCGGGCGACGCGTCCGGGCCGCCGCTGTACGTGACGCTGTTCAGCGAGTTCCAGACCTACCCGTGCCGTGACAACGCCTGGGCGCCCGACGCAGCTACGCGGACCTACTACCGCGCGCTCAAGGATCGCTACCGGGCCGCCCTCGGCATCTTCCACCGGCTGGCGCCTAACGCGCGCGTCTCGCTGGGCTGGGGCGGCTGGCAGGCGCGCTGGGACGATCCGACCGTGGGCGGCGGGCGCTCGATGCTCCCGCACTTCGCCGACGTAATGGCCGCATCGGACTTCCAGAGCTTCCAGGCGATGGACTCGAAGGGCAACGCCGACGACGTCCTCGCCATGACGCGGACACTTGGCGCCTATGGGCCCGTCATGCTCGCCCACTACAAGCCCGACGACGGGTCGCAGGCCACGTTCGACGCGGACGTGCGCACGATCCTGACCGACGCCTCGCTGAGCCGGCTTCGCGCCCTGGGCCTGTTCGCGCTGAGCTTCATGGACACCACGAACCTCGACGGTCGACCGGCGACACTCGGCTTCGTCAAGCGGGCGGCCGACCGCTACGGCGGCGGTCCCTAGGGCGATCGGTGGCGGTGCGCGGCCGGAACGCCCCGGTCGCCGCGCCCGCACGCCAGGCCGTCGTGGTTAGTGTCCAGATGCAGGCGATCGCGGCCGGTGACCGTGACGCCGTCCGGGAACTGCGTGACGAGGTAGGCGCACGTCAACGGCAGGTTGCCCGGGCGGCGGGCGGGCACGCACTGGGCGCCGGCCGCTCCGTAGCCGACCGCGCAGCCGCTGGCCAGCACGCCTGTCATCTTCGGATCGGCGAGGACGCTTCCCGCCCGCCGGCGCGGCGCGCCGCCGCTGACGGATCGGGCCGGAGCGCCGCCCCACGTCACGCTGCCCTTGGGCGCCCTGGCCGCCGCGGCAAGCCGCGTCTGGCGCTGGAGGGCGGGATCCTTGCCGGTGCGCGGCGCGCCGCGGGAGTCCTGCACCTCCGAGCGCAGGATGCAGTAGTAGGCCGACCGGCCCAGCCGCCAGGCCGCGTCGGCCGCGCCGACGAACAACGCCATGAACGCGACGATCGCGATCGCGACGAGGGCCGGGCGGAGCGACCGCGACGACGCATGCCGGATCATCGGATCATCACCCACGCCGAGGCGGACGGCACGCCCGCGGAGTCGGTGACGTTGACCATGTACGGCCCGGGCGGCAGCAGGTTGGGGTTCGTTGGCACGCTCACCGTCGCGACGCCATTGGCCACGGTGATTGGGAGATCGACGAGGCGCATGTTCGAGTCCATCTGGTGGGTGACTGACATGGGCCGCATGAGCTGGGCCCAGCGGATGGCGCTCTGGCTCTGGACGTTGAAGCTGAACGCCTGCCCGTAGGAGGCCTGGGCCGGGACCCCGGAGATCGTCGGGCGCGTGCTCTTGAACAGGTACGGGGGCTCGTAGATCGAGATCCGCAGCTCGAAGCTGCCATCGCCGGGGTTCGACCCGAGCACGGCGACCCTGCCGTCGGGCAGCAGCATGGCGGTGGAGTGGTAATTGCGGCCGATCGGATCGGCCGCAACCGACGTCCACGCGTTGGCGGCCGGGTCGTACGTCGCCGCCGTCAGGACGTTGGCGGAGTTATCGCGGTTGAACTTGCCGCCGTTGGTCACGAGCACCTTGCGGTCGGGCAGGATCGTCGCGTTGACGTACATCTTCCCGTCGCCGGGCATGTCGGGCGCAGGCTGATAGGACGGACTCGGCTGCTTGAGGTCGATGAGGTCGGTGAGGCCGATCGCGGGGATGTTCGTGTTGATGTTGCCCCCGCCGGTAATCAGCACCCGCTGGTCCTGGGCGGGCGGCAGCAGCACCGATGCCGCCTGGTCGCGCAGGTCCTTGTCCCGCAGGCCGGGGACGTCGGCGATCGTGGCGGCCTGCCAGTTGTAGATCGACGCTCCTGTGCCCGGCAGCCCGTTCCCGAACACGTGGCCGCCGCTGTAGAACAGCCGCCCGTCGGCCATGAGGAACATGTGCGGGTACAGGCCCCAGAACGACCACGTCTGCGGCACCTGCCCGGCCGGCAGCCACTGCCCGGCCGAGGAGCTCCAGTACTCGGTGTTCACCGCGCCGGTCGTGTCCTCCTTGAGGCCGCCGACCATCAGGATGTCGCCGTTGCCCAGCTCGGTCAGCGTGGGGTACCAGTGCCCCTCGTTGGCATCGCTGACCTTCGTGAACGTGTTGGTGTCCGGGTCGAAGATGTAGGAGTCCTTCAGGCCGCCGTAGTCGGCTCCGCCGGCGGTCGTCGGATAGGACTTCGTGCCGCCCTGAATCAGCACGCGCCCGTCCGGCAGCGTGACGTGGCCCGAGCAGAACAGGTCCTTCGGCACGTTGAGGGTGGTGAACGTCCCAGCGACCGGGTCCCAGATCGAGGCCTTGAATGACCCGGCCGCGAAGTTGTCGACGCTGTTGCCCGATCCGGCCAGGAGGAGCACCTTGCCGTTCTTCAGCACGGTGGCGTGCATCGCGCGGACGGGCATCTGGTAGTCGAGCACCGTCCAGCGCCCGGTGACCTCCGGACCCGAGGTCGGCGGCGGCGTGGCCTCGCCCACCAGCGTGGTCGAGTAGTCGTCCGTCACGAGCGTGCCGTTGCCGGACAGCGACACGCCCCACGCGATCGCGTCGATGCCCGCGCCGATCGCCGGCGTGTCGACCGTCGTCTGGGTCCACGACGCGCTGCCCGGCAGCGTCTTCAGGTCGGCGTAGTAGCTCCAGCCCGAGGCGGTGTGGGTGAAGAGCGTGATGGCGTTGCTGGCCGAGGTCGACCGGTACCAGAGCGACAGGCGGTAGACCCGGCCGGGCTGAACGGCGGGCGATTTCGCCTCGGCGGGCAGGAGCTTGAAGTCGCCCTGGGTGCGGCCCGCGAGCGTCAGCGAGTACGCGCGCGAGCCGCCGTGCGCCGCAGCGGTGACTGCGCTCGTGACCGTGGCATCGCCCCA
>Ga0307278_10000744_pt1 | contig 16015 bp, 13 predicted proteins | sample ER_DNA_117_FD_194482 | JGI IMG/M metagenome (GOLD analysis project Ga0307278, IMG submission 194482) | Bulk soil microbial communities from the East River watershed near Crested Butte, Colorado, United States - ER_DNA_117 | ecosystem: Environmental > Terrestrial > Soil > Floodplain | place... | reverse complement strand
TGAGAAACGTCTGGAGATAATCGGTGGCAACCTGATGCCCGAAGCCGCGACTGCCGCAGTGAAACATCACCACGATCTGGTTCGGGATCGTGATTCCGAATTTTTCAGCGAGTTCCTTGTCGCGCACCTCCTCTGGCCGCGCGACCTGCACTTCCAGATAATGATTACCGCTGCCTAGGGTACCGACCTGATTGTAACCCCGATCAATTGCGCGTTCGCTGATCTTCGAAGCATCGGCGCCGGAGATGCAACCGTTCTCCTCGGTAACTTCAAGGTCGTCCTCCCAGCCATAATCGTGTTCGATGCACCAGCGCGCCCCTTGTTCGACAACGTTTCGAAAATCCTGACGCGATAATTTCAAGTACCCGTGACTTCCAACTCCTGCTGGAACGCGCTCATAAAGCCGGTCAACGATCTGATGCAGATGCGGCTGCACATCGTTGAGCGTGAGATTGGTGATAACCAGGCGCATGCCGCAGTTAATGTCGAAGCCAATCCCGCCCGGCGAAATGACACCGCCTTCGTGCACGTCCATCGCCGCGACGCCGCCGATGGGAAATCCATAACCGCTGTGGCCATCGGGCATGCAGAGCGCGTAACGCGTAATCCCCGGCAACGTGGCGACATTGCTGATTTGCTCGTAAACCGCTTCGTCCATCTCGCGAACCAGTTTTTCCGTCGCAATGATCCGCGCCGGCACGCGCATCCCTTCTTTGTGACTCGCCGGCAATTCCCAAACGGTGTCGGAGACTTTTTGCAGATTATCGATGATGGCCATTCGCGCCGCGCCTCACGAAGAGATCGTTTTTGACGGTAGGTTTCTTCGTATCCGCTTGTCATCCCGAACGAAGTGAGGGAGCTCGCATTTGCTGGAAGATCACACAAAACAAGGTGACGTGGTCCGCCGCTGTGAGGTCCCTCGGTCGCCGCGGCGACCTCGGGATGACCGGCGCAGTAATTTTCTTGGACAGATTGTTAGCGTTTAACTGAGCGGCCGCGCCGGCTGGCAAATCGCGCCAATCGAGCAGTGAGCTTCGCTCCGACTCTGAGAAATGAATCGACCCACCAAAAAACGTTCTCCTTTCGTACGACCCGCCTCATGCGTCTCATGCGCGCGGTGCGCTCGGCATCGCTCATCCGGAATGCTTTCGAAATTGTATCGGCAACTTCCTCGACATCGTAAGGATTGACCAGCAACGCGCCGGTTTTGAGCTGCTCCGCTGCGCCGGCGAAATGGCTGAGAATGAGCACGCCGTTTTCGTCGATGCGGCAGGCACAATATTCCTTGGCCACTAGATTCATTCCGTCCTTTAACGGCGTGACGAAGGCGACGTCGCATGCGCGGTAGTGCGCCAGAAGATCTTCGCGGTCGAGCATGCGAAAATGATATTGTACAGGCAACCAACTGCTGGTCGAGAAGCGCCCGTTGATGTCGCCGACCAGGCGATCGATGCGTTGCTTGAACTCATGATACCTGGGAATCTCCACCCGGCTCGGCACGACGACCTGAATGAGCACCACACGTTCGCGCAGTTCCGGATGGCGTTCCAAGGCGTCGCGGTACGCACGCAATCGTTCGGGAATTCCTTTGCTGTAATCGAGCCGATCCACACCCAGGATCAGCTGACAATCAGGAAAATTAGCCCGCAGCTGCTGGGCTCTTCGCGTGACAGGTTCGGACATTGCACCTTTTTCAAACGAGTCGAAGTCGATCCCAATCGGGAAATGCCCGAGGCGAATCTCGCGGTTTTCGAAATGAACCAATTGTAGCTCGCGACGAGGAACGACCCGTGCGTCTGACATCACGCGCCGTACGCATCCGAGAAAGTTGCGAACGTCGCGCCGTGTCTGGAAACCAAGAAAATCGAATTGCAGGAGAGCGCGTAGCAGCCGCTGCGGTTGAGGCAGCTTTGCAAAAATGTCATACGGCGGGAAGGGGATGTGCAGGAAAAACGTCAGGGCGGCGCGTAAGCAGCGCTCGCGTAATGCCTGCGCGACGTACATCAGGTGATAATCGTGCACCCAGATGAAGTCGTCAGATTCCGAGCAGCGAGCGATGGCATCGGCATAACGCTCGTTTACCTCCTTGTAAGCTTCCCAATATGCAGGTTCGAAATTGCAAAAGTTTTGCAGATCATGAAAAAGCGGCCAGATGACCTCGTTGGAATAACCGTAGTAAAATTCGTCGCGTTCGGATTCGCTAAGAGCAACCGGCACTACTTTGTAACCGGCGTTACGTGTAGCGTCAGCAAGCGGTCCCTTTGGGATTTTGCCCGCAATTCCCGGCCAACCGATCCAAGTACCACCACGTTCGCGCAGCACCGGCTCCACTGCAGAGACAAGTCCTCCGGCAGCCGGTGTCACCGTCCAAAGATCTTCGCCTGTCGAATCAAGCGCGAATGGTAATCGATTGGAAACGACGATCAGGCGATTCATTCTAACAACGGGTTAAAAAGTTAAAAAAGTTACATTGTTACAACGGAGTTCGTCTGGAATCCTTTTTAACCTTGTAACGTTGTAACTCTTTTAACTCCTTTGTTAAATCGAATATGTTTCCTTCTGCGCTGGGGCACGCTCACAAGATAGCCGGGCGCGGTGATCAGCTCGCCGTTTTCCTGGACTACGACGGCACGCTAGCGCCGATTGTCAGTCGGCCTGACCAGGCCGTGCTTATGGATTCCACTCGTGCAATTCTGCGCACGCTAGCGGCGAGAATCCCTGTCGCAATCCTCAGCGGCCGAGAGCTCAACGACGTTCGCAAGCGGGTTGATATCGATGGACTCGTTTACGCTGGCAGCCACGGATTTGATATTGCCGGACCGCGCGGGCTGCGGAGACAAGAGGCGAGAGAGTTCTTGCCGGCGCTGGATTCTGCCGAAAAAGAGCTTCGAGAAAAACTCACCGGCATTGCGGGCGCGCTCATTGAGAGAAAATGTTTCTCCATCGCCGCGCATTACCGGAGGGTAAATGAAAGAGACTTTCCCAAGCTGGAGCGAGGCGTCAGCGAAATCGCTGCGCGACATCGAGAGCTGCGTAGGATCGATGGTAAAAAAGTTTACGAGTTGTTGCCCAACATCGAGTGGGACAAGGGCAAGGCCGTGCTCTGGTTATTGGAAAAGCTGGGTTTGGAGCACCCAAACACGCGCCCGATTTATATTGGAGATGATCGCACAGACGAGGACGCCTTTCGGGCACTGCAACAGCGCGGCATAGGTATTCTCGTGAGCGAAGAACCGAGGGCCACTGCGGCGAGTTATTCACTCAGGGATCCTTCAGAAGTGGAGCGCTTCCTTAGTGAGCTCATTGCGACACTAACCTGACCACTCAAGCATCAGGCTGCTGTCCTTGTCCAGTCTTGCCCCGGTCTTGAATGGCTTGCCAAATTCGTTCAGTCGATCGCAAAGCCATTCAGCGTCGGCGGCCGACGCGCGTTCCAGCCTGAACCGCCGCATGCACATTGGGACCAAACCTGCACTGATCAATTCGCCGTTGTGCGAGTCAATTTCGATCAAATACATCAGCGCCAAATCGCCGCGGAACATCTCGTAACCGCTGATTCCTTCGTAGTCGGTGACGAAATCGCCGCAGCCGTAGAGAATGAGGCGCTCCTTGAAGACCTCAATCGCTTTCGCGTGATGAGAAGAGTGTCCGTGCACGATTGCGATGCCTTCTTCAATTAAGCGATGAGCGAACACGATTTGGTCACGCGCAATTTCGTAACCCCAATTGCTGCCCCAGTGAATGGACGCGACGATCAAATCGCCCGGGTGCTGATATGCACGCATTTGATCGGCCATTTGCGCTGCGGTCGCTTCTGAAAAGTCATCGAGAAGGTTTATTCCCGGCGAAATACTGGTGGCTCTCCAATCTTCGGGGATACCACTGGTTCTTGATCCAAATGAGAATAACAGCAGACGGCCGTTGCCGTCGGTGTCCAAGACCGCAGGCTGCATCGCTTCTTCGGCATCATTGCCGGCGCCCGCGTAAGCGATGCCTGCCGCGTCCAAGGTTTTCAGCGTTTCGGATAATCCCTCGTATCCCCAGTCCAACACATGATTGTTCGCGAAAGCGCATCCGCTGATTTTTGCAGACGTGAGGCAGCCAACGTTCTGCGGGTGCATGCGATAATGAATCGCCTTGTCGGGCCATGGCGTTTCTGCAGAGGTGAGAGCAGTCTCCAGATTTACAATTCGCAAATCTACCCGGGCCCGCTCCAGCTCGTGCAGCGCGTCGCCCCAAATGTAATCGGAGCTCAGTGGGCGCGGTATCGGTCCGTGGGCTTTCTCGGCCAGAGCGACATACTCACGCGCATCGCGCACAAACGGCTCATATAGGTTTGGATTTACGGGATGCGGCAGCACTTGATCAATGCCGCGTCCAGTCATCACGTCGCCACAAAGAAAAAGGCGCAACGACATCCTTCAAACTATACCGCCATGTTCGGCGTCACAGCTTCAGTTTCATTCCATCATAGGCGATGCAAACGTCGATACCTCGGTCAGCGGCTAGAGCGCGGAGTTGCGCAGACAATTTACGTTCGTCGCCAGTAACAATCTCCGAGCCGCAATGCGTGATAATGGCCTGGGGCACACCCTCTTTTTCGCACCACGTCAACTGCGTGCGAACCGGTGCGTGACCGATGAGCGTTTTGCCGCGCCTCCGGATAAATGAGCGCGTTACAGTTGCGCCGTCGCCAATGTAAATTTGCACGTTTTTCAGCGCCGCGGCTCGATGATGAATAAAGATGAGATCGGGAACGTAAAAAACAGATGCACGGCCAGCGCTCACGCGATATCCAACGGCCGGCGCAAGAATGGAGTGTTCGACTGCAAACGCTTCGAACGTGATGCCGCAAATTTTCGTGGGTGTACACTCCTTGATCAGTTGCCTATCCTCGACGCGGCACCTTGTTAAAGTTTCCCAGGTTTTTTGCGGTGCATGCACTGGGCATGGCGCGCCGTCTTTCAAGCCCCATGCGTGGTCTGGATGCGCGTGCGTCAGCACGATCGCGCTCGGACACAGCCGCTCGAATTTTCCCAGCCAATCGAGGCCGCAGTCAATCATGACATCGGCGCCGCGGTACGACACCATCAACGAAGTGTGCATGTAATGCCGACGCGTCCGCTTCTCAATCTCACCGCGCGTGCCGAGGAACTTCAGTTTCACCAGCAAAGTTTAGTCTTTTTCTAACAGCGACGTGCTATTTATCTGGCAACGTGGCACTGCTGGATAAAATTTTGGGGCGACCGCTGAAATCGTCGGAAGCTAAAAAAGAAGAGCTTAGCGTGGCTACCGGTGTGCCGGTGCTCGGCCTGGATGCATTGGCCTCAACGGCGTACGGGCCGGAAGCGGCGCTGACAATTCTAATGCCGCTGGGCGTGGCCGGCTTGCACTACCTGCCGATGATCACGCTCGCAATCCTGGCATTGCTCGTGACGCTTTACTTCTCGTATCGACAGACCACGGCTGCGTATCCGAGTGGCGGCGGCGCTTACATTGTGGCGAAAGACAATCTCGGCGTCCGCGCTGGCGTCGTAGCGGGCACGGCACTGCTCCTCGATTACATGCTCAATGTCGCTGTTGGAATTTCAGCCGGCGTTGGCGCAGTCGTGTCAGCGCTTCCGATGCTACAGAAACAGAGATTGGCGTTTTGTCTGCTCGTGCTCGTCGCGCTCACCTTGATCAATCTGCGCGGCGTTCGTGAAACAGGAATTACGTTCGTGTTTCCAGTGCTCGCGTTTGTGCTGTGTATGGGGAGCGCAATGATCATTGGCGTGATTCAGGCCGTGCTGAGCGGAGGCGATCCCCGGCCTGTCGAATCGCCTCCGGCAGTTTCGCCCGCGACCCAGGCGGTGAGCGCTTGGGTACTGCTGCGTGCCTTCGCTGGCGGTTGCACCGCGATGACAGGCGTTGAGGCCGTCAGTAACGCCGTTCCGCTTTTTCGCAAACCAACCGTGCCGAACGCGCAATGGACGCTAACCATCATCGTCGCGATTCTCGGTGCGTTTCTGCTCGCGATAGGTTATCTCTGCCCAGCTTATCACATCCGCGCGATGAACGAGCAACAGCCAGGCTATCAAACAATCTTCTCGCAACTGGTCGGCGCCATCGCAGGACACGGCGTCTTTTACTACATCGCCATCGCCAGCATTTTTGCGGTGCTAATTTTTTCCGCGCAGACTAGCTTCGCCGGTTTTCCGCGCGTGTGCCGGCAGTTGGCTGGGGACGGATTTCTGCCGTCGTTCTTTGCGGAACGCGGACGACGACTAGTTTTTTCCAGCGGGATCATTGTTCTTACGATTCTGTCCGGCATCCTGTTGATCGTCTTCCGCGGCGTCACCGACAAGCTGATTCCGCTGTTCGCCATCGGCGCGTTCAGTGCCTTCGCATTTTCACAAATTGGAATGGTCGGTCATTGGCGGCGCAAAGCCGGAACGGCCGCGCGCACAAAGCTTGTGATCAATGCAATCGGGGCGGCCACGACCAGCATTGCGCTGGTCATCATCGTGGTCGCGAAATTTGTGGAGGGCGCCTGGATCATTCTGGTTGTTGGCCCGGCAGCGGTCTGGCTGTTTTGGAAAATCAGACGTCATTACGAATTCATTGCGCGCGAAATCGAGCAGCCAGTGAAATTACAAACGGGTAAACTGCGGCCACCGGTAGTGATCATTCCCATTGACACCTGGAATCGCGTGACCGAGCGCGCCCTGCGCTTTGGTTTGGAAATGTCAGACGAAATTACGGCGTTGCATGTCGTCCGCGGCGACGAGAGCGACAGCAAGAGCTTGCGGGAAACCTGGGCCGAAAAGGTGGAGAAACCGGCGCGTGCAGCCAACGCGGCCGTACCGCGCTTGGAGATTATCCATTCGCCTTACCGGCAAATTTACGAGCCGATTCTAAAATTCGTGCAGAAAAAAGAACAGGAAAACAAAGACCGGCTCGTCGCAGTCGTAATTCCCGAGCTGGTCGAGCCGCACTGGTACGAACAGCTGCTCCACAACATCCATGGCGCGGGCTTGCGAGCGTTGCTGTTCCTGCAGGGCGACCGGCGCACCGTGGTGATTACGACCCCGTGGTATCTGCGGGATTAGGTTACGTTATGACGAATGTGAGCAGACGTCGCAATCGCCGCGAGTAGATCTCACGTGTCAGGCAACTGTGCAGTTCGTCGCCCGCGAATCTTTTATTGTGGAGAGCACAAATCTTTCGCCGCGGATCAAACACGTTTCCTGGGGCCGACTTGAGGTCGAGGGAAAGGCCGAGCCTTACAAAGATGCAAAGCTTTTTCCCGGTGGCTCGCGTGATTGGAACTGGCGCGAGACCGGAACCGGCCACAATGCTGGGATTCAAGTTGCAGATGTGCAGGAATTGCTGGATCACGGCGCTACAGTGATCGTGCTTTCGCGCGGAATGGCCGAATGCCTTCATGTCCCGCGCGAGACGCTGGAGTTTTTGAAGGAGCGGCACGTCGCCGCGCATGTATTGCCGACAAAGGAAGCGGTGGCGCTTTATAACAAACTCGCGGAAAACGAGCCGGCCGGCGGGCTGTTCCATACAACGTGCTGATGAGACGAAAGAGATTTTAGGCGATAGCCTTATGCTTGCGGCGCTACGCGCTTGATTTCATCTAGCGAAGCCGGGTTTTCCAGAGCGGATGTATCACCAAGTTTTTCGCCGAGATAGGCGGCGCGGACGATTCTGCGCATCACTTTTGCGTTCCGCGTCTTTGGTATATCGGCTACAAAAACCACGTTCCGTGGGGCAAGTGCTTTGCCTAAATCGTGCGCGACATTCTCTTTTAATTCGCCTGCCAGAGCGACATCGCCAGTTGCTCCCTTTTTCAAAACACAAAAGCAAACCAGCGCCTCGCCTTTGATGGAATCCGGCACGCCGATCGCCGCCGCTTCGCTCACTTCCGCATGAGCCACGAGAATCGATTCCACTTCCGCCGGACCAAGACGTTTGCCGGCAATTTTAATCGTGTCGTCGCTGCGCCCTAGAATATACCACAGTCCGTCGTCATCGACCGCTGCCCAATCGCCGTGCACCCACACGTCCGGGAAACGCGACCAGTACGTTTCAATGTAGCGCGCGCGATCTTTCCAAAAACCGCGCGTCATTCCGATCCAGGGCTCGCGGATCACCAGTTCGCCTACTTGTCCGCGGACGGATTTTCCATTTTCATCGACAACATCCGCCGCCATTCCTGGCAGCGGTCCGGAGAACGCGCACGGTTTCGTCGGTGTGAGCACATTACCCATGACGATCCCACCGGAGATTTCAGTGCCACCGGAGTAGTTAATGATCGGAAGCTTTCCGCGCCCTACATTTTGGAAGAGCCACATCCACGGATCGGGATTCCATGGCTCGCCGGTGGAAGCAAATTTGCGCAGTGATGAGAGATCGTGTCGATGCACAATCTCGTCGCCATGACGCCGCAGCGCACGGATCAACGTCGGCGAGATGCCGAGCGCCGTCACCTTATGTCGATCCACTAATTGCCACACGCGATCAGGCCCCGGGAAATCGGGCGCGCCGTCGTAAAGCATCATTGTCGCGCCCAGCAGCAAAGTACCGAAAACTTCCCATGGTCCCATCATCCAACCCATGTCGGTCATCCAGAAAAGAGTTTCGTCCGGGTGCAGATCCAGTCCGTGCCACATGTCCTGCGCGGATTTAATTGGAAACCCGCAATGTGTGTGCACTGCGCCTTTTGGCCGACCGGTTGTGCCCGAGGTGTAGATGATCATCATCGGATCTTCCGCCGATGTGAGTTCCGTTGGTTGTTGAGAGTTGGGGGGTGCTAGATTTATCAGGTCGCGCCACGAATGCGTTTTGTAGGGCAAGCGCTTCGCTTGCTGCTCTCCTGTAGTTTCCAAACCGAACAAATGTTTCAGCGTGGAGATCTGCGACGCCGCCTCCTGCGCGACTGGTTTCATCGCACAAAATTTTCCGCGTCGATGAGTTCCGTCGCCGGTGAAAAGCGCTTTTGCCTCGGCGTCGTTGAGCCGCGAGACAATCGCCGCTGCGCCGAAGCCGGAAAAAAGCGGAAGAAAAATCCCGCCAATCTTAATGATCGCGAGCATTGCAATCACGATCTCGGGAACCATTGGCATGAACACGCCGATGGCGTCCCCTTTGCCGAGACCGAGGCTGCGTAACGCGGCAGCCATCTCGTTGGTTTGCACGCGCAACGTTTTGTAGGTGAGGGTTCGGGTAGTGCCGTCTTCGGTCTCGGACTTGATGGCAATGCGATTGTCGATCTCGGTGCCGGCGTATTTATCGAGCATGTTGTGGACAATGTTCATTCCACCGCCGACGCACCAGCGTGCCCACGGCTTGCCTTCGCTCAAATCCACGACGCGCGAGTATGGTTCGTAAAACTGGATATCGAGATCGCTCAGCACCGCGTCCCAGAACCACTCAATGTCGGTTGTCGATCGTCGCATCAGCTCGTCGTACGAACCGAGCTCATGTTTATCGATAAAGCGCTGAAGATTTGATTGTGCGACGAGTTCCGGCGTTGGATGCCAGACAAATTCTCCGCCAAACTGAAATTCGCTCACGGGTAGAGTTTGCGACGAGCGCGAAGCGCGGGCAAGCGGATTGGGGAGCGCACGCTTCTAACGTGCTGGTCGCCGCATTTTGCGGCGACGAACTTCCCTCATTGGGGCGAACCTTAGGGCGGGCTACCGGATAGTAGAAAAGTTCGCGATGGCAGAATGCCATCGCCCACACGCTGAAAGCGTGCGCTCCCCAGAACTGTGCGATTACACGTCTTGCTCAAGCGCCATTCGTCGGCAGATTGAAATTGCAACTTTTCCATGAAGACCACACTTGCTCATCAACTCGCTAGTTATTCTTCCTCATTCCGGTTTGAAGATCTTTCCAAAGGAGTCGTGCACGAAGTAAAACGGCGCGTTATCGACTCGCTGGGATGCGCATTGGGAGCATGGAACGAAGAGCCGTGTGTGATCGCGAGAAAAGTCGCCTCCGATTTTTCGGCTAAAAACGGATCGACAATCATTGGCACGGATCACAAGGCACCGCCTGACTGGGCCGCGTTCGCCAACGGATGCTGCATTCGCTATTTCGATTACAACGACACTTATCTTTCAAAAGAACCGGCGCATCCGAGTGACAATATTTCCGCGGCGCTGGCTGCAGCAGAAAGCGTGGGTGCAAACGGCCGCGAATTGATCGCCGCGATCGCGCTTGCGTATGAAGTGCAATGCCGACTGTGCGATGCGGCCAGTATTCGCGCACGCGGCTGGGACCACGTGACTTATGGGGCCTTTTCCACGGCGTTAGCATGCGCGCGCTTGATGAAACTTGATCCGGAGAAAACACGACACGCAGTGAACATTGCCGGAGTCGCGTGCGCGGCGATGCGCCAGTCGCGCGCAGGCGAACTCTCGCACTGGAAGGGGGTTGCCTTCGCGGACGCGGCGCGGCGTGGTGTTTACTCGGCATTGCTTGCGCGCGCAGGAATGACCGGGCCAGCACCAATTTTCGAAGGACAAATGGCTTTCGAAAAGCAACTCGGTGTTTCGCTCGGAAATGTCGGAGAAAAATTACGCGGCGCGCCGGAAATGATTTTGAATACGAGCATCAAGTTTTGGCCGGCCGAATATCACAGTCAAAGCGCGATCGAAGCGGCACTGTCGTTGCGCAAGGAAATTGGCGACCCCGCAAAGGTAAAATCGATGACGATCGAAAGCCACGACGCCTCGGTGGACATCATCGGCAGCGAGCCGGAGAAGTGGAAACCGGTAACGCGCGAAACGGCAGACCACAGCCTGCCTTATATTACGGCGATTGCGCTGATCGACGGCGAAGTGACTGACGAGCAATTCGCCCGCGAACGCTTTGGCCATCCCAACGTTTGGAAATTTTTGGAGAACGTGAAGGTGGAACGCAATTCTGAGTTGAGCTCGATGTATCCCGGCGCGGTCGCCAACATCGTTCATGTCGATCTTGCCGATGGCCGGCGCCTGTCCAAACGCGTGGATTATCCGCTTGGGCACGCGAAGAACCCGCTGCAAGATTCAGAGGTCGAAGAGAAGTTCTTTGCGCTGGTTGAGCCGGCGATTGGTCGAGCGCGCGCGAAGAAGATTGTCGATCTGGCGTGGAAACTCGACGAGGCTGCAGATGTTGATCAGCTGATGAAGGCATTGGAGATGCCGCAGAAATAGCAAGAGATGCCTCGACCCATTCGACTTCGCTCAGGGCAAGACTCTCGCTCCAAATGACAAAGAGAAGCAAAGCCGCACAATTGCGTCAGCTGATCGCGGGGGGTCCGGTGATGTTGCCTGGAGTACCGAACGCAGCAATCGCGCGTCAGGTGGAGCGCGCGGGCTTTGACGCGGTGTACATCAGCGGCGCAGGAATGGCGAATGCCACCGCCGGCGTGCCGGACATCGGGTTGCTGTCAATGACGGAGGTCGTGAGGCTCGCAGGCTATGTTGCAAATGCGGTGGCGATTCCGGCAATTGTCGATGCCGACACTGGTTTCGGTGGTGCGGAGAATGTCGCCCGCACGATTCGTGAACTTGAATACGCCGGTTTGGCTGGTTGTCACATTGAGGACCAGGAATTTCCGAAGCGGTGCGGACATCTTCCCGGCAAATCGGTGGTCGATGTTGACGAGATGATTGGAAGAATCAAAGCAGCGGTCAGCGCGCGTCGCGACGAAGATTTCATGATCATCGCGCGCACAGATGCGCGCGCCGTTGAAAATTTCGATGCCGCAGTGGAGCGCTCCCGCCGTTATCTTGAGGCAGGCGCGGACGCTATTTTTCCCGAAGCCCTGCAAAACGCGGAGGAATTCAAGGCGTTTGCCCGTGAAGTGAAGGCGCCGCTCCTCGCGAACATGACGGAGTTCGGGAAAAGTCCTCTCCTTTCATTTCAAGAACTATCGGATTTCGGTTACAGGATGGTGATTCTTCCGCAGAGCGCGTTTCGGGTTTCAATGAAAGCAGCGGAAGAATTTTTGCGCGCCCTGAAAATGGCCGGCACGCAGTCAGGTTGGATCGAGAAAATGCAGACGCGCGAGCAGCTTTATGAATTGCTGGATTACGATCCGGCAGCGGAAAGCTGGAAGGGTGGATGTTGAATCTCAACTGGTTAAGTCCGATGAGTTGAACGATTGCGATTCGCAAGTAAAGAGGAACCAATGCCTACTGAAAAGAAACCAGAATACAGCCCGGGATTAGCGGGCGTGATCGCGGGCGAGACGGCGATTTGCTGGGTAGATCCGAATGCCGGGTTGATGTACCGCGGCTACGACATCCATGAAATGGCGCAGAAGGCGAGTTTTGAGGAAGTCGCTTACCTGTTGCTCAACGGCGAGTTACCAAATGGGAAACAATTGGTGGAGTTTACACAACAGATCGCCGCGGAACGCGCCCTGCCGGGTCCAGTGATCGAAATGCTGCGGCTTCTGCCGAGCAAGACCCATCCAATGGATATGTTGCGCACCGGCGTCTCGATGCTGAGCGCCTTTGACAAGGATCTCAGCGACAACTCACACGACGCGAATATCCGCAAATCGATCCGCCTGATCGCGCGCGTTTCCACCCTGATCACCGACGGCTGGCGTATCTCGCATGGAGAAGACCCAGTGCCGGAGAAGCCCGATCTCACTCAGGCGGGTAATTTCTTTTACAAATTAGAGGGCAAAGTTCCGCAGGATTGGCAAATCCGAATGCTGGATACGATTTTTAATCTTTACGCCGACCACGAATTTAACGCGTCCACCTTTGCTGCGCGCGTGACCGCCTCCACACTGGCGGGAATCTACGCAGCTGTGACCTCAGCGGTCGCAACGCTCAAAGGGCCGTTGCATGGGGGCGCCAATGAGGAATCGATGAAGATGCTCGAGGAAATCGGGACACCCGATCGTGCGGAAGCCTGGTTAATGAAAAAACTGGAGACCAAGGAAAAGATCATGGGGTTCGGTCATCGCGTTTACAAAAAAGGCGATTCACGCGTGCCGGTGATGCGAGAGATCGGGCGCGAACTTGGCAAACGCACCGGCAAGGAACAATGGGTGCCAATCTGCGAAAAACTCGAGGAAGTAATGGATCGCGAAAAACATCTTTGCGCCAATGTCGATCTTTATGCCGCGCCGGTGTTTTGGATGCTCGGGTTTCCAGCGGAGTTAAACACGCCTTTGTTCGCTGCATCGCGTGTGGCCGGCTGGTGCGCGCACGTGACCGAGCAACACGATCACAATCGTCTCATCCGACCGCGGTCACTTTACGTTGGACACCAATTGCGTCCCTATCCAGACTCGTCTACACGCGCATAGCGTCGAGATGGTAGGGCGCGACCGTCCCTCGACAGGCTCGGGGCCTTGAGCTCGTCGAAACGGCCGGGCGCACCGCGTTCGCCAAGCATGATGAGTAGTGAGTCTCTGCAGGAAAAATACGCGCCGAACAATGCTTGCTGGGGCTGTGGTCCAGCCAATCCGGAAGGATTACATATCCGCAGTTTTCCAAAAAATGGCGAAGTGGTTGCAGAGTGGAAACCAGAGAAAAAATACGAGGCGTTTGAAGGCGTTTTGAATGGCGGCGTCATCGGCACGTTGCTCGATTGCCATTGTAATTGGACGGCGGCCTATCATCTGATGAAGCACGCGAAAGAGGATCACCCGCCGTGCACGGTCACGGCGGAGTACGCCATCAAATTGCTCCGGCCAACACCAACGGATGGTTTGGTGTTTCTCTCTGCAAAGGTTATCGATTTAACGGACGACCGCGCGACCATTGAAGGGACACTGACCGCGGGCGGAAAAGTTTGTGCAACGTGTCGCGGAATTTTCGTCGCAGTAACGGAAGGTCATCCTGCGTATCATCGATGGTGAGAGGTTTTCTTTTGCTAGCCTTCCTGACGGCAAGTGCAGCGTCTGGGAAAGATAATGCGGCAACCCGCATTGCAGCGATAGAGACACGAACCGGCGGCCGAATCGGTGTGGCCGCGCTCGATACCAGTAACGGCAAGCGTATTGATTATCGCCCAGAGGAGCGATTTCCGTTGTGCAGCACGTTCAAATTTCTCGCCGCTGCTGCTGTGTTGAAGCGCGTCGATGAGAAGCAGGAGAGACTGGAACGGTTCGTGTCGTACGACGCGAAGGATATTCTGGAATATGCGCCTGTGGCAAAGGAACATCTCAAAGATGGCGGTATGACCCTGGGCGCGTTGTGCGCGGCTGCGATCGAACAGAGTGATAATACAGCCGGTAATCTCCTCTTGAATGCTGTTGGCGGGCCCGCGGGCCTAACGAATTTTGTGCGCACCCTCGGCGATCGGGTGACGCGACTCGATCGGATTGAGCCGGAATTGAATAGCGCCATTCCCGGCGACGAGCGCGATACAACAACACCTACAGCGATTTGTTCGGACATGCAGAGGCTATTGCTCGACGACGCTTTATCAGAAGCATCGCGCCATCAGCTCGAAGATTGGCCACGGCGCAATGAGACTGGAGGATCGATGATTCGCGCCGGGGTTCCTAGCAACTGGATCGTTGGCGATAAGACCGGGCGCGGGGCAAACGGCGCAACCAACGATATTGCCATTATTCGTCCGCCCGATCGTGCGCCGATCCTTCTAGCCATTTATTCTGTAGGATCAACAGCGACTGCGAACGATCGAGCGGCAGCCATCGCTGAAGTGGCAAAGATTGTGGCCGAATCCTTGTAGCTAAGCGAGATAGCGAGCAGCACCCGGAATTCGCTGCCCGAATTTCGTCGATGCGCGACCCAGAGCAGCGCTCTTAGGTTTCGTCATGAAAAGTTCAACCTTTCGCATCGTCCCACTTTCCACCGATGTCGCCGAAGGAGCGCGGCGACTGGCAAAGACTGGCGAACCGGATCACGTAATCGTTGTTGCGGACTCGCCGAGTGGTTATCCGTGCCGGCATTGTTTGCGTTGGGCAAAGCCCGGTGAGCGCGTCATTCTGTTTCCCTACGCTTCGATTCCGCCCGGTCATCCGTATTCAGAGACCGGACCGATTTTTGTTCACGCTGACCCGTGCGAACGCTACGCCGCGACTGGAGAATATCCGGCCGATTTTCGCAGTGGCCGCGTGTTCCGCGCTTATGATACCGATTACAACATGATCGATGCCGAGGTCGCGAACGAAAGCGATCCTGAAGCAGTGATTGAAAAACTGCTGCAAAATCCGAAAACTGCATTTGTTGACGCGCGCAGCGTTACTCGCGGCTGTTTCACTTTTCGAATTCAGCGGGCGTGAAAGATTTCGATATTTTTTTCGATATCTTAACGGTTGTAGGGCAAGCGCGTCGCTTGCCGAGCGTTGAATGTGAATTGGAAACCACGCGGCTTGGCAGGCGGAGCGCCCGCCCTACAAAAATTGAAATACGCAGCGCGCCGACCCTACTGGAATTCCCCGCCCGAATTTCGTCGATGCGTTAACGGCGCGAGCGCTTAATTTGCTACCATGAAAACAATGGAACTTCTTCCACCGACTGAAACGATGTATCGCGCGTTAGTAAATCGCGACTCGAGTTTTGAAGGTATATTTTTTGTCGGAGTGCGCACGACGGGAATTTTCTGTCGGCCAACCTGCGCGGCGAAAAAGCCGGCGCCGGAGAATGTCGATTTCTTCGCGACATCGAGTGAAGCCCTGGAGGGCGGTTATCGTCCATGCTTGCGCTGCCATCCCATGGATCCGAATGGGCATGCGCCGAAATTGATCGAGCGGCTACGCGCAGAAGTGGAGCGCGCGCCGGGCGGACGGCTCACAGACAAGGAGCTGGCGGCGCTGGCGATTGATCCTTCTACGGCGCGCCGTCAATTCAAACGTCATTACGGAATGACATTTCAAGCCTATCATCGTGCGCGCCGAATGGGTCTTGCTTTGAGCCAGGTGCGAGAAGGCAATCGCGTAGACAAAGCGCGAAACGGCAGCGGTTTTGAATCTGAGAGCGGTTTTCGCGAAGCGTTCACGAAGATTTTTGGCGAACCACCGAGCAACGCGAAGACACAC
>Ga0307278_10000743_pt1 | contig 16029 bp, 11 predicted proteins | sample ER_DNA_117_FD_194482 | JGI IMG/M metagenome (GOLD analysis project Ga0307278, IMG submission 194482) | Bulk soil microbial communities from the East River watershed near Crested Butte, Colorado, United States - ER_DNA_117 | ecosystem: Environmental > Terrestrial > Soil > Floodplain | place... | reverse complement strand
GCGAAGAACACCAGGCCCAGCTCGTCGGGCGCCTCCGGGGCGAAGTCGCGCAGGAACCGCAGCACCTCGGGGCCGTCGGCCAGCGGCCAGAAGATCGGGCCGCCAAGGACCATCGGGCCCAGCCGGTGCAGCCGGTACTCGAAGGCGGTGGCGATCCCGAAGTTGCCCCCGCCGCCGCACAGCCCCCAGAACAGCTCCGGCTCGGTCCCGCCGTCCACGTGGAGGCGCTCGCCGTCGGCGGTCACCAGGTCAACGGCCAGCAGGTTGTCCACGGTCAGGCCGAACCGGCGCATGGTGTGCCCGAGGCCGCCGCCGAGGGTCAGCCCGCCGATCCCGGTATGGCTGACGATCCCGCAGGGGGCGACCAGCCCGAACCGCTGGGTGGCGCGGTCCAGCTCGCCCAGCAGCAGCCCGCCGGCGGCCCTGGCGGTCCGGGCCGCCGGGTCGACCCGGACCGCCTTCAGCAGCGACAGGTCGACCATCAGCCCGCCGTCACAGACGGCGTGGCCGGCCACGGCATGACCGCCGCCGCGGACCGAGACCTCCAGGTCCCGCTCCCGGGCGAACCACACCGCCAGGGCCACGTCGTCGGCGCCGGCGGGGCGGGCGATCAGGGCAGGGCGCCGGTCGATGGCGCCGTTCCAGACCCGGCGGGCCTCCTCGTAACTGGTCGGGCCGGGGACGGCGGCCAGGCGGCCGGCTATGCGCTCACCGACGCCGGCCGCGAGCTGGGCGGCGTGGTCGGGGCCCTGAACGACTGGGGGGTGCGCTGGCGCATTCCCGAGCGTGGCCCGCCCGACCTGGACCCCGACGGCCTGATGCTGTGGGTGCGGCGCCACGTGGTGCTGGACAGCCTCCCCCAGCGGCGGGTGGTGATCGGGTTCCGGCTGAAGGCCGGCGGCCGCCGCAGCTACTGGCTGGTCCTCCAGCCGGGCGAGGCGTCGCTCTGCCCCGAGCATCCCGGCTTCACCGAGCACCTCTGGATCACCGCCGACGCCACCACCCTGTACCTGGTGTTCCTGGGCCGGATCGGCCTGTCGGCGGCGATCGACGACGGCGCCATGCGGGTGGACGGGCCGCCCTCGCTGGTCCGGTCCCTGCCCCGCTGGTTCCGCCTGCGTCCCTGACCGCTCGGGCCCGGGGCCGCGGGAAGCGGGCTACCGCTCGGCGCAGACAAGCACCCAGGGGCGGTCGGCGACCCGGGTGAGGGCGAGGACGGCGTGGGCGTCGCCGCGGAGGCGCAGGCGGGCGGTCAGGTCGTCGACCTCGACGGCGGAGCCGCGCTTGCGGACCTCGACGGTGCCGACACCGCGCCGGCGCAGCAGCTCGCGGAGGCGCTTGGCGTTGAAGGGCAGGGAGGCCTCGACGGCCAGGAGCCGCCCGAAGGGGGTGCGCAGCGGCCGGTCGGCGGAGAGGAAGGCGATCCGCGGGTCGAGCTTCCAGGCGCCGAGGTCGCGGGCCAGGTCCTCGACCAGCCCGGCGCGGGTCACGGCCGGGCTGGGATCGAGCAGCCAGCCGCCGGGCGGGGCGCAGGGGACCGGCGGGCCGGGCCGGGCGGTGAGGCTGTGGGGGCCGGGGAAGACGGTGGCCCGGCGGGCGGTGGTGGCCAGGGCCGGGGACCACAGGGCGGCCTCCTTGAGCTCGCGGCGGTCGGCCAGCAGCTCCACCTCCCAGCCGGGCGGGACCAGGTCCAGGGGGAGGCCGGGGGCGGCCTTGACACCGACCGCGTCGACCCGGCCGGCCAGCTCGAGGCACCAGGCCAGCGGCGGGCGGGTGGCGGTGGCCGGCAGGCGGCGGCCGCCGGCCCGCCTGGCCGGGTCGACGAACACCGCCAGCGAGCGCGGCAGGCGCAGGTCGCGCACGTCGGCGCAGGCGGCGGCGACCTCGACGGCGCCGTGGAGGCGGGCGTTCTCCCTGGCCATCCGGAGGTGGACCGGGTCGAGGTCGACGGCCAGGGCGGCCCGGCCGGGGGCGAGCGCGCACAGGTCGCCGCCGATGCCGCAGCACAGGTCGGCCACCCGGCCGGCGCCGGCGTAGCGGGCCGCCCGGTGCCGGGCCAGCGGCTCGGCCGACGCCTGCTCAAGCCCCTCGCGGGTGAACCACATCCGCCCGGCCCGCCGGAACTTGGCCGCCGCCCGGGCCCGCAGCTCCCGCTGGGCGAAGGCGGCCGCCACCAGCTCGGCGGGATGGCGCTCGCGCAGCCGGCTGCCGAGCCGCAGGGCCTCGCCCGGGTCGAGCGGGCCGGCCGGCAGCTCGTCGAGCAGCGCCCGCCCCTCGGCCTCCAGCAGCCGGTCGAGCCGGTCAGACGACGGTCCCACCGACCTGGTCGGGGTCGAGCTCGACCGGGCGGCCGTCGACCAGGCGGACGACCCGGTCGCAGAGCTCGACCACCTCGGGGTCGTGGGTGGCCACCACCACGGCGGCGCCGCGGTCGGCGGCGTCACGGAGCAGGCCGACGGCCCGGTCGCGGTTCTCCTCGTCCAGCTCGGCGGTGGGCTCGTCGACCAGCAGCACGGCCGCGTCGACGGCCAGGGCGCGGGCCAGGGCGACCCGCTGGCGCTCGCCGCCCGACAGCTGGTCGGTGCGCTGGTCGGCCCGGTCGGCCAGGCCGAGCAGGCCCAGCCAGCGCCCGGCGGCGGCGGCCGCGGTGTCCGGGTCGCGCCTGGCCACCCGGAACGGCAGCTCGACGTTCTCCCTGGCCGTCAGCAGCGACAGCAGGCCGTAGCCCTGGAACACCAGGGCGACCCGGTCCCGGCGCAGGGCCTGGCGGCCGGCCGGGCCGAGGCTGGCCAGGTCCTCGCCGTCGAGCCGCACCACCCCCTCGTCGGGCGGCTCCAGGCCGGCCAGCAGCAGCAGGGTGGTCGACTTGCCCGACCCGGACGGTCCGACCAGCCCAAGGACCTGGCCGCCCTGGACCTCCAGCGACACCCCGTCGACCACGTTGCGGCCGCCCCGCCTGGCCACCAGCCGCTCGGCCGCCAGGCTGGTCACGGTCCGGCCTCCCCCGGCTCCTGCGGGCCGGGCCCCCGGTCCACCGGGGGGCTAGGCTTGAGCCCCCCGGACCCCCGATCGACCGGGGGGCTAGGCCTGAGTCCCCCGGACCCCCCGCCGTCGCTCGGCTTGAGGACCACCTGGTCGCCCTCGACCTCGACCACGACCCGGGCCCCGGGGGGGAGCACGTCGAGGGCGTGGGCCGGGAGGTGCAGGGAGCCGGTGGGGCCGACCACGGCGTACTCGGCGCCGCCGCGGCCCTCGGCGCTGACCCGGCCGTCGCGGATGGTCACGGTCCGGTCCATGGCCTCGGCCACCTCGGCGTCGTGGGTGACCACCACCACGGTGGTGCCCAGGTCGTCGCGGGCCTCCTTGAGCAGCTCCACGACCCGGCGCACGTTGGCCCGGTCGAGCTGGCTGGTCGGCTCGTCGGCCAGCAGCAGGGGCGGGTTGTTGGCCAGGGCGACGGCCACGGCAAGGCGCTGCTGCTCGCCCCCGGACAGGGCCCGGATCGGCTTGGACGCGGCGTCGCCCAGGTCGACGGCGTCCAGCAGCACCTTGGCCCGGCGGCGGCGTCGGCCGGCCGGCAGCCCGGCCAGCACCATCGGCAGGTCCAGGTTCTCCCAGGCCGAGGCGTGCGGGAGCAGGTTCCTGGCCGCCCCCTGCCAGACGAACCCCAGCCGGCGCCGCCGCAGCATGGTCAGCTGGGCCTCCGACAGCCGGGCCACGTCGATGCCGTCGAGCACGACCCGCCCGGCCGACGGCCGCTCCAGGCCGCCGAGGATCGCCAGCATGGTCGACTTGCCCGACCCCGACGGCCCCAGCAGGGCCACCATCTCGCACCAGTCGACCGCGAAGTCGACCCCCTGGAGGGCCACCACCTCCCGCCCCTCCAGCAGGTACAGGTGGAACAGCCCGTCGCAGGCCAGCAGCCGCTCCCCGGCCCTGGCCCTGCGCCCCTCGGTCACCCCTGCCATCCGCTCAACGGTAAGGCTCACAGCTCCTCCTCGCGCAGGAGGGCCGGGCGGGCCTGGTGGACGAGGGCGGCGACCACCGCGGCCAGGCCGAGGCCGACCAGCACCACGGCCAGCCCGAGGGCGAGGCCAAGGGTGCCCCAGTCGGGGGTGTAGATCGGCGGGGGCACGCTGGGCTGGTCGACGGACTGGGGGATGGCCGGGAGCGCGACCAGGGCGACCAGCAGGCCGATCATGCCGCCGCAGAGCACCCCGTAGCCGACCAGCGACCCCTGCTCGACCGCGACCGGCCCCCACAGGTCGCGCCGCCTGGCCCCGAAGACCTCGAGCACGGCCAGCTCGAAGGCGCGCCGCCGCCCGGTGAGGTACAGGTGGAGCATGACCCCGCCGGTGGCCAGGGCGGCCCCGGCGGCCGCCCCCACCAGCAGCAGCAGCAGGGCCAGCGAAGGGGCCTGCCTGGCCAGGTCGGCCTCCAGGTCGGCGGCCGCGCTGCGCGCCTCGACCCGGACCCCGCCGGCGGCGAGCCGCTCGGCCACGGCCTGGCCGCGGGCGCCGCCGACGGTCCAGACCTCCCCGGCCTGCGGCCGGTCGACCGGGTTGCGCTGGGCGTGGACCAGCAGGTAGTCGGCGTCGACGAAGGCGGCCACGTTCGACCCGACCGCGCCCGGCAGCACCCCGGCGACCCCGACCACCTTGACCAGCAGGTCGCCGGGGATCGGGCCGCGCACCCGCACCACCCGGCCGACCTGGGTCGACACCGCCCGGATGAAGGCCGGGGTGACCACCGCGGGCAGGGCCTCGGGGACCGAGGCGTGGCCGATGCCGAGGGTGACCCCGGAGCTGGGGGCTTCGATGGTCACGGCCAGGGCGGCCCCGTCGACGCCGGTGGTGGCGGCGAGGGAGTCCACCGGCTCATACGCGTTGTCGTTGAGCGAGTACCAGCGGGCCGGGTCGTCGAAGCCCTCGACCAGCCGCCAGCCGCCGCCCTGGCCGGCCCGGACCGAGTCGAAGGTCAGGGCGACGCTGACCGCGCTGGTCACGCCGGGCTCGCGCTGCACCCAGAGCCGCTGCAGCCGCCACGGCCCCCCGGCCGGGTCGAGCCGGCCGCGCATCGGGCGCACGTCCCCCGCCTCCAGGCGGCCCAGGTCGACCCGGGCGGCCCTGGTCGGCCCCTGGACCAGGGCGACCAGCCGGACCGGGCCTTCGGCCCGGACCTGGGAGGCGCCGACGTCGACCTCCAGCTGGTCGGCCCGGCCGAGGTCGAGCGACGGCACCGGCGAGTCGGCCAGCGCGTCCATGGTGGCAGCCAGCGGCCGGTCGCCGAAGTCGTCGCGCCAGAACCCGACCCTGCGGTAGCGGTCGGGCTGGACGCCGAGCAGGATGGCCCCGACCGCCGGGGCGTCGCGCAGGGTGCTCGGGTAGCGGAGCACGGCCATGGCCGCCCCGCCCGACGGGTCGGCCGCGGCCACCCGTTCGGGGCCGAGGCTGTCCCGGGGCATGGCCACCTGGAGCCGCTCGGCCGCGCCCACCTGGGTGAGGGCGCGGTCGTGGCGGTTGTAGGCCATGTCCTGGCGGACGGTGACCGCGAAGGCGACCAGGCCGAAGGCGGCGGCCAGGGCGATCACCACCCGCAGGGCGGGGCCGCCCCGGCGGGCGACCTGGCGCGACCCGACCCAGGCGGCCACGCCGCCGGAGCGCCCGGTGAGCCGGACCAGCCAGCCCGCGGCCGCGGGCAGCGAGCGGCCCACCACCAGGGCGGCGGCCAGCACGGCCAGGCCGGGGGCCAGGGTGGCCAGCACGTCGTAGCCGCCGGTGGCGTGGCGGGTCCCGGAGGCGCGCAGGTTGGCCAGGGCGGCCGCGGCCACCAGCAGCAGCAGCACGTCCAGGACGACCGCCCGGCGGCCCACCCGGTCCGAGCGCCCGCGGCGCCACTGGTCGAGGATGCGCCGGCGGACCGCGCCCAGGCTGGCCAGGCTGGCCGCGGCCAGGGCGACCAGGGTGGCGCCGAGGGCGACGGTGACCGCCGCCGGGGTGACGACCACCGGGATGCCGGGCTCGAACTGGTCGCGGGCCAGCAGGTAGGCGCCCAGCCAGCCGACCGCCAGCCCGGCCGGCAGGGCGACGGCGGCCACGGTGGCCAGCTCCAGGACGGCCAGCCCGAACGCCTGCCAGGTGGTGGCGCCGCGCACCTTGGCCAGGGCGACCTCGCCGGCCCTGGCCTCGGCGGCCATGGCGGCCACCACCACCAGGATGAGCAGGGCCAGGGAGGCGAGCTGGACGTCGGCCAGCAGCACCGGCACGGTGAGGGCCTGGCGGTCGGCCTCGGCCTTGGCGACCAGGCCGGCCAGCCCGGTCAGCACGGTGGCGTTGGGGTTGTTGATCCGCAGCAGCTCGGCCAGGCGGCCGAGGGCGGGCGCGACCGCGGCGGTGTCGGCCAGGCGCATCCGCTCCGGCTGGATGAAGTGGTCGAAGCGGGCCCGGATGTCGAGGGTGCCGTTGTCGAGCGCCGGGAGCAGGTCGCCGCCGGCCAGGAAGACCGCGTCCATCTGGGGCAGCTCGTTGCCCAGCGGCGGGGGCGGGAAGTAGGCGGGCTGGGCGCCGAACCAGTACTGGTCGCGGGGGGTGGGCGTGTAGACGGCGGTGACCACCAGGTCGCGGTCGGCCGACCCGGCCCCGAACCCGTCGGCCCGGAAGCGGTCGCCGAGGCCGAGGCGCAGCCAGTCGGCGGTGCGACGGCTCACCGCCGCCTCGGCCGGGAGGCCGAGCGGCCGGGCCACCGGGCAGCGGCCGGCCTCCAGCGCCAGATGGGCGCAGATGCCGTCGCGGCTGGCCAGGTAGGCGGCGCTGGGCCGCCCGGCCGCGGCCCGCAGCGACACCGGGGTGCGGGTCTCCAGGCCGCTCACCGGCGGGGCCAGGGCGGGCACGGCCGGTCCGGCGGCGGCCACCGACTGGGTCAGGCTGCGCAGCTCCTTGCCGTCGGCCACCACCTGGCTGACGTGCAGGCCGGCGGTGTAGCTGCTGGCCGAGCGGAGGTTCTGGGCCAGCAGCGACTCCCCGGCGGCGCGCAGGTACACGGCCCCGGCCGCCCCCACCCCGACGGCGAAGGTGGTCACCGCCAGCAGCGCCAGCGACAGCCCGGCCCTGGCCCGCAACCCCCGCAGCGCCAGCCGCAAGCTGCTCATCGTCCGGCCTCGGGGACCCAGGCGGCCAGGCGGCCGGGGGCGGGGTAGCTGACCTGCACCGAGGGGTCGTCGGCGCGGATGAACCGCCAGGTCGCCCCGGCCAGCAGCAGCCAGGCCCCGTCGGGGCTGGGCACGATCGCGTACACGCCGTCGTTGGCAATGCCCGACCTGAGCAGCTGCGGCGGCCGGTCGCGGGGCAGGTAGGTGGCCGTGCCGGTCCCGTTCGTCCAGGCCAGGCCGCCGGTCGGCAGGAAGCTGACGTAGCCGGGCAGGTGGTCGGGGAGCGGCTCGACCCGCCCCCGGTCCAGGTCGACGAGGACCAGCAGCGTCGTCTCCGGGTTGGTCCTGAGGTCGCCGTTGGCCAGGGCGTCGACGATGCGGACCACGGCCCGGTGCCCGTCCGGCCCGAGCAGGGCGGACACGATCACCAGCCCGCGCGGGTCGGCCTCCGGCTGGATGGTCCGGAAGGCCCGGACCACCTCGGCGAAGCCCAGCACCGGCCGGAAGCCGCCGTCGCGCCGCCACAGCCGCAGGCCCCGGGTCAGCTGGTCCGACCCGGCCAGCAGCGCGCTTGCCGGCACCGGGCCGGCCCGGCGCCCTTCGGCCGGGTCGGCGACCAGGGCCGAGCGGCCGTCGGCGGCCACGTCGTACAGGCAGCCGGGCAGGGTGGCCAGGCGGCTTCCCGAGCCGTCGAGGATCCAGCTGGTGGCGGCCGTGATCGCCGGCTGCGTCGTGCCTCCCATGCGGTAACCGCAGACCCCGACCACGCTCCCGTCGGCCGCGTGCCGGGGCGGGCCGGGCGACTTCCAGCCGGCCGGGACCAGCCGCTTCAGCGACCCGTCGCCCAGCCGGCCCACGGCCGCGGCCCCGTCGGCGGTGCGCACGTACACCTGGTCGGCGTCGGCGGCCAGGTCGGCCGAGCGTTCGTCGGGCGGCAGGGCCAGCACCAGGGCGGCGGCCTCCAGGTCGAAGCCGGGCGTCCGCCTGCCCGCCAGCTCGCCGAGCTGGCCGAGCACCCGTGGGTCGCGCCCGTCGGCGGCCTGGGCGTAGGCCCGCCCCTGCCGGTCGGTGAACAGCAGCGTGCCCGCCCCCCGGAGCTGCTCGACCGGCCCGGTGGTCCCCTTCGGGGCGGTGCTGGCCGCGGCCGGCCGGGCGACGGTGGCCACCCGCCGCCGCCCCACCACCCGCTCCCCGGCCAGCCCGCCGGCGACCAGCCCGCACACCACGGCCACGACCGGGACCGCCAGCGCCAGCCGCCGCCCCCGCCCGTCCTCGGCCAGCTGCCCGGAGCCGGGGGCGTCCCCCGGCCGCTCGGCCCGCCGCAGCACCTTCACGGCGAGGCTCCGGACGGCCAGGCGAGCAGGGTGCCGGAGACGGGGCTGGCGGTGGTGTAGACCACGTCGGCCTGCTTGACGATCAGGATCCCGGCGGGCGAGGAGACGGCCACCGAGTCGCCGTCGCCGGACCAGGCGAAGCCGTCGGCCGCGACCATGGGCACGCCCGAGGCCAGCACCCGGGTGGTGTGGTCTTCCGGCTGCCAGACCAGCAGGTAGCCGCCGGCCTGGCGGGCGGCCAGCTCGGTGGTGGCCAGGTCGCCGTGGCGGTCGACGGCGGCGACGGCCAGGGCGGTCGAGCCCTGCCGGTCCGACCAGCCGATCCAGGCCGGCCGGTACCCGTCGGCCAGCGGGATGCTGCCCACCGGCCGCCCGTCGGACCGGACCACCAGCACCTTCCAGGGCCGCCCGGGCCGGCCGGCCGAGACCGCGACCAGCCGGCCGTCGGGGCTGAGGGCGAGGCCGTCGACCACCGCTCCCTTGCCGGCCGCGGCCCGCAGCCGCCGCGCGTCCAGCAGTACCTTGGGACGCTTGCCGGGCCGGCCGAGCAGCACCGAGCCGCCCTTGGGGGTGGCCGCGGCCCGCCTGAAGCCCTGGAGGCTGGTCCAGGGCCCGCCGGTCCCGGCGTACACCCCGCCATCGGCCGCCCAGGCGACCGGGCAGCCGAGCCGGACCGGCCGAGCCCGGCCGCTGGCCGCGTCCAGCAGCAGCCCGCCGTCGGGCGGCTGGTCCTCGGGGTCGGGGCAGGCCAGCAGCTGGCGGCCGGCGCCGGCCAGGCCGTCGGCGACGAAGTCGGCCGGGCCGAGCCGGCGGGTGGCGCCGTTGGCCTCGACCCGGCTGATCACGCCGCTGTCCAGGGCGACCACCACGCCGGCCCGGTCGGGCCCGACCACGGCGCTGGCCCGGACGTTCTGGGCGATCACCCGGCGGTCGGTCCCGTCGGCGTTGACCGCCTCCAGCCGGCCCGAGCGCGACAGCAGCATGGGGCCGCTGCCCAGGCTGGCGCTGAAGAGGGTCTGGCGCTCGATCCTGAGCCTCGGCGCCTCGGCGGCCGCCGGCAGCCGGACCTCCGGCGGGCGCGGGCCGGGCCGCGGGACCACCGCGAGGGCCAGCAGCAGGCCGGCGACCGCCCCGGCCACCAGGCCGGCCAGTCCCCGGACGGCCGGACGGGGACGGGCCGGGCTGTCGTCCCAGACCTCGGGGTCGCCGAGCAGTCGTCCCACAGACGGTCCCTACCTGAAATGGCGCGATTGTCGAGGACTGCGGTGACTATAGGAACGGAACCTGAGAGTTTGCTGAGCCGAGGTTGGCCGCCGTCCGCGCCCGGGTGCAAGCTTGCGGCCGAGAGGAGCGTGTGCCCGTGGCCGACGCCGTTGCCCAACTGACCAGCGAGTACCTCGACCTCGTGTTCGAGACCTTCCCGACCGCGGCGACGGTGCTCGGCCGCCACGAGCACGACGGCCGGCTCGAGGAGCTGACCGCCGGGCGGCTGGACGACTTCGCCCGCCGCCTGGCCGAGCTGCGCCGCCGGGTCACCGCGGTGGCGCCGGCCGACGAGGAGGAGGCGGTCGACCGCGACGCCCTGGCCGCCGCCATCTCCGAGGCGCTGGTGGCCGAGGAGGTCGAGCGGCCCTGGCGCCGCAACCCCTTCGAGGCCGCCACCGCCGTGCCCGCGGCCATCCTGCTCCTGGTCGCCCGCGAGTTCGCGCCGCTGGAGCAGCGGCTGGCCGACGCGGCCGAGCGGCTGGAGGCGGCCCCGGCCTTCCTGGAGCGGGCGCGGGTGCTGCTGGACGAGCCCTGCCCGGCCCTGTGGCGCCAGATGGCCGTCGGGGCGGCCAGCGGCGGGGCCGAGTTCCTGGCCGGCACCCTCGGCCCCCTGGCCGCCGGGACCCGGCTGGCCGGCCGGGTCGAGGGTGCCGCGGCCGCCGCCGCCCAGGCCCTGCGCGACTTCGCCGGCTGGCTGGGCACCGAGCACGCCGCCCGCTTCCCCGACGACGCCCCGTTCGCCATCGGCGAGGCCGCCCAGGCCCGCAAGCTGCGCGAGGCCCACTGCTTCGACACCACCCCGGCCGAGTTCACCCGCATCGGCGAGGCCCAGATCGCCGAGCTCACCGCCGCCCTCACCGAGCAGGCAGCCAAGCTCGGCGGCCCCGGCGGGTCGAGTGGAGGCGGGTCGGGCGGGGCCGGCGGGGTCGATTGGTCGGCCACCCTGGACCGGCTCAAGGGGGACCACCCCGACGTCGAGGGGCTGCTGCCCGCCTACCGGCGCGAGCTGGAGCGGCTGGAGTCGTTCGTGTTCTCCGAGGACCTGGCCACCAACCCCGACGCCGAGGCCCGGGTCGAGTCGACCCCGGAGTTCCTCCGCCAGATCATCGGCGTCGCCGCCTACCTCGCCGCCGGCCCGTTCGACACCTGGCAGCAGGGCTACTTCTGGGTCACGCCGCCGCCGGACGAAGCCGGCCTGCGCGACCACTTCCACGCCACCATCCCGGCGGTCGCCGCCCACGAGGGCTACCCCGGCCACCACCTCCAGATGTCCAGCGTCAACCGCATCCCCTCGCTGACCAGGCGGGCCATCCGCTCCACGGTGATGATCGAGGGCTGGGGCCTGTACACCGAGCAGCTGATGGCCGACGTCGGCTACTACGACGACGCCGCCCGCCTCGCCCAGCTGGCCATGCGCCTGCTGCGCGCCCTGCGGATCGTGCTCGACATGGAGCTGCAGTCGGGCGAGCTCAGCTACGAGGCCGCGGTGGCCCGCGCGGTCTCGGTCGCCCGCCTGGAGGAGTCGACCGCCCGCAGCGAGGTCGCCCGCTACACCATGACCCCCACCCAGCCCTTCAGCTACCTGGTCGGCTGCCTGGAGCTGGAGCGCCTCCGGGCCGCCTCCCAGGCCCGCCTCGGCGACAGCTTCCGCCTGCGCCGCTTCCACGACCGGGTGCTCTCCTACGGCCACATGCCCCCGGCCCTGGTCGCCCGCGCCATCACCGCCGCCGACGAGCAGGAGCAGCGCCGCGCCCCCGACGGCGGCTGACGCCGGCGCGGGCGGAGGGGCGCGCGGGCGGGGGGGCACGTACGCTGGGGAGCGCGGGAACGGCCGAGGTCGGGAGGCGGCGATGGCGGGTCGTGGGGTGGCCGAGCGCCGGGTGCTCAAGGTCGGCGCCGGGGGCGAGGCGCGGACGGCCCGCGACCGGCTGGCCGTCGAGGAGCCGCTGGAGCTGCGGGTGGCCGGCCGCCCGGTCGGGGTGACCATGCGCACCCCCGGCAACGACTTCGAGCTGGCCATCGGCTACTGCATCAGCGAACGGCTGGTCGCCGGCCCTGACGACGTCGAGGCGGTGCGCTTCTGCGCCCCCGAGGGCCAGGCCCAGGAGTACAACGTCCTCACCGTCGACCTGCGCCCCGGGGTGCCGGTCCCCGACCCGTCGCTCGACCGCCTGGCCGTCACCTCCTCCTCCTGCGGCGTCTGCGGCAAGGCCTCGATCGAGGCGGTGACGGTCGCCTGCCCGACCCTGGCCGGCGACGGCCTGACCGTCCCCAGCGGGGTCCTGGCCGCCATCCCGCGGCGGGTCCGGGAGGCCCAGCGGGTGTTCGACCAGACCGGCGGCCTCCACGCCGCCGCCCTCTGCGACCCCGAGGGCGAGGTGCGCTGCGTCCGCGAGGACGTCGGCCGCCACAACGCCGTCGACAAGGTGATCGGCTGGGCCGCCACCGAACGCCGCCTGCCGCTGGCCGGCATGGTCCTGTTCGTGTCCGGGCGGTGCTCGTTCGAGGTCGTCCAGAAGGCCGCGGTCGCCGGCGCACCCCTGGTCGCCGCCGTCAGCGCCCCCTCCAGCCTGGCCGTCGAGCTGGCCGACCAGGTCGGCATGACCCTGGTCGGCTTCCTCCGCGGCGACACCATGAACGTCTACACCCACCAGCACCGCGTCACCCTCCCGGTCCCCGCCCGGGCCTGACCGGCCCCCGGTCCGGCGGCCGGGCCGGCTCGGCGCCGGCGAGCTCGTCGTAGACGTGCAGGGCGGCCGCGCGGCCGGCCTGGGCGCCGAGGGCGCCGCCGACGGCGGTGAAGGTGGGGCAGACGATCAGCCCGACGCCCTCGGTCACGGCGGCCTCGCCGCCGCAGGCGGCCAGGCCGGCCCGGCCGCCCAGGTCGGCGCCGACGGCGCTGCCCAGCGCCCCGGCCAGCGCGCGCGGCAGCGGCTCGCCGTCGTGGAGCGCGGCGCCGAGCTCCAGGATCGGCGCGGCCAGCGGCAGGGCGCCCAGGACCGTCCCGTCGACCAGAGGCCGCCCGGCCGTCTCGACCACCCGGCCCGCCGCCGCCCGCACCGCCGGGTCGTCGGCGGTCGCGGCCAGCCGCCCGGCCGCCTCGAGCCGCGCCTCCGCCGCCGACACCAGATGATGGGTCGCCGTCGCCACCTCGGCCCCCGCCTCCAGCGCCCGACCCACCGCCCGCTCGACCCGCGACCCGTCCGGGGAAGCATCCGGGTCGCCGTGGCCGCCCCGCCCGGGGCTCGCCGACGGGCCACCGGGGCGACCCGACCCACCGGCCGGCCTCCGGGCGCCGGCCAGGAGGTGGCCGGCCGCCTCCAGCCGGGCGGCGGCGGCCCGGCGGGCGGCGGCCGCCTCCAGCTCGGCCGCCTCGGCCATCCGCAGGGCCTGGCCGGCCACCACCGAGGCGAGGGGGTCCACGGCGGTGGCGGGCGAGCGCACGCCGCCCGGGTCCCCCGGCGGCTGGGCGAGGCCGCCGCCGGCCGGGCCGGGGGCGCCCGGCGAGCTTCCGGGCCGCGGTCCCGGCTCGTGGGGCGAGCCGCCGCCGGGCGGGCCCAGGTCGACCCCGGCGACGGCGGCGAGGCGGCGGGCCCGGTCCCAGCTGGCCTGGGCGTGCCCGAGGCGGGCGGCCAGCTCGGCCAGGGCGCCCGCGGCCTGGCCGAGGGCGTCGGCGGCCCGGCCCAGGCCGGACTGGAACAAGCCGGCGTCGACCAGGAACGCCTCGCTGGCCGGCCCCCTCCACGCCCCGGCGTCGACCACGAACGAGGTCGTCCCCCGCAGCCGCCCGCCGGCGTCCCGCAGCGCCTCCGCGGCCCCGCCCAGCCGCCGCGCTTCGGCGGCCAGGGCACCCGGCTCCCCCGCCGGCCGGCGCATCGGGCCGGGCGGCGGCCAGGCGTGTGGCATCGACAGCTCCTCCGGGGCGGTGGCGACAGGTCCGGATCAGGACTGGAGTTGTAGCCGCCCCGGCAAGGCCGGACAACCGGCCGTCCACAGCCCCAGAGGGCCGCCGCCCGGGCAACCGCCACGGGACCGGTCGGCCAAGACCCGGGCGACAGGCGGCCCGGGCCCCGGTCAGTCCGGCCGGTGGTCGCCGGTCATGCCGTCGATGAGCTCGCGCAGGATGTCGGCGTGGCCGGCGTGGCGGGCCGTCTCCTCGACCATGTGGATCAGGACCCAGCGCAGCGTCACCGGGTCGCCGAACCAGGCGGTGCCGGTCTCCTCCAGCTCCAACTCGTCGATGACCCGGTCGGCCGTGGCCCGGGCGCGGGCGTAGAAGGCGAGGACGTCGGCGGTCGTCTCCTCCGGCCGCACCCGGAGGTCGGCGTCCGGTTCGTCGTCGTCGAAGGGCAGCGGCTCGGTCGGGCGGCCGAAGGTGTCGCAGAACCAGCCGTACTCGACCGCCGCCAGATGCTTGACCAGGCCCAGCAGGTTGGTGCCGGACGGGACCATGGCCCGCCGCAGCGCCGCGTCGTCGAGGCCCTCCAGCTTCCACAGCACCGCGTCGCGGTGCCGGTCGAGGGCGACCCGCAGGCTCTCCTTCTCCCCGCCGGTGAACGGGACCCGTTGCACCATGTCCCCGCCGCCTAGAAGAGCTCGCCGGAGCCCTGGGGCAGCTGGCCCTCGGCCTGGGCCCAGCGGAGGAACTGCTCGAGCCCCTCGCCGATGTCCTGGGCGATGAACTCCGAGGCCAGCTCGTCGATGCGCTCGTCCGAGAAGCCGGCCGCCCCCAGCTCGGGACGGGCCTGGTTGGCCAGCAGCCGGGCGCTCTCGACCTCCGAGGCCTCCGGCTCGGGGATCTGGCCCGGGGTCGCCGGGTCCTGCTTGTCGACGTCGGTCGCGCGCGCGGGCGGGTCGGGCTCGCGGGGCAGGTCGTCGGGATACTGGGTCGCCAAGGTCAGCTCACCTCCGGGGTGAACCTACCCGCCCGGGCCGGGATCGGCCAGCGTCGCCGGCGGCGCCGGCCGGTGGGCGAGCAGGCTGGGCGCCTCGCGGGCCGGCAGGGGCTGGCGCCGGCCGGCGTCGGCCTCGGCCTGGCGCAGGACCTCCAGGATCTCGTCGCCGATCAGCTCCTCGCGCTCCAGCAGGGCGTCCCGCAGGGCCTCGACCAGCGGCCGGTGCAGGTCCAGCTGGTCCTTGACGGCCTGCTTGGCCTCCTTGAGCAGCCGGTCGGTGCGGGCCCGGCCGTCGGGGTCGGAGAGGACCTTGGCGACCACGTTGCGCTCGTTCAGGCCCTCCTCCATGGCCATGAACGAGACCAGCGAGTCGGTCATGCCCAGCGCCCCCACCATCTGGGCGGCGATGCCGGTGGCCCCGACCAGGTCGCCGCCCGGCCCGGTGGTCGACTCGCCGAACCACAGCTCCTCGGCGGCCATGCCGGCGCAGGCGATCCTGATGAAGGCCAGCAGCTCGGTGCGGGTCCGGGTCCAGCGCTCCTCGGTGTCGTTGTGGGCCAGCAGGCCGAGGGCGTCCTTGCGCTTGACGATCGACAGCACCTCGAGGCGGCGGCCGACCCCGGACAGATAGGCGGCGACGGCGTGGCCGGCCTCGTGGGTGGCGACCATCTCCTTCTCCAGCGGGGTGTAGGCGACCGGCTGCTTGAGCCCGATCTCCTCCGACAGCTTGGCCTGGCTGACGTCGTTCCAGCGCATGCCGTCGCGGCCGGCCCGCAGGGCCCAGATCAGCGACTCGTCCAGCAGGTGCTCGATCATCACCGGGGTGTAGCCGAAGGTGATGTGGGCCAGCTCGGCCCGCTTGGCCTCATCGTCCAGCTCCGGGTGGTGCGCCTTGGTGGCCAGGAAGTAGTCGATCAGCTCGCGCCGGCCGCCGGCGTTGGGCAGGTCGAAGTAGAGCCGGCGGTCGAAGCGGCCGGGGCGCAGCAGGGCCGGGTCGAGCGCGTCGGCCCGGTTGGTGGCCGCGATCACCAGGATGTTGTTGTAGCGCGGGGGCCGCTTGGCCAGCTGGGCGGAGACCGGCAGCCAGCCGTTGACCCAGTCGATCAGCCGGCCCGCGGCCCGCTCGCCAAGCGGCGGGGTGTCGAAGCTCTGCAGCTGGACCAGCAGCTCGTTGACGACCCCGCCGGTGCCGGAGGAGACCGGGCCGTCGCCGCCGCCGTCCAGGCCGCCGCGCCGGCCGCCGATGGCGTCGATCTCCTCGATGAAGCCGATCGCCCCGCCCTCGGACCGGGCCGCCTTGCGCAGCGCCTTGAAGAAGGCGCGGATCTTGCGGGCGGTCATGCCGTACCACATCGACTGGAAGCTGGTCGCCGAGACGAACAGGAAC
>Ga0307278_10000742_pt1 | contig 16032 bp, 13 predicted proteins | sample ER_DNA_117_FD_194482 | JGI IMG/M metagenome (GOLD analysis project Ga0307278, IMG submission 194482) | Bulk soil microbial communities from the East River watershed near Crested Butte, Colorado, United States - ER_DNA_117 | ecosystem: Environmental > Terrestrial > Soil > Floodplain | place... | reverse complement strand
CTCCTCGGCCGAAACTGGCACCCGTCCCCCTCGGAACCCGGCTCTCCCCCGTCGGGACCAGTATCGCCCAGCCCCCCCACCTCCCGCCCGGCCCGTCCACAGCCCGGGCCGGCCGGCGGCCTACTGCCCGACCGTCCCGTCGGCCAGCTCGCGGACCACGTCCAGGTGGCCGGCGTGGCGCGGTCCTGACCTCCTCGACCGTCACCTCGGGCCCGACCTGCCAGTGGCCGGCGGGGCCGAACTCGAGGTCGGGGTCGAGGTAGCCGGTCAGCAGCTCGCGCGGGTCGGTGAGGGTCTCGGAGGGTTCGGGCGGGGGTTCCACTCGGGTGACCATGGGCTCGACCTAGGCGGGCCGCGACCGGCCCGGCCAGCCAATTTCCGCCGCGCGGAGCCGGACGGGGCGTCCTATGCTGGACGGCAGTGTTCGCTTCCCTTGGTCGCTTCGCCTACCGGCGCCGGGTGCCGGTCGTGCTCGCCTGGGTGCTGCTCCTGGCGGTCGGGCTGGCCGCCGGGGGGCAGGTGTTCGGGCGGCTCGGCACCGGCAGCGGGCTGCGCGACGACGCCGAGTCGGTGGTGGTCGGCGACCTGCTGAGCCGGGTCGCGGGCGCCGGGTCGGCCATGACCGGGCTGCTCGACGGCCGCTCGGCCGACGACCCGGCGTTCCGGGCCGAGGTCGACCGGGCCGTCAGCGACCTGGAGTCGATCCCCGGGGTCGCCCGGGCCACTGGGCCGTTCGTGGAGGGGCGGGAGGTGCCGGGGCTGGTGGCCACCGACCGGCGGGCGGTGCTGGTCCGGGTCGAGCTCGAGCCGGACCTGCGCGGCGGCTACGACCGGGTGGTGGAGCGGGTCGGCGAGCGGCTGCGGGCCGTGGACGTCCCCCGGGTCTTGGTCGGCGGGGACGAGCTGGCCCGGGAAGCGTTCCAGGAGCAGGCCCAGCGGGACCTGGAGCGGGGCGAGACCCTGGCCCTGCCGGTGATGCTGGTGCTGCTGTTCCTGGTCTTCCGGGGAGTCGTGGCCGCCTTGACGCCCCTGGTGGTGGCGGTCGTGGCCGTGGCCGGGGCGCTGCTGATCCTGCTCGGGGTGAGCGAGGTGGCCGACATCTCCGCCTACTCGGTCAACGTCATCACCATGCTCGGCCTCGGCCTGGCCGTCGACTACTCGCTGCTGGTCATCAGCCGTTTCCGCGAGGAGCGGGGGGCCGGCCTGGAGATCCCCGAGGCGATCGAGCGCACCCTGGCCACGGCCGGGCGGACGGTCGCCTTCTCGGGGCTGACCGTGGCCGCCTCCCTGTGCGGGCTGCTGGTGTTCGCCGAGCCGTTCCTGCGCTCGCTGGCCTGGGGCGGCATCGGGGTGGTGCTGGTCGCCCTGGTGGCCGCCCTCACCCTGGTCCCGGCCCTGCTGGGGCTGTGGGGCGGCCGGATCCGCCCGGGGCGGACGCCTGGGGGGTCCGGGGGGCTCAAGCCTAGCCCCCCGGTGAATCAAGGTCCGGACCACGGCCTGTTCTACCGGCTGTCGCGGCTGGTGCAGCGGGCCGCCCCGGTGATCGTGGTGCTGGTGGCGGCCCTGCTGGTGGTGCTGGCGTTGCCCTTCCGCCACGCCCGGCTGGAGAGCTCGGGCCTGGAGTCGCTGCCCCGCTCCTCGGAGTCGCGCCAGCTGTTCGACACCGTCAACGTCCGGTTCCCGGGCGGCGGCACCGACCCGGTGGTGGTCGTGGTCGAGTCGGCCCCCGGCTCGCCGCTGGTCGCCGACTACCTGCGCCGGATCGAGGGGCTGCCGGGGGTGGCCAGGACCGAGGTCCGCCGGGGCACCCCGCCCCAGATCACCGTGCTCGACGTCGTCCCCCAGGGCACCGCCGAGGGGCCGGTGGCGACCCGGCTGGTGGAGCGGGTCCGTGGCCTGGAACGGCCGGTCGCCGCCGGGGTCACCGGGTCGGCCGCCTTCCTGGTCGACTACCGCGGCTCGCTCTCCGGGCGGCTGCCGTACGCCCTCGGCCTGATCGGGCTGACCACCTTCGTGCTGCTGTTCCTGATGACCGGGTCGGTGGTGGTGCCGGTCAAGGCGATCGTGATGAACGTGCTGTCGCTGGGGGCGAGCTTCGGCGCCCTGGTCTGGGTGTTCCAGGAAGGCCACCTGTCGGGGCCGCTCGGCTTCGACCCCCCGGGCATGGTCGACATCACCATCCCGGTGCTGATCTTCGTGTTCGCCTTCGGCCTGTCCATGGACTACGAGGTGTTCCTGCTGTCGCGGATCAAGGAGGCCTGGGACCAGACCGGCGACAACGACCGGGCGGTCGCCCTGGGCCTGCAGCGCACCGGGCGGATCGTCACCTCGGCGGCGGCGCTGATCGTGGTCGTGTTCTGTGGCTTCGCGGCCGGCGAGCTGCTGACCATCAAGGAGGTCGGGCTGGGCATGGCGATCGCGGTCGTGCTCGACGCCACCGTGGTCCGGATGCTGCTGGTCCCGGCGACCATGAAGCTGATGGGCCGCTGGAACTGGTGGGCCCCGCCGGCCCTGCGCCGCCTCCACCGCCGCATCGGCCTGGCCGAGCGGCGGCTCCCGACCCCCGCCCGGCCGGACGACCAGGAGCGGGTAGGCTCGCTCCATGCCGGTCCCTGACGCTCGCGGCAACGGCGCCGTCCAACTGGTCGTGACCGACCTGGACGGCACGCTCTCGGACGCCGCCGAGCGGATCCACCCGGCATCGGTACGGGCCGTCCGGGAGCTGGAGGCGCGCGGGATCCCGGTGCTGGTGGCCACCGGGCGGCGGCTGCGCATGGCCTGCGCGGTGCTGGAGACGGGCGGCCTGACCGGCCCAGCGGTGGTGCTGGACGGCGCCCTCGGGCTCGACCTGCGCGACGGCCGGGTGTTCCACCAGGTCGCCTTCCCCGTCCCGGCGGCCAGGCGGGTGCTGGACGCCTTCGCCGCCGCCGGCCTCAGCCCCTGCGTCTACGTCGACCGCCCCGAGGTCGACCTGGTGGTCGGCGAGCGCCCCTCGACCCACCCCGGGCACCTGGCCCGGGCCCGGCCCTTTGTGGCCGTCGACGACCTGGCCCGGGTGGTCGAGGCCGAGCCGGTGTACGCGTTCTCGGTGGTGGGCAGGCCGCCGGAGCTGCTGGCGGCGGTGCCGCGGGCGGTCGGGGCGGCCGGCAGCGCCAGCATCGTCGCCGACCTGATCTACGGCGGCTCCACGGTGCAGGTCCGGCCACCCCGGATCAGCAAGTGGAGCGGGGTCCTGGCCTACTGCGCCGAGCAGGGCATCGACCCGGGTCGGGTCCTGGCCGTCGGCGACGGCGCCAACGACCTGGAGCTGCTGGAGGGCGCCGCCGTGGCCTGCGCGGTCGCCACCGCCCCGGCGGCCGTCCTGGCCCGCGCCGACCACCTCATCGGCCCCCCGTCCGGCGGCGGCTGGGCGGCCGTCCTCGACCTGGTCGACCACGCGGGCTGAGCCCGCCCGTCAGCGTTCGAGAACGAGCGCGAGCAGGAACGGATAGGCGTCGTCGCCCGGCTCCCCGACCCGCCTGAGCGTGAAGCCGGCGTCGAGGTACACCCCGAGCAGGTCGGCCAGCGGCAGGTGGTTGACGCCGACCCGGGGCCGGATGCCGGTCCCGAACCCGGGCCCGGCGCGGTGCCGGCCGCGCGACCGGTAGCCGGGATGGAGCAGGATCGACCCGTCCGCGGCCCGCTCGGCGAAGGGGTGCACGAAGCACGGGTGGGTGCCGACGTCGACCAGCCACCCGCCGGGACGGAGCACGCGGGCCGTCTCGGCGGCGGCGCCGGCGGGGTCGTCGAGGTCGGTGCGGGCGAACAAGGAGACGGCGGCGTCGAAGCTGCCGTCGGGAAAGGGCAGCACGGCCGCGTCGGCGCGGACCAGGGCGGCGCCGCAGGCGGCGGCCCGGTCGCGGGCCAGGCGGAGCTGGTCGCCGGAGAGGTCGACGCCGGTCACGCGCCAGCCGAGCGCGGCCAGCGGAGCGAGCGTCAGCCCGGTCCCGCAGGCCAGGTCGAGGCAGCGACCGGGACCGGGGCCGAGGAGCCGCAGGAGCGCGTCGGCGGCGGTGCCGGTGAGGGGCAGCCGCCGCACCTCGGCGTCGTACCAGTCGGCCAGGCCGTCGTACCGGGGCCGGCCGGTCGGGGCGTCCATCGTCCCCTCCTCGAGCCCGGGCCGCCGGCTCACCGTAGCACGCCCGGTTGCCGCCCATACGGGTGGATCCTGACGGCCGCCGGAAGCTGCTCGCTTCTCGCACACGGGTCGATATAGTGCGGCAATGGACGCACGGGAACGGGCGGCAGCCTGGGACCAGGAGCACCGGCCGGAGTGCGTGGCCGACGTGCCCCTGCAGATCAAGGAGGACCTGGCCGAGGGCCACGTCGAGCCGGACCGGCCGGTGGGCCAGCGGGGCCCGCTGGCCGGGGCCGACGCGGCCGCGGCGGCGGCTGCCGCGGCCCCCCGGATCCTGGTCGACTTCGACGCCTCGCCCCACGGCGGCCACTGGCGTCCCCTGCCCGACCACGGCCACGAGCCGGCCATCACCATGCACACCGTCATCCACCACTCGATCGTGGGCAGCGCCGAGGGGGCCTTCCAGTACTTCGCCGGCGCCACCGCGATCGAGAGCACCTTCATCGTCAAGAAGTCCGGCTACTTCTGGCAGTGCATGTCCCTGGGCGAGCAGGCCGACGCCAACTTCCGGGCCAACGCCTTCGCCGGCAGCATCGAGACCGAGGACAACGGCCACCCCGACACCGACCCCTGGACCCCCGCCCAGCTCGACACCCTGGTCTGGCTGTCGCTGGAGATGCGCCGCCTGCGCCCCCGGATCGCCCACCGCAAGTGCCGCACCTGGGACGACCCCGGCATCGGCTACCACATCCTGTTCCCCCGCCAGTGGACAAATGTCCCCGGTAAGACTTGCCCGGGGGCGATCCGCATCCGGCAGTGGAACCAGCGGGTGCTGCCCCGGTATCTGGCCGGGCAGATCGAGGAGGACGACGACATGACGGCAGAGCAGGCCAGGCAGCTCAAGGCGGTCTACGAGGCGCTGATCGTGCCGGGGACGATCTCGCCCGAGCAGACGGTCAACCTCCTGTTCGAGCGGGTGCGGGCGATCGAGGACGCGCTGATCGTGCCGGGGACCACCACCGCCGAGGAGGCGTTCAACCTCCTGTTCGCCCGGGTGCGGCACATCGAGACCCTGCTCGAGGACCTGTCGGCGCGGCTGGTCCCGTAGCGGTCAGCGGGGGACGGTGGGGGCGACGGCGGCGTCGGGCCAGACCGCCACCCCCCCGGCGCTGGCCGGGGGGCGGCCGAGCAGGTCGGTGAGGAACCCGCCCATGGCCTCGCGGTGGTCCATCGGGCCGAGGACCACCGAGGCGACCCGCCAGGTGGCGAAGTCGCCGGCGATCTTGCGGCGCAGGGCCGGGGTCAGCTCGGGCGGGCGCCGGCCCCGCTGGATGCGGTTGAGGACGATCGAGGTGGTGGTCGAGGGGGCGTCGTGGCGGGTCCCGCCGCCGGGGTCGGGGCCGACGAAGTAGCCGCCGGGCATCTTGAACCACATGCCGGCCTCGGCCTGCCAGAGCATGGCCACGTTGGTGCGGCCCCGTCGCGGGAACGGGACCACCAGGGCGACCCCGTCGCGGGGCAGGGCGCGCACGGCGTCGCCGGTGAAGAACGGCGGCGTGGCCGCCACCGGCCGGGCCCGGAACGGCTCCGGCGGGGCCAGGGGGGCCAGCGCGGCCAGCGCGGTCAGGACGGCCAGGGCCCGCCAGGCCCAGCCGCCGCGGCGCCACAGGCCGTCGACGGCCGCGGCCAGCAGCAGGCCGGCGAACAGGGCGGTGAAGATGGCCAGCCGCGAGGGGACCATGTTCTGGACCAGCGGCACCGATTCCAGCGCCGTCCAGGGCAGCGCCACCCCGGTGGGCCGCCCGCCGACCCGCAGCCTGGCCCCGAGCGACAGCAGCAGGCACACCGCCAGCATGGCGAACCCGGCCCACACCACCCGGTTGCGCCGCCGGGCGACCAGGACGCCCAGCGCCACCAGCAGGATCGGGATGCCCAGGTAGGTCTCCTTGGTGCCGGCGAAGCGGTCGCCGAGGCGGATGGCGGCCTCGGGGGCGATCGCCGACAGCCGGTTGGGGATCACCGCGGCCAGCAGGTCGCTGGAGCCGCGGTGCTCGGGGGTGATGTCGCTGTGGACCCGGGCGGGCCCGGCGAGCTGCGCCTTCAACGGCAGGTAGGCGAGCGGGGCGAACACCAGCAGGCTGACCGCCAGGGCGGCCAGGGCGGCGCCCAGCCGGCCGGGGACCGCCCGCGGGTGCGTCACGGCCAGCACCACGGCCAGCACCCCGGCCAGCAGCCCGGTGGCGAGCAGCAGCTCCTCGCCGATCAGCAGCTGGGCGGCCGCGACCAGGCCGAGCGCCGCCCCGAGCCACAGCGGCGACCACCGCTGGCGCACCAGCACCTCGTCGGCCAGGACGAACAGCCAGGGCAGCAGGAACACCAGGATCAGGTTGGGGTGGTGGGCGTGGGCCAGCATCGCCGGCGAGAAGCCGTAGACCAGCCCGCCGACGGCGGCCGCGCCGTGGTTGGGCACATAGCGGCGGATGGCCAGGTACGCGCTCCAGCCGGACAGCCCGAAGGCCAGGGTGAGCAGCACGTTCAGGCTCAGCACGGGCCCGTAGGCGCCGGTCAGGGGCGCCAGCAGCAGGCCCGGCAGCGGCACCCAGGTGTTCCACATCAGGTTGATGCCGTCGGGGTGGTTGAGCCAGTCGCTGTAGAACGGCGAGATCCGGCGCCCGACCGCGAACGGCGTCCAGCGCAGGAACCAGGCGAACACGCCCGGGTCGCCGAGCCCGCCCCCCAGGGTGCGGGTGGCCGGCGACCGCCAGGTGGAGCCGAGCAGCCACACCGCCAGGGCGAGGAAGCCCAGCAGGGCCGCCGCCGGGATCGCCGCCCGCCGCAGGCGGTCGATGGCGCTCAACGACCCGCCGGGGGGGTCCGGGGGACCGCCGGGGTGGTCCCCCGGTGGATCGGCCGCGGGCCGGCCTTGCGGGCGACCAGGACGACGTTCTTGCCCAGCGGCGGGTAGGGCACGGCCCGCTGCAGCCGGCGGCTGACGGGGACCAGCAGCCGGTCGTAGCCCCACAGGGTGGAGCCGCTGATGGCCGGGCGGCGCAGCAGCCGGTAGGCGACCAGGTAGGGCAGCACCCCGACCATGTCGAAGTAGCGCAGCGACAGGACCTCGAACCCGGCCTCGGTGGCCAGCCGGCGCAGCCGGGCCAGGCTGTAGCGGCGGTAGTGCCCGGCGTTGTAGTCGAGCTCGCTGTAGAGCCACTCCAGGGCGGGGCCGAACAGCAGCAGGGCCCCGCCGGGCCGCAGCGCCCTGGCGGCCAGCCGCAGCTCGGTGGCGTCGTCGGCGACGTGCTCGAGCACGTTCAGGTAGACCACGGCGTCGAACATCTCGTCGCCGCCGGCCAGGTACTCGGCCAGGGTCTGACGGGCGGCGACGACCCTCGGGGTAAGGGCGGCGAAGGAGGCCAGATCGCCGAAGAGGTTGCCGGCCGGCTCGAGGGCGACGACCGACAGCTCCGGGTCGAGCTCGACCAGCCGGCGGGTGATGGTGCCGGTGCCGGCCCCGACCTCCAGCACCCGGCCACCCAGGAACGGCTCGAACTCCTCCAGGGCCCAGCCGAAGAAGTGCCGGGCGGCGCCGAGGCGCTCCAGGTCGCCGGCGGCGCCGAAGCTCCGGTCGCTGAAGCGCCGGCCGCCGGGGCGGAGCCGCTCCAGCCGGAGCCGGCCCCGGGTGCGGCGCAGCGGCAGCAGCTGGGACGCGAACGACACCACCTCGCGGCCGCCGACCGGCCGCAGCGCCGCCGCCGGCGGCCGGTAGAGGATGGCCCCCTCCCCCACCCGCCGCCCGTTCCCGACCGCCGCGGCCACGAACGCCATCTGGAGGCTGCGGGCGTCGTCCGGCAGGGCGTCCAGGTCGAGCTCCCGGACGACCTCGGTGCGGGCGATGCGGAAGGTGGTGGTCACGTCGGTCACCCCGTGGATGCCGGTCACCCAGCGGAAGGCGAGGTTGGCGGTCCGCCCCAGCGCCCAGCGGCGCAGCGTCAGCCCCGGGGTGCCGCTGGCCCGCGCCCAGCGCGAGCCGATCACCACGTCGAGGTCCTCGGCCAGGAGCTGGTCGACCAGGTGCGGGATCTGGGTGGCGTCATGCTGCCCGGTCGCGTCGAGGGTGACCACCAGGTCGGCCCGGCCGCGGTCCAGCACCTGGCGGAACCCGGCCACATAGGCCGCGCCCTGGCTCGGCGGCCCGGCGACGGTGATCAGCGGCAGGCCGAAGTCGGCCGCGGCCTTGGCGGCCAGGGCGGCGGCCCGGGCCCGGCCGTCGTCCAGCAGCAGGACGTCCAGGGCCACCCCGCGGGCCCGCAGGGCGTAGGCGGCCACCGCCAGGTCGCGGACCACGGCGACGATCCCGTCGCCGGCCCCGTGCACCGGCAGCAGCACGGTGGCCAGCCTCGGCCGGTCCATGGAACCTCCCCCCGGCCAGCGGTCGGTTCAGCTCACGCGGAAAAGACGCCGCTGTCAGCGCGAAGGTTCCATTCTTGCGCAATTCTTCTGATTCGTACGTCCAACGGAATGCTCCCGGTCGCCGCGCTCCGGGCTCAGCGGCCGGTCAGGGCGCCGCGCAGGACCCGCCAGACGGCGGCCGGGTCGCTGCCGGCCAGGGCGCTCATGTGCCCGCAGGCCTCGAAGCCCCAGGTCCAGAGGTCCTCGACGCCGGCCGCCCTGGCGGCGGCGACGGCGGCGCGGATGTCGTCGGCGTCCGACGGCTCCATCCGGAATCCCTGGATCCAGATCTGGGCGCCGACCCCGTGGCCGGCGGCCAGCCGGGCCACCAGCTCCGAGAACCGGGCCACGAACGGGGCGGCCGGCTCGCCGAAGGCCTTCCAGTAGGGGTCGGTGGCCAGGGTGCCGAGCCCGGGCAGGGCGGCCACCGGCGCCCAGTCGGGTAGCCCGTGGACGCCGCCGACCAGCGGCAGCAGGCAGACGGTGGTGCCCGCTCCCTGGTCGGCGCAGTGGCCGACCAGGTCGGCGACGAAGTCGACCAGGCAGGCCTGGCGGAAAGCCAGCACCTCGGGGGTCAGCCGGTCCGGCATGGGGCGGCCGTGCTCGCCGGCGAAGCGCTCCTGGCAGTGGCGGCAGCGGCAGCCCCAGCGGGCCGGGTCGAGGCCGAAGTGCTCGGGGTGGACCCAGTGCGGCTCGTCCCAGAAGACCTGGTCGGCGCCGGCGTCGATGGCCGCGTCGGCCCAGCCGCGGACGAAGGCGCGCACGTCGGGGTTGTTGGGGCAGCCGGCCGGGGTGGCGCGGCCGTCGTCCAGCACCTGGCCGGCGTCGGGGTGGAAGGCGGTGAAGCGGCTCTCGGCCTCGCCCCCGAACAGCTGGGCCACCCCCCAGGGGGCGACCTGGACCTCCAGCCCGGCGTCGTGCGACACCCGCACGACCCGGCCCATGGCCTCGCGGTAGTAGGCGAGGTCGTTCTCGGTGTAGGTATGCAGCACGCCGGCGAAGCCGGCGTCTGCCAGCCCCTCCATGTCGGATGCCACATGTCGCAAGATCCGGTTGCCGAAGTAGGCGACCCCTGCCCGCTGGGCGTTCGTCATCCCTTGACCGCCCCGGCGGTCAGGCCGGTCACCACCCGCCGCTGCACCAGCAGGAAGAACACCACCGCCGGGATGGCGAACAGGGTGGAGCCGGCCATCACCCCGCCCCACTGGGTGCCGTGGTTGGTGGTGAAGGAGGCCAGCCAGATCCCCAGGGTCTGCTTCTCGGGGCTGCGCAGCAGCACATAGGCGATCAGGTAGTCGTTCCAGACCTGGATGAAGGCGAACACCGCGGTGGCGACCAGCCCGGGAGCGACCAGAGGGAACAGGATCCGCCGGAACGCCCCGGCGCGGGTGCAGCCGTCGACCATCGCCGCCTCCTCGAGCTCCTCGGGGATGTTGACGATGAAGCCGCGCAGGGTCCAGATGCTGAACGGGAGCACGAAGGTCAGGTAGGTGACGATGATCCCGGCCAGCCGGTCGGTCTGACCGGCGTGGTCCAGCATCAGGTAGATGGGGATGATCAGCGCCTCCAGGGGCACCATCTGGACCACGATCAGCATCACGATCAGGGCGGCCCGGCCGCGGAAGCGGAAGCGGGCCGCGGCCAGGGCGGCCAGGAACGCCAGGGCGAGCGAGACCAGCACCGTCACCACCACCACGACCACCGAGTTGGCCACGTCCTGGACAAAGTTGGGCTTGCCGATGGCGGTGCGGTAGTTCTCCAGCGTCCCGGGGATCGGCAGCCACTTGGGCTCGAACGAGAGGATGTCGGGGCCCCGCTTGAAGCCGGTGGCCACCATCCAGTAGATCGGGAACACGGTCACCAGCAGCACCAGCACGGCGGCGGCGTTGTAGCCGGCCCTGGCCAGGCGCTTGCGGGTCACGGGCCGACCGCCTTGAGCATCTGGCGGACGTAGAACGAGACCAGCAGCATCAGCAGCAGCACCATGACCACGGCGATGGCCGCGCCCTTGCCGTAGCGGGTGACCCCGAACGACTCGCTGTAGGACCAGATGCCGAGCAGGAAGTACTCGCGGCTGGGGCGCTGGTTGAGCAGCACCCAGATCTGGGTGAACACCTTGAAGTCCCAGATGGTGGAGAGGGTGGCCAGGATCAGGAAGATGGGCTTGAGCACCGGGAAGGTGATGTGGCGGAACACCTGGACGGCGCCGGCCCCGTCGACCCGGGCCGCCTCCTCCAGCTCGGCCGGGACCTGGGTGAGCCCGGCGTGCAGGGTGATGGCCACGAACGGCAGCGCCGCCCACACCACCACCACGACGATCACCGCGAACCCCTGGAGCGGCTGGTCGAACCAGTTGTGCTGGGTGTAGCCGTCGACCCCGAGCCGGGTCAGCAGCCAGTTGACCAGGCCGAACTCGAAGTCGAACAGCCACTGCCAGATGGACACGGCGGTCAGGGTCGGCATCGCCCAGGCGGCCACCAGCCCGGCCGTGACCAGCACCCGCATGGGCCGGCCCAGGTTGCGCAGCAGCAGCGCCACCAGGGTGCCGAGGGCCATGGTGAGCCCGACGCAGACGGCGGCGAACACCACCGTCCGGGCCACCACCGTCCAGAAGAAGCCGTCGCTGAGGATGTCGCGGTAGTTGCGCAGCCCGATGAAGGTGCCCTTGCCGGCGAACAGCTCCTTCAGCCCGTACTGCTGGAACGACAGGCTGACCAGCCGGTACAGCGGGAACCCGAGGACCCCGGCAAGCACCAGCAGCGCCGGTGCCAGCAGGGCGTAGGGAACCAGCGGCCGCAGCCGCCTGGACCGGGGGCGCGGCCGTGCGGCGGTGCGCCCAGCGAGCTGGGTCGCCGGGCGCACCACCGGAGCGGTCTTACGAACCCGTGTTGAGGACATCGGTGATCTGGTTGCTCGCCTGCTTGGTGGCGTCGGGGATGGACGCGCGGCCGGTGAAGATCGAGACCAGCATGTCGGGCAGGACGTTGGCCGCCTCGACGTTCGCCCAGTTGGGCGAGGTCGGGGTGAAGCGGCTGTTCTTGGCGGTGGCGTCGAACACCGACAGGTACGGGTCGTCGGCGTGCAGGTCGAGCAGGGTGGTGGTGTTGGGGATGACCCCGCCGACGGTGGCCATCTGGGTCTGGAAGTTGGTCCCGGCCAGCAGCTTGACCCAGTCGAGGGCCAGGTCCTGGTTCTTGGACTTGGCGGCGATGCCGAGGTCGGAGCCGCCGAGGAACACCGGCGCGGTCTGGCCGCTGGTGCGGCTGGGCAGCGGGAAGGCGGCCAGGTCCTTCTCCAGCTTGGGGTTGCCTTCCTTCTTGTCGAGGATGACGCCCTTCTCCCAGCCGTTGGCCACGATCATGGCGATGTGGCCCTGGGCGAAGGCCTGGTCCTGCTTGAGCTCGTCGCCCTGCTTGTCGGCCCGCGAGCAGCAGTCGACCAGCGCCTTGAGCTCGGCCAGCCCGGCCTGGGCCTCGGCGCTGTCGAGGGCGCCGCGCCACTTGCCGCCGTCCTGGACGGCGATCTCGCCGCCGTGGTCCCAGACGAACGGCAGCGCCGCGTACCAGTACTTGCCGGGGAAGTAGAAGGCCGAGAACCGCTTGTCGGAGCCGAAGCTCGACATCAGCTTCTGGGCGTCCGCCCGGAGCTCCTGGATGCTGGCCGGGGCCTTGGAGATGCCGGCCTTGGCGAACATCGACTTGCGGTAGATGACCGCCCGGCTGCCGGCCAGGTACGGGGCGCAGACGAGCTTGCCGTCCATGGTGCAGGACTCGGTCAGCGACTGGAGCCAGGCCTGGTTGTTCTCGAACTGGCCGCGGCTGGCGGTGAGGTCCTGCAGCGCCCCGGCGGCGGCGTACTTGGAGACCAGGGTGTTGCCCAGCTCGACCACGTCCGGCGGGTTCGAGCCGGCGATGGCGGCGTCGAGCTTGGTGGTGACGTTGTTCCACTGCTGCAGCTCGACCTTGACGGTGTCGTTGGGGTGGGCCTTCTTCCACTCGGCGTTGACGGCGTCGACGACCGCCGGCGGGGCGCTGCCGGTCATCAGCCAGATGGTGAGGGTCCGGGGGCCGGACTGGGCGGTGGACTTGTCGCCGTCGCCGGAGGAGCCCCCGCAGGCCGCCGCCCCGAGGGTCAGGGCGAGGGCGAGGGCGAGGATGGCGAGGGCGCGCCGGCGGCGCGGGATGGACATTGGCTACCTCCTTGGGCCGGAACGGCCGATAGCTGGTTGGGAGGAACGGACCAGGTGGTCGCCGCCGTGGACGACGGCGCCTTCGGCCACGGTGACCACCACCTTCAGGGCCGGGTCGAGCAGCACCAGGTCGGCGTCCTTGCCCGGCTCCAGGGTCCCCTTGGCGCCGTCGACCCCGATGGCCTGGGCGGCGTTGCGGCTGGACGCCGGCCACAGCTCGGCCAGCGGCCGGCCGGTGGCGGCCTGGAGGTTGTGCAGGGCCCGGTCGAGGGTGAGCACGCTGCCGGCCAGGGTGCCGTCGGCCAGGCGGATGGCCCCGTCCATGGCGAAGGCCGGCTGGTCCCCGACGGTGTAGGCGCCCTCGGGCAGGCCGGTGGCCCGCACGGCGTCGCTGACCAGCACCACCCCGGCCGGGCCCTTGGCCCCGACCAGCAGCCGCATGGCCGCCGGGTGGACGTGGATGGTGTCGGCGACCAGCTCGCAGCGCAGCTCGGGCAGGACCAGGGCGGCGCCGAGCATGCCCGGCTCGCGGTGGCCGAGGGGCCGCATGGCGTTGAAGGCGTGGGTGACGTGGCTGACCCCGCCGGCGACCGCCTGGAGCACCTGGTCGTAGGTGGCGTCGGAGTGGCCGGCGGAGACGGTCACGCCCCTGGCCACGGCCTCGGCGATCAGCCAGCGGTTCTCCTCGATCTCGGGGGCGACGACCAGGACCCGGACCACGTCCAGCTCCAGCAGCCGGGTCGCCTCGCCCCGCTCGGCCGGGCGGATCAGGGCGGGGTCCTGGGCGCCGGCCTTGGCCGGGTTCAGGTAGGGGCCCTCGAGGTAGGCGCCGAGGATGGTCGCCCCGCCCTGGACCGGCCCGGCGGCCGCCCGCACCGCGGCCAGGGCCCGCTCGATGTCCGGGCCGGTCGCGGTCATGGTCGCCGGCAGCCAGGCGGTGACGCCGTGGCCGGCGAGGAAGCGGGCGATGCCGGCCAGCCCCTCGGGGTCGGCGTCCATCACGTCGACCCCGAGCGCGCCGTGGACGTGGAGGTCGACGAATCCGGGCAGGGCGACCAGGCCGTCGGCGGCCAGCACGTCGGCCCCGGCGGCGGCGTCCGGCGGGGGCTGGCCCTGGCCCATGGCGGCGATCCGGCGGCCCTCGGTGGCGATCCAGCCGAGCGGCCACTCCCCGCCCGGGGTGAGCACCCGGGCCCCGTGGACCAGCAGCCGGGCCGTCACGGCCGCCGCCCGAACCGGTCGAGGTAGGGGGCCAGCAGCTCGGCGTTGCGCTCGGCGGCCGGGCGGGCGTCGAGGTTCTGGCTGGCCAGCACGGGCGGCCGCTGGCCCCGGGCCAGCAGCAGCTCGGCCACCCGGGCGCAGAGGGCCGCGACCACGGCGGCGCCGACCACCGTGGTCAGCGGCCCGACCCGGTCGCCGGAGGCGAGCGCGACGGCGGCGTCGCCGGCCGGGCAGCGGTTGTCGATCACCACGTCGGCCAGCTCGTGCAGCCTGGCCCCCGAGGGGTGGCGGGGGGCGGTGGCCTTGGCCTGCTCGAGGTTGGTCAGGGCGACCACCCGCAGCCCGCGCTCGCGGCTGCCGAGCGCGACCTCGACGGGGACGGCGTTGACGCCGGAGTTGGAGGCGACCAGCACGACCTCGCCGGGGCGCAGGTCCTGGCCGGCCAGCAGGGCGGCCCCGTGGCCCTCGGCCCGCTCGGCCCGGGCCAGGGCCAGCCCGGCGGCCGGCGAGAGGTCCGGGTCGAGGATCGGGTTGACGCAGGCCAGGCCGCCGGCCCTGGCGTAGGCGTCGAGGGCCAGCAGCTGGGAGTGGCCGGTGCCGAACAGGTGCAGCACCCCGCCGGCGGCGACGCCGGCCGCGACCAGCCCGGCCGCCTCCTCGAGGGCCTCGCCCTGGGTGGCGGCCACCTCGGCGAGCACCCCGCTGGCGGCGTCGACGTAGCGGCCGAGCATTCCGCTCCCTCCCGTGGTCCGACGTGCCGTGCACTGGACGGTAAAGTGGCCTAGTCCAGTTGTCAAGCGCTTGGGTTAGACTGATCACCATGACGGCACGCCGGCGCGGCACCCAGGTCGAGGCCCTGCCCCGGGCGCTCTCCTACGCCCGCCCCAAGGGCGAGCAGCTCCAGGAGATCCTGGAGGGGGTGATTGCCGCCCTCCAGCCCGGCGCCCTGCTCCCCTCCGAGCGGCTGCTGGCCGAGCGCTACGGCGTGGCCAGGGCGACCGTCACCCAGGCGGTCGAGGGGCTGGTCTCGCGCGGCCTGGTCTACCGGGTCCACGGCAGCGGCACCTTCGTGGCCGAGCCCAAGTTCCGCCAGCCGCTCACCCTGACCTCCTTCACCGAGGACATGCGGGCCAGGGGCATGACCCCCGGGTCGGTGGTGCGCAGCCAGGCGGTGGTGCCGGCCAGCGAGGTCGTGGCCCGCCACCTGAACCTGGTCCCGGGCAGCCCGGTGGTGCACCTGGAGCGGGTCCGGACCGCCGACGGCGAGCCGATGGCCCTGGAGCGCACCCACCTGCCGGCGGCGCGGCTGCCCGGCCTGGAGTCGGCCGACCTGACCGACGCCTCCCTGTACGAGCTGCTGGCCCGCGACTGGGGCGTGCGGGTGGCCGAGGCCGACCAGTGGGCCAGCGTGGTCCGGCTCAGCGGCGAGGAGGCGGCCGTGCTCCAGGTGGCCGCCGACCAGCCGGCCCTGCTGTTCCAGCGCCTCACCCGCGACCCCGGCGGCACCCCGGTCGAGTACGTCCGCTCCCTCTACCGCGGCGACCGCTACGAGGTCCACACCCGCCTGGAACGCCTCGACGGCTGACTAGCGCATGGCGAAGTAGAGCACCAGGGCGATCGCGGTCACGATCACCGTCCCGAACGACAGCAGCGTCGGGGTCAGGCGCCGGCTGGCCACCCCGGGGCGGCGGCGGGGCCGCTGCGGCGGCGGGTCGAAGGGCCGCGCCGGCGCCGGCGCCGGGACCGGGGCCGGGGCGGCCTCGGTGGCGGGTCGCCCCTCGACCTCGAAGGTGGTGTCGCCCACCCGGACCCGGTCCCCGGGGGCCAGCCGGGTGGGGCCGCCGATGCGGGCGCCGTTGACCCAGGTGCCGTTCAGCGACCCCAGGTCCTCGACCTCGAGGGCGTCGCCGGCCGGCCGCACGACGGCGTGGCGCCGCGACACCTGCGGGTCGTCGACGACCAGGTCGGCCTGGCGGCCCAGCACCAGCGCCGAGGCCACCTCGACCCGCTGCCCGGCGAGCGGGCCGGCGGTGCCGTGGAGCATGTGCATCCCCAC
>Ga0307278_10000741_pt1 | contig 16042 bp, 17 predicted proteins | sample ER_DNA_117_FD_194482 | JGI IMG/M metagenome (GOLD analysis project Ga0307278, IMG submission 194482) | Bulk soil microbial communities from the East River watershed near Crested Butte, Colorado, United States - ER_DNA_117 | ecosystem: Environmental > Terrestrial > Soil > Floodplain | place... | reverse complement strand
GCCATCAGATGAGTCGACGTGGGGGCGCATGCCGGGCAGTCTGCCCGCCACAAACCCACAGCGCGAACTACCGGATCGCCGCAGCCAACAGGATCGGCCGAACCACGCCCATTCAGCAGGCTCCTAGGCCGATGCCGAAGGCGCGGCGGCCGCCGACCGCTCCTCTCACGGGCACGACGGCCGGGCCGAGCACCACGTGCGCGAGGACGAGGGCCGCTCCCACCGCGCCGACGGCCGTCGCGAACCTGTGCCTAACCGAACATGGCTCCTCCCTTGGAGGGGCGTGACGGCTGTGGTGTCGTGATGGCGTGGGCGATGAGGTCGATCTCCCTGGTCAGCGGCTGCGGTTTGCCGGGTTCGCGACACGGTCCGGCGCGGGGAGGCCAGCTCGCCGTACCGCACGCCGTCGATGTGCGCGCTGCCGGTATCGGGCCGTGCCAAGCCGAGCAGGATCCGCAGCGTGGTCGTCTTGCGCGCCGTTAGGGCCCAGGACCCGGTGACCGTCCCCGGAGGTGCGGTGAAGCCGACGTCCTCGACGGCCCGCGTCGAGCCGTAACGCTTGGTGACGTCCCTGACCGAGATCATCCAGGCCCCGGCATGTCAAGACGCTCCGGGCCAGCCTCGGCGGAGATGCAGAGGGCGCCCCAGCACCTCCCCACAGCGACAAGCCGGGTTGGCCGCGAGGACGGCTACGGCAGCGTGACGTACTGGCCGAGAAACGCCCGCGCCGATGGCGTGTCCATGCGGTAGTCGACGTTGGTCGCGCGACACATGAGATCCCCGGTGATGGTGGTGGCGGCCACGATGTTGGTCTCGGCCGCACCGGCACCCAGGAAGTTCGGCCCACCCGAGTCGCCGAAGCAGGTGCCGCCGTCACCCCGCACAGGGTTCATCGAGATGCGCAGCCAGCTCGGGTTCACCGCCAGAAGCCCGCCGGTGGCGACATAGCGGACGTCGGCGTAGTGGAAAGTCGGACCGTGGTCGATCGTCACCGACTGCGCGCCGTACCCGACCGAGGTGAAACGCGTCCCCACGCGCAGGTTGCTCAACGAACCCGCCGCCGGCAGCCGGGCGGGGGTGACGCCGCTCACCGCCCGATCGAGCACGACCACCGCGATGTCGTGGGGATTGCTCTGCGCCCGGTTGTAGTTGGGATCGGCGTGCCAGGTGCCCCAGTGGGTCGCCCCCGTCTCCGGGTCGTAGGAGGAGTCGAACGTCACGGCGACGCGGCTGACATCCTGGTCGCAGTGGGCGGCGGTGAGGAAGACCGTCGGTGAGATCAGCGTCCCGGAGCAGGCCGCCCAGGTGCCGTCGGAGTATGCCTGTGGCGCGAGCAGCGCGCCGACCTCCGGATGACCGTCGCCATCCGGCGTGCCGTAGGTGATGGCCCCGGCCGGCGTCGCGAGAGCAAGCGCCGCGATCAAGGCGATGCCGACCAGCATGACTCCTCGTCGCATACGCGGCTTCCTTCCTCGACCGGCGGTCGCTGGCCGGTACCCGTTACATCCGGCTTTGGCGAGTCCTCCCGAGCAAGATCCCCGCACCCAGGCAGAGCAGCGCGAGGCCGGCCAGCAGCAGCGAGACGGTGTTCGCGCCGGTGAACGGCAGGCCTCGGCCCACGGAGCCGCCGGGAGCCGACGAGGATGCACCGCCGACCGCCGAGGTGCTGCTGGCCTGCTGGCTGGTGGAGGCCGCCCCGGACGTCGTGGTGATGCCGCCCGACGTGGTCGTCGTACCCGAGGTGCTGGTCGCCCCGGAGGTGCTCGTGGCTCCCGAGGTCGTCGTGGTAGTCGTCCCGGGGACGCAGCCGGTGACCCAGAACACCTTGTGCTTGGTATCGGCGCCGTGCGAGCCGTCGGCGTTGATCGTCAGCTTGACGTGGAACCCCTGGTTGGGGTGCGGCTCGATACCGGTGAAGTCCAGGGTGTAGGTCGCCGAGGCGTCCAGCCCGGCCTGGCTGCCGCCGCCGGCGTTGTCGTCCTCGCCGATGAACACGCTGTCGGTCAGCAGCACCTGGACCGGGCCGGTGGGCGGGTGGGACTCGAAGGTGACGTCGGCGAACAGGTCGCCCTCGTCGAAGCCGTAGAAGTCGACCTGGAACACGCAGCCGACGTGCGGCTCGTTGTTGGGCGCGTCGTCGAAGGGGACATCGTCGACCTTGACGGTGCCGTTGTTGCCCGGCGGGTTGGGAGCCGCCGTCGCGAGCCCGGCCAGTGCCACACAAGCAACCAGCGCCATGCAGATGGCGACCGCGAGTGTCGTTCCCCGTCGAACCGAAATCACTGTTGAGCCTCCCGAGAACCGCCGGTTTGGGAAGGCGGGCGCGCCAATATGCGCCCATGCCCTTTCTCGCGAAGACCGGCAGACCGCCGAAAAGTGTTACACCTTGCGGTATATAGGTCGTGCTCTACCGAAAAGGTTCAATATGCGCTGTGCCCGGCGAGCCGTCAGGACGGGGTATGCTGCCCGCCGACCAGGCCAAGGGGCCGCCTGCGGAAAGGAAGATCGTCATGACCCAGCACGAGCATCCCAACGTCACCCTCGTCCGGGAGGGCTTCGAGGCGTTCCAGCGGGGGGACACTGCCTGGATGGACCAGCACCTGGCTGACGACGTGGTCTGGCACGTCGGCGGCAACAGCAAGTGGAGCGGTGCCTACCAGGGCAAGGCGGACGTGCTGGAGTTCTTCGCCCGCCAGGCCCAGGCGATGGGCGCACCACCCTCGGTCGACATCCACGACATCGTGGGCAACGACGACCACGTCGTGGTGCTGGGGACGGCCTCGGCGTCCACGGCTGACGGGTCGGGCGCCGAATGGAAGTACGTGCAGATCTTCCACCTCAGGGAGGGGAAGGCGACCGAGGTCTGGGGGATGGCCGAGAACGACGCCGCCGTCGACCCGTTCCTGGACGGCCTGCCCGGCTGACGCCGGCCGCTTACCGCTGAGGGTCGGGGCGGGCGGTTTCGGTGGCGTGCGAGGGGGGCTGATGATCAGCACCACGGTCGGCTCGTCGCCGACTCCCTCGGCGTCGTGGGGGACGGTGGCGTCCCAGAGCAGGTAGTCGCCGGGGCCGAGATCGACCACGTGCTCGCCCTGGATGGCGCGGACCCGGCCCGACAAGACGACGTGGTGCTCGTCGCCGGGGTGGACGTGCCGGCCGGTGGCGCCGGTGCTCGTCGACGACGAAGCCTACGTCCGCGGCCTGGTTGCTGGCGGCCTGCCCGAGCCGGCGGCACGCGCCCATCGCCACCTGGGGCACCGCGATCCGCCAGGGGTACCTCGACCAGCTCAGCACCACTGTCGAGGATCTCACCGGCCGCCCGGCACGCTCGCTGGGTTCGGTGTTGGACGCCCACCGCGACCAGCTCCTGCCGGCGGCCTGACGCGACGGCAGGGAGCCTGGGTGGGGTTCAGGCCGCCCCCGCCAGCCAGCGGCCGTAGAGGTCGGCGAAGCGGCCGCCCTGGTCCAGCAGCTCCGACGGCGGACCGGCCTCCACCACCCGGCCGTCCTCGACGACCGCGACCTGGTCGGCGTCGGCGACGCTGGACAGCCGGTGGGCGATCAGCACGGTGGTGCGGCCACGGCGCAGCCGCCGCAGGGCGAGCTGGACCCTGGCCTCGCTGACCACGTCCAGGTGGCTGGTCGCCTCGTCCAGGAGCAGGAGCTGCGGGTCGGCGATCCAGGCGCGGGCGAAGGCGACGAGCTGGCGCTCGCCGGCCGCCAGCAGCGCCCCCCGCTCGCCGACCTCGGTGTCGTAGCCGCCTGGCAGGCCGACGATGACCTGGTCGGCCCCGACCGCCCTGGCGGCCGCCTCGACCTCGGCCCTGCTCGCCTCCGGCCGGCCGAAGCGGATGTTGTCGGCCACGCTCCCCGAGAACAGGAACCCCTCCTGCGGCACGTAGCCCATGGCCTGGCGCAGATCGGCGAGGCGGATCCGGCGCAGGTCGACCCCGTCGAGGGTGACCCGGCCGGCCGTCGGGTCGTAGAAGCGGGCGATCAGCTTGGCCACCGTCGACTTGCCGGCGCCGGTCGGCCCGATCAGCGCCAGGGTGGTCCCAGCGGGTACGTGCAGGTCCACCTCGTGCAGCACCTCCGGACCGAGGCCATCGACCGGGGGGCTATCCTTGAGCCCCCCGGACCCCCCGCCGTAGGCGAACCGGACCCCCTCCAGGCGGATCTCGCCGCGCGGGTCGAGGAGCGGCGCCGGGTCGGCCGCCTCGCGCACACTGGGGCGCTCGGCGAGCACGGCGCCGACCCGCTCGGCCCCGGCGGTGGCCGACTGGAAGGTGTCGTACAGCTCCGAGAGCTGCTGGACCGGGTCGAACAGGTTGCGCAGGTACAGCAGGAACGCGGCGAGCGTGCCGATCTCCAGGTCGCCGCCGAGCACCTGCCGGCCACCCACGCCGAGCACGACCACCGTGGCGGCCGCGCCCAGGAACTCGATCCCGGGGAAGAAGATCGAGGCCAGGGCGATGGTCCGCCGGTGGGCGGCGCGCTCGGCGTGGTTGGCCTCGGCGAGGCGGGCGGCGGTGGCGCGCTCGCGCCGGAAGGCCTGGACCGCCCTGACACCCGCGAGCGCCTCCTGGAGCTGCACGGTCACCACGCTGTGGGTCTCGCGCACCTGCCGGTAGGCGGTGGCCGACCAGCGCCGGTAGCCGCGCGCGGCCAGCGCGATGAACGGCGCGACGGCGAGCGTGGCCAGCGCCAGGCGCCAGTCGAGGACGACCAGGATCACCGTCACACCGACCAGCGTCACCAGGCCGGTCACCAGCGTGACCAGCCCGTCGGTGACCAGGTCGCTCATGGCCTCGATGTCGGCGGTCATGCGGGCGACCAGGCGGCCGGTCCGCTCGCGCTCGTAGAAGTCGAGCGACAGGGCCTGCACGTGGCCAAACAGCTTGTTGCGGACCGCGTACAGCACCCGCTGGCCCACGGCCGCGACCGTCAGGACCTCGACCCGGCCCGCCAGGAACTGCACGCCGGCCAGGCCCACGTAGAGCAGGGCCACCCGGTCCAGCACCTCCAGCCGGCGTGGCACCACGCCCTGGTCGATCGCCACCTTGACCAGGTAGGGCATGGCCAGCCCGGTGGCGGTCTGGGCGAGCACCGCCAGCGACGCCAGCGCGACCATCCGCCGGTGGGGCCGGACCAGCGGCCACAGCCAGGCCCGGGCCCGCCGGCCGGCCGCCCGGTCCCGCCCGGCCCCCTCGGCGTCGGCCGCCGCGCCCCAGGTGTGGGCACTGAAATGGCGGCTCATGACGCCGCCTCCTCGACCAGGCGGTCGACGCCGGCGCCCTCATGGTCGAGCACCGCGCGGTAGGCCGGCTCGCGGGCGGCGAGCTCCTCGTGACCGCCGGCGGCGACCACCCGGCCCCGGTCCAGCAGCACCACCCGCTCGGCCAGGCGGAGGCTGGCCCGGCGGTTGGCGACCAGCAGCACGGTGGCGCTGCCGAGGGCCTCGTCCAGGCCCTCCAGGATCTCGGCCTCGGTGGTGACGTCGACGTGGGACAGCGCGTCGTCCAGGATCAGCACCCGCGGCGCCATCAGCAGCGCCCTGGCCAGCGCCACCCGCTGCCGCTGCCCGCCCGACAGGGTGTAGCCCTGCTCGCCGACGACCGTGTCCAGCCCCTCCGGCAGCTCCTCGGCCACCTCTAGGGCGGCCGCGGCGCGGAGGGCGTCGAGCACCTCCTCGTCGCTGGCGCCCGGCCGGCCGAAGGCGACGTTCTCCCGCAGGCTGGCCGAGAACAGGACCGGCTCCTGGTGGACGATCCCGACCGCCGCCCGCAGCGAGTCGAGGGTGAGGTCGGCGACGTCGTGGCCGTCGAGCAGGACCCGACCGGCGCTCGGCCGGTACAGCCTGGGGACGAGCGCGGCCAGGGTCGACTTGCCCGAGCCGGTGCCGCCGACCACCGCCAGCCGCGAGCCGGGCTCGACGTCGAGGTCGACCCCGGCCAGGCTGGGCCGGCCCGCCTCGCCGTAGCGGAAGCTCACCCCCTCGAAGGTGATGCGCGCCCCCCTCCGCCCATTCGACCCCGGGGCGGGGAGGGGGACGGCGTCCGGCCGGTCGGCGATGCCGGGCGGATGGTCCAGCACCTCGAAGACCCGCTCGGCGCTGGCCGCCGCCCGCTGCGCGAAGCCGAACAGCATGCCGAGCCCCTGCAGCGGCCAGGTGAGCAGCACCAGGTAGCTGTTGAAGGCCACCAGCGTGCCGATGGTGATCTGGCCGCCGACGGCCAGCCGCCCGCCGTACCAGATGATCGCGGCCAAGCTGAGCTGCGGCAGGATCGCCAGCAGCGGGTTGTAGAAGGCCCGCAGCCGGGCCGCCTTGAGGTTCTCGCCGAGGATCGAGCCGGCCTCGCGCTCCAGCCGCCGCGCCTGCTCGGCCTCGCGGCCGAACGCCTTGACCACCCGCACCCCGGCCGCGGACTCCTCCACCACCGTGGCCAGGTCGCCCATCTCCTGCTGCACCTGCCAGTAGATGCGGTGCAGGCGGCTGTTGTAGCGCACCGCCCCGTACACCAGCGGCGGCCCGAGCGCGAGCACGACCAGGCTGAGCTGGGACGACAGCGTCCACATCTGCGCCGCCGCGATCGCGAAGGTGAGCAGGTTGAGGACCATGAACACCAGTCCCCAGGAGACGAAGTAGCGCAGCGAGCGGATGTCCGAGGTCGCCCTGGAGAGCAACTGGCCGGTCTGCGCCTGGTCGTGGTAGCCGGGCTCCAGCGCCAGCAGGTGGCGGGCGAGCCGGTTGCGCAGGTCGTACTCCACGTCGGTGCCGACCCGCCCGGAGATGTTGCGGCGCAGGCCGCCGGCCACCCAGCGGACCAGCGCCAGCAGCACCAGCAGGCCGACCTCGCGGCCGAGGACGCCGGGCAGCCGCCTGGTCAGCCCCTGGTCGATGATCGTCCGGACGATCAGGGGGATGAAGGTGGTGATGGCCATCATGCCGGCCCCGAGGACGAACGCCACCGCCACCCGCCGCCAGTAGGGGCGCAGCAGGCCGACGATGCGACGCAGGGTGCCGAGGGCGAGCCCGTCGGGCGGTGGGTCCTGGGAGAAGTAGGCCAGCGCGTAGCTCCAGAGGGTGAACGACCGGTTGCGTGTCGTTCAACGTACGGCAGCGCCAGGACAATCCGCGACCACGCCGACCGGCCAGCATGCTACCGTTCCAGATAGAACGAAGAATGTTCCAGAACATAACTCCAGTGGAGCGCGCGATGTACCAGACCACCAAGCGGACCAGGCTCGGGCGGCTGCCCGAGCGGGGCGTCTACGACCGCGAGACCGTCCACGCCATCCTCGACGAAGGCTTCGTCTGCCACGTCGGCTTCGTGGTGGACGGCCAGCCCTACGTGATCCCGACCGGGTACGTCCGCGCCGGCGAGACCCTCTACCTGCACGGCTCCACCGGCAGCAGGCTCGGCCTGCGGCCGGGCGACCAGGTGTGCGTCACCGTCACCCTCATCGATGGCATCGTCTTGGCGAGAGCCGCCTTTCACCATTCGTTCCAGTACCGATCCGCCGTGGTGCTGGGTCGGACGCGCCTGGTTGCCGACCCTGAGGAGAAGGACGCAGCGCTACACGCTCTGGTTGAGCACATCGTGCCGGGCCGCTCGGCCGAGATCCGTCCCGGCGACGGCAGCGAGCTGGCCGCGACCGCGGTTCTGGCCGTGCCGCTCGAGGAGGTCTCGGCCAAGGTCCGGACCGGTCCGCCCAAGGATGACGAGGAGGATTACGCGCTGCCGATCTGGGCGGGAGTCCTCCCGCTCACGCTCACCCCTGGCGAGCCCGAGCCAGATCCGCGCCTCGACCTCGCAATCCCCGTACCGTCGTACGTCGCTGCTTGGGAACGCAGGAGTCCAGCGCTGCGTCAGACCGCCGGGTGATCGGTCTGTCGACCGGATCTCCAGGTCAGGCGCAGCCGACTCACCTCAAGGGCCAACGCTTCGCGCTGCCGGTCAGGATCGGCTTGGCCGCCGAGCAACTTGTAGAGCTCCAAGGCCACGTCGGGACGGTTAAGCGCCTCAATGACCCTGGCCGCGTTGTCTCTCACCCACTCGTCCTGATCCACCTATCACCCCCGACGGCACCCTCCGTGAGCCGCGTCCAGACCTCCTGGTAGCGCTGAACATCGGCGGGATCGCGGACCTGTAGCTCGGCGCTGTAGGTCTCAACGGTGATCAGGGTTTCGCCTTCAAGCTCCCACATGACGAAGGGATGAAGCAGCGGCATCCGGCCGGGACCGTACGGCACGACAGACAATGCCACGTTTGGCAAGGAAGCAATGGAGAGAAGGCGGTCGAGTTGTGGGCGCATATCCATGTCGCCGGGCCGCCAGCGCAGAGCGCCCTCGGTAACGAGGAAGTCGAACCGTCTGGTTTGGTCGTAGAGAATGCTCTGCCGCTCCATGCGGGCAGCTACGGCCGGGGCGATGTCTCCTGGCCGGTACGCCATTTCGATGACCCGGCGGGCGTAGTCGGCCACCTGCAACAGGCCCGGTATCATCGTCGGCTGAAACGTACGGACGTGACGGGCCTCCCGCTCGAGCTCGGCAATCTCACGCTGTTTCTCAGCCAGTCCGAGCCGGTGGAGAATCCGCCAACTCGTCGCCGATGTTGCCAGCTGCTCGACCAGGCCGGCCAGATCGGTGATCTCCTCGGCACTGGCGTTGGTCGCCCGCGTCCACGCCTCGATATCCGCCAAGCTCGGAGTCGTCCGGCCGGTTTCGAGCCGTGACACCTTGGACTGCGTGAAGCCCGGCATCCTCTCGCCGGTCAGTCCAGCGCGAACACGAAGGAGCCGCAGCCGGTTGCCGAGCTGCTTACGGGGTGACTCCTCCGTGGGGTCGCTCAACGTCGGGCTTGGTACTCCTCTAGGCTGATCGACCGGGCCAGGACAACCTCGCGCTGTCGGCGGAATCTGACAACATCGCTCGTGACATCGGCTCCCAGAAAGCGGCCTGCTGCGTCGTAGCGCAGGACCACGGCAATCGTGTCGTCGAACAGCCAGAAATCCTCAGTAACCTCTACCGAATGTCGTTCGACCACGCGAATGTTTTCACCGGCCGCCCGGCTGTGGGGGTACAGCGACAGCTCGAACCGCTCGTAATCGGTGAGCGGCCTGCTGACGACCCTCACCCGCTCCATCGTGCGGCCGTTGCCGCACTTCTCTCGGACGCGCGTTATCCATGGATGATCCGCCGGCAACTCGACTGTCTCACCGCGGCGGAAGGTCGCCAACATCGCCGCCTCCTGGGGCACCGAGTACGCCGGCAGGCATTCAAGCCGGAAGGCTGAGCGCTCGAAGTGCTGGAGCCACCAGGCCAGATCAGGCATTGGCTTCCTTGAGCAGCCCGGCCGGGATCTCCACCAGCCCCTCGCCCTCGCCAAGGACTACGTCAGAGTCCTGCACGAGCTGGCCCTGGACGACCACCGTTCCGTGGTCAGTGGCGTAGACGGTGGGGCATGTACCGTCGAAGCAGCCCCCGGCGATGACCTTCATGCACGCCTCCTACAAGTCGGCTGACTGCATACCATGCGCCAGGTGTTGGCGCTGGTCAAGGGCCGATATCAGAATCCGCTCTTGACCTGGAACTATGCAGTCTGTTAGATATTCAACCCTCTCGCATGAGAGCGGAGGGCAGCCCGGACACCGGCGACCATCGGGGAACCGCCGGACCGGGCACCCTCCGGCGAGGAGGTGGTGCCGAAGCTCGTCCAATCCGTCCCGGAGCGGCAGCTCGGGCTTCAGTCTCGTACCTCCTGGGCTGCCGTTCCACCATCCCCGAAAGGAGCAGCATGCCCACCACCGTTCGGCTTGCCTCGCCACCTGACGAGGCCGGCCACGACCACACCCTTCACGCCGCCCTGGGGCAGCTCAGCCACCGCTTCGGCCCCGGCGTCGCTGGGTGCCCTGACGGTGCGCCGCCTGTGGCGGCCGTCTCCACCGGCAACCCCGCGCTCGACCTGGCGATCGGCGTGGGCGGGGTGCCGCGAGGCCGCCTCACCGAGGTCTACGGCCCCGACGGTGCCGGCAAGACAACCCTCGCCCTCAGCGTGATCGCCCAAGCCCAGCAGGCAAGCGGGACCGCGTGCTTCATCGACACCGAGCATGCCCTCGACCTCGCCTGGGCCGCCACCATCGGCGTGGACCTGGAGCGGCTGGTGCTGTGCCGTCCCGACCACGGCGAGCAAGCCCTGGAGGTGGCCGCCGTGCTGGTCGGCTCCGGAGCGCTAGACGTGCTCGTCATCGACTCCATCGCCGCGCTGGTGCCCAAGGTCGAGCTGGACGGGGAGATGGGCGAACGCCACGCGGGCGTGCAGGCCAACCTGCTCAGCCAGGCGCTCCGCAAGCTCTGCGGCCCCATCGCCAGAGCCGCCACAGCCGTGGTGGTCACCAACCAGCTCCGCCAGCGCGCCGGAACCCCCGGCATGCCGGTCTACACCAGCGGCGGCCGGGCGCTCGGGTACTACGCCTCGCTCCGCCTTGACCTGCGCCCGGTGGGACAGCTCCGCGACGGCGGCGAGGTGGTCGGCAGCCGCATCCGCGTCCAGGTCACCAAGAACAAGGTGGCCCCGGCCTGGCAGACCGCCGAGCTGGACGTACGCAGCGACCGGGGTGTGCTGGCAGAGGCCAGCCCCGAGGCGGCCAGCGCCTAGCCGAGCCGGTCCCTTGGCGAAGTAGCGCGGATCGCGTGAAGGGGAAGCGCCAAGGGCCGGGAGCGGCCCCGGCAGTTGCCGGCCCGGGGCCGCTCCCCTGCACAGAAGGGAGACGGACCCATGAGCCTTGATGTGATCTTCGCCTACGTCGTCGGCGTGCTGGCCGCGCTGGCGGTCATCGGCGCGCTGGCGTTTGCGCTCGTGTGGGAGTGGTGCGCGATCCGGCGCACGCTGGCGGTCCACCGACGCCCGGCCGGGACGCTCGAGTCCTTCTGGCGTGATCACGCGGCCGTGACCATCCCGGAGAAGCGGCCATGAAGAAACCCGGCGGCTGGCTCCTGGTCGGCTGGCTGCTCGCCGCGCTGGTCCTGCTCGGCATGGACGGGCGGCTCCCCGAGTTCCTCGCGGGGGCCGCGTCCGGCTCGCTGCTGGTACTCGGTCTTGGCGCGCTGGTCCGCCAGCAGCTCGCACCGTCGCGCTACAACGGGCCGCCGCTGCCCGAGCGCTACCGGGTCGCCGACGACCTCCGCCAGCCGATCGCCGCCGTGGTGGCCGTGGCCGAGGCGGAGGCCTCGGTCGGGCGGCGAGAGAAGGCGGTGGAGTCCACCCCAAGCCGGCGGCCCAGAGCGCGGTGGTGAGCCCTGCGGAGCGCGCCGGAGCTGGTGACCGGGAAAGGCGGCTCTTGCCCTCGGCGGTGCGCCGGGCGAGGTAGGCGCGGGTGTCGGGGTCGTCACGCAGACGCACCAGCACGATCGTGTGCAGGCCCGGTTGAGCTGCCGATCGCCGCCTCGGTTCAGGCGATAGCGGGTCACCTGCCCCGACGAGGCCGGGATCGGGTGGGTGCCGGCCAGAGCGGCAAACGCCGCCTCGGAGCGGAGGCGTCCGGCATGCGACCAGCTGACCAGCACCTGGGCGGCGCTGAGCGGCCCGACGCCGGGCACCTCCAGCAGCCAGGGGACCACCGCCTGGATCAGCACGGTGAGCTCGGCCTGGAGCTGGTCGGCCTCGGCGGCCAGGAACTGGACGCGCTGGGCAGTGGCCCGCAGCGCGCGCACGGTGGCCTGGTGCTCCAGCGACCTGGTCGGCCGCTCCCGCAGGCTCGCGCAGGCGTTGATCTGGTTGCTGGTGCTACGGCCGCGCAGTTCGGCCCGCAGCTCCTCCGGGGCGCCGACGATCAGCGCCTTGAGCTGGAGCCTGACAGCGATCCTCCCGGACCGCCTCCACCACACTCACAGTTTCACAAGGACCATGCCTTGGCAGGTTCGTCGTCCGTAACGGTCCCGAGACGGAGGCCCGCCACACTGGCACGTGATCGGCGACGCTGGGAGGTGACGGGGCCGGTGGTGCGCTGCGTCCACCAGGGACCATGGCGGTGAGCACTGCCGCCCCAGAGGCCCGGCCGCGCCGGCGGCCGGGCGTGGCGGCGTGGGCGCTGTGGGCGCTGACCATCCTCGGCCTGGTCGTTGCCGCCTGGCTGGACCACCTGCTGCGCCAGGCCGGCATGCCTGAGCTGGGCGGGCTGCAGGCCGCCAGCGCCCCGTTGCTGGCGGCGGCGGTGAGCGCGGCCACCGTCGGAGCGGTGCTGGCTGCGAGCCTCATCGCGTGGCTCACGGGCACGCTGGAGCGGTTCCGCAGCACCGTCGCCGGGGAAGTTCTCACCGCGTCCGGGCTCGCCGATAAGCCACGTACGAGGTGGTTGACCCGGCCCGCTCAGGAGCTCGGCTGCACGCCAGCGGGGACTTTCAGGAGCCGTACCGAGAGGATCGCCCACACAAGCCCCACACCAACGAGCAGGAAGGCCGAGAGCGTCTCGGTGTTCCAGGTGATGCTGCCGATGGCCGACAGCGCAACAAGCAAGCGGTCACCGGGATGAAACAACCGCCGACGAACCACGACCACCGCAAGGCTGATCAGCCCGAAGGCCAGGGCCAAGGTGCCGAAGATTGCGAACTCCACCACTGCGTTGAGGATCAGCAGCACGGGGGCAACCACCAGCAGGTATCGCGCGGCGCGCCCTAGCCACCCTGCCTCGTGCAGTCGGCGAGTCAGGCTGCTGCGAGCAAATCCGACGACGACCAGGCCGGCGCCGACCCCCAGGAGCGGGAACAGCGCGTTCGCGTCCCGTTCCAGACCGAACCAGCCGGCGTTCATCGAGCCCATGGTGGCGCCGCCCGCCGCGAACAAGACCGCGCCCAGCAGTGCCGACAGGCGGCTCCACATCGAGATCGCGTCCATGTGCACCCTCCCCCCCTGGCCCTACGCAGCCAAGCGGGGTGGCCGGCGTCTGCTGGGTGTCGTTTGGTTGAGTGTCGCACCTGGACCAAGCGGCGTGCGACCGAACCCGCGAAACCGGACGCCGTGGACGTGCCCGGGGCGCTGGCAGTCACCGCCGCCATCGCGCTGCTCGTCTATGGCCTGGTCGAGGCGGGCAACACGGGCTGGAGTGCGGCTGGCACGCTCCTGCCGCTCGGCGCCGGGCTGGGCTTGCTGGCGTCTTCGTCGCGGTGGAGCGGGTGGCCACCCCACCGCTGGTGGACCTACGGCTGCTGGCCACGCGGCCGGTGGCCGCCGGCTACGGGGTGATGCTGGCCTGAAAGGTCCGCAGAGTCGGACGTGGCCTTTGAGCTGCCAGTTCGCGTCCACGGCTCGGTATGGTGGCACGCTGCTGCCCCGGCCGGGGTGGGGGCCGGCGCCGGCGGCGCGGCGGCGTGGGTGGCCGCGGCGGTGGGCCAGCGTGGCCTGGTGCTGGGCGGTCCAGGGGTCGGCCAGCTTGGCGATGAGCTCGCCCAGGTGTTGCCGGGCGATGCCGGTGAAGCAAGGATGGGAAAGGGCCGCACGGACCTATGTTGGAGTTCGCATCCCGGCATGATCGTGCGGCCCTCCCCATGCCCGCACGATCCCCGCGATCAACCCGCGTCTCGCGCACCAAGTCGTTCCATGAGCCGACCTCCCGAAAGCCGTGACGACCTCAAGGCCAGCCGTAGGTGCGTCACGACCCCGGAACTCGGCGAAGGACGCCGGGGCACGTATAGTGCCGGCGGCGGGATGCTCCCGGGTGACGAGCGATGAAGCGTGGACTGTACCTGGCGCCGTTCGACGAGCTGGCGGACCCGCGGCTGCTGGCCGAGCTTGCCAGGGCGGCGGAGTCCGTCGGCTGGGACGGTGTGTTCCTCTGGGATCGGATCGCCTATCCGCCTCGGGAACGCGCCGTGGCGGACCCGTGGGTGGCGCTCAGCGCCATCGCCTCCGTGACGGATACCCTTCGACTCGGTCCGATGATCACCCCGCTGTCCCGCAGGCGCGTGCAGAAGGTCGCACGGGAGACGGTCACGCTGGACCACCTGAGCAGCGGGCGCCTCACGCTGGGCGTCGGGCTCGGCAACGCCGACGACCTTGAGCCGTTCGGAGAGGCCATCGACCCCCGCGAGCGCGGACGCTTGCTGGATAAGGGCTTGGAACGGCTCGACGGATTCTGGAGCGGGGGATTCAGGCCGCTCCCGGTGCAGCGCCCGCGGATTCCCGTCTGGGTCGCGGCAAACTGGCCCAATCGGAGGCCGGTCCAGCGCGCGGTCCGGTGGGACGGGCTGTTCCCGATCGAGCTCCCCGGACCGGAAGGGCTCGCCGAGCTCGCCGAGGAGGTCCGACGGGCACGCGCCGGCAGCGATGCCCCCTTCGACCTGGTCGTGGAGGTGCCCCCGGGAGCTGACGTTCACGCGTGGGAGGCCGCCGGCGCGACGTGGGTGCTCACCAGCATCGACCCACAACCCCCGGAGCCCGAGGTCCGGGCGGTGGTCGATGCCGGCCCCTGACGGCATGCCCAGACCGCCGGTCGACTACGACGCCGAGCTGCGGCTGCACAACCAGGTGCTGCGCCGGGCTTGCGGCGTCCGGCGCCACGACCACGTCCTCGACGTCGGCTGCGGGACCGGGCAGACGACCCGGCAGGCCGCGCGCAAGGCCACCGCGGGCAGCGCGCTGGGGGTCGACCTGTCCGCGCAGATGATCGATCGTGCCCGCGAGCTCGCCCAGGCGGAGGGGCTACGCAACGTCACCTTCCAGCGGGCCGACGGGCAGGTCCACCGCTTCCCGCCGGAGCAGTTCGACCTGGCCATCAGCAGGTTCGGCACGATGTTCTTCGATGACCCGGCCGCCGCGTTCGCCAACATCGGGCGGGCGCTGCACCCGGCCGGGCGCCTGGTGATGATGGTCTGGCAGGGCCACGAGCGGAACGAGTGGGACGTCGCGATCCACGAGTCCCTCGAAGGGTTCGGGGAATCGATGGCGGTCGCTCCCGAGGGGCCGGACCCGTTCTCGCTCGCCAATCCGGCGACGGTGGAGGGGGTCCTGGACGCTGCGGGGTTCGCCGACGTCAGCTTCACCGATGTGCATGAGCCCGTCTACTACGGTCCGGACGTCGCCGCCGCGCTCGACTGGGTCCGCGGCTTCACCTGCATGAACGACGCGCTGAAGCGGCTGGATCCTGCTGGCGCGGAGCGTGCGCTTGAGCGGCTGCGCCAGACGCTCGCCGCGCACGCGGGCGGAGACGGCATCTGGTTCGACTCGCGCGCCTGGATCGTCACCGCCCGCCGACGCTGATCGGGCAGCAGCTGGGTCTGCCGCGATGCCCGCCTGGCTCTCAACGATAGCTATTGCGTGCTCGTTCCTTGACAGATGGACGACGCAAGTACAGCAACAATGCGGAAATCGCGACAACGACGAGGAGGGCGCTGGTGAACACCGACTCCTCGACAACCATGAGGTGCTCCAGGGTCAGCGTGGCGAAGAAGTTGAAGGCCGCGTGCAGGATCCAGACAACGGCGACGCTGCCCCCCGATGCCAGGAAGAACCGCGTGAACAGCGGCGACAGGGCCGTGTTGGCGACCATGTAAAAGAGCAGCACCGCGACCGCGTCCGCCATGGTGGCTTCCTGCAAGGCGTTGGGGAAAGTGCCAGACTCCCCAGATCACCCCGACAAGCAGCGACGCCCGCAGCTCGCCAAGGGGCAGCAGCTTGGGCAGCAGATAGCTGCGCCAGCCGTACTCCTCGCCAAACACACCGAGCAGCGTACCGGCCAACAGGGTGATCGTCACGGCTCGTGCCTGCCCTGCTCCCCTCCGCCCTACTGGCGCAGGCCCTAAGTGGCAGGCCGCGGGCCTGCGGTCTGCCACCCAAGTTGGCCCGGTGGGGTTGCGGGAGTGGTTCTGTCATTGGTTCCGGCCTGGCGGGTGGTAGCTCTCCGCCTGTTGTCCCGTGCCAATTAATACTGGTAGATCTGGTTCTGTTCTCTGACATGCGCTGAGGAATCTTGCTGGCAGAGTGAACCGCTCCGGGTGCCTGGTTGCCTGGGTCTAGCGGGGGGCCGGGACTTGCTTGTGCCGATGAAG
>Ga0307278_10000740_pt1 | contig 16063 bp, 15 predicted proteins | sample ER_DNA_117_FD_194482 | JGI IMG/M metagenome (GOLD analysis project Ga0307278, IMG submission 194482) | Bulk soil microbial communities from the East River watershed near Crested Butte, Colorado, United States - ER_DNA_117 | ecosystem: Environmental > Terrestrial > Soil > Floodplain | place... | reverse complement strand
CAGCGGCTGCTGGCCCTGGCCGCAGCGATCTGGTGGAACTGGAAGCTCGGCGCACCCGACAAGCGATCCCTGGTCGCCTACGACCATTGAGCTCTCATCCACCGATTCGGAAGCAATCATCTAGCCGCAGGCGCGCTGGACCCAGGGGTAGGGGTTGACGGGCGCGCCCTTGTTCGGGTGCACCTCGAAGTGGACGTGGGGCCCGGACCAGGCGGCGTTGCCGGTGGCGCCGTTGTAGGCGATCAGCTCGCCGGCCTTGACCCGTTGGCCCGTCCGCGAGGCGTACCTCGACAGGTGCGCGTAGTAGTACTCGTTGCCGTCGTCGCCCCACAGGTACAGGCTGATCCCGCCGAGCGCGCTGCTGGTCTGCCTGCTGATGACCCCGTCCACATAGGCATGCACCTTGTTGCCCATGGGGTTCATGATGTCGGTTCCCTTGTGGCTGCGGCCGCCGGAGCGGGCGGCGCCCCAAGAGTCGATATAGGAGTACGGGGGCGACACCGGGCAGGACACGAACCTGCCGCCGACCAGGACGGTCTTGTTGAAGCCGGCGAGCTTGTCGGCGACCTGCTTGGCCTTCTCGAAGGTCCTGCCGAGGTCGGCCACGGTCTTCTTGGCGCGGCGCTCGAGCTTCTGCATCTGGGCCATGGCGGCGTTGACCTCGCCGATCGCCTGCTGGTAGCTGTCGAAGGCGACCCTGGCGTCGTCGACCGCGGCGAGCTGGCCCTCGAGCATGATGGTCTCGAACTCGATCCGGCTGACGACCACCTCGGCGCTGCTGCCGAGGATCCCGGAGAGCGGGCGGGTGCCGCCGGCCCGGTAGAGGGAGGCGACCTGCCCGCCGAGCGCCCGCCTGGCCTTGAGCAGGTCGTCGCGGACGAAGCCGAGCCGCTGGCGGGCGGCCCCGAGCCGCTGCGCGGCCCAGTGGCGCTCGTTGGCGATCTGGGCGAGCTCATTGGTGGCGGCGTCCAGCTCGGCCTGGAGGCGCTTCTGGCGGCCCTTGGCGGTCGCCAAGTCGTCGGCGCCGCTGGGCACGGCGGCACCGACCACGAGCGCGGCCATGAACAGCATGGCCACGATCACACGAGTTCTCGGCACGTCTCGCCTCCGTCGGGGGCACGGATCGAGAGATCTGCGGGAGCGCCCGGAATAGGGGGAATCCCAGACGCTGGCAGCGGACGATAGCACAGCCCTGTCCGAGCACCAAAACCAGCCCAGGCAATGGAAACGGGCGGAGCCCGGAGGCTCCGCCCGCTGGAACGACCGTCGGGGGCCTAGGGGTAGCCGTACCCGCCGCCCGACTGGCCGCCGTTGTCGGTGGAACCGCCACCGCTGGTGGTGCCGACCAACCCGCCGGCCGGCGTGACCGCGAACCAGACGCCGCCGACGCCCTGCCCGTTGGTGTCGCCGGGCTGCTGGTCGCCGGAGAAGAGGTACAGCGGCATGCCCTTGTAGGTGACCTGAGCGCTGCCGTCATTGCGGTCGGTGGTGGCCAGCAGCGAGGCCTCCACGCCGTCGCCGGCCCCCGGGGCACCCTGGACCGTCAGCGCGGGCCAGGTCGCCTCGCAGTCGCCGTAGCAGGTGCTCTCGCCGCCCTTGTCCTTGGTGAAGGCGTACAGCGTGCGGCCGTCGGCGTCGACCAGGGTCTGGCCGAGCGAGCTCTTGGCCGCGTCGACCGCGGCCTGCGACTCGGCCGGCGCCGCCGGGGACGGCGACGCGGGAGCGTCCGCGCCGGAGGGGGTCGCCGGCTGCCCGCCGCCACAGGCGGCGAGGGTGAGCGCCAGCCCGGCCAGCAGCGCCAGGCCGAGGGACGTTCGCTTCATGAGGCCTCCTTGGAGGTGGTCGATCACCAGATCCGCCCGGCCATACGGAGCCGCCGGGCGGAAAGGTTCAACGGATCGGCCCGGAGACCAGAATCTTTTCGCCGGTACGCTCGGGCCTGCCGCCGTCGGTCTCCAGCGTCACGCCCATCACCGGGAAGCGCCGCAGGTCGGCGGCGCTGTGCATACGCAGCGAGGCGCGGCCGCTGGCACCGATCGTGAAGGTGCCCGCCGACACGCGGTTGGGTTGCTCGAGGGTGTCGCCCTGCCCGACGAACCAGCACTCGTAGACGCTGCCGGGCGGGTTGGGGGCCATGCCGCTGACCTCCATGTCGATCGCCACGCCGTCGTCGACCCGGCGGAGCTCGGCGGTCGCCCGGCCCGTCCGGCCGGGCTGGGCGGCGAGCGCCAGCTCGATCACCTCGCCGCGGCCACCGCCTCCGAGCTGGCTCACCACCACCCCGCCGAGCAGCGCCACCACCAGCGCCGCGGCCACCGCGGCCAGGCGCAGCAGCGGCCCGCGGCGGCGGCTGGGGGCGGCGGCCCGCTCGACCGCGGCGAAGGTCCGCTCCCGCAGCCCGGGCGGCACCTCGATCGGCGGCGCGGCCCGGTCCATCAGCTCCGGGAGGCCCTGGAGGTCGTCCACCTCGGCCTGGCATGCGTCGCAGCCGGCCAGGTGCTGCTCGAACGCGGCCGTCTCGCCCGGGTCAAGGGCGCCGAGCACGTAGCCGGCGAGATCCGGGTGCGGGTGCGGCGCGACTTGGTCAGGCATCGATGCCACGCTCCTGGAGGGCGAGCTTCAACGCGCGAAGCGCATAGTAGGACCGCGTCTTGACGGTGCCCAGCGGTAGGCCGAGCAGCTCGGCGATCTCGGTCTGCTTGCGATCCTGGCCGTAGAACAGCTCCAGGATCTGCCGGTGGGCCGGGGACAGCGACTGCATGGCGTCGCGCACCGCCAGCCCTTCGAGGACCCCGTCGACGGGATCCTCGGTCCCGGTCGCCTCCGCCTCGGCCGGCTCCGGCTCGAACGGCCGCGAGGACGGCCGCCGCCACAGGTCGACGGCGATCCGGCGGGCGATCGCGAACAGGAAGGTCGAGACGTTGCCCCTGGACGGGTCGAAGCGGCGCGACTGCTGCCAGAGGCGCACGAAGGTCTCCTGCACCAGCTCCTCGGCCAGGCCCTGGTCGCCGAGCAGCCGCAGCCCCAGACCGTACAGCCGGTTCTCGTAGCGGCCGTAGAGCTCCTCGAGGGGGGCGCCGCGGTCGCCGGCGGCGACCCGGGCAAGCAGCGCCGCCTCGTCGGCGGCGACCTGACCGGAGGCGTCCAGGGTCGCACGTCCCACCATGGGCACAGTCAATAGCAGCTTTGGGGCAAGACAGTCCAGGCGCCACCCGCTGCGGGCGGGCCGCGTCACGCCCACCCTCAGGGGCCCGTACCAGGCGATGCAACCATCCATGTCGTTGTCGCCGTGTCCTCGGGGGAGGGCGCCGCCGCACGGCTCGGCGCGCGCCCAACCGTGATACGGAGGGTCGGCCGAGGAAGGTTCAACGCAAATGCGACGACCCCCTGGGCTGCCGGGGGTCGTCGCTACGGTCCGTCGGCCGGCGGGGCTCCGGCGTTCGCGGTCGGGCCGGTGGAGGACCACAGCCGCCGCGAGAGTCGCAGTTCAGTTGCGCCGTCGGTCGACGGACCAGTCGGTACGGCGGGCCACCGGGAGCATGGTCCGCCGGTTATGCGTCGGGTGGAGACTCCATGCCATCCGCCCCCTTCGTCGCGGACCCACCGCGACCAAGTGCACCGAGGCTCCGGACGACCCATCATGTCCCCATGGCCACCGGTTCGTAAACAGTCGCTTGGCGATCCTTCCGCGGGAGTACTTCCGCGGGAGTAGGAGTCAGGCGGCGGTGGCGACGGCGCGGGCGGAGAGGGCGACCACGCCGGCGAGGACGACCGGGATGGCCAGGGCGACGGAGAGGCCGACGACGTCGGCGACCAGGCCGATGACCGGGGGGCCGGCGAAGCTGGCCAGGTAGCTGATGGCGGCCACCCTGGAGATGGCCACCCCGGCCAGGCCGCCGCCCAGGTGGCCGGCGGCGCTGAAGGTCACCGGCACGACGCAGGCGAGCCCGACCCCGAGCAGGGCGAACCCGACCACACCGGCCACCGGCTGGTGGGCGAGCAGGCCGAGCCCGAAGCCGACGGCGGCCACCAGCCCGCTGGCCCGGACCAGGCGGACCGGGCCGAAGCGGGCCGAGAGCCGGTCGCCGCCGAAGCGCACGGTCGCCATGGCCAGCGAGAACGCCGCGAAGCCTGCGGCCGCCATGCCGGGGCTGGTGCCGAGGACGTCGTGCAGGTAGATCGCGCTCCAGTCGTGGGCGGAGCCCTCGCCGAAGAACGACGAGAACCCGACCACGCCGAGCAGGAGCAGCGGCCGCGACCACGGTATGCCGCTCCCCCGCCGCCGCACTGCCCGGCCTCGTGGACCGGAGGCCGCGGCGCCCGGAGGGGTCCGGGGAACCCCAGGGGCCGGGGGGGTCCGGGGGACCCCAAGGGGGTCCCCCGGTGGGACGGGGCCCGGTGGATCAGGGAGGCCCGCGGGCGCCACGTCGAGGGAGGCCGGCAGGAGCCGCCAGGTGCCGGCGACCAGCATCGCCCCCAGGCAGAGCGCCGCGACCGCGAAGTGCCGTGCCGGCGTCCAGCCGGCGCGGGCGGCCAGCCCGCCGGTGACGGCCCCGACCAGGCCGCCGACGCTCCACAGCCCGTGCAGGCTGGCCATCACCGGCCGGCCGTAGTAACGCTCGACCAGCGCGCCGTGGGCGTTCATGGCGACGTCCATCAGCCCGCTGGCGGCGCCGAACAGCGCCAGGGACAGCGCCAACATCGGCAGGCTGCCGGCCAGCCCCGGGCCGACCAGGGCGGCGCACAGGGCGATCCCGGCGACCCGCGTCACCGGCCGGCTGCCGAACCTGGCCACCACCCGGCCGGCGGCCAGCAGCGCGACGGCCGCGCCGACCCCGAGCCCGAGCAGCGCCAGCCCGAGCGGCCCGTCGCTGGTGTCCAGCGCCGCCTTGACGGCCGGGACGCGCGGGACCCAGTTGGCGATCGCCGCGCCGTTGACCAGGAACGCCACCGACACCGCCACCCGCGCGCGGCGCAGGTCGGCGGCGACCGGGGCCGCGGTCAGGCGGGGTGCCGGCGCAGCCAGGCGGCCACCTCGGCCGCGTTCCGGTCGGGCGGGAACACCGGGTAGAACACGTGGACCACCCGCCCGGCGCGGGCGACCAGCGTCAGCCGGCGGTACAGCCGCCGCGACCCGACCGGGAAGGTGGGCAGGCGCAGCGCCGCGGCCAGGGCGAGGCCGGGATCGCTCAGCAGCGGGTACGGCAGGCCGAGGCGGGCGGCGGCCTCGAGCTGCTCCTCCGGGGGTTGGGCCGAGAGCCCGAGCAGCCGCGCGCCGAGCCCGGCCAGCTCGGCGTGGTGGTCGCGGAAGGCGCAGGCCTGCGGGGTGCAGCCGCGCGCCCCGGGGATCTCGTCCCAGCCGGGTGGCGGGTCCTCACCCGGCCGTCCGGTCCGCGGGTAGCAGAAGAGCACCAGCGTGCCGGTGGCGGCGGTGGCCATGTCGATCGGCTCCCCGGTCGTGGACGGCAGGGTGAGCGCCGGGATCGCCTGGCCGGGCAGGTGGTCGGCCGCGCCGTCGTCCACCGGCACGGGCAGGCCGGGGGGGAGCACGGTCGGGTCGTGGGACGTCATCGCCCCATGGTGCCACGCGCCGGCCGCGGCTCCCCGGTGGCCCGAGGGGGCGTCGTTCGCCTACGCTGAGCGGCGCCCTTGACCGCTGCCGACGAAGGAGGCGAGTTGGCCCCGCACCAACCGGGGGGCGCGGCGCGGCTGCTCGGCGCCTGCCGGGGCGAGCCCGTCGACCGCACGCCGGTGTGGTTCATGCGCCAGGCCGGCCGCTGCCTGGCCGGCTACCGGCGGCTCCGCGAGCGCCACGACATCCTCACCATCACCAGGACCCCGGAGCTATGCGCCCAGGTGACCACCATGCCGGTGGACACCTTCGGTGTGGACGGGGCCGTGCTGTACGCCGACATCATGCTGCCGCTGTTCGGCATGGGCGTGCCGTTCTCGATCGACCCCGGGATCGGGCCGATCGTGCACCGGCCGGTCCGGGACGAGGCGGCCGTCGCCGGCCTTCGGGTCGTCGAGGCGGAGGAGGCCACCCCGGAGCTGTTCGAGACCATCCGGCTGCTCCGCCGCGAGCTCGGCGGGCGGGCCGGCCTGATCGGCTTCGCCGGCGCGCCGTACACGGTCGCCTCCTACCTGATCGAGGGCCGGCCGTCCAAGGAACATGCCCGCGCCAAGGCGCTGATGTACGGCGACAACCCGGTGTGGCACCGGCTGATGGAGACCCTCACCGAGGTCACCATCCGCTACCTGCGGGCGCAGGTGGCGGCCGGCGCGCAGGTGGTGCAGCTCTTCGACTCCTGGGTGGGCGATCTCGGCCGGCGCGAGTACGAGGCCCACGTGCTGCCCTACAGCCGGCGCATCTTCGAGGCCGTGCGCGAGACCGGCGTGCCAACGATCCACTTCGGCACCGGCACCGCCGGCCTGCTCGAGTCCATGGCGGCGGCCGGCAGCGACCTGGTCGGCGTCGACTGGCGGGTGCCGCTCGACGAGGCCTGGCGGCGGGTCGGCCCCGGCAAGGGCGTCCAGGGCAACCTGGACCCGGCCGTGCTGCTCGCCCCCTTCGAGGTCGTGCGCCGCGAGGCGGACCGGGTCCTCGAGGCCGCCGGCGGCCGCGACGGCCACGTCTTCAACCTCGGCCACGGCGTGCTCCCCGACACCCCGCCGGAGCACCTCACCAGGCTGGTCGAGCACGTCCACGAGACGACCGAGAGGATCCCACTTGCCAACCGCTGACGCGCGCCCGACCGCTGGGGGGTCCGGGGGGCTCAAGGCTAGCCCCCCGGTCACCGGAGTTCTGTTGATGACCTACGGCTCGGCCGCCAATGCCGACGAGGTCCCCGGCTACCTCCGCAGCGTCCGCGGGGGCAGGGAACCCGACCCGGAGCTGGTCGCCGAGTTCCAGCGCCGCTACCGGTCGATCGGCTGGTCGCCGCTGATCCGGATCACCCTGGAGCAGGCCGCGGCGCTGCAGCAGGTGCTCGACGCCGAGCATGGCGCCGGCCGCTACCGGGTCGAGGCCGGCATGCTCCACTCGGTGCCGTGCATCGACGAGGCGGTCGGCAGGCTGGCCGTCGCCGGGGTCGGCCGGCTGGTCGGGATCGTGCTCTCGCCGCAGTGGTCGCCGGTGATCATGGGCGGCTACCGCCGGGCGCTGGAGGCCGCCGCGTGGCGGCTCGGCCCCGGCGTCGAGCTCACGGTGGCGGGACCCTGGCACCGGAACCCGGCGTTCCTGGACGCCCTGGCCGAGAAGGTCGAGCAGGCGCTGGCGCGGGTCGGCCCGGAGGTGCCGGTGCTGTTCACGGCCCACAGCCTGCCCAAGGCGGTGGTCGACCGCGACCCCGGCTACCTCGACCAGATCGCCGAGACGATCGAGGCGGTGGTCGAGCGGGTGGGCCTTGCGGCCGGGCGCTGGCGGTTCGCCTACCAGAGCGCCGGGCACAGCCCCGAGGAGTGGCTCACGCCCGACCTCAAGGACCTGCTGCCGGGGTTCCGCGCGGCCGGCCACGAGGCGGTCCTGGTCGTCCCCGTCCAGTTCCTCGCCGACCACCTGGAGATCCTCTACGACATCGACATCGCCGCCAGAGAGGAGGCGGAGGCCGCCGGCCTCGCCTTCCACCGCATCGAGCTGATGAACACCTCGCCGACCTTCATCCGCGCCCTCGCCGACGTCGCCGTGGCACAGGAGCGGACCGCCCAGCCAGCGGGCTAACGGAGCACCAGCAGGTCGAGGCGGTCGGTGACCGGGGTCGGGGTGGTCTCGGCGGCGGCCGCCCGCTCCAGGGCGGACAGGCCGGCGGCGAACTCCTCGTCGGGCAGCAGGCGCAGGCCGGTGTCGGCACGCCGGCGGACCTTGTCCCGGTAGGCGACGAGGCTCGGCGCGCTCACCTGGGTCACGCTCGTGAGCGCCTCCACCCGGAAGCCGGCGACGGCGAACCCGTCGGCGACCCGCTCGACGGTCGGCAGCAGGGCGACGGCGATCCGGGCCGCGCCAGGGAAGAACCTCCGGTACAAGGTCACCCCGTCCAGGCGGTCGGGGAACGCCTGCCGCAGCAGCACCGGCCCGCCGGGACGGAGCACGCGGCGAAGCTCGCGGGCTGCCGCCGGCAGGTCGTCGAGGTGGTGGACGACGGTGGACACCCAGGCCCAGGCGCAGCAGGCGTCCCGCAGCGGCAGCCGCTCGGCGCGCCCGCCGAGCAGGGCGACGGCCGGGTGCGGGTGGGCGCTGGCGGCCTGGGCGCGCATGCCCCCCGAAGGCTCGACGGCGACCACACGGACGCCGAGCCAGCCGGCGATCGCGGCCGCGAACTGGCCGGTTCCCGCTCCCAGGTCGAGGACGGGCGAGCCGCCGGCGTCGCCGGGCAGCCACGGCTGGATCGCTTCCCGCCACGGCTCCAGCCCGGCCGGCGGCAGCGCCCGGCCCTCCACGTAGTCGCCCGCCATGGTGTCGTAGTCGACTCGTGCCATGGCGGAAGGCTACCCGCCGACCGCCGCCCTGCGGGTGGCTCAGCGGTCCCGGTCTGGCGGCGGGGCCTCCGGGTCGAGCTCGGCCGTGCGGGCGGCCTCCTCAGGCGCCACCGGCTCGGCCTCGGGCTGCCCGGCCGCCGCCGGCTCGGCCTCGGGCGCCTCGGCCGCCACCGGCTCGGCCGTGTCGGCCTCGTCGGCGGGCTCGACGGACGCCTTGGGGCGGCGGGCGTTGAGGTCGAGCAGGACGCCAAGGCCGAGGGCGAGCAGCAGGAGCGGCCACAGCCATCGCAGCCGCACGGCCTGGTCGAGCCGGCCGACCAGGAACAGCAGGCCAGCCGAGGTGAACGCGAAGCCGAAGACCAGCGAGACCGGGTCGAGCTCATGGCGGCGCATCACGGGGTCACCTCCGGGGTGGGGGGCGGGGGTGCGACGTCGCCGTGCCGGCCGACCTGCGTCAACGGACGGGGGTCGCTGGCCCGCCGGACCTCGACCAGGCCGTAGCCGACGTGGACGTCCAGCCGGACCGTGGGCGCGGCACCGGCCTTGGGGCTCTTGACGGGCGGCCGGGTGACGGAGGAGTCGACCTGGACGCCCCAGTCCTCGTCGCCCGTCTCGAACAGGTCCAGGTTGCCGACCCCGGCTCGCCCGCGGACGTCGGCGGTGACCTCGTCGGGCACCACCACCAGCAGCCGCCCGGCTGCCAGGCTGGCCTCCACCGTGGTCGAGCCGGGGCCGAACGGCACCCCGCGCAGATCGACGATCAGCTCGCCGCCGGCCAGCCGGTAGACGGGACGGACCTCGGCGGTGGTGCGCGGCTGCCACAGCCGCTCCCCGAAACCGCCGGTGAGCGGCTCCGAGTCGGCAAGGCTGGCGAGGGCCACCACCGGGATCAGCAGCAGGCCGATCGGGATCAGGCCCCAGGCCCGGCCCCACCAGCCGCCGACCAGCAGGCCCAGCCCGATGACGGTGACGAACAGCGCGAGCGCCCGGCCCAGCGTGAGCTCGACCACGCCGAGGTTGTCCAGCACCGCTGCCAGGCCGGTGACGACCAGGGCGACCCCGAACGTGAGCGGCCCGAGGAACGCCCGCCGCCGCTGGCGCCGGCGCGGCGGCGGAGCCAGCGCTGGCGCCGGCTGGGTGCCCCAGCTTGGCGGTGGCCCCCACGCCGGCGGGCCCGCCGGGGCCGGGCGCTCCCAGGCGAGCGGCTCGGTGGGCGCGGTGGACGCGCTCCACGAGGGTGGCGCCGCGGGTGGGGCGGCCGGGGGCTCCGCGAGCCGGCCTGGCGCCGCCGTGGCGTCGGGCGCGGGCAGCTCGGGGCCTGCCGGATGGCCGGGCGGTGGCGCCGGCCGCTCCTGGCCCTGCTGGAACAGGAAGATGCCGAACGCGATCAGGGCGACGGCCCAGACCACCGCCGGGTCGGAGAAGGCGCTGGCGAGGATGCCGACCGCCAGGATCACCAGCGCGAGCCCCACGTAGGTGCGCAGCCCCGCCGGCCGGCGTGCCGCCGCCATACCGATCGACTCGCTGGCGCCGGCGGGCGGGAGCAGCAGCCAGCCGAGCACGTACAGCAGCGCCCCCAGCCCGCCGAAGACGGTGAGCACCACGAAGGCGATCCGGACCAGGGCCGGCTGGATCCCGAGGGAGTCGGCGATGCCGCCGGCCACCCCCGCGATCACCTTGTTGTCGGTGCGGCGGACGAGCCGGCCTCGCGCGGCGGTCGCACCCCACGCGGGCGGCGCGGCGGCCTCGGGCGGCGGCGGCGCGGCGTCCGTGGTCGTGTCGCTGGGTGGTTCTGGCATCTGGTCGCTCCTCGTCGAGCCGTGTCGTTGCTGCCGCTCAGCCTGCCCCTGCCGGTGGGCCGGCGCCATCGGGGATCACCCTGTCCGATCCCCGATCTCCGGGCGCCCCCCTCAGGGTCCTTCCCCATGGCTGCCACCCGTGCGCCGTGCCACCATGGCCGCGGAGACACGTCCGCGCGCCGGAGGGCATCACGACGACCCAGGTACCGCACCAGCCGGCCGGCTCGTCCGCCGGCGGGGTCCGAGGGACCCTGAGGGGGTCCCCCGGTGGATCGAGCTGGGCGATCGTCCGCAGCCGCGACAACCGGATCCTGCTCGGGGTCGCGGGCGGCCTCGGCGAGCGGCTCGGGGTCGACCCGATCCTGGTCCGCATCGCCTTCGCCGTGCTCGCCATCGCCGGCGGCTCCGGCGTGCTGCTGTACCTGCTCGCCTGGGGGCTCTCGGTCGAACCGGAGGCCGCGACGGTGGCCGCCGGCCCGGTCCGCCGGCCCACCGGCAGGCAGGCCCTCGCCCTGGGGATGGTGGTGCTCGGGACCATGCTGCTGCTGCGCCAGGTGGGGCTGTGGTTCGGCGACCGGATCGCCTGGCCGGTCGCGCTCGCGGCGGCCGGCTCCGCGGTGATCTGGGCACGCAGCGACGACCGCGACCGGGCGCGCTGGACCCGGGCCGGCGCCCGCATCCCCGGCAACCCGGTGGAGGCGCTGTTCAGCGGCCGGGTGGGGCTGGTCCGGATCGTCGTCGGCGGCGTCCTGGTCGCCAGCGGCATGGGCCTCGCCCTCGCCAACCAGGGCACCAACCTGGCGGCGGCCGGCAACGCCCTGCTGGCGATGGCGATCACCGCCGCCGGCCTCCTGCTGATCTTCGGGCCCTGGACCAGCCGCCTCGCCCGCCAGCTCGCCGAGGAGCGGCGCGTGCGCATCCGCTCGGAGGCGCGCGCCGAGATGGCCGCCCACCTGCACGACTCCGTGCTGCACACGCTGGCCCTGATCCAGCGCGCCGACAGCGCGCCAGAGGTGGTCGCCCTCGCGCGGCGGCAGGAGCGCGAGCTGCGCGCCTGGCTGTACGCGCCGCCGGCGCCGCCGGACGGGAGCCTGCGGCCGGCCGTGGAGGCGATCGCCACCCGGGTCGAGCAGCTCCACAACGTGCCCGTCGACGTGGTCGTGGTGGGCGACGCGCCGCTGGACGCGCGCGGGCGGGCGATGGTGGACGCCTGCCAGGAGGCGGCGCTCAACGCGGCCCGGCACTCCGGGGCGCCACTGGTCTCCGTCTACGTCGAGGTGGAGCCGGACCAGCTCACCGGGTTCGTCCGTGACCAGGGCAAGGGGTTCGACCCCGGGCGGGTGCCCTCGGACCGCCGCGGCATCGCCGACTCGATCCGTGGCCGCGTCCACCGCCACGGCGGCACCGCGACGGTCACCTCCAGCCCGGGGGAGGGGACCGAGGTGCAGCTCCGCATGCCGAGGACGGCGCCATGAACCCGGAGGAGCGGTCCACCCCGGAGGGGTCCGGGGAACCCCAAGGGGGTGCCCCGGTGGGAACAAGCGTGTTCCTGGTCGACGACCATCACTTCTTCCTGGCGGGCCTCCGGGCCGAGCTGGGCGGGCAGTTCGAGATCGTCGGCGACGCCGCCGAGGTGGACGCCGCCGTGGACGGCATCCGTCGCACCCGGCCCGACGTGGTCCTGCTCGACGTGCACCTGCCCGGCGGCGGCGGCAGGGCGGTGCTGGAGGCGGTCCGCCAGACCCACCCGGAGATCCGCTTCCTCGCCCTCTCGGTGTCCGACGCGGCCGAGGACGTGATCGGGGTGATCCGTGCCGGCGCCCGCGGCTACGTGACCAAGACGATCTCGCCGCCCGACCTCGCCGCCGCGATCCGGCGGGTGGAGGGCGGCGACGCGGTGTTCTCCCCGCGGCTGGCCGGCTTCGTGCTCGACGCCTTCCACGGCGACCTCACCGGCGTCGTCGACCCCGAGCTGGACCAGCTCACCGCCAGGGAGCGCGAGGTGCTGCGCCACATCGCCCGCGGCTTCACCTACAAGGAGGTCGCGCGCCGCCTGCACCTGTCGGTGAAGACGGTCGAGACCCACGTCTCCTCGGTGCTGCGCAAGCTGCAGCTCTCCAGCCGCCACGAGCTGACCCGCTGGGCCAGCGACCGCCGGCTGGTGTAGCCCGCCCCCAGCGCCGGCCGCTACGTCACGGTTCCCCAACGATCGTCGTTTGCGGGATTGACTGGTTCAGCGTTGATCGGCATGCTTGTCCGACAAGGGCCGGTCCGACCGGCCTCAGGTGGGAGCAGGCCGGGGGAACGCGATGCAGCAGCCGGCGAACCTCGCGTTGCAGCGCATCCCGCAGGCGCGCGTGATCGCCCTGGCGCCCGCGCCGCCGACCGACCGACCGGTCGCCCCCATCCACACCCTCTTCCCCGCCATCCACCACGCCCATGCCGACCGCTCGGCCGTCGGCCGGGCGCTCGCCCTCTGGGCGGCCACCAGGCGCGCCGCCGAGCTGGCCGGCCGCGCGGTGCCGCGCCTGCGGTCCCGGCTCCGGGCCGGGCGGGCGGGGGCCCGGGCGCCCGCCGCGGAGGCCCTGACCGGGCCGGCCGCGGTCATCCCGGTCGACCGCTTCGTCGCCGACCTCGAGGAGGCGGAGCGGGCGTTCGCGGCCGACTCCCCCGTCGACCTGCTCTCGCGCATCCGCAACACCTACTACTCGGGGTTCCTGGTCGAGCAGCTCCTGCCCGACGCCCGCGCCCGCGGCGGGCGCACGTTGCACGGCAACCCCCGCCTCGGCAGGACCGCGTACCGCCACCTCACGGCCAGGGCGGACGAGAACGGCGTCGGCGACAACCCCGCCCCCTACCTGCTGCTCCCGTCCGGCGAGCAGGTCGATTTCGGCCACCTGGTCCTCGGGCTGGACGCCCTGATCCACCCGCGCACCGCGGTGCCGTTCTCCGCCTACGGCGTGCCCAACATCGACGCCACCGGCTGGGTCGCCGACGTCGGCATGGCCTCGGTCTGGACCACCAAGCACCTCGAGGGCGAGCCCGACCCGCGGGTGTCCCGTCGGCTGGCCGCCGCCGACCGCGACGCCTACTACCGGATGTCGGCCCCGGACGCCGACCTGCTCGGCGACGTCGACGTGTTCGCCCTCCGAGCCCAGTGGGGGCTGGCGGCCGGGCAGCCGCTGTCGGCGGCGATCGGCGGCTACTACCTCGGCCGCGCGCGGCGACTCCCCGGGATTCGCTGGCGCTGGCGGGCGTTCGCCGCCGTCAACCGGCTCGCCTACGCCCGCGCCGGCGGCCGGATCGCCTGGGACCCGGCCTGGCGGGAGGGGTGGATCCGGCGCATCGACCGCTTCAACGACGTCTACGGCGCCGGCGTCGGCGGCTCCCTGCTGGGGACCCTCACCCGGCCCGTGCACCGGATCTGGCCGGAGACCCCCTACATGCTCGCGCTGTTCCTGGGGTGGGCGGCGCCGCTCGTGGAGGCCGAGCTCGCCATCTGGGGGTAGCGGTCCCCAGCCTCACTCGCAGGGCGGGAGCGTCGTCGTCGTGGTGGTCGAGCTCCCCGGGAGCGTCGTCGTCGTGGTCGACGTGGTGGTCGTCGTCGAGCTCGAGCTCGTGCTGGTGCTGGTCGTGGTGGTCTGGCAGGGCGCGGTGGTGGTCGTGCTCGACCCGGTCGTGGACGGCTCGGTCGTGGACGACGGGCTCGTGGTGGTCGACCGCCCGGTGGTGGTGGGGCGGCGGCTGGTCGCCGGCGCCCGGGTGGTGGCGGTGATGGCGGCCGAGCCGGTCGTGCCCGAGGTACCCGGCCCGGCGGCCGTGCCGCTCGGCGCGCCCGCGGCCACCGTGACGCCGCCGGCGTACAGGCGGGCCCAGCCGAGGATCGCGTCCACGTAGGGCCACGAGTGGTTGTAGTTGTAGACCGCCTGCCGCAGCACGGCCGGGTCGGAGAGGCTCCCGTCCACGCTCAGGCACAGGTAGGCAGCCGCGCTCACCGCGCTGTCGAACAGGTTGTTGGGGTCGGCGACCCCGTCGTCGTTGCCGTCGCGCCCCAGCGACCGCCAGGTCGAGGGGATGAACTGCATGGGCCCGACGGCCCGGTCCCAGACCGTGTCCCCGTCCCAGCGGCCGCCGTCGCTGTCGGGGATGCTCGCCACGCCGCGACCGTCGAGCGGCGGCCCGGTGATCCTGGGGCTCACGGTCCCGCTGGGGCTGAAGCGGGTCGCCGCCCCGCCGTACATGCCGTGGTTGGACTCGATACGGCCGATGCCGGCCAGCACCGGCCAGGTGAGCCGGCAGCCGGGGTCGAACCCGGCCGCCCAGGCGGCCGCCTCACGGTAGGCGCGCAGGGCGAGGGCGGGGATCGTCCGGTCGCCTCCGGCCGGCACCACGCCGGCGCCCGCGGTGGCACCGGCGCCGGCGGCGGCCTGCCTGGCCGCCTCCCGGTCCCGCTCCGCGTCGGCCGCGGCCTCCCGGCCTCGCAGCCAGGCCTCGTAGCGGAGCCGAGCCCACTCGGCATCGCTCGGCTGGCCGGCCCCGGCGAGCAGCCCCGGCCCGGCCCCGGCGGCGCCCGGCAGGAAGCTCGGCACGGCCGCCCCCCACAGCAGCACCACCAGCAGCCCGATCCCGCCCACCCTCAGGCGGCGCAGACCGGTCGCGGGCGGCAGCGGCGGTGGCGGCTCGAACATAGGCGACTCCCCGAGGTGCGCGGCGTTCCATGTTGCCACGCTTTACCCAGGATTGAGCCCCCCAATTCCTGGGACACTGATGTCGGAACCGCACACAAGCGTCTTGGTCGGCCATGTCGCGACGTTGTAGAGTTTGGCGGTTCCAAGTGGGGAGGACGCAGCATGGGGGTAGGGCGCGGACCCGCCGACGGTCTCGATATTCCTGCCCAGGTGACGGGAACGTCGCGCTCTGCTCGTGTATCGTATGTCCTCGCCTTGCATTCCTTTGGGCGGAGTTCTGGAACTGGCCAGCTCGATTCCACCTCCTTGGGGCCACCGTGAGGACTGACAGCGGGGGGATGCATACCGCCACGGCGGCACCCGCGGGCCGGGCGACCAGCGGGTCTGGAACGCAGCGCGGCTTCCGGCGAGCCCTGGTCGCCTCGTCGGTCGTGGCCGTGGTGTTCGTCGTCTGGATGGAGCTCGAGCTCGGCGGGCCCTGGGTCACCCAGGCGTTCAGCGACATCGTCCAATCGGTGGTGCCGCTGGCGGCCGCCGGCGCCTGCTTCCACGCCGCCCGCCGCACCCCGTACGGCTTCGGGCGGGCGTGGACCGCCTCGTTGCGCCGGTCATGGCGCCTGCTCGGCGCCGCCTGCCTGTCGTGGGGGCTCGGTCAGGTCGTCTGGACCTACTTCGAGGTGATCGCCGGCACCGACCCGTTCCCGTCCCTCGCCGACGTGGGCTTCCTGTGCACGGTGCCGCTGCTGGTGGCCGGCGTGATGGCCTTCCCGACCGGCGCGTCCGCGCGGACCACCGCGCGACTTCGCACCCTGCTCGACGGCCTGCTGATCGCCGTCTCGCTGCTGTTCCTGAGCTGGGCCACCGTCCTCGGCGGCGCCTACCACGGCGCCAGCAGCTCCGGGCTCGAGAAGGCCTTCGCGCTGGCCTACCCCCTCGGCGACATCTGCGCCGCCACGATCGCGCTGGTGGTGCTCTCCCGCTCCCGCGGCCGCGGGGTCGCGCACCTCAGCCTGATCGCGACGGCCATCCTGGCTCTGGCCATGTCCGACTCCGCCTTCGCCTACATGACCCAGACCGGCAGCTATTCGAGCAGCGCCCTGG
>Ga0307278_10000739_pt1 | contig 16066 bp, 10 predicted proteins | sample ER_DNA_117_FD_194482 | JGI IMG/M metagenome (GOLD analysis project Ga0307278, IMG submission 194482) | Bulk soil microbial communities from the East River watershed near Crested Butte, Colorado, United States - ER_DNA_117 | ecosystem: Environmental > Terrestrial > Soil > Floodplain | place... | reverse complement strand
AGCAGCCGGAGGCCGAGCCGGCGCGGACGGCCAGAGGCCCAGAGGATCATGATCGAGATGACGTAGTAGTTCGCCGAAACGTTCGGGTCGACGAACGTCAGGGCAGTGCGGCTGCCCTCGCGCGACGAGTGGCCGGTCAGAAACGTCGAGCCGACGGCCAGCCCGATGAAGAGGAGGATCGCCCACGCGATCGCGCTGTACGCCCACGTCGCCACGAGCAGCCGGAGCCGCGCGGACGACCGGCAGAGGTTCGCCAGGCTCCAGCACCACGCGAGCAGGAAGACGTCCTGCAGGATCGCGACAATCCCGGCGTTCGGAACCGGTCCGGCGAGCGCGCCCAACACTCCCGCCGCGAGAAACAGCGCCATCGGCAGCGAGTAGAAGAAGACCCAGCGCTGCCGGCTCGATACTGCCCAGACGAAGCAGCTGACGATGCTGGCGGCCATCAGCACGTCGGCTGGCCCAAGGTTCGAAGGCCCTCGCGGGACGAGCAGCGGCAGCAGGGCGACGGCGACGGCCGTCGTTCCGAGTGCGATCCTCTCCGCGTCGAAGGCGCGCGTCCGCACCCGCGCCGGAGGGACGCCCACGCCGATCGTTACGGCGCTCACGGGAGTGTGATGGAAGCGTCGTCCGCGTAGAAGCAGCTGCCAGGAGGAGCATCCGCGCTGGAGAGGTACGCGTTGAAGTCGAGCGAGCTCGCGCCCGGCGACGTGACCGTGTAGCTCACGCTCACCTGCTGCCATGACGTCGACAGCGTGATCTGGCTCGTCACCGTTCCGAGCAATGAGCCGGTGCTCGTCGCGTACTCGCGGACCCTCAGCTTGAGCGGTTTGCCAGCCGTATCGGCCCGCACCCACAACGTCCCGGTGTAGGTCCCTGCGGCGGTCGGTTTCACCCAGTCGGGCGAGTCGTTGAGCAAGCATGTGGTGGCTGCAGCGCTCCCGTTGGTCAACTGCGCCGCCCACGACCCGCTATGGCCACCCGAGACCCGCGTCAGCGTGACCCCGGTGCCGGAGCCCGACGTGTTCCAGCCGCTGAGATCCGTCTCGAAGCCCGGATTCTTGACGAAGCTGACGGTGAGGGACGCCGTGCTCGTCTTCCCGCCGTCGTTCCCGGTGACCGTGTGCCGGCCGCCTGCGTTGGCCGTGCAGCTGCTCCCTGTGCACACGCCTTCCGGTGCGATCGAGAAGGTCGTGAACGCCGTTACGTCGCCGAGCGAGTTGTTCGAGGCGTCGAAGCCCTGTGCCGTGTACACCTGTGAGCCGCCGGCGCTGATCGTCGCCGCCGCCGGACTGATCACGATGTGATCGAGCGTGCCGGCACCGACCTGCAGCGACGCCGTCCCGGTCTTCCCCGCGCTGGTGCCGGTGACGGTGTGGGCGCCCGTGGCGGTGGCGGTGCAGGTCGCACCCGTGCAGGAGCCGTTCGGCGCGATCGAGAACGTCGTCGAGCCGGTCAAGTCCCCGAGCGCGTTGTCGTACTGGTCACGCCCCTGTGCCGTATAGGCCTGCGACCCGCCTGACGAGATCGTCGCCGACGCCGGCGATAGGGCCAGATGGTCGAACGGGCCCGCGTTCACCGTCAGCGAGGCGGTGCTCGTCTTGCCGGCGTCGGTGCCGGTGACCGTGTGGGAGCCCGCTTGCGTCGCCGTGCAGACGTTTCCCGTGCAAGAGCCGTCCGGCGTGATCGAGAAGGTCGTGTTCGACGTCACGTCGCCGAGCGAGTTGTTGGAGGCGTCGAAGCCTTGCGCCGTGTACGACTGTGAGCCGCCGGCGCCGATCGTCGCGCTCGAGGGACTGATCACGATGTGATCGAGCGTCGAACTGGCGGTGACCTGCAGCGATGCCGTGCCGGTCTTGCCCGCGCTCGTGCCCGTGACGGTGTGGGCCCCTGAGACCGTGGCCGTGCAGGTTGCACCCGTGCAGGAGCCGTTCGGCGCGATCGAGAACGTCGTCGAGCCGGTCACGTCCCCGAGCGAGTTGTCGTACTGGTCACGCCCCTGTGCGGTGTACGCCTGCGTCCCGCCCGACGAGATCGTCGCCGACGACGGCGAAAGCACCAGATGGTCGAGCGGGCCGGCGTTCACGGTCAGCGAGGCCGTATTCGTCTTGCCCGCGTCGTTCCCGGTGACTGTGTGGGAGCCGGCCGTGGACGCGGTGCAGACGTTCCCCGTGCAGGAGCCGTCCGGCGTGATCGAGAAGGTCGTCGATGCCGTCACGTCGCCGAGCGAGTTGTTCGAGGCGTCGAAGCCCTCCGCGCTGTACGTCTGCGAGCCCCCGGCGCTGATCGTCGCGCTCGAGGGACTGATCACGATGTGATCGAGCGTGGCATTCGCCGTCACCTCCAGCGACGCCGTCCCGGTCTTGCCACTGTTCGTGCCCGTCACCGTATGGCCGCCTGCAACCGAAGCGGTGCACGTCGCACCCGTACAGGACCCGTTCGGCGCGATCGAGAACGTCGTCGACCCGGTCACGTCTCCGCGCGAGTTGTCGTACTGGTCACGCCCCTCGGCCGTGTACGCCTGCGACCCGCCGGCGTTGATCGCCGCGGAGCTCGGCGACAGCGCCAGATGATCGAGCGTGCCCGCGGTCACCGTCAGAGAGGCCGTGCTCGTCGCGCCGCCGTCGCTCCCGGTGACGGTGTGCGCGCCCGCTGCCGTTGCGGTGCACGAAGCGCCGACGCAGGCCCCGTTCGGAGCGATCGAGAAGGTCGTGAATGCCGTCACGTCGCCCAGCGAGTTGTTCGAGGCGTCGAAGCCCTCCGCCGTGTACGTCTGCGAGCCTCCGGCACCGATCGTCGCGCTCGCCGGACTGATCACGATGTGGTCGACGACGGCGGGATTGACCTGGAGGGAAGCAGTCCCGGTCTTGCCGCTGTTTGTACCCGTGACGGTATGCGCCCCGGCCGTAGAGGCCGTGCACGTCGCACCGGTGCACGAGCCGTCCGGCGCGATCGAGAACGTCGTCGACCCGGTGACGTCCCCTCGCGAGTTGTCGTATTGATCGCGGCCCTCGGCCGTGTACGCCTGCGAGCCTCCGGCCGTGATCGTCGCCGAGGCCGGCGAGAGCACGAGGTGATCGAGGGCAGCCGCGGCGACTGTCAGCGACGCCGTCCCGGTCTTGCCGTTGCTGGTTCCGGTCACGGTGTACCCACCGGCAGCCGTCGCCGTGCACGAAGCAGCCGTGCAGGAACCGGTCGGAGCGATCGAGAACGTGGTCGATGCAGTTACGTCCCCGAGTGAGTTGTCGTACTGGTCGCGGCCCTGCGCGGTGTAGGCCTGCGCGGCGCCGGCGGCGACCGTCGCAGACGTGGGCGTCAGAGCGAGATGATCGAGCGAGCCCGGGTTGACGGTTAGTGACGCGGTGCTCGTCTTGCCGGCATCGTTTCCGGTGACCGTGTGAGCGCCCGCCGTCGTCGCGGTACAGGTCGCGCCGGTACAGGTTCCGTTCGGTGAGATCGAGAAGGTCGTGAACGCGGTCACGTCGCCAACGGGGTTTCCGGCCGAGTCGAACCCTTGCGCCGTGTAGCTCTGCGAGCCGCCCGCTGCGATCGTCGCGCTCGCCGGGCTGATCACGATGTGGTCGACCGTCCCGGCCGAGACCTGCAGCGTGGCGGTCCCGGTCTTGCCGCTCTTCGTCCCCGTGACCGTGTGCGCCCCCGAAAGCGAAGCGGTGCAGGTCGCGCCTGTGCAGGACCCGTTCGGGCTAATGGTGAACGTCGTCGTCGCGGTGACGTCGCCGAGGGTGTTGTTGTACTGGTCCGTCCCCTCGGCTGTGTAAGCCTGTGACCCGCCCGCGTTGATCGTCGCCGAGCTCGGGGTCAGCACGAGATGGTCGAGCTGTCCCGCCGTGACCGTAAGCGAAGCCGTACTGGTGACGCCCACGTCGTTTCCCGTCACGGTGTGCGGCCCCGCCGTCGTAGCAGTGCACACGTTGCCGGTGCACGAGCCATCCGGCGCGATCGTGAAAGTCGTCGATGCGGTCGCGTCGAACGAGTTGCCGGATGTGTCGAACCCCTGTGCGGTGTAGGTCCTAGAAGCGCCGGCCGCGATGGATGCCGTCGCAGGGCTAATGACGATGTGGTCGAGGGCCGTGCCCGCGAACTCGTGTGCCCCACGATCGTCGAACGCCCTCGGCCCCGCACCCGTGTTCGGTGTCGCCGGATCATCGTCCCGCTCGTGCTCGTCTGCGTCAGTGCTGGTCTGACCGCTCGCGCCGGAGTTCGCCGAATCGATCGCGGGTGACCCCGCCGTGATGTGGAAATCGCCGCCTGCGGCGTTGGTGAAGCGTGGGTCGCCTTGCAGGCCGTGCACCTCCCGCCCGGTCGCCGACTTGAAAGCAGCGAGCGACGAGTAGTTGACGGAGTTCCAGATCAGCATCACGTCCGGCGTGCTCAGATTGACGAGGTCGTAGTCCATCGACGTGCCGGAGATCGAGGCGGAATCGACACGGATGTTGCTGTGCGTGCGCGGGCTATTGATGCCGTTGTCGACGCTGACGTTGTTGGCGATCGTTGCGCCCGTCGAGCCGCCCTCGACGTTGATGCCTGCGGTGACGTTCCTGTAGACGGTATTCGCGATCAGGCGCTGCCCCGTCGAGGCGTTGTTGTCTATGCCGTGGTCGCCGTTGGCGTACGTGACGTTGTTGACGACGAGGTTGTTGTTGGCTGCGCCGAAGAACTCCACGCCGGAGTCCTCGTTGTCGTGCGAGATGTTTCCCGCAATCGTGTTGTTTGTCGAGCCGTAGACGCGGATCCCCGACGCAGCACGATCGATCACACGGGCGTTCTGGAAGACCTTGTTCGCGACGATCTGGTTTCGGTTGCTCGCGTTGACCAGGTAGATGCCGTAGTCGGTGTTGTGATCGACGGTGTTGCTCGCCACGATCGAGTCGGTGGCTCCGTCCAGGCGAACGCCCTTGGCGAGCTTCCCCTGCAGCGGTTGGCCCGAGTTGAGGACGTGATTGCTGCGGAGGGCGACGTTGTTCGAGTTCTTGACGACGATCCCGTCGCTTCCGGTGCCCGTCACGGTGAAGCCCTGGATCGTGATGTACGACTTTCCGTTCATGTAGAAGCCGTTCGACGAGGCGCCGCCGCCACCGGTGAGCGTGACGTTTGCCCCAGGCGCCGCGGAGAAGGTGATCGGCGCTGCGGCGGTGCCCGAGCTCGACACCGTCACTCCTTCGTTGTAGGTGCCCGAGTAGACGAGTACCGTCTGTCCCGCGACGACTCTCGAAGCGGCGGGCCTGATCGAGCAGAACGGCTGCGTCGCCGTCCCGGAGCCGGTGTCGGTGCAGCTCGAGTTACCGCTATCGACGTAGAGGATCGGCGGCGGCGGCGGCGGCGGCGGCGGGTTCACGCCGATCGTGTACGAGTCGATCACGGAGCCCTGCACGCACGTGACGTCGTCCTGGCTGGTCGGCGGCCCGCACACGGCGTCGATACGCATCCCCGTATCCGATACGTCCACGCGCACGTGCTCGAGGTGCATCGCGCGATATGCCGTGCGTGAGTCGCTGGTCGTCCAGGGAGCCTCGAGGCTGGAGCCACCGCCCGCCGCCGTGATGTGCGTCACCCCGTGGATCGGCTGGAAGCGCTCGTAGTCGTGCGAGTGGCCGTTGAAGTTCAGGACGTACTTCGAATAGCGGTCGCCGAATGTGTTCAGGATCCCCGCGAGCGTCGTCTCGCCCTCATGGAACCCCGTCGAATATGCCGGCCGGTGGCCGACCGTGACGATGAAGTGGATCGAGGGGTCGGCCTGCGCAGCCGCGAGGATCGGGTTGGCCTCCGTCTGCCATTGGGTCCACGTGTTGCTCGCGTACGGCTCGGGATACGAGATGAAGCGAACGCCACCGGCATCGAACCAGCTCCAGTCGTCGCCGCAGCAGCCCTGGCCCGGTGCAGTGGGCGAGGTCTGCGCGTTCGGCAACAGAAAGCGGCCTTTGTAGTTGCGCATGTCGTCGAAGCTCGGGTCCTCCCACTCGTGGTTGCCCCACGCCGGCATGTACGCAGCCTGCTGGCTCCATGCCATCACGTCGTTGAAGTGCTGGTCGACCGACGCCTGGCCGAACGGCTCGCCGTACGTGAGGTCGCCGTTCATCAGCACGAACGCGGGGCTGTCGGCGGAGATCTGGTTCTGCGTCGCAGCGACGTTGCTGTAGTCGCGTGAACTTCCGACGTCGGCGATGACGTCGAAGCGGAAGTTCCCGGTCGGGACGGTCGTGAACGTGTGATCGGCCCCGCCGCCGATCGAGTAGTGGTAGGCCGTGCCGGCGCTGAGGCCCGTGAGGTCGGCCTCCTGGTACGGCCCGGCCGAGGAGAACGGGGCCGGGGTCGGCGCGTGGGCGGTCGCCGTGTTCCCGTAGCTCGTCGTGAGCCCGTACCGGATGTCGGTCGCGGTGCCGCGCCAGTCGAACGACACGGACGCCGGGCCTGTGAACGTGTAGTGGATCTCGTCGGCAGTGCCGGCCGCCTCGCTCGCGGCAGGGACGAGCAGAAAGGCGAGCAGCATGCAGAGGCACAGCGCGCGCCCGAACCTCGAGCGGCGCCACGGCGCATTCGCAGCGCCAAGTCGCCCGTGCCCCCGTAGGGTCTTGCTCAAGCTCCTCGACCTCCCCAACTTGCTCCCGCAGAGCACCCAACCGCGAAAAGGCCGCACGCAGCCATGGCGCTCCTCCTAATGGTGAACCTCCGCGCCCAGAAGGTCAATGGGCCGAACGGCCCAGTCATGAAATTCCTCCCCGTACGACTTTGGGCCTTGGCTGTGGGCCGGGTGCGACCCGGCGAAAGAGCTCCAGGTGGCGGGACGCGAACTCGTCGGCGTCCGTGAAGGCCGCGACCTCCGCGATCCCGGCGAGAAACGCGTCGCGCCAGACCGACGGCGATGCGCCGAGGCGCGCGAGGCCGCGGCCGAGGAACTGTCGGAGCAACTCCGGGTACCAGCCCGACCCCTCGAGGGCATACTCGACGCCTGCACCCCAACGATCGGCGTGAAGGCCGGGATGACCCGCAACTGCGCGGCCCGGCTTTGTGCGGCGGTCGAGGTAGAGCGAGTACATGAGCGCAAAGCGCACGAGGTCGCGCACCGGCTCACCGGAAACCGCACCGCACTCCCAGTCGACGACGCCCGTGATCTCGCCCTCGTCGAGCAAGATGTTCCCGAACCAGAGATCGCCGTGCACTGCTGTACGCGGCACGCTCTGCTGCCTCAGCCGCTCGTAGAGCTCCTCCAAGCGGCGGAGGTCGTCGTCGAGATGCTCGTCGTCGGCGAAGCGGACGCGCAGCCGCGATCGCACGCCGCCGTCCAGGTCAAGAGGCGCAGCATCGGTGGCCGTCGCACGCTGAAATTCGCCCAGCCACCGGGCAACCGCTTCGAAATCGCGGGCGACGCGGGCCGCCGAGGCGGTGTGGCGCCAGCGCAAGTAGGTCGTCGTCATCGCCGTACCGTGCAAGGCGTTCGTGACCAGGGCCGAACGGCCGTTGAAGTCGACGGCGTCGACGACGTGCGGAATGGTGTCGGCCAGCTCCAGCAGCTCCAGCTTCGACAGGTCGAGGAGCACGTCGGCTTCGCCCTCGACGGCACGGGCGGCGCCATCCGTCGTCGGCGCCTTCACCGCGAGGACGGAGCGACCGTCTTCCGGCGACACGAGGAGCACCGTGATCTTGGCGTTCGGGTCCTTGGACGGCCCGATAACGAGCGAGCGCAAACCGGACGCCTCGATGTACGTACGCAACGGACGTGTTGTCTGCCTGGCCAGGTCCCGAGGCATCGCCGCGACCGCACTCGTCATCGGTGTTTCCCGACCGCGACGCGACCGGGCGCAATCGAACGGATCAAGCGCCACGGGTGAAACGCTCGGACGACCGCCAGCCCCGCCGCGAGCGGGCTGACGGAGCCACGGCGCGGCGGAGCAGCCAAGATCGTCCTCACGAACAGCCGCAGCGGCGCCGGATCGTCCTCGACCAGGTACGCGGGTGCCCGCGCCGACGGGAAGGCGAGGTATGCATCCTCCAGTGCGACATCCGAGGCAGCGGCGAAAGCCTTGCAACGCCGGATGGCACCAGGCGCCGACGCGAAGAGAACGACCGGTGTCCCCGCCGGCAGGGCGCGGACTTCTGGCGTCCGCGGGTGGCGTCGCGCGCTCGACCGGCCGAGGTCGACAGCAACGGCACCGGGTGGACTCACCACGAGCCAGTTGCTCTCCCACCGCTCGGTTCCCATCCCCCCTCCCAGCTCCTAGTTCAGGACCGCGAAGGGCCGGAGCCTCGCGACTGGACGCACGACGCCGTGGCTGCTCAGGATCCGCACCGCCTCGTCGACGCCGCGGTCGTCAAGCTGCTCGACTTCAGTGGGCCGTGCGCCGGAATAGCGGAAGCGGAGCGTGACCCGCCCACGCGGGTCGCGGCTCGAGCGGCCGCTCGCCTCGAACTCTGAAACCGTGGTACCGGCGCCGTGACAGGCGGAGTAGAGACTGATGTGCGCGGCATCGGCCGCCGTGCAGAGGTAGGACGAGGTGCGGTGCGTCCCGGGCAGGAGCAAGGGCTGCCCGATCCGCCCGAAGAGCGGATGCCCGGCCATGCGTATAGCGGGATACGCACGCGAGGCGTTGTGCCGATGCACGAGCACGGTCTCTCCCGCGAGCTCCTCTTCGTAGATCGAGTTGTGCGGCGAATCCACGACCAGACTCGCACTCACCGGCCCGAAGATCTGCCGCATCAGGGCGCGAAGGCTCGCGTACGCCGACAGCCTGAACGCGAACCCGTAGTTCATCGCCATCGCGTTGGCCAGGGCGACGCGCTCGCCTTCGGCGCTAGAACGCTCGATCGGTGGACAGCTCCGGGAGAAGTAGAGCTGCCTCCTTTGCCTGAGCTGTTCGAGCGAGCGAGCCCGGCCGAGGTGGTAGAGCGGCTTCTGCACGGCCATCTGGAGGCGGACGGGCCGCGGGTAGCGCTTGCGGCGGCCGAACAGCAAACCGAGCTCGCCCGGTAGCGACCCGCCGCCGCCGTGGAATTGGAGCGTGACCTGGCCCGGCCGAATCCCGAGAAGCTCCGCCGCCTCGGGATCGAAGACTTCGTCGACTTCCTGAAGCTCGATGAAGTGGTTGCTCGGGCCGATCGTCCCGAACCTGATGCGCGACAGCTGCTTGACCGACCACGGCAGCTCGCGGTGGACACGCTCGAGCCCACCGTAGCGCTCGACGTCGAGGTGCCCGCCCTCCTCGACGCGCTCCAGCTCCATCGGATCGACGCCGAACCGGTCGGCGGCGAAACGCGCACCTTCCGCGGCGCAGCGCACGACCTCCGCCGGCGTGAGGTCGCGGCGATACGTCGGCGGATAGGGGTGGCGCTCTCGGACGCCGTTGTAGAAGGCGGTGACCGCAGCGGTGTCCGGCCTCGCGATGTCGACCGCGACCAGGGCCATTCCGCAGTTCAGGGATGCGCTCGAGAAGGTGGGCCTGATCGTGTTCGAGGTCGCGACCGCAATGCTGGAAGGCATCTCCTTGTCGCCCTTGAGGTGGAAGTCCGGCAGCACCACCGCTGGGGCCGCCAGATCCGCGTCCGCGACCCCCTGCCGCAGCGTCGCCAATCCGAGCGGATCGGCGGGCGCGTCGTCGCTGTCGAAGACGCGCAGGTCCGAGTCCCGCTCGAGCTGCTCGTTTCGGATGGCCGTCGCGCTCATGTGACGACTCCGGGGCTGGCGAACACGTGCGCCAGCGTCGGCGTCGGCATCCGCCCCAGTACGAGCGAGAAGCACGAGAGACGCTGCGTGAAGGCAGAAGCGACCTCGGCGATGGGCGGGTGAGCGGCACCCAGGCCAGTACCGGCGGAGAGCGTTGCGGCGAACGCCCAGTACCGCCTCAGCTCACCTGCCATGTACGTGCTCGTGACGAGCGCCCGCGCCGCCCGCTCCGGATTGCAGGCCACGAGCGCCGGGTGGTCGGCCGACCCGCGCTCGAGGACGACGACCCGGTCCGGCGACAGAGCGCCGACACGATCCGGCATCGGCGCCTCGTGGCGGCCGTGAGGCATTCGCCGGCCGCTGCCGCCGTCGACCCGCAGTGGCTCGACGAGGCCCCAGACCGTCGCTCCGTCGGCGACGGCCAGATTGTCGCCCGTCGCCTTCGCGCCGGCGCGCACCTGCTCGAGAACGAATGTCGACCGGCCGATCCCGCTGGGCGCCGTGACGAGCGCGGTGGAGGTGCCGTCGGTGCAGGCCGAGGCATGGAACGGGACGCGCCCGCGCGTGCCAGCCCACCAGAGTGCCGGGTACTGGAGCAGCACTGCCCGGGCGAGCAGATGGAACCGGGAGCGTAGGAGCACGGAAGCGGCTCGACTACGCCGCGGCGGTCGCCAGCGGTACCGAAACTCGGCGCGCTCGGTGGTGCAGCTGAGATGCAGATCGAAACCGGCGGTACACGGATCGGCCATGACGACCTCGCGGCCTCGCCGCCAAGCGCCGCGCGTCAGCAGCTCCCAGCCGCGCACGTCGAAGGGCGTGCGCTGTGGCTCGATGCTGATCGAGATCGTCGCGTCAGGGTCATCCCCCGCACGCATCTCGCCGCCCGCACCCTCGGTGAGCAGAGAGGCGACCCACGGAAGGGCGCAGTCGAGCACAAGCCGCTCGCCGGCCGTCTCGAGAGAGCCGACCATCACAGACGCGTGACGCCCTGGGCCGCGTCTCTAGCGTGGGCGACTCGAAGGGCGCTGTCGTAGATCTCGGTGAGATCGCGGCCCAGGACGTCGGCCTTGAAACGGTTGCCGATGTGAGCGCGCGCGGCCTCCGCCATGCGGAGCGCCTCACCCGGGTGACGAAGGACGAAGTCGAGCGCACGCGCCAGCGACTTCGGATCGCCGGGTCGCGCGAGCAGACCGGTCTTCCCCGAGACTACGATCTCGGGAACCGAGTTCACTGCCGTGGCGACGACCGGCACGCCACAGCTCATCGCCTCGACGAGGGCACACGGGAGGCCCTCGTACAGGCTCGACATCGCAAAGACATCGAATGCCGGCAGGAGCCGCGGGACGTCGGCGCGGTCGCCGAGCAGCAGAAAGCGACTCGTCAATCCTTTGCGGTCGATCAGGCGCTGCGTCTTCGCCCGCAGGTCGCCGTCGCCGATCCAGACCATGTACACGTCCCGCCGTTCCAGCGCGTCGATGGCTTTGACCATGTCGGTCGGCGACTTCTGCGAGCCGAGCCGCGCCACGGTGCCGATCACCGGCGCGCCTGTCGGGATGCCGAGCGCACGGCGAGCTTCCTGGCGCTCGGCCTCCGAGAGAGCGGGGATGTCGTCGATCGGGCTCGCGATCGCGCGAATGCGCTCGGGCGGGGCCAGGCGGAGCCGGATCGCCTCGGCGGCGGTCATCGTTCCGTCGGTGACGAAGTAATCCGTGAGCCTGCCGAGCCGCCGCTCGATGGAGATCAGGGTGTGCCGAGTGGCGCCGGACTGAAACTCGTGGAACGGGAAGCCGTGAAACGAGTGGACGACGGCCGGGACCCCGACTCTCCGCGCCGCGATCCTGCCGAGGCCCCCGGCCTTGGCGCTGTGCGTGTGAACGAGGTCGAAGCGCCCGGCGGCCAAATGGTCCGACAGCTCACGCAGCCCGTGGAGGTCCGCCCAGGGCACGATCCGCCGCTGCGGCGCCATGTGCCCGAGCGAGACAACCTCGAGGCCCGCGCTCTCTGCTCTATCGGCGAGCACTCCACCTTCGCCGGCGAAGATGGTGGTGTCGAACCGCTCGGGGTCGAGAGCCAGCGCGCCTCGCAGGGTGATCCCACCCGCACCGGCCGCGAGCTTCGTCACCACCTGCGCGATGCGCACCTTTCTCGTGGGAGCGTGCCGCTCCGACTTCAGTGACGGATACGCAGCGGCCGTCATGTCGCGGCGAGCACAGCCGAGACGACTGCCGACGCATCGGTCTCGCTCATGTGCGGATAGAGCGGGAGCGTCAGCAGCCGTGACGCAACGGCTTCGGTGACCGGAAGAGCCCTCTGCGTCTCGAGCGCGCGGTATGCCGTGAACTGATGGATCGGCGGGTAGTGGACGCTCGTCTGCACGCCGGCAGCCGCCATGGCCGAGCGGACGTCGTCGCGCTCGCAGCGCTCCGGGAGAACGATCACCGCCAAGTGATGCGCCGGATCCGTCTCGGGCCGCGGGGCGAACGGCATCACGATTCCGTTCACGCCGTCGAGGGCAGCGCGGTACAACGCGACGAGCCGAGCCCGTTTCGAGTTCTGCTCCTTCAGCCGGCTGAGCTGGACGGAACCGATGGCAGCTCGGATCTCGTCGAGCCGGTAGTTGTAGCCGTGCGTGACGACGTCGTAGCTGTGGGCATGGCCCCGGTGGCGGTCCCACGTCAACGCCGTCATTCCGTGCGAGCGGAGCAACCGGATCCTCTCGGCGAGCGCATCGTCATCGGTCACGATCATCCCGCCCTCGCCGGTCGGGAGGTTCTTGTTCGAGAAGAAGCTGAAGCAGCCGACGTCGCCCATGGTCCCGCACATCCGTCCGCGCCACGTCGCCCCCGGCGCGTGCGCAGCGTCCTCGACTACCGCAATTCCCTTTGTGCGCGCCAACTCGAGGATCTCGTCCATTCGGCACGGGTGGCCGCCGTAATGCATGACGACGAGTGCGCGCGTTGCCGGCCCGATCGCTCGTTCGGCGTCGCTCGGGTCGAGGTTGAGGTCGTTGGCAGCAGCGATGTCGCAGAAGACGGGCGCAGCACCGGTGTGGCAGATCGTGTTGGCCGCTGCGACGAAGTTCAGCGATGGAACCAGAACCTCGTCTCGGGATCCGCACCCCACGGCCAGCAACCCCAGGTGCAGCGCCGCCGTGCCGTTCGCGACGGCGAACGCATGCGTGACGCCACAGAAGGCGGCGAATTCGCGTTCGAGCTCGGCGACGCGTGGTCCCATGCTCCACCAGCCGGAGCGCACAGCCTCGAGCGCTGCCCGCTCGATCTCCTCGTCGATGCGCACGTCCGAGAGCGGAACGAGCCATCCCTGCTCCGGAGGACGGACGCCGTCGGCGCGGCTCGCGGCTGCGCGTGTGGTCGCTGCCATCGGTGCTAGCGCCTTCCGGCCGCGACGTCGAGCTCAGTCGGCGGCGAGGCATGCCCCGTTGCCTCGATCCAGGCGGCGACCGCTTGCTCGTAGTCCTCGCGGCGCCCGATGTCGAACCAGAGGCCGTCGTAGCGGTACGCCCCGACCTGCTCGCCGTTCTGAAGCAGCGCGTGGACGAGATCCGGAAAGTCGCAGCGGCCGGTCGGCGGGATGTACGCGAGCGCTTCTGGTTCGAGCACGTAGATGCCCATGCTGACTGTCGACGTCATCTTCGGCTTCTCGAGATATGCCTCGACGCGATTCCTCTGGCCGTTGTTCCCGAGCTGGAGCACCCCGTAGTCGATCTGGATCGGTCGCTCGCGCGTCGCGATCGTGAGCATATTGCCGCTGCGGCGGTGCGAGCGAATCAGCGCCCGGTAGTCGAGCGTCGTCAGGACGTCGCCGTTCATGGTGATGAACGTGGTGTCGAGCTCCGGCACGTGCCGAAGCGGCGCCGCCGTTCCGAGCGCCTCCTGCTCGCGCACGTAGCTGATCTGGACGCCATCCTCCGGCCGGTTCTCGAGCACTGCCTCGATCAAATGCGACAGGTAGCCGACGCACAGCGTCACGTCCGTGATCCGGCACGCCGTGAGCTGTCCGAGCACGAGCTCGAGGATCGAGCGGTCGCCGATGGGCATCAAGGGCTTCGGCAGGACAGACGTGTACGGCGCCAGACGCGTCCCTCTGCCACCGGCGAGCACAACCGCCTTCACAGGCCTTGCCTTCACAGGCCTTCGTTTTGTCCGCGCGGTCAGCTCCTCCGCGAGCGAGAAGACGCCTTCGGTCACTGGGACACCGCCGTCGTCACCGGGACTGCGTCCGTCTTCAGGCGCCGACGGTGCGAGAGCCCCGCCGTCTCGCGGTGCACCGCCACGTCGCGCCGGAGAAAGACGGCCACCGCGGTCCAGACCAGGATGCGCAGATCGAGCGACATCGACCGGCGTTGCACGTAGAGGAGGTCGAGCTCGATCTTCTTGGGCAACAGCCTGCCGACATAGGCATCGATGGTGCCCTCCGATGCGAGGATTTCACTCTCCTTCGCGAACGCGAGCTGGCACAGCCCCGTGATACCGGGCTTGACGGTCAGGATCTGCGCGTACTCGTCAGCCCGGGCCGCTACGAAGCTCGCATCCTCGGGCCGTGGGCCGACGAGGCTCATGTCGCCTCGGAGGACATTCCAGAGCTGAGGTATCTCGTCGAGCTTCGAGATCGCGAGCAGGCGTCCGACTCGGGTAAACCGGGCGTCGTCCTTGGCGGTGAGTGCCGGACCCGCCGCGCCGTCCCGCATTTTTCTGAACTTCAGCATCTGCAGCTCGCTGCCGCGCAGCCCGACGCGGGCGCTGCGAAAGAAGAGCGGCCCACGACTCGTCAGCTTCACCGCCGCCGCCACCAGTAGGAGTACGGGGAGCAGCACGACGAGCAGAAAGCTCGAAACGAGCACGTCAAAGACACGCTTCGCCACCGCCTGCGAACGCGCACGCCGCCCATGCTCCGCAGATACCGGAATCGTCCTCACATCTCCCCGTGCTTTTGAACTCCCCGAGGAACGGTCCGAAGTGCCGCAGGCCGTTCCATCGACAAAGTTACATGTGGGAAAAGTGAAGTCAATAGGTCTATGGACCCATTCGACACACGTCGCATCGCTCGCCGCCGCGACGACGAGACCCGGTGAGCGTCGGAAGCTCATTCGCCCGAGCGGCCGGCGACTTTTAGCTCCGGCGGAGAGCTTGAGCCGCTTCGCGTCGACCCCACCAATGCCAGGATTCGGTCGAGCCCCTCTTCGAGCTCCACCACCGGCTCCCACCGGAGCAGCTGCCTTGCGCGCGTGATGTCAGGCTGACGGACCTGCGGGTCGTCCGTCGGGAGGGCTTCGAACACGATCTCGCTCGCGGAGCCCGCCAGCCTCCGCACTGTCTCCGCGAGCTCGAGCAGCGTGAACTCGCGGGGATTCCCGAGATTCACCGGAAGGTGCTCGTCGCTCTGCATCAGCAGATGCAGTCCGCGGACGAGGTCGTCGACGTAGCAGAAGCTCCGGGTCTGCAAGCCGTCTCCGAAGACCGTCAGCGGCTTGCCGTCCAACGCCTGGCGCAGAAACGTGGGAACCGCGCGGCCGTCGTTCGGCCGCATCCTCGGACCGTAGGTGTTGAAGATGCGGACGATTGCCGTGTCGACCCCTTGTTGGCGGTGATAGGCCATCGTCATCGCCTCCGCATACCGCTTCGCCTCGTCATAGACACCGCGCGGTCCGATCGGATTGACGTTCCCCCAGTACGTCTCCGGCTGCGGATGGACCTTCGGGTCTCCGTAGACCTCGCTTGTGGAAGCAAGCAGGAACCGGGCGCGCTTGTGCTTGGCGAGCCCGAGCGCATTATGGGTGCCGTACGAGCCGACCTTGAGGGTGTGGAGAGGCAGCCGCAGGTAGTCGATTGGGCTCGCCGGACTGGCCAGGTGGTAGACGAAGTCGACTGGTTCGTCGATCTCCAGGTGCGCGATCAGGTCGTGATTGACGAAGGCGAACCGCTCGTCGCGGATATGCTCGATGTTCTGGAGTGATCCGGTGTCGAGGTTGTCGATGCAGATAACGCGGTCGCCCACGTCGAGCAGGTACTCGCAGAGGTGCGAGCCGACGAAGCCGGCTCCGCCGGTGACCAGAGAGGTGCGCACGACGCTCTATCTTGCGTCACCGCTACCCGCGCCACAACGGGCCATTCGGCTAGTCGGCCCTATCCCAAACCGGTCGCCGGACCCATTGACAGGGGCGCCCGCTATGGCCACGCTACAGGTGGGACTACGATCAGAGGGAGAGCAAGGCTTTTGGAGTCTTTCGAGCGGGCGCGCCAGCAGCCACGTGAATACACTGGACCAACGGGACCGACCCTGATGGGACGGTCTACGCGCTACGCGGCACCGCCGCCGAGCGGTGAGCCGGGGATCGAGCTGAACGAGCTCGGCCGTCGGATCTTCCGGCGC
>Ga0307278_10000738_pt1 | contig 16066 bp, 13 predicted proteins | sample ER_DNA_117_FD_194482 | JGI IMG/M metagenome (GOLD analysis project Ga0307278, IMG submission 194482) | Bulk soil microbial communities from the East River watershed near Crested Butte, Colorado, United States - ER_DNA_117 | ecosystem: Environmental > Terrestrial > Soil > Floodplain | place... | reverse complement strand
TCGCGGCGGCCAGGCCGGTGAACGGCGCCTGCGGCACCAGCAGGTCACCCTTGGCGTAACCGACCAGGTGCTCCACGATCCCCTTCGACTCCGGGTCGGCGGCCTCGCAGAAGTCCGGCCGGAACCCGTAGTGGGTGGCCAACCGCACGTAGTCCGGCGTCGGGACGACCACGTTCGCGACCACGCCGCCCTTCAACCACGCCATCCGGTCGGCGAGCACCACCTTCGGCACCCCGCCCAGCACCGTCGAAGCACTCCCCGAGCAACGCGAAGGTCGTCTGCGCCCGCTCATCGGCGGCGAACCGTACAAACCGGTAGCGGCTCCAGGCCAGCACCGCGCAGAAGATGTGCAGCCCGCCCTCGCTGCCCCAGTCGATGACCAGCATCTCCCCGGGCGTCCACACCGCGGGCCTGCGGCCCCGGTGATGGGTGGCCCGCCAGGCACGCTTCTCCGCAGCGACCAGCCGCCGGAGGTTCCGCGCCGAGCCCGCATAGCCCGCAGTCCGAGCCGCCGGCAGCAGCCGCTTCGCCGAGATCCGGCCCCTGGTCTTGTCCACCCGAGCGGCCACCAACTCAGCCACCGCGTCGAAGTTGCGCACCCGCTGCCGGCGCTCCGGACGCTGACCACCCGCGCGATGCCGCTCGACGATCCGCCTGACCGTCTTGGGCATGGTGCCACACATCTCGGCGGCTCCACGGTAGCTGCCCACCTCCCGGTAGGCGGCAATGATGTCCATCCGTTCCCTCGCAGACTTCAATGGAGTCCCCTGGGCGGTGCGGTGACCGGTTGGCACCGCCACCATCACCGCCCAGGGCTCACGCTCCCAGTCGACACGACCAGCGAGGGGTAGGGACTTCTACCTGGCCACCAGCGGGGACCTGCACCTGGCCACCAGCGGGGACTTTTTCATGGCCACGGACACGGCTGCGCGTCAGCCAGACCGCGACCTCGGCAACGCGCTGATCTCCATCGACCAGTACGCCTTCGGTGAGGATGCGGCTCGCAAGAACCGCCTGCGCCTGACAGAGCGGCTGGCGCGCGACGCGCAGCGGGTCCGGATGCTCGGCGCGTCAGCGATCGACCTGGCCTGGACCGCCGAAGGCCGCCTCGACGCCTGCATCCTGCTGGGCAACAACCCGTGGGACACCAGCGCAGGGGTGCTCATCGCCCGAGAAGCCGGCGCGCGGGTCCTCGACGATGACGGCTCCGAGCACTCGCCACAGTCCCGCTCCACGATCGCGGTCACGCCATCGCTGGAAGCCGACCCTATGACCGCAGTACAGGCGGCACTCACCGAATGACGGCCACACCACTCAGGCGGGCGCCAGCCGAGCGGGCTGAGCGGCAGGGGTTCAGGCGCTGACACCTGGGCGTCAGCACGCGGTGCAGCTCCTCGAGCGGCGAGGGAGGTCGAGCACTCGGACTTGGGTACTTGCGGCTTCGCTCGTTTGGCCTGTGGATGGGTGCCGCCCAGCAGGCATTCGGCTGCATCAGTACGTGATATTATCCCGAACCTATGTTCGAGATCACCTGTACAGCCTTCCGACCGCCAGGCGAGCCGCGCGGGGGCATGCTCGTCCGCCAGGCGTACCGGTTCGCGCTGGACCCGACCCCGCGGCAGCAGGGGGCGCTGGCCTCCCACTGTGGCGCCGCCCGCTACGCCTTCAACTGGGCCCTCAAGCTGGTAAAGCGGCGACTGGACGAGCGTGCCGCCGGCATGGATCTGGAGGTGCCGTGGACGTTGCCGGCGCTGCGGCGGGAGTGGAACCGCGCCAAGCACCAAGTGGCCCCGTGGTGGCGGGAGAACTCCAAGGAGGCCTACAACTCCGGCCTGGACGCCCTCGCGCGTGCCCTGCAGAACTGGTTGGACTCCAAGCAGGGCAAGCGTAAGGGTCGAGTAGTCGGCTTCCCCCGGCGCAAGACCAAGCACCGCACCCGCTCCACGTGCCGGTTCACCACCGGCGCCATCCGCGTCGAACCCGACCGGCACCACGTGGTGCTGCCCAGGATCGGGCGGATCCGCACCCACGAGTCCACCCGTAAGCTGGCCCGCCGCCTGGAAGCCGGCACCGCCCGCATTCTGTCGGCAACCATCTCATGCACCGCGGACCGCTGGTATGTGTCGTTCGCCGTGGAGGTCCAGTGCCGCAGCCCTGAACCGAGAGGGGTGGGTGGGGTGGTGGGCGTGGATGTTGGCATCCGCCACCTGGCGGTGCTGTCCACCGGGCAGGTGGTCGCCAACCCGCGCCCGCTCGACCAAACGCAGCGGCGGCTCCGGCGGCTCCAGCGGCAGCTCGCCCGCCGCTGCGGACCCAGAGCCCCAGACGGCACCCGCCGAACACCGTCGAACGGTTGGAAGCAGACCCGACGGCGCCTGGGCAGGACCCACGCCCGCGTGGCGAACCTCCGCTGCGATGGCCTGCACAAGCTCACCACCGAGCTTGTGGCTTGCCACAACGTGATCGTGGTCGAGCACCTCAACGTTTCCGGCATGCTCCGCAACCGCCGCCTGGCCCGCCACATCGCCGACGCGGGCTGGGGCGAGCTGCGTCGCCAGCTCGGCTACAAGACCGCCTGGGCCGGCACCCGGCTGGTCCAAGCGGACGCGTTCTACCCGTCCAGTAAGACCTGCTCGGCCTGCGGGGCAGTGAAAGCCAAGCTGCCCCTGTCAGCCCGAGTGCTCCACTGCGAGGCCTGTGGGCTTCGTATCGATCGTGACCTGAACGCGGCCTGCAACCTGGCCGCGTTGGTCAAGGATGTGGTCGCCGGGAGTGGCCCGGAGACGTGAAACGCCCGTGGAGGGGACGCAAGACCCGGTCTGGCCGGGCAGACCTCTGCGAAGCGGGAACCCCGCGCCAGCCGTATGCTGGGCTAAGACGGGGACTGCCGGCTGGCAACGGCCGGCTGCCCGGATCCAGACACGCTGATGATCCAGGTAACGGGCCGTGAGGATCTACACCAAGGGCGGCGACGACGGCACCACCGGGCTGCTGTACGGCGGCCGGGTGGACAAGTCCGACCTGCGCACCGAGGCGTACGGCACCGCCGACGAGGCGGTGGCCGCGCTCGGCATGGCGCGCCTGTTCATCGCCGACAGCACCCTTGCCGACCTGGTCCTGCACCTGCAGCGGGAGCTGTTCGTGGTCGGCGCGGAGCTGGCCACCGCGGCCGAGAACGCCCACAAGCTCACCCCGGGAACCACCAAGGTGACCGCCGCCATGGTCGAGGAGCTGGAGAAGCTGATCGACGAGTACACCGGGCGGATCCGGATGCCGGAGGAGTTCATCGTGCCCGGTGAGACCCGCGGCTCGTCGTTCCTGGACTACGCGCGCACGGTGGTCCGCCGCGCCGAGCGCCACACGGTCGCCATGGACCGGGCCGGCATGCTCATCGACCGGGAGGTGCTGCGCTACCTCAACCGCCTCGCCGACCTGGTCTTCGTGCTGGCACGCTACGAGGAGGGCGACTTTCGCACCCTGCGCTCGGAGTCGTAACGGCGATGGCCGGGCCGGGGCACGCCCGGCCCGGCGCGGCCTGGCTAGTGATAGACGTGCTCTGGGGCCGGGTAGTGGCCTTCGCTGACGTCCTTGGCGAAGTGCTGGGCGGACTCGGCGAGGATCGAGCGGAGGTCGGCGTAGCGCTTGACGAAGCGGGGGACCGGGTCGGGGGTCAGGCCGATCAGGTCGGAGATGACCAGGACCTGGGCGTCGGTGCCCGGGCCGGCGCCGATGCCGATGGTGGGGATGTCCAGCGCCTCGGTGACGCGGGTGCCGAGCTCGGCCGGGACGGCCTCGAGCACGAGCGCGAAGCAGCCTGCCTCCTGCAGCTCGTGAGCCTCGGCGAGCAGTTGCTCGCCGCGCTCGCCGCGGCCCTGCACACGGTAGCCGCCGAGGGCGTTGACCGACTGGGGGGTGAGGCCGAGGTGGCCCATGACCGGGATGCCGGCCCTGGTCATCTTGCGGATCGGCTTCACCGAGCGGGAGCCGCCCTCGAGCTTGACCGCGTTGGCGCCGACCTGCATGAGCCGTGCGGCGTTGCGCATCGCCTCTGAGCTGGACGCCTGGTAGGAGCCGAAGGGCAGGTCGCCGACGACGATGGCGTTGCGCGCGCCGCGGGCGACCGCGGCGGTGAAGGTCAGCGCGTCCTCCATGGTGACCGGCAGGGTCGAGTCATGGCCCAGCACGACCATGCCGACCGTGTCCCCGACCAGCAGCAGGGGGATGCCCGCCTCGTCGAGGACGCGCGCGGTCAGCGCGTCGTAGGCGGTGAGCATGACGAACCGTTCTCGACGCGCCTTCATCGCGGCGAGGTCGGCGATGGTGACCGGCATTGCGGCCTCCTGTGGATGGGTCCTTGGAGCCCCGTCCGGGGTCCCCTGGCCTGCCCAGTGTGCCACGCGAGGCCGGAACTACCCGCCTCCGGGTCAGCCGGCGGGGTCGGTGCGGCCGTGGAAGCGGTTGGTGATCGGCAGGCGGCGGTCCTTGCCGAACGCCCGACCGGTGACCTTGGGGCCCGGCGGGGCCTGGCGCCGCTTGTACTCGGCGCGGTCGACCAGCCGCACGACCTTCTCCACCACCTCGCGGTCGAAGCCCTGGGCGACCAGCTCGTCGGTGCTCAGGTCGTCCTCCACGTAGCCCTCGAGGACCGGGTCGAGGACCTCGTAGGGAGGCAGGGAGTCGGTGTCGAGCTGGCCGGGGTGCAGCTCCGCCGACGGCGGCTTGTCCAGCACCGACTGGGGGATCACCACGCCGGCCTCGTTGCGCCAGCGGGCCAGCTCGTACACCAGCGTCTTGGGCACGTCCTTGATCACGGCGTAGCCGCCGGCCATGTCCCCGTACAGGGTGCAGTAGCCGACCGCCAGCTCGGACTTGTTGCCGGTGTTGAGCAGCATGCTGCCGAACTTGTTGGACAGCCCCATCAACAGCACGCCGCGCGCGCGGGATTGTAGATTTTCCTCGGCGATGCCTTCCGCGGTGCCGGCGAACGGCTCCTTGAGGACCCCGAGGAACGCCTCCACGGGCTCCACGATCGGCAGCACCAGCAGGCGGATGCCGAGGTTGCCGGCCAGCGCGCGGGCGTCGCCGACGCTGCCCTCTGACGAGTAGGCCGACGGCATCGCCACCCCGGTGACCCGCTCGCGGCCGAGGGCGTCGCAGGCCACCGTGGCGACCAGGCTGGAGTCGATGCCGCCGGACAGCCCGACCAGCACCGACTCGAAGCCGTTCTTGACCACGTAGTCGCGGGTGGCGGTGACCAGCGCGCGGTACACCTCCGCCTCGGCGTTGAGGGGGACCGCCAGGCGCCTGGGCAGCGGCGGGCCGGGGTCGGGCAGGGCGTCGTACACCTGCACGCGGCGCTCGGACAGCCGTGGCCGGGGGTCGGAGGCCGGCGCGCGGCGCGGCCGGTCGGACAGGCGCGCGTTGGCGCCCTCCTCCAGCGCCAGGTCGACCAGGAGCAGCTCCTCGTCGAACGCGCCGGCGCGGGCGAGGGTGCGGCCCTGGGGGTCGACATGGGTGCTCTGCCCGTCGAAGACCAGCTCGTCCTGGCCGCCGACCTGGTTGACCCAGAACAGGTGGGCGCCGTGGTCGGCGGCCCGGGTGGCGAGCATGGGGGCGAGCCGGTCGCCCTTCTCCAGCCGGTACGGGGAGGCGTTGAGGCTGACGACCACCTCGGCGCCGGCGGCCACGTCCGCCGCCATCGGCCCCCACGGGAACCACAGGTCCTCGCAGATGGCGACCGCCACCTGGACGCCGCCGAAGGTGGCCAGCAGCAGCTCGTCGCCGGGGACGAAGTAGCGCTCCTCGTCGAACACGCCGTAGTTGGGCAGCAGGATCTTGTGGTAGACGCCGAGCACGCGGCCATGGGCGCAGAGGGCGGCCGCGTTGGCCGGGCCCGCCGGGGTCGGGTCCACGAAGCCGACCACGGCCGCGGTGTCGTCGAACTCGCGCGCGAGGCGCTGCACCGTGGCGCGGCTGGCGGCCAGGAAGGAGGGCTTGAACACGAGGTCCTCGGGCGGGTAGCCGGTGACCGTCAGCTCGGGGAAGACCACCACGTGGGCGCGGTGCCGGACCGCCTCGGCGTAGGCGGCGACAACCCGATCGGCGTTGCCGTCGAGGTCCCCGACCACCGTGTTGATCTGGGCACCGGCCAGGCGCAGCCGTTCCACCAGGCACCTCCTCGCCCCGGATGCGGTCCGGGACCTCGCTGCCACTTCTCAAGATAGCAGCGGCACGAGTCACGCCGAGGTAGCATGACCAGGCCATCCACCCTGTCCGTCGGGCACGCCGGGCGTGCTTCCCAACCGCCGAGAGATCCGAGCATGGACAAGCAGCGGGAGTACGTCCTGCGGAAGGTCGAGGACCAGGACGTCCGGTTCATCCGCCTGTGGTTCACCGACGTCCTCGGCTTCCTGAAGTCGTTCGCGATCACCCCGGCCGAGCTGGAGGAGGCCTTCGAGCGCGGGGTCGACTTCGACGGCTCCGCCATCGAGGGCTTCGCGCGGGTGCAGGAGGCCGACATGGTCGCCAAGCCCGACCCGGGCACCTTCCAGGTGCTGCCGGGGCGCGCCCAGAACGGCGGCGTGGCGCGCATGTTCTGCGACGTGCTCACCCCGGAGGGCGAGCCGTTCGACGGCGATCCGCGCTGGGTGCTGCGCCGCAACCTGGAACGGGCGGCCGGCAGCGGCTTCACCGTCTACGCCTCCCCGGAGATGGAGTTCTTCGTCTTCTCCGACACGGAGTCGGCCCGGCCGCTGGACCGGGGCTCCTACTTCGACCAGACGGCGCTGGACCTGTCGAACGACTTCCGCCAGGTGGCGATCGGCATGCTCGAGCGGATGGGCATCTCGGTGATGCAGTCCCACCACGAGATCGCGCCCAGCCAGCACGAGATCGACCTGCGCGAGGCGGACGCGCTGACCATGGCCGACAACGTCATGAGCTGCCGGCTGGTGGTCAAGGAGGCGGCGCTGGAGGCGGGGCTGCACGCCACCTTCATGCCCAAGCCGTTCGAGGGCATGGCCGGCTCGGGCATGGACACCCACCTGTCGCTCTACGAGGGCGACCGCAACGCCTTCTACGACGCCGGGCAGGAGGCGAACCTGTCGAAGGTCGCCCGCGGGTTCATCGCCGGCCTGCTGGTGCACGCCCACGAGTACATCGCCGTCACCAACCAGTGGATCAACTCCTACAAGCGGCTCGTGCCCGGCTACGACGCCCCCACCTGGGTCTGCTGGGCGCAGCGCAACCGCTCGGCGATGGTCCGGGTGGGCGGCTACCGGTCGGACCGGGTCGGCGTGGAGGTGCGCCTGCCCGACCCGTCCTCCAACCCCTACCTGGCGTTCGCGGTGCTGCTGGCCGCCGGCATGCGCGGCGTCGAGGAGTCCTACGAGCTGCCGCCCGAGGCGGGCGACAACATCGCCGAGATGACCGACGCGGAGCGCCGCGCGGCCGGCATCCGCCCGCTCCCGGTCGACCTCCACCAGGCGCTCGCCGCGATGGAGTCGTCCGAGCTGGTCGCCGAGGCCCTCGGCGAGCACGTCTTCGAGTACTTCCTGCGCAACAAGCATCGCGACTGGCAGCAGTACCAGCGCTACGTCTCGCCGTTCGAGCGTGATCGCTACCTGCCGCTGCTGTGACCCCGTCACGCACGACACCCGGAGAGGGCATGGTGAGAGCGCCGCTGACGAGGCTGCTGTGGCGCCGAACGGCCGAGCGGCACCTGCCCCTGCCCGACCTCGACCCGGCCATGGCGGACCGGCTCGGACCGGTGCTGGCGAGCGTGGAGCGCTACGGCTGGCACGTGCAGATGGTGGTGGGCGACCCGCTGCACCCGCCGTGGACCTACACCATCGGGCTGTGGACCTCGTTCGGCCATCCCGAGCTGGCGATGTTCGGCATCGACGGCAACCAGGCCACGCTGCTGCTGAACCTGATGGCCGAGCGGGTGCTGAAGGGGGAGCGGTTCGCGCCGGGCGCCTCCGACGGCGGCGTGCTCAGCGACCACCAGGTGCGGCTCGCCTCGGTGCGGCCCGAGTGGTACGCGCCCTACTTCGGCATGGCGATCGACTGGTACCAGGAGGAGTTCCCGATCCTGCAGGTGCTGCTGCCGGACCGCCGGGGCCGCTTCCCGGACGACCCGGCGAGCGAGTTCCGCAGCGCCCAGCCGCTGCTCGCCTCCGGCGACCCCTGGCCCGAGCCGTTCGCCCACGACGACCGCACCTGGGAGCACCCGGGTGCGGTGGTGCTCGCCCGGGACGTCGACGAGCTCGACGTTTGGTCGGGGCGCTGGGAGGCGCTGCCGTGCCGCGAGGCCGGACCGGACGAGTTCGAGGTGGCCGTGATCCCCTTCCTCGGCCAGCTCGTGCTCGGCGACCGCGTCCGGGTGGCCCCGGAGGGCGAGCACACGGCGGTGGTGCGGGAGGTCACGGCGGCGTCCGGCTACGCCACCATGCGGGTGACCCCGATGCCGCGCGACGACGAGCAGCTCGCCCGCTGCAACCAGCTGCTCGCCGAGCTCGACGGGCTCGGCATCCGCTGGGAGTGGGCCGGCCAGGAGCTGTTCGCCGTGGCCATTCCCGGCAGCCGCGTGGCCGACGTGGAGGAGCTGGTCGACCCCCTGCTCGCCGACGACCTCCTCTGGGTGGACCGGATCCGCTTCCCCTGACCGGGACGGCGGCCGCCCGCGGCCGGGTTGTCCACAGATCGGTCGCAGCGGCTTGTCGTGGCTGCCGCGCGCGTCGAGGATGCGGCCATGTCCGGCGAGCCGCGTGGTACCCCACCCGACCCCGCGGGGATCGGCGCCGGCGGGCCGAGCCCGGCTGGCGGTGACCCCCAGCCGCCGGCCGGCCGGCGGCCCGACCCGCCCACCACCGGCCCGCCGGGCTGGGACCCCCTGTCCGGCTGGGACGATGACCCCGGCGCCACCGGCATCCGCGACCTGGCCGGCGCCGGGGATGGGTGGCCGCCGGCAAGCGAGGCCGGGGCCTGGGATGGACGGCCGGCGGGCGACCTCGGCGCATCGGATGCGCGGCCGCCCTGGGGCGACCCCGGTGCGTGGGATGGATGGCCACCCGTGGGCGACGACGGATCGTCGGGCGCGGTGCAGCCTCGGCGGGGGTGGGCGCGCTCGGACGGCGCGGTCGGCGGGCAACGGGCTCGCGGGCTCCGGGAGGGCTCGTGGCGGGGCCATCCAGCCGTGAGGTTCGGCCTGTTCGGCCTGGCCGTCACCCTGGCGGTCGCGGCCGTCGCGTCGGCCTGGCCTGGCACGCCACGGGAGCGGGATGCCGGGCCGGCGGCGGTCGCCAGGGACGCCGGCCCGGTGCCCTCCCGCTCGGCGTACTCCTTCGCCCCGCCCGCGGGCTGGCGCGACGCGACCCGGGTGCTCGGTCCGCGCTTCCCGGGCACGAGGCCGGACGTGGTGCTGGTCGGCCCTGCCGCCGCCGGCTCCGGCGCCAACCTGAGCGTCGTGCGGACCGGCGCCGGCCGCGCACCGCCGCCGCTCAGCGCCCTTCCCGGCGCCGCCCTGCGGCGGCTCCACGCCGGCGCCCGCCTGGCCGGCGGCGCCCGCTGGCTCACGCTGGCCGGGGAGCCCGCCGTCGCCGCCGACTACGCCCTGGCCCAGGGTGGCGGCCGCCTCCACGCCCGCCAGGTCGCCTGCTACCACCTCGGCGACCTCTACCTGGTGACCCTCACCGCCGAGGCGGGCGCGTTCCTCACGCAGGCCCCGGTGCAGGACCAGGTCCTCCGCTCCTGGCGCTGGACCTGACGGCAGTTACGGGCATGCAGCCCACGCGTAACGCGGGCGCAACCGGCCGTGCCGACCATGGAGCCGTACCGGCCTGCAAGGCCGCGACCGCACGTATCGACGGGAGACGGTTCGTTGACCACGCCGAATGCCACCCAGGAATACCTTCGCGAGCTGCACGACACCTACGCCGACAAGCTGAACCGGGTGCTGGAGGAGGGCAGGGACGACCTGGTCCCGGCCATCGTCGACGCCTACGAGGACGAAGCCCTCGAGGCCATCACCATGAGCGAGCCACCGACCGGCTCAGCGGGAGTCTCGCGGTAGCGCTTCCCGCCGCGCCGGGGTGACGACGCGGAGCAGGTGCTCGAGATAGGCCTGGGCCTGTGGGCCGGTCGGCGTCGCCGACGGGGCGGCCCGGCGCAGCTCGAAGTAGCCGACGTAGGCGGTGTAGGCGAGCAGGGCGTGGTGCCTTGCGGTCTGCGGGGCAAGGCCCAGCTCGGTGAACGCGCCGGTGAGGAAGTCGAGGCGCCGCTGCGTCACCCGGCGGAGCGCGGGGGAGACCAGCGGGTTGGCCGCGTCGGCGAGCAGGGCAACGTTGGTGTCGCCACCGGGGTGCTCGCCGAACGCCATCTCGAACAGCCGGCGCAGACGCTCGCCCGGGTCCGCGATCGCGCGCAGGCGCTCGATCACGTCGTCGGTCTGCTGCCGCTCCCAGCGTTCCAGGGCAGCCTCCACCAGCTCGTCCCGGTCCTTGAAGTGCCAGTAGAAGCTGCCCTTGGTGGCGCCGAGGCGTTCGGCCAGCCCCTCGATCACCACGGCGCCGACGCCTCCCTCGCGGATCGCGGCGAGGGCGGCCTCGGCCCAGTCGGAGCGCCGCAGCCGCCGCCGGGACCGCTGCGCCGTCGCAGCGCGTGCATCGGGCTTGGCCATGGACCATACGGTATCGTATAGTTCTTCCATACTCTAGCGTATGGAGGGCGAAGCCCTCAGGAAGCCACGAGGTGATCGCGCCGATGCAGATCCTCAACGTGCACGAGCGCATCCTGCCGGGCACCGTCGACCAGGTCGGGGCGCTGCTCGACGGGCTCGCCGGCCCGCATGACGAGCTCTGGCCGGAGGACCGCTGGCCGGGCCTGCCGATGCGCTTCGACCGGCCTCTCGGTGTCGGGGCGAAGGGCGGGCACGGTCCCGTCCGCTACCGGGTGGAGGAGTACGTCCCCGGCCGCCACGTCGTCTTCCGCTTCAGCGAGCGCATGGGCCTGGACGGGACCCACCGCCTCGAGGTGGACGACAGCGAGGGCGTGGTGGAGCTCCGTCACGTCCTCGCCGGTCGGCCCAAGCGGCCCAAGGCCCTGCTGACCTGGCTGCTGATCACCAGGCCGATCCACGACGCCGTGCTGGAGGACCTGCTCGACCGGGCCGAGCTGGCGGTCAGCGGCAGAGTCCTCCGGCCGGCACGCTGGTCGCGGTGGGTCCGCGTGCTCCGCCGGCTCTTCGCCGGACGGCTCCTGGAGCCACGGCCCGCCGCCGGCGGCTCGGCCGAGCGGTACCAGCGGGACCAACCACGCCGTTCCTGACCGCCAGCGGCCCCGCCGCACGCCATCGCAGGCGCCCTCGAAGCACCGGGTCCCCGTACCATGCACCCGTCGGCGTCCCGACCGGTGAGGTGCCGTGGTCCCCGATCCCGCGCAGGCCACTCCGTCGGTCCTGGCCCGTCACGGCTTCGAGCAGCCCGAGGCGAGCGCGGCCGCGCTGACCCGCCTGGGCGCCTGGCCGCCTGACGCGGCGCTCGGCGGCCGACGCCTGCTCGCCGACGTGGCCGCCAGCGCCCATCCCGACCTGGCCGCCCGCGCCCTCGCCGCGATCGCCGAGCGCCACCCTGACCCCGAGGGCTTCGCCGCCGCGCTGCGCCGCCGGCGCGGCTTCCGCCGCCGCCTCATCGCCGTGGTGGCGGCCAGCCGCTCCCTCGGCGCCTGGCTCGCCGCCCACCCGGAGGAGGCCGACCGGCTGGCCCACGGCCGCGCCTTCATGGAGCGTCGGTCGCGGGTGGGGTTGGTGGCCGAGGCGGTGGCGGTGGTGGGGCGGCATGAGCAGGCGGCGGGGGCGTGGGATGGGTTGCGCCGGTTCAAGCGGCGGGAGTTGTTGCGGATCGCGGTGCGGGACCTGCTGGCGCAGGCGCGTCCCGGGCAGGGGCGGTCGGCGGTGGGGGTGGTGGAGCAGGTCGGGGTGGAGCTGGCCTGGCTGGCGGAGGCGTGTTTGCAGGCGGGGCTGGTGGTGGCGGCGCGGGGCAGTGGGGTGCTGGTCGACGAGCAGCCGGCGGGGTCGGGTGGGTCGGGGGTGGCGCGGCTGGCGGTGGTGGGGATGGGCAAGCTGGGTGGGGCGGAGCTGAACTATGTGTCGGATGTGGACGTGGTGTTCTGCCATGCGCCGGCGCCGGGGGTGGACGGTGAGGTTGCGGCGGGGGCGGTCGCGGGGGTGGTGCGGGGGCTGCTGGCCGGGTTGGGGGCGGTGACACCGGAGGGGTCGTGCTTCCGGGTGGATGCGAATCTGCGGCCGGAGGGGCGTAACGGGCCGTTGTCGCGGACGTTGGGGTCGTATGTGGCGTATTGGGATCGGTGGGCGGAGCCGTGGGAGTTCCAGGCGCTGCTGAAGGCGCGGCCGGTGGCGGGGGATCGGGCGTTGGGCCTGGCGTGGTGGGAGGCGGCGGCACAGCGGGTGTGGCCGGCCAGGCTGGACCCGGAGCTGGTCGCCGCCATCCGCCGCACCAAAGCCCGCGTCGAGGCGACCGCGCAGGTCAGGGAGGCCGGCGAGCGCCAGGTGAAGCTCGGCCCCGGAGGGCTGCGCGACATCGAGTTCGCCGTGCAGCTGCTGCAGCTGGTCCACGGCCGCGACGACCGCACCCTGCGGTCCGGCTCGACCCTGGTGGCGCTCCGCCGCCTGAGCGCCGCCGGGCTGGTCGGCCGCGAGGACGCCGCGCGCCTGGCCGGGGCGTACCGGTTCCTGCGCGTGGTCGAGCACCGCCTGCAGCTCGCCCAGGAGCGCCGCACCCACACCATCCCGCCCGGCGCCGTCGAGCGGCGCTGGCTGGCCAGGACGATCGGCTACCGCGACGGTCCCGAGGGCGACGCGCTGGACGTCTTCGAGGCCGACCGCCGCCAGCAGGCGGTCAGCGTCCGGACCCTCCACGAGAAGCTGTTCTACCGCCCCCTGCTGGAGGCGTTCGGCGCCGTGCCGTCCGGCCTGGAGCCGCAGCAGGCGGCCGAGCGCCTCGCCGCGCTCGGCTTCGCCAACCCGGGCCGGGCCATGGACCACCTCCGCGCCCTGACCGCCGGGCTCTCCCGCCGGGCCACCATCCTGCGGGCGATGCTGCCGGTGATGCTGACCTGGTTCGCCGAGGCGCCCAACCCCGACGGCGGCCTGGCGGTCCTGCGCACCCTGGTCGAGCGCATCGGCGACCGTGCCGCCCTGCACGGGGCGCTGCGCGACAACCCGGCCGTCGCCGAGATGCTCTGCACCGTGCTCGGCACCTCGCGGCTCGTGGGCGAGCTGCTCACCCGCCACCCGGAGCTGCTCACCGCCCTGTCCGACGAGCGCGGGCTGACCGAGCGTCGGGCGCGGGATGGGTTGGTGGCCGAGGCGGTGGCGGTGGTGGGCCGCTACGAGGAGGCGGCCGCGGCGTGGGACGGGCTGCGCCGGTTCAAGCGGCGGGAGCTGCTGCGCATCGCGGTGCGGGACCTGCTGGCGCAGGCCCGCCCGGGCGCGGGTGGGGATGGCGGGGCGTCGGCGGTGGGGGTGGTGGAGCAGGTCGGGGTGGAGCTGGCGTGGCTGGCGGAGGCGTGCCTGCAGGCGGGGCTGGTGGTGGCGGCTCGGGGCAGCGGGGTGCTGGTCGGCGACTCGCCGCCCGGGCCAGCGGGTCCGGCCGGGGGCGTGCCGGCCACGCCCGCGGAGCCGCCCGGGCCGGGCGGGCCGTCGGGGGATGGGGTGGCGCGGGTGGCGGTGGTGGGGATGGGGAAGCTGGGTGGGGCGGAGCTGAACTACGTCTCCGACGTCGACGTGGTGTTCTGCCACGCGCCGCTTGCGGAGGTGGACGCCGAGGTGGCGGGGCGGGCGGTCGCCGGGGTGGTGCGGGGGCTGCTGGCCGGGTTGGGGGCGGTGACACCGGAGGGATCGTGTTTCCGGGTGGATGCGAATCTGCGGCCGGAGGGGCGTAACGGGCCGTTGTCGCGGACGTTGGGGTCGTATGTGGCGTATTGGGACCGGTGGGCGGAGCCGTGGGAGTTCCAGGCGTTGCTGAAGGCGCGGCCGGTCGCCGGCGACCACGAGCTGGGGGTGGCGTGGTGCCGTGCGGCGGCAGGACGGGTGTGGCCGGCCAGGCTGGACCCGGAGCTGTTCGCCGCCATCCGCCGCACCAAAGCCCGCGTCGAGTCCGAGCGCCTGCCCGCCGGCGCCGACCCTCGCCTGCACGTCAAGCTGGGCCCGGGTGGCCTGGCCGACGTGGAGTGGACGGTGCAGCTCCTCCAGCTCCGGCTGGGCCGCGACCACCCGGGCGTGCGCCAGCCGGGCACCCTGGCCGCCCTCGCCGCGCTGCAGGAGGAGGGCGCGCTCGAACCCTCCGAGGCCGCCTGGCTCGGCGACGCCTACCGCCTCTGCCTGCGCATCCGCGACGCCGCCTATCTGGTGACCGGCCGCCCGGCCGACTCCCTGCCGACCGACCAGGTGGTCCTCGAGCGGCTGGCCCGGGCCATGGGGGAGCCGGCGCCGGGCCGCCAGCGCCTGCTCGAGGCCTACCGCCGCGCCACCCGCCGGGCACGGCGGGTGGCGATGGCACGCTTCTGGGAGGATGTCGGGTAGAGCAGACCCTTGCCCGGCGGACCCGCTCCTTGGGTACCCTTGGCCGACATCGCCGTTCCAACCAGATCAAGCAGTATCGAGCGACGGGAGCGTCCTCGCCACCATGGATTCTCGCCACATGGACCGACCGATCGTGATCGCCGACCGTATCGCGACCGCGAACGCCGTGGTCGCCCTCGAGTCCAGCGTCCTCGTGCACGGCCTGCCCGCGCCGGCCAACCTCGAGTGCGCCGAGGCCCAGACGCTGGCCGTCGACAAGGCGGGCGCGGTCCCGGCCGTGGTCGGCGTCGTCGGCGGCAGGATCGTCGTCGGTGCCGACGACGAGCAGATGCGCGCGCTGGCCACGCGCCGCTCGGCCTGGAAGGTGACCGTCCGCGACCTGCCGTACGTGGTGGCGCGCAAGCTCGACGGGGCCACCACCGTCTCGGCCACCGCGTTCGCCGCCGAGGCGGCCGGCATCAGCGTCATGGCCACCGGCGGCATCGGCGGCGTCCACTTCGGCGGCGGTCCCGACATCTCCGCCGACCTACCGCAGCTCGCCCGCTCGCGCCTGGTGGTCGTCTGCTCCGGTCCCAAGCACGTCACCGACGCCGCCGCAACGCTGGAGTGGCTGGAGACCCACGGCGTGCTGCTGGTCGGCTACCGCACCGACCGGCTGCCCAACTTCCTGGCCCGTGGCCGCCTGCCCCTCGAGCACGTGGTCGACGAGGTCGACGAGGTCGTGGAGCTGGTCCGCGCGCGGGACGTGATCGGCTCGCCCGGCGCGCTGGTGATCGCCCAGGAGTGCCCGGCGGCCGTCGCCATGGACACCGACGAGCTGGCGGAGCTGGCCGCCGCCGGCACCGAGGCGGCCAGGGACGCCGGCGCGACCGGCAAGGCACGGACCCCGTTCGAGCTGGACTGGATGCACCGCCGCACCGGCGGCCGCAGCCTCGAGGCCAACCTCGCCCTGCTCGAGGCCAACGCCGGCCTGGCCGGCGAGATCGCCGTCGCCCTGGCCAGCGCCTGACGGCCGGCCTGGGGCTCGCGCGGCCGAGGAGGTTATCGGCCGCGGTCGCGTGGGAAGACCCGTCCGGTGCGGGGTCCCGATCGGATCGCGTCTGGTTCGTGATGTTCGACCGTCACGAGCCACGCGATGGGTCTCGCGTTGTGCAGGGGGTGACGGCGATGTGGGACCGCTGGCGGCTCGACTGGCAGGCCGGCCTCCGGCAGCTTCCCTTCTTCGTCCAGCAGCTGGCCGTGGTGCTGGCGGCCCTGGTCGTGGCGGCACTCGCGCTGATCGGCGGCCTCGCGGTCCTCACCCGGCCGCTGGTGGGCGCGCCGCCGCCCGCGCCGGTGATCCAGGGCGGCCCGCCGCCCGCCGCCCGCCCGCCGGCCACCGGGCCGAGTCACTCGCCCACTCCGGGCCAGCCGCAGGCCACCACGCCAGGGGCGGCGCCGTCGGCGCCGGTGACGACCGCGCCGGGC
>Ga0307278_10000737_pt1 | contig 16068 bp, 18 predicted proteins | sample ER_DNA_117_FD_194482 | JGI IMG/M metagenome (GOLD analysis project Ga0307278, IMG submission 194482) | Bulk soil microbial communities from the East River watershed near Crested Butte, Colorado, United States - ER_DNA_117 | ecosystem: Environmental > Terrestrial > Soil > Floodplain | place... | reverse complement strand
CACCTGGAGCTGGCCGCAGGTCAGCCCCTCGCTGCTCGCGGCGTCGAGCTGGCGCACGATCTCGAGGCGGACGGGATCCGACAGCGCCTGCAACAGCGTGGCGACGTCGATGGCGGCGAGATCAGGCTGCTCGCATGCGAGCTCTGTAGGTGTAGGCATGTGCGTGACCCGGGGCACAGTTGTTTGACAGTAGTAGAACAAGAATGTACGATGCCGGTCGAACGTTACCGCGGTCGACGTCTACAGGCAAGTGCAGTCGGCCGTGAGCCCTCTCTCCTACAGGAGCCACTACATGTCATCTCCACAGCCGTTGAGCAGCGGCGGCGAACACTTGAGCAAGGCGGCCTGGGGCGCGCTGTTGGTGCTCTGCGGCGCCCTGTTCCTCGACGCGCTCGACGTGTCGATGATCGGCGTTGCCCTTCCCTCGATCAAGGCCGACCTCGGCATGTCCACCAGCTCGCTGCAGTGGGTGGTGAGCGCGTACGTCCTCGGCTATGGCGGGTTCCTGCTGCTCGGCGGGCGCGCGGCGGACCTGTTGGGCCGCCGGCGGATGTTCCTCATCTCGCTGGGCGTGTTCATCGTCGCCTCGGGCCTTGGTGGTCTCACGGACGACGGCACGCTGCTCATCGCGACCCGCTTCGTGAAGGGCATCAGCGCGGCGTTCACCGCCCCGGCCGGCCTGTCGATCATCACCACGAGCTTCGCCGAGGGCCCTGCCCGCAACCGGGCTCTGTCCATCTACACCGCCACTGGCGCCACGGGCTTCTCGCTCGGCCTGGTCTTCGGTGGCCTGCTGTCCGAGATCGGCTGGCGCTGGGTCTTCTTCCTGCCCGTGCCGATCGCGCTCGCGACGCTCCTGGCGGCCATCCCGCTCGTCCCGCGCGACACCGTCGCCGCCGTCGTGCGCCGTCGCTTCGACATCGCGGGGGCGGTGACCGTGACCGCGGCCATGCTGCTGCTGGTCTTCACACTCGTCGAGGCGCCTGACCACGGTTGGAGCTCGGCGCGAACCCTCGGCGGGTTCGCGATCGCCGCCGCCATCATGGCCACGTTCGTGGCGATCGAGCGACGGACCGACCAGCCGCTCGTCCGCCTCGGGATCCTGCGCTCGGGCGCGCTCGTGCGGGCCAACCTGGGAGCCATGGCGCTGCTCGGCAGCTGGTTCGGGTTCCAGTTCATGCTCACCCTCTACCTGCAGCAGACCCGCGGCTGGTCGGCGCTGGAGACCGGCCTGGCGATCTTCCCGGCCGGCGCCATCGTCGCCACGCTCGCGCCGCGCGTCGCGCCGCTGATCATGCGCTTCGGCCTGACGCGGCTGATCGTCGCCGGCCTGCTGTCGACCGTCGCCGCCTACGGGCTGTTCCTGCCGATCGGCCTGGACTCCGGCTACGCCACGGCGATGCTGCCGACGTTCATCCTCGGCGGCCTCGGCTTCGGCCTGGCCTACGGGCCGCTGAACGTCGCGGCGACCAACGGCATCGCGCCGGAGGAACAGGGGCTGGCCGGTGGCCTCGTGAACACCTCGTTCCAGTTCGGCGGCGCCCTGGTGCTCGCCGTGGTGACCGCGGTGTACAACGCCAAGGCCGGGACCAGCGGCAGCCCGCAGTCGGTGATCGACGGCTTCCACGCCGCGATCCTCGTCTCGCTCATCGCCGGGGCGCTGGGCGCGCTGGCGATGGCCTTCCCCAGCCGGCGCACCCGCGCCGAGCTGGCGGTCGAAGGGGCCTAGCGCTCCCGCTCGAGCGACACCACCCGAACCCCGCCCGCCACGGCACACCTCCATGGGCCGTCGGCGGGCGGGGCGTCGGTGCGATTGAGCAGGAAGGCGGCCAGGGCACGGGCGTCGGGCTCGGCAAGGGGGCCGATGCGCAGCACGCGCTCCTCCTCGCCGCGGCGCTCGACGATCCGCACCGCGCACGCCGGATCGACGGTGAGGGCGAGCTGGTCGGCCATCAGGCGCGAGTCTAGGAGTAGCTTGCCTCGACGTGCGCGTCGCGGTCACCGGCAGCTCCGGGCATCTGGGCAGCACGATCGTCGCCACGCTGCGTGATGATGGCATCGAGGCGATCGGGATCGACTCGCGGCCGGGAACGCAGACGAGCGTCGTCGCCGACGTCCGCGACGCCGACGCGATGCGCGCGGCGGTGCGCGGAGTCTCCCGGCTGATCCACGCGGCCTCCCTGCACGCGCCACACCTCCCGGTGCGCTCCAAGGCCGAGTTCATCGACGTCAACGTCACCGGCGCGCAGGTGGTGCTCGACGCGGGGCGTGAGGCCCGCGTCGAGAGCGTCGTGTACAGCTCGACGACCTCGGTGTACGGCCACGCGCTCGAGCCGCGCGACGCGGCCGTATGGGTCGACGAGGAGCTCGAGCCGCGCCCACGCGACATCTACGACGTGACCAAGCTCGCGGCCGAGCGGCTGTGCGAGCTGTTCGCCGGCGAGACTGGCGTCCCGACGACGTCCCTGCGCGTGTCGCGGTTCAGCTTCGGCACCGCACCGGGCCTCGCTGTGCCGTACTGCCTTCATCGGGCGGTGAACGTCGGCGACGCGGCGCGTGCGCACCTGCTGGCGCTCGAGCGCTGCGAGCGCGGTCACCTCGTGTTGAACGTCTCGGGCGCGTCGCCGTTCCAGCGCGAGGACGTGGGCGAGCTGCTGCGCGACGCGGACGCCGTGTTGCGCCGGCGCGCGCCGCACATCGCCGCGGCGATGCGACGCGGCGGCCATCCGCTGCCGCAGCGCATCGAGCGCGTCTACGCGATCGACCGGGCGCGCGCGGCCCTTGGTTACGAGCCGCGCCACGGGGTGGCGGAGCTGCTCGCTACTCCCAGCGCAGCGTTCGCGGCGCCGGGCGCACCCGCAGCACCCTCACCGGCACGCCGGCCACGACCGCGTTGGCGGGGACGTCCTTGTTGACCACGGTGTAGGTGCCGACCACCGCGTTGTCGCCCACGTTCACGCCGCGCAGGAACGAGGCGGCGTAGCCGATCCAGACGTTGTGGCCGATGCGCACGTCGCGCTTGTAGATGCCCTGCTCGCGGATCGGGCGCTCGACCTCGACCATGCCGTGGTCGAAGTCGATCAGCATGACGCGGTCGGCGACGATGCATTCGCGCCCGATCGAGACGTGCTGGAAGGCGGAGATCGTGCATTCCTGGCCGATCACCGACTTCGCCCCGATGTGCACCTCGCCCTCGTGGACGCGGATCTTCGTGCCGTGCCCGATCCACGACCAACGCCCGAGGTGCAGGGTGGCGTCCTTGCCGATCTCGAGCGTCACGCCGGGGCAGACGAAGGCGAAGCCGTCGGTCTTCAGGCGCTTTCCGAAGCGCAGCTTCAGCCACGCCAGTCGGGCGAGCAGGCGCGCGTAGTTCCACGAGAGCATCCGATGCGCGCGCATCCAGCGCAGCAGCACCAGCGGCCCGCCATGGCGCGGAGCCGGCTCGCCGCGCACGTGCGACGGCAGGCCCGTGACCCGCGGGGGTGTGAGAACCGAGCTCACACGCTCAAAGATAGTCTGGCGCCGCGATGGCCGAATCGACGCTCGCCCAGCGGCTCCTCGACGGCGACAAGCGCGCGCTCGCGCGCGCCATCACCCTCGTCGAGTCCGACGACCCGGCGGGGTGGGAGCTCGTGCGCGAGGTCTACCCGCGGACCGGCAACGCGGCGATCATCGGGCTCACCGGCGCGCCGGGGGCGGGCAAGTCGACGTTGATCGGCGCGCTGACCAAGCTGCGCCGTGCCGCCGACCGCCAGGTCGCGGTGCTGTCGATCGATCCGTCGTCGCCGTTCACCCAGGGCGCTCTGCTCGGCGACCGCATCCGCCTCACCGAGCACTTCCTCGACCCGGGCGTGTTCATCCGCTCGATGGCCAACCGCGGCGCGCTCGGCGGCCTGAGCGAGGCGGCGCTTCAGGCCGCGCTGCTCATGGACGCCGCCGGCAAGGACGACGTCTTCCTCGAGACGGTCGGCGTCGGCCAGGCCGAGGTCGACGTCATCGATCACGCCGACACCGTCGTGCTCGTGCTGATGCCCGGGTCGGGGGACTCGATCCAGGCCCTCAAGGCGGGGATCATGGAGATCCCGGACATCATCGTCGTCAACAAGGCCGATCACCCGCTGACCGACACGATGGTCCGCGAGATCCGCGGCGTGCTGTCGCTGGCGCCCCAGCACGGCTGGCGCGTGCCGATCGTCAAGACGGAGGCCGCGCGGGGCGAGGGCGTCGAGGCGCTCGTCGAGCAGCTCGAGAAGCACCGCGCGTACATCGAGGCCGAGGGGACCCTGTCCGAGCGCCGGCGGCGAAACCTGCGCAACGAGGTGCTCGCGCTGTGCACATTCCGGCTGCGCCGGCGCCTGGAGGAGCGGCTGGGCGAGGACGCCGTGTTCGGCTCGCTGCTGGACGAGGTCGTCGCCCGGCGCCTGGATCCGGCGAGCGCGGCGACCTCGATCCTCGAGCGGTTCGACGCGGGCGAGGCGGCTTAGCTGTCCGTATCGCCTGACCGAGGACGGCGCGCACGCGCTCGAGGCACAGCTCGCGACCCAGCGCAAGGCGGCCGAGGTCGGCCTCACTTCCACGGCAGGGCGCCGTGGGGTGGCGCGACGCCGGCCGCGTCGTCGACGCGGACCGCGACGAGGGTCCAGACGGTGAGCGCGAGGGTGAGGGCGCAGAGGGCTGCTCCGGCGCGTGGGTGATGGCGCAGGCCCCAGGCGGACAGGGCGGCGATGATGGGCAGGACGATGACGAGCTCGTGGCCGGCGAACCACGGGCCCGCGATGGTCGGGGCGAGGAAGGTGGCGACGAGGACCGCGGCGGCGCAGATCGTGGTCAGGAAGGCGGCGGTGACCTCGACGTCGACCTGCTCGCCGAGGACGCGGGCGAGGTGCTCGCGGCGGGAGCGGGCGAGGAGCCAGACGGCGACGAAGGCCAGTGCGCAGGCGGGCGCCCAGAGCAGCAGGCCCTGCGGCGGGCCGACCCAGAGCCAGAGCAGGCGCGGCCAGCGCTCGAGGTGGTCCGCCAGGCCGTGGGCGCCGGTCGGGCTGACGCCATCGGGGAGCACCGCGTACGGGGTGAGCCCGCCGTAGAGGCGGTCGTTGATCGAGACGAAGAGGACGAGGGAGAAGAGGGCGACCTCGAGGCCGACGAGGCCGGCGAGGCCGCGTCGGCGCCGCCTGGGCCAGCGGAACAGGGCGGCGGCGACGACGGCGCCCGGCGCGAGGAGCTTGACCGCGAGCCAGGGGAGGGTGGCGAGGAGGGTGCCCGACCACGCGGTCAGGCGGGCGAGCGGGCGCTCGCGCGCGGCGAGCGCGAGCGCGGCGGCGCCGGCCAGGGCGGCGGCGCCGACCGCGTCGGGCGAGATCGTCGTGGCTGCGATCACCGCCGGCGGTGACAGTCCGACCGCGAGCACTCCGCGCGTCGCCCACGGCTCCGGCACCAGCCGGCGGGCGATGGCAGCCGCGGCCACGTAGCCCAGCGCGGCCAGCGCCGCGAGCCAAAGCTCGACCGCGATCCGTCCGCCGAGCGCGTAGGCCGGCGCGCAGAGCAGCGGGAAGCCGGCGGCGATCGGCTCGAGCTGCCCGCGCTCGCGCGGGCCGGTCAGGGGCAGGAGGTCCTCGCCGTAGAAGGGACGCCAGGCGGCCGCGCCGTATTCGTCGGAGAGGTCGAGGTTGCCGTCGTCGACGATCGAGCGCGTGAGCAGGAGGTAGTGCGCCTCGGCGACGCTGAGGTCCTCACCCGGCGAGGCGCGGAGGCCCGCTCCCGCCGCATACACGGCGAAGAGCGCGAGCCAGAGCGCGGCGGCGCGGCGCACTCAGGCGCCGAGGGCGCGGGCGATGACCATCTGCTGGATCTCGTCGGTGCCTTCGCCGATGGTGAGGATCTTGGCGTCGCGGTAGAAGCGGCAGACGGGGTACTCCTCGATGTAGCCGTAGCCGCCGTGGATCTGGACGGCCTCTTCGGCACAGCGCACGGCGAGGCGGCCGGTCTTGAGCTTGGCCTGGGCGGCGGTGAGGGTGAAGTTGCGGCCCTCGTCCTTCAGGAACGCGGCCTTGTAGACGAGCAGCCGCGCCGCCTCGATCTCGGTCGACATGTCGGCTAGCTTCGTCTGGATGGCCTGGAACTTCGAGATCGGCTGGCCGAACGCCCGGCGCTCACGCGCGTAGGCCAAGGCTTCGTCCAAGGCGCCCTGGGCGAGGCCGACGCCCATCGCGGCGACCCCGATGCGGCCGATGTCGAGGATGTGCAGGAACTGCCTGAACCCCTGCCCGCGCGGGCCGAGCAGGTTCTCCTCCGGCACGCGGCAGTCGCTGAAGGTCAGCGGCCGCGTGTCCGACGCGTTCCAGCCCATCTTCCTGTACGGCTGGCCCTGCTCGTAGCCGGGGGTGCCGTTGTCGACGAGGATGTTGGAGATCTCGTCCTCGCCGGTGCGGGCGGTGATGCAGACGTGCCCGGAGATGTCGGTGCCCGCGTTGGTGATGAACTGCTTGGCGCCCTCGATCACCCACTCACCGCCATCCAGCACCGCCCGCGTCCGAGTGTTCCCCGCGTCGGACCCGGCTTCGGGCTCGGTCAACCCGAACGCCCCCAACTTGCGCCCGGCGCACAGGTCGGGCAGGTAGCGCTCCTTCTGCTCCGCGGTGCCGAACAGGTAGACAGGCTGGGTGCCGAGCGAGGTGTGCGCGCACATCGTGATCGCCACGCTCGAATCCACCCTGGTGAGCTCCTCGACCGCCAACGCGTACTGCAACGTCGACCCCCCGGAGCCCCCGACCTCCTCCGGGAACGGGATCCCCATCCACCCCAGCTCGCCCATCCGCGCCACGATCTCGTAGGGAAAGCGCTTGTCACGATCAAGCTCCTCGGCCACCGGCGCGACCTCCTGCTCGGCGAAGTCGCGGACGGTCCGGCGCAGGAGCTCGGCCTCATCGGGCAGGTCGAAATGCATCGCGCCATTCTCACGGGAATCCCGCGCCGCCGGTCACACGTCGCCGCGCGGTGCCGGGATGTCGGCGGGGATCCCGAAGTCCCAGAACTCCGTGAACACCCAGTGCGGCGGGCCGAAGCGCTTCCACCGCCAGCGCCGCGCCTTGCGCGGCCACACGCACGACATCCGGCAGATCCTCCCGCGTTCGTCGAGCCACACCTCGGCCGGGAAGGCTTCTGCTGGGGTTCGTGGGAACCCCAGCCCTTCAGGACTGCCATCCCTCGCCTTGGCGGTGTCCACCGTCAGGCGGATATGGCTTGCCGGCACGCCGCGCACGGTCTCCTCCGCGATGACCTGTGCGTCTGCGCGTGCGCCGCAGAGGGCGTCGAGCAGCCACAGCGGTGAGCTATACGGCATCACGCCGGCCGGCTTGCCGACCAGCGGCACCTGATCGCACTCTTCGGCTGCGGATCCGCGGAAGTAGATACGCGGGCCGTCCCACATCGTCTCGCCGGGATACCGCTTCTCACGCACCACCTGGGTGTGCGGATAACGCGCCCGACGGTGCCTGAAGTCCACCTCACCCTCCTCGTTGCGCATGCTCTGCGACGGCGGTCCGGTCGGCCCTCCAACCCGGTGGCCGTGCAGCATGCGCGCCGTGCCCTCCCGCGTCGTCAGCGATACGGCCGCGAGCGCGCGCTCATGCGCGCTCACGATGACGTCGGCGGTGTCTCGACCGGCAGGCCCGCGGCGCGCCAGGCCTGGAAGCCGCCCGCGAGATCGGTCGTGCGCGTGAGGCCGAGGTCGTGGAGCGTCGATGCCGCAAGGCTCGACTGGTAGCCCTCGTTGCACATGATGATCAGCTGGCGCTCGCGGCCGTCGATGCGCGGATCGCGGTGCTCGCTGCTCGGGTCGCAGCGCCACTCGAGCACGTTGCGCGCGACGAACACGCTTCCCGGAACGACCCCGTCCGCGGCGCGTTGGGACTCCGAGCGGATGTCGATGAGCAGCGCGCCGTCGCGGACCGCGACTGCCGCGCCGAGCGGCTCGAGCCGCTGCAGGCGGCTGCGCGCGTCGGCGAGGAGCTGATCGATCGTTCGCACATTCATACGGATGTAGTGGTAGCTTCGCGCAATGGCCACCCGGGAGCCTGACACCTGCGACCTGCTCTGCCTCGACCTCCCCAAGGCCGAGGCTGTTCGCCAAAGCATGCCGCCGCTCGACACGCTCGGCGTCCAGGCGCGGGCCGCGCAGGCGCTTGCCGACCCGACGCGCCTGGCCGTCGCCTACGCGCTCGGCACGAGCGAGCGCGCCTGCGTCTGCGATCTCGCGTGGATCGTGGGACGTCACGAGAAGCTCGTCTCCCACCACGTTCGCCAGCTGCGCACCGCCGGCCTGGCCCGCTCCGAGCGCGACGGCAAGATGGTCATGTACGAGCTCACCGATCGCGGCCGCGCACTGCTGCAAGCGGTCACGACGGAGGTCGTCCGCGCATGAGCATCGCCGTCGCCCCGCCGATCACCCGCCAGCGCTACCAGCTGCTCGCCCGCCGCGTGAGGCTCCTGTCGTGGCTTTCGCTGGCCTGGATGACCGTCGAGGGCGCAGTCGCGCTCGTCGCCGGCATCGCGGCGGGCTCGATCGCGCTCGTCGGCTTCGGTCTGGACTCGGCGATCGAGGGCTTCGCCAGCGTCATCGTCATCTGGCGCTTCACCGGCCGCCGCGTGTTCTCGCACGAGGCCGAGGAGCGCGCGCAGCGGCTCGTCGCCATCCAGTTCTTCCTGCTCGCGCCCTACGTCGCCGTCGAATCGACCAGGGCGCTGATCAACGCCGATCACCCCGACGCGAGCTGGGTCGGCATCGGCCTGGCCGTCAGCTCGCTCGTCCTCATGCCGCTCCTCGGCATCGCCAAGCAGCGCCTCGCGGTGAGCCTCGGATCCGCCGCCACCGCCGGCGAGGGCCGGCAGAACATGCTCTGCGCCTACCTCGCCGGCGCGCTCCTGCTCGGGCTGCTCGGCAACGCCATCGCCGGCGCCTGGTGGCTCGACCCAGCCGTCGGCCTGCTCATCGCGGGCGTCGCGGTCAAGGAGGGGCGCGACACCTGGCGCGGCGAGAGCTGCTGCGCGCACTGCTGACCGCCGCTGTCCCCAAAGCCCCGCCTCGTTCGTCAAGGGCACGAATGCAAAGCTCCACGAAGGAGGCGACATGCAGTACGCACTGCTGATCTACGACAAGCCCGGCGCCTACGACTCGCTCAGCGACGAGGAGCGCAAGGCGGTGTCCGACGAGTACTGGGCGATCCGCGAGGAGCCCTGCGTGCTCGGAGGCGCGGGCCTGCAGCCGGCGCACACCGCGACGACGGTCCGCCTGGACGACGGGAGCACGCTCGTCACCGACGGCCCGTTCGCCGACACCAAGGAGGTCTTCGGCGGCTACTACCTGCTGGAGGCCGACGACATCGACGCGGCCATCGCCATCGCGGCGCGGCTCCCGGCGGCGCGGCTGGGCGGCTCGATCGAGATTCGTCCCGTGCTGGAGCGGCCGAGCTGATCGAAGCGGTCTTCCGCGACGAGTGGGGCCGGGTGCTGGCCTCCCTGGTCGGCTTCCTCGGCGACTTCGACCTCGCCGAGGAGGCTGCCCAGGAGGCCTTCACCGTCGCCGCCGAGCGCTGGCCGCGCGACGGCACGCCCGACAACCCCGCGGGCTGGCTCGTGACGACGGCGCGCAACCGCGCGATCGATCGCATCAGGCGCGAGCGCACGCTGGCCGCGAAGACGCGACTGCTCGAGGTCCCCGAGACGGTGGAGCACGAGATCGACGAGACGACGATCCCCGACGAGCGGCTCGAGCTCGTCTTCACGTGCTGCCATCCCGCCCTGGCCACCGAGACGCAGGTCGCGCTCACGCTGCGCGCGCTCGGCGGCCTGAGCACCGAGGAGATCGCCGGCGCGTTCCTGGTGACGCCCGAGACGATGAAGCGCCGCCTCTCCCGCGCCAAGGCGAAGATCAAGACCGCCGGCATCCCCTTCGCCGTCCCGCCCGACGCCGTGCTGCCCGAGCGCCTGGCCGCCGTGCTCGCGGTCGTCTACCTCATCTTCAACGAGGGCTACGGCGGGCGCGTCGACCTCGCCGCGGAGGCGATCCGCCTCGGCCGCGTGCTGAGCGCGCTGATGCCCGACGAGCCCGAGGCGCTCGGGCTGCTCGCGTTGATGCTCTGCCACGACGCCCGGCGCGCGGCGCGATTCCACGACGACGAGCTCGTCCTGCTCGAGGACCAGGACCGCTCGCTGTGGGACGCCGGGCAGCTCGCCGAGGGCCGCGCCGCGATCGACCGCGCGCTCGCGCTGCGCGGGCGCGGCCCGTACGTGCTGCAGGCGGCGATCGCGTCGCTGCAGGCGCAGGACCCCGTCGACTGGCCGCAGGTCGCCGCGCTCTACGAGGAGCTCGGGGCGCTCACGCGCTCGCCGGTCGTCGACCTCAACCGTGCCGTCGCCGTGGCGCAGGCCGGCGCGCCGGACGCCGCGCTGCAGATCGTCGACCGCCTGCCGCTCGACGAGTACCAGTACCTGCACTCCACGCGCGCCGAGCTCCTGCGCCGGCTCGGCCGCACCGAGGACGCCCGCGCCGCCTACCGGCGCGCGCTCGAGCTCACCCGCGCCGAGCCCGAGCGCCGCTTCCTCGAACGCTGGCTGGAAGAGCTGTCCCCATAGCGACCGCCCCGCGGGCGCGTTCAACGACGGCTTCGTCGCCGCGATCGGGGCCTGCGCCGGGCTCTCGCTCCTGGGCGCGTTGGCGGGGCTCGCGCTCCCCACCCGCCGGGGTTGGCTCGGAACACCTTCACAGGACGACAACCGGAGCGCCCGTGGTCGGGGAGTACGAATTCCGAGCCCGATCTCCAAGGAAAGCGAGAGCACGTGCGTCGAATTCTGGTAGTTGGGGTCGCCGGTGCGGTTGCGCTCGTCGCAGCTGCCGTCGCCGTCGCCCAGATCGTGAGTGGCGTCCCGAACGCCAATCCACGCTCAGGAAGCCCCGCGAATGTGATGGCCAGCGGCTTCAAGCTGCAGCGGGTCGTCAACGGCAACGACAACCTCGAGAACCCGGCCGGCATCTTCGCGCGCTACGGCTATCTCGACGACTCGACCCCTCCCCTCCAGACCGACGGCCAGCCGACCAAGACCGAGCCCGACCAGAACACCTATCTGGTGACCGGTCGCAATCCGGGCGGCCCGACCGCCGGCTACGACTACGGCCATCGCTTCCTGATCCAGGGGCACGAGGTCTTCACGCCCTCCGGCGCGACCTACAACCGCGCGTACTTCACGCGGATCAACCTCGACGTCAAGGATCCCGCGCACCGCATCACGCTCCTGAACCCGCTCGCGCCCGACGCGACCGACAGCGGCGTGCGCTCGATCGACGGCTCGACCTACGACCCGTTCACCGGCCAGCTGCTGTTCACCGCTGAGGCGGGCGCCCTGGGCGGCGTGTTCAGCCAGTCGCTGAAGTGGAGCGGGACCACCGCCCCGGCGGTCAAGAACTACGACGGCTCCATGGGCAAGGCCGGCTACGAGGGCATCCATAACGACAAGCTCGGCAACCTGATCATCGTCGAGGACACCGGCGGCGGCGGCGTCACCGACAACGGTCAGCTGACCGTTATCAAGCAGCCCAACTCGTTCGTGTTTCGCTTCAAGCCCACGAGCGCCGGCGACCTGACCAAGGGCAAGCTCCAGGTCCTCCAGGTCTCGGTGGACGGTACGCCGATCAGCTTCCACGACGGGGGGACTGCGGGGCTCGCGGCGGCGCGCGACGACGCCCTGGGCGACGCGATCAAGGCCCTCCACTCCGGTCAGGCTCTGCAGGCCAAGTGGGTGACCATCCACGACACCGCCGTCGACGGCACGACGCCGTTCGACGCCAACGCGGCGGCGAAGGCCGGCGGCGTCGGCGCCAACGCCAACGCGGCCAACAAGGGCACGCCGCTGAAGCGCCCGGAGAACGGCAAGTTCGTGCCGGGGAGCGGCTTCAAGTCCTTTGTGTTCGACGAGACCGGCGATACGAACAAGCTCGCCGGCGACTACCCCGGAGCCGCCGAGCGCGGCGCCTGGGGCGCTCTGCTGCGTGTCGACCTGCCGAAGGCCGGCGCCGACACCGGGACGATCAAGACCATCGTCAACGGCGATCAGGCGCACGCGTCGTTCGACAACGTCGCCTTCCTCGACAAGAACACGGTCCTCCTGACCGAGGATCGTGGCGAGACGCTGCACCAGCAGGCCAACGCGCTCGACTCGCTGTGGTCGTTCGACATCACCAAGCCGCTGGACAAGATCAACGCCGACGCCAAGCGCCTGGAAGCGCAGGGTCGTGACCCCGAGGCCACGAGCGACATCGGCCTGAAGGAGATCCCGCCGGTGCGCACGCACAACGACGGCGACAACGAGCTGACGGGCATCCACGTCTCGGATGGCTCGACGTCGACTGACGGGATCCTCGGCTCCGACCTGCCGAAGAACGCCGGCGGCTGGAGCCCGTGGCGGATCTTCATCACCGGCCAGCACGGGGCGAACATCACCTACGAGATCCTCGCCACCGGGAAGCACTGAACGCGTAGTGACGGCGGTACCGACGCCACTGCGTAGGCTCACCGCGATCGCGCTCCTCCTCGCCGCGCCCGTCGTCTCGGGTTGCGGCGGGGGGGATCACGCGTCTTCGGAGAAGCTCGCGCGGCCCAAGGGCGGATATCTCAGTGCTCCCGACCTGGAGCGCCAACTCGGCAACGCGTTTCGCAAGGGCCTGTACCGGCTGTCGGTGATGACGCAGCGCAGCGAGGACGCCAAGGACCTCGGCCAGCCGCTGCCGACCGGGCTGCTCGATCGGGTCAGCTGTACGTCCAGCGCGTCGCAGCCCGGCGGCGGGCGCACGTGGATGTGGAGCTGCGGGGTGCGCTGGAAGAGCGTCGAGGGCCACCGCGAGCAGACGAAGTACACCGTGCGCCTGAGCCCGGGCCTCTGCTTCGCGGCGGGGGCGACGCCGACGCGGGCCAAGCGCTACGACGCGACGATCCGCACCTACTCCGAGGACCCACTCAACGTGCTGGGGAGCGTGCGGCCGGGATGCTGAGGTGGCTCCTGCCGGCGTGCGCGCTTGCGGTGCTCGCCGTTGCCGGCTGCGGCGGCGGTGGGCACGACAGCGGGTCGAAGAACCCGCCCGCGCAGCCGTACTCGAAGCGCAGCACGGTCCCCGGCGTCGTGCGGCAGGTGACGCCGGCCGACTACAAGGCCCCGATCGCCGACTACCGGCGCTACGTCCGCCGCCGGCTCGGGACGCTGGGCGGCCAGGTCGCGGCGTTGCGGGCGGCGATCGCTCGTGGCGATCTCGGCGCAGCGCGCAGCGCGTGGACGCGGGCCGACGCCACCTACGAGTCGATCGGCGCCGCCTACGGCGCGTTCGGCGACCTCGACGCCGCGGTCAACGGGCGGCCCGCGGGCCTGCCCGGCGGCGTGCGCTCGGCGGACTTCACCGGCCTTCACCGCGTCGAGCTCGCGCTGTGGGAGCGCCGTTCGACGCGCGACGCCGCGCGCCCCGCGGCGCAGCTTTCGCGTGCGGTTGCGCGCATGCGCGCGCAGGTCGCTCGCCTGGAGATCGATCCGCTCGAGTACTCGCTGCGCGCGCACGAGATCCTCGAGGACGGGATCCACCTGCAGCTCTCCGGACAGGCGAGCCCGTGGAGCGGATCGGCGCTCGTCGCCCTGCGCGCCGAGGTCGACGGAACCGGCGTCGTCCTCGACACCCTCGCGCCGCTGATCGCGCGCCGCGACTCGACCGACGCGCTGCCGCAGGCGCGGCGCGCGCTCAAGCGCCTGACCAACGCCCTCGACGGGTTGGCGCGATCCGATGGATCGCTGCCGCGGTGGGACCAGCTGGGCCAGCGCGACCGCGAGCGCGTCGACGGCCTCGCCGCCGGCGCCGCCGAGCAACTGGCCTACGTCCCTGAGCTGATCGACCCGCGCCCGGCGCGCCCGGCGCAGCGGCCGTTCGGGGAGAGCGGATGAGCGGGAATGGCGACACCCCGCGCGGGCGCGTCAAACGCCGCGCCTTCCTCGGCGGGGCGGCCGCGCTCGGCGCCGGTGCCGCGATCGATCGCACGATCGGCGGCGGGGGAACGAATGAAGCGCGCGCCGCCGAGCCCGCGCCCGCGCGCCCGATCGCCTTCGAGGGCGCGCACCAGGCCGGCATCGCCACGCCGTCGCCCAAGCATGCGATCTTCGCCGCCTTCGACTCGATCGCGCCGAGCCGTGCCGAGCTGGCGGCCGCGCTCGAGGCGTTGTCCGATCGCGCCCGGCGGCTGACGCGCGGCTACGACGCCCTGCTCGGCGCCCCGGGCGAGGGGCCGACGCCCGACTCCGGGATCGTCGGGCCGCAGGTCGCCCCCGACGGGCTGACGGTGACGATCGCCGTCGGCGCGTCGCTGTTCGACGACCGGTACGGCCTGGCGTCGCGCAAGCCGCGCCACCTCAAGCCGATGACGACCTTCCCCGACGACGCGCTCGTCGCCGCGGAGTGCCACGGCGACCTGATGCTGCAGCTGTGCGCCAACGGCGAGCAGACGCTGCTCAACGCGCTGCGCGACCTCATGCGCGCGACGCGCGGCGCCCTCGCCGGACGGTGGAAGATCGAAGGCTTCCTGCCGCAGCCGCGGGAGTCCGGCGCGCCGCGCAACCTGCTCGGCTTCAAGGACGGCACGGCCAACCCGGACATCAGGAACCCGGTCGACATGGATCGCGTCGTGTGGGTGGGACGCGATGCCGGCGAGCCCGGGTGGGCGCTCGGCGGCACCTACCAGGTCGTCCGCATCATCAGAAACCGCGTCGAGTTCTGGGACCGCGTCGCGCGCTCCGAGCAGGAGCTGATGATCGGGCGCGACAAGGGGACGGGCGCGCCGCTCGGCAAGCGCAAGGAGGGCGACGACCCGGACTACAAGACCGACCCGAAGGGCGCGCGGATCCCGATGGACTCGCACATCCGCCTCGCCAGGCCGCGCACCGCCGAGACCGAGGGCTCGCGGATCCTGCGCCGCGGCTTCAACTACTCGCGCGGCCTGGACATGTCCGGCCAGCTCGACATGGGCCTCGTGTTCTGCTGCTTCCAGGCCGACGTCGAGCGCCAGTTCGAGGCGGTGCAGAAGCGCCTGGCCGGCGAGCCGCTCATCGACTACGTCGTGCCGACGGGCGGCGGCTACTTCTTCGCGCCGCCCGGCGCGCGCGACAGCCAGGACTGGGTCGGCTCCGGCCTGCTCGCCTGACCTCAAGCCTTGCCGTCGCGCGCCGATCAGCCGGGCGTGCGCAGTGTTGTGGCAAGCGAGCTCCGGAGGATTCGGACCTTGCTGCGCCGCGTGCTCGTCGGGGGCGTCGTTCTGGCGGTGGTTGCCCTCGCTGCGGCGGTGGCCGCGGTCGCGCACCCTCAGGCGCCGGGACGCTCCGCGCCGCCCGTGGCGCGCGCTGACGCGGCACCGGTGCCGGAGCGCTCGCACCCCCAGGTCGTGGAGCCGCAGGCAGGCGTCGTGGCCCGCGACGGCGCGGTGTCGCCGACGGGCGACTCGCGCCCGGTCGGCGACGCCGAGATCCGGCGCGAGCTGAGCCAGCTCAAGGAGCTGGCGGCCAAGGACGAGCTCGCGGTCGGCTCGCGCGCGCGGGTACTGCGCGACGGGCGCGCCGTCGCTCCGCAGGCCGCGCCGCAGATCGTCCGCGACGTCATCCGCACCGCGAACGTCATCGCCAAGACGCCCTACCTCTGGGGCGGCGGCCACGGCTCGTGGTCGGCCGTCGGCTACGACTGCTCGGGCTCGGTCTCCTTCGCGCTGGCCGGCGCGGGCCTGCTCGACGCCCCGCTCACATCCGGCGAGCTCGCCAACTGGGCGCCCCCGGCCCCGGACGCTGGATCACGATCTACGCCAACGACGGCCACGTCTTCATGGAGGTCGCCGGCCTGCGCTTCGACACCGGAGCGCTACCCGGTGCGGGCACGCGCTGGCAGACGTCCGGACGTGACACGAGCGCCTTCACCGCCCGCCACCCGGGCGGGCTTTAGGGCTCCTAACAAAATGGGGCTTCTAAGCTGTCGGGAATGACGGTGTGTCAACCCTCGTTGAT
>Ga0307278_10000736_pt1 | contig 16074 bp, 11 predicted proteins | sample ER_DNA_117_FD_194482 | JGI IMG/M metagenome (GOLD analysis project Ga0307278, IMG submission 194482) | Bulk soil microbial communities from the East River watershed near Crested Butte, Colorado, United States - ER_DNA_117 | ecosystem: Environmental > Terrestrial > Soil > Floodplain | place... | reverse complement strand
AGGCGTGTGCAAGCGGCGGCACAGTGCGGGGACCAGATAGTTCCCGTGCACATCGGAGGCCACCATGTCAGTTGCCCAAGCCAGCAAGTCCACGATCAACGACGAGAGCCGAGGCGCGCGCCGAGTTCGTGATGTACGTATGTTCCAGCGGTACGCGGGCGCGGTCATCATGCTCATCCCGGCCACGGCTGTCGCCCTCGGGCGACTGTTTCAGACCGACGATTCCGACACCAGGCGGTCGCTCGACCTGATCGCGGCCAATCCGGATCGTCAGTTCACCTTTGCTCTGCTCGGTTTCATCGGCCTGTTCTGCATCGTCCCGGCGTTCCTCGCGGCCGGAGCGCTCTCCCGACGTCGACGGCCGGTGCTGACCACCGTGGCGCTCGCGGTGAACCTCGTGGCCTACCTCGGGGCCTTTGCGATGGCCGCCGTCGACAACCTCCTCCTGATCGGCGCCTCACTCCCACCCGGCCAGCGCGACGTCGCTGCGATCGTGATCGACAAGATGTGGTCAGCCGGAATACCGGGGGTCAGCACGAGCCTCTTCGTTCTCGGCCACATCCTCGGCGCGATCTTGATGGGGCTGGCCCTGCGCGGGAGCATCGCGACCGTGGGGTGGCTCGCCATGCTGCTGACGACGCCGGTGCACGTCTTGGCCTTTGTAGTCCTGCAGATGCCCATGCTGGACATGGCCGCCTGGCTGCTGATGACGCTGGCCTTCGCCTGCTGCGCGGTCAAGATCATCAGAATGTCCAACGACGAGTGGGACCTACCCCCACTTGGCCAGCCTGCGGCCCATGGATCCGCGACCGCCTCCTAGGACGTCGTCACAAGACAAGGGTGCGGAATCTGCCGCACCCTTTGATCTATTCATGATCTGCTGATCTATTCATGATCTGCCCGGCAGAAAGTGCGGGCAAACGACATTTCTGAATCATTCAGAATTGCCGCTCGCCCACACTTCACGGGCCACGAACTGTCAGCTGGTTGGGACCTTGCAGCCTGCCGGTGCATCGGCCGGGATGCTAACCGGTGCCGTACCGGCCGGCGCCTCAAAGAACGTCGCAGTGAAGACAGCCTCTGTGTCTCCGGTATTGATGGCCGTGTGCACATGGCCGTGTCCGGGATCGACGAATGCGGTTCCGGCCGGATAGCGGCGGCTGGTGCAGCCCTCGGACGAGATGTAGGTCAGCTCACCCTGAGCAATAGTGACGAACACCGGTCCGGGATGAGTGTGCCAAGGGATCTGTGCACCTGGTTGCACGGTGACTCTGGTCGTCACAATGTTCGACAGGTCTGAAACCTTGATCACGTCGGTGCCGTGTCCATCCACCTTGAGGCGTATCTGCATCGACCCCTGCTCGGTGAATGCCGCTCTCGGCGTGAGCACCTCGATCCCGACCGGGGTTGGGGTGGGATCGGCATGCGCAGTGCCGCCGTATAGCAGGGCGCCTGTTGCCGCGATAACCAGCAACAGTGTGGCATTTCTTGGTCGTCTCAACATGTCATTTCTCCGTTAGTTGGGTTTCGGTACGGTGCGAAGGACTGGGCTGTTCTCGCAGAACTGGACGTAGCCGAGGGGGAGCGGTCGGCGAGGGTGAACCGCACAAGCTGGGCTGTTCTGGCAGAACTGGATGTACGGGACTTCCCGCGTCCTCGCCGTCAGATGACGAGGTGAGCAGGGTGCCATCCTCGTTGTACGCGATGCTGAATCTCATACAGAGAAGGTAGGGAGACCGCCTTTGCAGATTCTTTGCACGGCGATTAGGCCGCGTCGCTCACCCAGCCGCGTAAACGTCGCGTGCGCCGCATCGGCCGACTTCATGGAGCCGTCTATGTCGCCCAGTTGTCGCAGCACGTGGGCCCGAAGCAAGTGCAGCCAGCCGAGCGACCGATGGGCCCCAGGGATGGGGAAACGCGCAAGGGTGCGATCGAGCCAGATCAGCGTCGCGGGGAGGTCTGTCAGCAAGAACTCCGCGACAGCGAGATCAACGCTGATAACCGAGACGCCGGTCGTGTCGCTTGATTCCTCCATGATGGCCAATGCCTCGCGCCCAAGCGTCCGAGCCTGATCCGGCGCGCCAGCGGACGCTGCATTCAACGCTCGACCCGCGAGTGCCAGGGCCAGTGCCCGCTTGTCGCGCAGGTCCCGACGAAGCGACTCAGACCGTTGTAGGTAGCCGTCCGCCTCTTCGTACTGCCCCACCCATCGCAGTACATGTCCATGCTGTGACAGCGCGTACGCCTCGCCGTAGCGGTCATCCACGCGACGGAACCGGGCGTAGGCGTCGTCGATGAGCATGGAGGCCGCATCGATATTGCCGGCCAGCCGCTCGCTGAGCGCGATGGCGAGCCTCAAATGCCCGGCCGCCTGTTGGGCCCCTACCCGACGCCCGAACAGCACTGTCTCCTCGGCGAATGGCAGTGGCGGATCCCGACGCTCGTCGACGGCCCAACCCAGCGACATGGCGACGAAAAACGGCGCTGCGTCATCGGGGACTTGCTGCAGCGCCTGCAAGGCGGCGTCGAACCGGGGACGCGCCAGGTCACCCTCACCCCGCGCCAGCGCCAGTACGCCGGCGAAATGTTGGGCCGAAGCAGCAACTCCAGGAAACCCGGCAGAAACGCGCAGAGCTTCGTCGCCTTGACTCTGCGCAAGCCTCCAATCACCGGCCATGAATGTCAGCAATGCCCGTTGGTGGTAGCCGTGGGCCCGCTCACTAGGCTCGCCGTGCTCGTTCAGGAGATCGACGATCTCCTCTCCGATCGCGGTCAGCTCAGTGGCATCGGCTTGGCGGATGTGCATGACGGCCATCGCTGCCAGTGCGCGAGCCCGCAGCGCGGATCGGTCCGGGGCGGCGTTCAGAGCCAGGGTGAGCCAGCGCGCTCCTTCGGAGATCAGGCCGCGGTTAACCCAGAAGCGCCAGCAAGACGTGGCCAGCTGTTGGGCTGTCGTCGGATCCGTTGCGAGTGCCATGGCCAATGCCGCGCGCAGATTATCCTGCTCGATGTCGAACCAGTCTGACGGTTCGCCGACGACAACCTCGCCGCGGTCGGGATCGTGTGCCGCAGCGGCCCCGGCGTACCACTCCATATGGCGTTTACGACAGACAGCCACCTCCGCGGCTTCCCCTAGCCGCGTCTCCGCGTACTGCCGAACCACCTCGAGCAACCGGTATCGCGTCTGTGACTCGGCCATGTCGGCATGGACGAGCGACTTGTCCACCAGACGGGAGACAAGGTCAATAACCACCGGCCCGGGGCGGTTGCACACCGATGTGGCCGCGTCCAGGTCGAATCCGCCGGCGAAGACAGCGAGTCGCCGGAAGATCATCTGTTCTTCCACTTCGAGCAGCCCGTGGCTCCAACCCAGGGTCGCGGCGATCGTTTGCTGGCGATCGAGGCGTCCACGTCCGCGCTGTCTGAGCAGGGTGAGTGCATCGCCGAGTCCGTCGGCGAGCTCGTGCACTGTGAAGTGGGCGAGGCGCGCGGCGGCGAGTTCGAGCGCGAGTGGTATGCCGTCAAGCCGATGACAGATCTCCGCCACAGGATCCGCGGTCTTTGTGTTCAGTTTGAACGAAGGCGCGGTAAGCCAGGCGCGTTCGACGAACAGCTGCACGGCTTCCAGCCGGGCGAGCTCCCGGACATCGATCTCGGTTCGGCTTGGCAGCTCCAGCGAGGGCACGCGGTAGACCAGCTCGCCGGGAAGCGCCAGCGGTTCGCGACTCGTGGTGACGATATTGATGTTGGACACCTGGCGAGCACCTGTTGAATGAGAGCACTGCACGCCTCGAGTAGGTGCTCGCAGTTGTCCATGATCAACAGCAAGGTGCGAGAACCGAGTTGCTCTGCGACGGCCGTCGCTGGGGAGCGTCCATTTCGAAGAGTCAGTCGCAGCGCCGATGCCACCGTGGATACGACGATCTCGGGATCCTGAACGCCAGCTAGCTCGACAAGCCAGACACCGTCCGGGAAGTCGGGGCCGGCGCCCGCCAGCCGGGCCAGCTCGAGAGCGAGCCGGCTCTTGCCAACACCGCCCACGCCGGTGAGGGTGAGCAGACGCGTACGCCCCAGGCCCGCCGTCAGCTCGGTGAGCAAGCGTCGGCGGCCGACAAAGCTGGTGGTCGGTGCCGGCAGGTTGTGGGGGATCGTAGCGGGTATGGGCTTGCCGCCGGTGAGCAGCCGCCGGTAGAGGGCCTTGGTTTCGGATTCCGGTTCGGCGGCGTACTCCTCGTCAAGAGCATCGCGGAGCCGTTCGTACGCCTCGATGGCCTCCCAGCGTCGGCCGACTCCGGTGAGTGAATTGATCAACACTCGGTGAAGGTGTTCGTCGAGTGGGCGGGCGGATGCGAGTGGTTCCACAAGGGCCAGCGCGGCTTCTGATTCACCTTGCTCAGACAGCTTCGAGCCGAGTAGGGCCGTCAACGCCGCGTGGGTTTCCCGCTCCCCTGCTGCCCAGTCCGCGTATTGATCTTCGGGGAGTAATTGGCCGGTCCACAGATCGAGCGCTTGATGCAACGCAGTGATCTCGTTGCTGCTGCGGGCGGCGCCGGCGGCTTGCTCGAATTGATCAACGTCCACGGTGAGGCGCGCGGCCGGGCAGAGGCGTACCACATCCTCGCTGAGTGTGATCGATTCTGCGCCCATCATGCGCCTGACGGCGTACACGATCTGATGCAGGTTGTTGGCTGCGGCCTCCGGCTCGATATCCGACCAGAGGATATCCACGAGTAGGTCGCGGTGCAGCCAATGCCCGGGTGCGAGAGCAAGCAGCTTGACCAACGCCTTGGCCTTGCGAAGACGCCACCTGTCTGGCACCGGCTGCCCGTTGACCATGACGGAGAAACCGCCGAGCAGCGAAACGTGAACCTCAGCTGCCGAGGCGGTCTCGTCCATGCCGCATCTTCCCGCGTTCCGACCGAAAACGAGAAACCGTTTGCCAGGACGCGCGCCCGATCCGAAAGCGTGCTTGGCAACCTTCGGTCCGACTGAGACACTCCAACGATGAGCCTTGGCACCGAATCGATGGAGATTGACACGGAAGCTCTCCGCGGGTACGTCGTCGGCCCGGGTGATCCGAGCTATGACACGGATCGCAAGATCTGGAACGGCTCGTTCGACAGGCGCCCTGCGACGATCCTCCGATGCCTGGGAGTTTCGGATGTCATCGCTGGTGTGAAGTTCGGGAGGACTAGCGGTCTGCCGGTCGCCGTACGCAGCGGTGGACACTCCTTCCCGGGTTTGTCAATGGCTGATGGCGCCCTCGTGATCGACCTCTCGCTCATGAAAGGAGTCCGGGTCGATCCCGACAGGCGAACCGCGCGGGTGCAGGCGGGCGTGCTGCTCGGAGACCTCGACAGGGAAACCCAGGCGTTCGGCCTCGCGGTGTCGTCGGGCATCGTCACCCATACCGGCGTGGCCGGACTCACGCTGGGCGGCGGGATCGGCTGGATCATGCGTAAGCACGGACTGTCGATCGACCAGCTCATCTCAGTCGATCTCGTTACGGCCGACGGTGAGTTCATTCAAGCGAGCGCGGATCGGAACGCTGATCTCTTCTGGGGAGTGCGCGGCGGCGGGGGCAACTTCGGAATTGTCACTGAGTTCGAGTTCCGGTGCGTGCCGCTGGGACCGCAGGTGATGGCGGGTCCGGTGTTCTGGCCGATGGCCCAGTCGCCCGACGTCCTGCGCTTTTATCGTGACTGGGTCGCTGACGCGCCAGACGAACTGATGACGATTGTGGTTCACCGAAAAGCGCCGCCGCTGCCATTCGTACCGCCGGAACTTCACGGGAAGCCGGTCGTAGCGGTCGTCTGCTGCTGGGCCGGTGACGTGCAGGAAGGGGAACGCTTTATCCGACCGCTGAAGGCATTCGGCTCCCCGGTCTTGGACGTATGTATGCCGAAGCCGTTCCTGACGCATCAGGCGATGTTCGATCCGAGCTTTCCGGCGGGTCGTTGGTACTACTTCAAGAGCTGCGACGTCGCCGAACTGAGCGATGAAATCATCGACGTCACGGTGGAGCACTCGTTGCAGATCTCCTCGCCGCTGACGGCGTTCCCGATCTGGCAGATGGGCGGAGCCGTGAGCCGAGTGGACGACGACGAAACCGCGTTCAACGGCCGGTCAACCGGCTTCACGTACAACATCGGCGCCAGCACCGAGACGAGTGCGGGATTCGCGGAGGAACGCGAGTGGGTACGCGACTTCTGGTCCGCCCTCCGGCCGTGGCACGAAGGCGTATACGTGAACTTCTTGGGCGACGAGGGTGCCGAGCGGATTAGGCAGTCGTATGGGTCGAAAAAGTACGACCGGCTCCAGGCCTTGAAGCGAAAGTACGACCCGGACAACTTCTTTCGGATCAACCAGAACATCGCGCCCAACTAGCCGGACGAAACTGGCAGTCCTATTGCCCGGGCATGCCTGATCAGGAAGACGGCTGAATGACCTCTTCGATTGCCTCGACCACGGTGTCCGGGGCCTTCTTGAGGATTTGTGTGTGGCTGTACGGGGTCGTGGCGAATACCGATATGCGCTTGTTGCTCGCCTCGGCTTTGGCGGCCGCACCACGCACCGTACGCACCTCCTCCTCGGTGGCGCCCGAGTGTGCTCCGGTGCCGACGATGTATACGGTCGGGCAATCCAGTGCTGCAAGGTCCGGGCTGAGGGCGCCGTTGACGGCGTCCATCTCGATCACGACATCGGCGGTCTCATCGGCGGACATGTGCGCCGACCGGCCGAGCGCTGCCAGGATGCGCATGATCCATCCCAGGCGCCGGAACTGTGCGCGCACCTTCTGCTTTCCGGCCTCGTCAAACATGGTGATCGGGTAGGCGCCATCGACGAGCACCAGCCCACGGACCTGCTGCGGGTGCCGGCCCGCATACCGCACGGCGATGGTGGCGCCGTATGACCAGCCGACGAGGATGGGGCGTTCGATCCCGGTGGCGTGGATAACGCGGCCGATGTCGTCGACCGCTCCCTGCACGGAATAGTCGGCCGACGTGCCCGATTTCCCGCGTGCCCGGGCGTCAAAGAGGACGGTGCGGTACTTGCCGCCGAGGCGCTGGGTGACGCGCTTCCAGTTCTGGACCGTGCCGAAGCCACCGCTCAGGAACAGCAGCGGAGGTGTGCCGCCTGGATTGTCGAGGGTATAGAGCTGCGTGTCGGCAGTCGGAATGGTGAGTTGGTGAGACATGTGGGGGCTTTCTGTTGGGCTGGGTCAGTAGTCAGCGGCCCGTGCCAGGGTAGTTGCGTTGCGCGTGCCATTCGGTGAGCAGGGCGGGCATCCGCTCGGCGAGGAACTCGTAGAAGGCGGCGCCCTCGTCGATCATTGAGCGGCGTACGTGGCAACGGGTGAGCAGAGAGACCGCCCCCGTGATCGCGCTGCGGCTGGCAAGCAGAGCCTTGCCGAGCTCGTCGATGGTCTGCTCCGGCGGCTGGCAGATCATGAGATATCCGAGGACGCGGCCGGCCACGCACGCCCCAGCCGCCCGGAACCTGCACGGTTCCCGTTACAGCCGTCCAAACGACCGCCTGAGCGGCCCGAACAGCTACGTTTGACGTGAAGTTCTCGAGCCCGAGATTCGTGGCCTTGGCGAAGAAACGGTCCAGTTAGACTCGGCCAGTCCTTGTCAGCGGGCCACGCGGATCAGCAGAGCCTCGCCCTGCCCACCGCCGCCGCACAAGCCCGCTGCTCCCAAACCGCCGCCACGGCGCTTGAGCTCCATAGCCAGGTGCAGCGCGAGCCGCGCGCCCGAGGCGCCGACCGGGTGGCCCATCGAGATGGCACCGCCATTGACGTTGACGACGTCTTCGCCGATCTCCAGCTCACGCATCGACTGGATGGCCACAGATGCGAACGCTTCGTTGATCTCGTATAGGTCGACCTGGTCCGGCGTGAGGTTCTCCCGAGCCAGCGCCTTGCTGATGGCATTGGCCGGCTGGGACAGCAGTGACGGGTCCGGCCCCGCGACCGTGCCGTGCGCACCGATCTCCGCCAAGATCGGAGCACCCAGCTCTTCGGCCTTGGCCCGGGACATCACGATCACTGCTGCGGCGCCGTCGGAGATCTGCGACGACGACCCCGCGGTCACCGTGCCGTCCGCAGCGAACGCGGGCCGCAGCTTGGCCAGCGTCGCCGCCGTCGTGTCCGAGCGCACCCCCTCGTCCTCGGTGACCATCACCGGGTCGCCCCTGCGCTGCGGCACCGCCACCACCACGATCTCATCGTCGAACAGGCCGTTCTTCTGCGCCTCAGCGGCCCGGCCATGCGATCCAGCGGAGTAGGCGTCCTGCTCCTCCCGGCTGATGCCACGGAGCTTCGTGTACGTCTCGGTTGCCGCACCCATCCCCAGCTGGTCGAACGAGCAGAACAGTGCGTCGTTGGCTGTGGAATCCACGATCTCGCCGTTGCCGTACCGGTATCCGCCGCGGGCTTTCGGCAGCAAGTACGGGCCTTGCGTCATCGACTCCATCCCGCCCGCGACGACCACATCGAACTCGCCGTACCCGATCAACTGATCGGCCGTCGCGATCGCATTCAATCCGGACAGGCACACCTTGTTCACCGTCAAGGACGGCACCGACATCGGTATCCCACCCTTGACCGCAGCCTGCCGGGCGGTGTTCTGCCCGGCCCCAGCCTGAATGACGTGGCCCATGATCACGTAGTCGACTTGATCACCAGTGATTCCGGCTCTCTCCAACGCGGACTTGATAGCAAACCCACCCAGGTCCATCGCCGAGAAATCCTTGAGAGATCCGGCGAGCTTTCCGATTGGTGTCCTGGCACCCCCGACGATGACTGATCCTGGCATTTGGTGCCTCCTTAGGTCGTTTTCTTCTTCTTTGGCAGATAAAGGTCTGTGATGGTTCCCTCGAACGCCTCGGCGGCCATGCCGATGGTTTCCGAGAGGGTCGGATGGGGATGAATGGTCAATCCGATGTCGGCCGCGTCGGCACCCATCTCAATGGCAAGCGCGGCTTCGGCGATGAGGTCTCCGGCATTGGGGCCGACGATGCCGCACCCGATGATCCGGTCAGTCAATTCATCGAAGATCACCTTCGTGATGCCTTCGTCCCGGCCGAGCGTCAGCGACCGGCCGGACGCCAGCCACGGAAACACCCCTTTGCCGTACTTGACGCCAGCGGCCTTCGCCTCATTTTCGGTGACCCCGACCCAGGCCACTTCGGGGTCGGTGTAGGCCACCGATGGGATCACCTTCGCGTCGAAGTAGCTCGGCAGACCGGCCGTCACCTCGGCAGCGACCTTGCCTTCGTGAATCCCTTTGTGCGCCAGCATCGGCTGGCCAACGACGTCGCCGATCGCGAAGATGTGCGGCACGTTGGTGCGCTGTTGCTTGTCCACCAGAATGAAGCCGCGCTCGTCGATCAGCACGCCGGCATTCTCCGCGCCGATCAGCCGGCCGTTGGGTCGCCGACCGACCGCGACCAGTACCTTGTCGAAGGTGTCGGTGTCCGGTGCACCAGCGCCTTCGAACCGTACGCGCAGCCCATCGTCACCGGCCTCGACTGCGGTCACCTTGGTCTTGAGATAGATGTTCTGGTACCGCTTGGTGATCCGTTTCGTCAGCGGCGTGACGATGTCCTTGTCGGCGCCCGGAATCAGTTGATCCATCAGTTCGACGACGGTGATCTGTGCGCCGAGTTCCGAATAGACGGTCGCCATCTCGAGGCCGATGATCCCGCCGCCGAGCACCAGCAGTCGCTCAGGTATGTCGCCGAGTGCCAGCGCACCGGTGGAGTCGATGACTCGCGGATCGTCGTTAGGGATGAACGGCAGCGTCATCGGTTCGGAGCCGGCGGCGATGATCGCCTGTTCGAAGCTCACGATTTTGACCGAGCCGTCGTCCATTGTCACCTGAATCTGGTTCATCGAGGTGAACATGCCGTTGCCGCGTACGACCTCGATCTTGCGCTGCTTGGCCAAACCCGCGAGGCCGCCGGTGAGCCGCTTGACGACGCTCTCTTTCCAGTCGCGCAGCTTGTCGATGTCGATCTGCGGCTCGGCGAAGGACAGCCCGTGGGGGGCCATCTCCTTCGTCTCGGCGATCACCCTGGCGGCGTGCAGCAGCGCCTTGGAGGGAATGCAGCCGATGTTGAGACACACGCCTCCGAGCCTCTCGCCGCGGTCCACCAGGACGACGCTCTTGCCGAGGTCGGCGGCCCGGAACGCGGCGCTGTATCCCCCGGGACCAGCGCCAAGCACCAGCACCTCGGCGTGTACGTCGCCGCGCTCGGTCATCGGTGGCCTGGCGACCGGCGATGGTGCCTGCGCAGCGGTCTGTTCGGCGGGGGCCGGTGCTTCGCCAGTGCGCAGGTCCAAGATGGGGTGCCCGGCGGAAACGGTGTCGCCGACGTTCACTTTGACCGCAACGACCGTGCCTGCCGCTGGGGCGGGTACGTCCATGGTGGCCTTGTCCGACTCGAGCGTGATCAGCGGGTCGTCGACCGCAACGGTGTCGCCGGCGTTGACCAGCACCTCGATGACCGGTACTGCTTCAAAGTCGCCGATGTCCGGGACACTCACCTCGATCTTGTCGTAGACCCCGCTCGCGGAGCCATAACCGGTTTTTTCACCAGGGTCAGGATGCGCGCTTTCATGTACGTGCTCCTTGGGCGGCGTGCCCGCAGCTCCCTCGGCCTCGAGGACCATGAGCACGCTTCCCTGCGACACCGTGTCTCCGACTCCGATCCGCAGTTCCGACACAGTGCCGGCGGACGGGGACGGCACATCCATGGTGGCCTTGTCCGACTCCAGCGTGACCAGCGAGTCGTCAACCGCGACGACGTCACCGGGACTGACGTGGATCTCGATCACCGGCACGTCGCCGAAGTCGCCGATGTCGGGGACCTGAATCTCGAGAGCGCTCATGTTTGGATGTCCTCGCGTCTCTAGAGGATGAGCCGACGGTCGTCTTCGAGCAGATGGCATAGCTGCCGGGTGAACCGGGCGGCCGCCGCGCCGTCGATCACCCGGTGGTCGTACGACAGCGAGACCGGCAGCATCATCCGGGGAACGAACTCCGATCCATTCCAGACCGGGGACATCTTCGACCGCACCACACCGAGAATGGCCACCTCGGGCGCATTGACGATCGGGGTGAAGCTCGTGCCGCCGATGCCGCCCAGGCTTGAGATGGTGAACGTGCCGCCCTGCAGGTCATTGGGGGACAGCTTGCCGTCGCGAGCCTTCTTCGAAATGCCGCCGAACTCTTTGGATAGCTCGATGATCCCTTTGCGGTCGGCATCCTTGACGACCGGAACGACCAGCCCGTCGGGGGTATCGACCGCAATACCGATGTTGTAGAACTTCTTGAGGATCAGGCTGTCCTTCTCCGGCGACAGCGAACTGTTGAAGTCGGGGAACTGCTTCAACACCGACACGCAGGCTTTCACCAGGAACGCCAGCAGGGTCACTCGGTAGCCGTCGGCCTTGGCTGCGGTGTCCAGCTCCTTGCGGTACTTGTCGAGGTCGGTGATGTCGGCCTCGTCGTTGTGCGTGACGTGTGGCACGTTCAGCCAGGACCGGTGCAGGAACGGGCCGGAGATCTTCTTGATACGCGCAAGCGGCTTGGTCTCCACCGGCCCGAACTTGGAGAAATCCTGGGCCGGAATCTCTGGGATGCCCGTGCCGGTCGCGGGTGCCGCGGCGGCTGGCGCCGGAGCCTGGGTAGGTCCGCGCAGGAACCCCAAGAGATCGTCCTTGGTAATCCGACCTTTCGGTCCCGTACCGGTGACAGCCCCGAGGTCGATACCGAATTCTCGGGCCATGCGTCGCACGCTGGGGCCGGCGTGCACTCCGGCCACGTCGGGCGCTCCTGCCGCAGGTGGTGCTGCGCTCGGAGCGGCTGTTGGAGGCGCGGCTGGCGAAGTTGGGGCGGCAGCTGGTGCGGCGGCAGCCGGTGCGGCCGGTTGGGCGGCCTCCGGCGGAGCGTCCTGCTGTTCCACCAGCGAAGGCGGCTCGGTCATTGCGCCGTCACCTGGTTGGAGCATGAGAATCGGGGTGCCTTCGCTCACCGTGTCGCCGACCTTGACGAGCACATCCGCGACGGCGCCAGCGGCCGGCGACGGGACGTCCATCGTCGCCTTGTCCGATTCGAGCGTGATCAACGGGTCGTCCGCATTGACGGCATCACCGGGCTTGACGTGCACCTCGATGACCGGCACGTCGTCGAAGTCGCCGATGTCGGGGACCTTGACCTCGGTTGCTGTCTGGGTTGCCGCAGTCATGGGACGCCTCTCTTACGCGCGGGCCGGGTTGGGTTTGTCGGGGTTGAGGCCATACTTAGCAATCGCCTGGGAGGCGGTCCCGACGGGAATGGTCCCTTCGGCAGCCAGTTCGGTGAGCGCGGCGACGGTGACGAAGTGCCGGTCCACCTCGAAGTGTTCACGGAGTTTCCGTCGATAGTCGGAGCGGCCGAAGCCGTCGGTGCCGAGCACGTGGTAGCGCCGCTTCACGTACGGGCGGATCTGTTCGGCGAACGCCCGGATGTAGTCCGTCGCGGCGACGGCTGGTCCGTCCGGCCGCCCGGCGAGCTGGGTCTCTACGAAGGACTGCCGGCGCTCCTCACCGGGATGCAGCATGTTCCACCGTTCGGCGGCCATGCCTTCGCGTCCCAGCTCGGTGAAGCTCGGCACGCTCCACGCGTCGGCCGCCACGTTCCAGTCCTGTTCCAGCAGGTCGGCGGCCGCGATGACCTCGCGCAAGATCGTCCCGGAGCCGAAAAGCTGCACCCGCGGAGCCGATTCCTTGGCGGCGTTGCCCTCCCGGAACAGATACATCCCCTTGACAATTCCGTCGCGAACCTCGTCCTCGCGACCCTCAGGCAGAGCGGGATGCTGATAGTTCTCATTCATCACGGTGAGGTAGTAGAAGATGTCCTCCTGCTCGGCGTACATCCGGCGTAGCCCGTCGGCGATGATCACCGCCACCTCGTAGGAGAACGTCGGATCGTAGGAGACGCAATTTGGAATCGTCGCGGCCAATACGTGGCTGTGCCCGTCCTCGTGCTGCAGTCCCTCGCCGTTGAGCGTGGTACGCCCCGCTGTGCCACCCATCAGGAAACCCCGCGCGCGCATGTCGCCGGAGGCCCAGGCGAGGTCGCCGACCCGCTGGAAGCCGAACATCGAGTAGTAGATGTAAAACGGGATCATCGGGACATCGTTGGTGCTGTACGAGGTAGCCGCCGCAATCCACGACGACATCGCGCCCGGCTCGTTGATCCCCTCTTGGAGGAGTTGGCCGCTCTTGTCCTCCTTGTAGAACATCAGCTGATTCGCGTCTTCCGGCTGGTACATCTGACCGACCTGGGAGAAGATGCCGAACTGCCGGAACAGGCCCTCCATGCCGAATGTGCGGGACTCGTCGGGCACGATCGGCACGATGCGCTTGCCGATCTGCTTGTCTCGCAGCAGCGTTGTCATGATCCGCACGAACGCCATCGTGGTGGAGATCTGCCGATCTCCGGTGCCTTTCAGCTGGGACTCGAAGGCCGACAGCGGCGGCACCTGCAGCGACTCGGAGCTTCGGCGTCGGCGGGCCGGGAGGCTGCCCCCGAGTGCAGCGCGCCGTTCTTGCAGGTAGGCCTGCTCCTTACTGCCGGCGTTCGGTGGCAGGAATGGAACCTCGGCGATCCGATCGTCAGGCACGTCGATCTGGAACCGGTCCCGGAAGACCCGCAGCACCGACTCACCCATTTTCTTCTGTTGATGGGTGATGTTCTGCCCTTCACCGGCCTCACCCATGCCGTAGCCCTTGACGGTCTTGGCCAAGATCACCGTCGGCTGGTCGGTGTGATTGACCGCGGCGTGGTAGGCGGCATAGACCTTCTGAGCGTCATGGCCGCCGCGGCTCAGCGCCCAGATGTCGTCATCGGACATGTCAGCAACAAGATCAAGCAGCTCGGGGTACTTGCCGAAGAAGTGTTGGCGGACGTACGCCCCGTTCTTCGACTTGAAATCTTGATACTCGCCGTCGACGACCTCCTCCATCCGCTTGAGCAACAGGCCGGACTTGTCGGCGGCGATCAACGGGTCCCAGCCCGCTCCCCAGATCACCTTGATCACGTTCCAGCCGGCGCCGCGGAACACCGCTTCCAATTCCTGAATGATCTTGCCGTTGCCTCGTACCGGACCGTCGAGCCGTTGCAGGTTGCAATTGATGACGAAGATCAGATTGTCGAGCTTCTCTCGTCCGGCAAGGGAAATCGCGCCGAGCGACTCCGGCTCGTCCATCTCGCCGTCACCCAGGAAGGCCCACACATGTCTGTTCGCGGTGTCGGCCAGGCCACGAGCATGCAAGTACTTGAGGAATCGGGCCTGGTAGATCGCCATCAGCGGTCCAAGGCCCATCGACACCGTCGGGAACTGCCAGAACTCCGGCATCAGCCATGGGTGCGGATACGACGAAAGACCGCCGCCGTCGACCTCCTGCCGGAATTTGAGCAGCTGGTCTTCGGTGAGCCGACCCTCGACGAACGCCCGGGCGTAGATACCAGGCGAGCTGTGACCCTGGATGAAAACCAGATCACCGCCGTACGACTCGCTCGGTGCGTGCCAGAAGTGGTTGAAGCCGATGTCGTAAAGGGTGGCCGCAGACTGGAAGCTCGCGATGTGGCCGCCCAACTCGGACGACTCCTTGTTGGCACGCAGCACCGTCGCCACGGCGTTCCATCGGATCAGCGACCGGATCTTGTATTCGATCTCCAGGTCACCGGGGTGCTGCGCCTCACGATCCGGCGGGATGGTGTTCAGATACGGAGTGTTTGCTGAGTACGGCACTGGCACGCCGCTGCGCCGGGCGTCGCCAAGCAGTTCGTCCAGCAGGAACGTTGCCCGATCAGTGCCGTCGAACGTTACAACGGAGTCCAGCGCGTCCAACCACTCGCGGGTCTCCAGCGGATCAAGGTCCTGGGGCATTGAGACCCTCCTCGGCCTTCAGCAGGCCGACTATGGGCCTGGGTGGTCGCAGATATGTCGGAAACGTTACGCGCGACATCGCGTCTACTTCCAGCAGGGCGCCTGCGCTGTCCATTACGTGGTTCAAGCGACGTGTCAGAGCGGGCCGTCAGGCGGGCTCGGTGAGGCTTACAGGCTTGCCAGTCTTGAGTGATTCTTCGACAGCGAGAGCAACCTGCAGAGCGCGGGTACGCCGGTGAGTGACTGGGGGCCACAGCGGTGTCCGCCGCCACCCATCCCTCGGCAAAAGCGAATTCGCCGAGATGGTCTGGCATGCGGTAAGCCCGTCGCCGGCGCAGGCGAGCTAGACCCGACGTCTACGATCGAATGCTCGCGGCGATCGTGGGCGCGACCCGGAACGCGTTCGCGGCGATGGTCAGAGCCGGATTGAGGGCCGCGGAGGATGGGAAGAAGCTGCTGTCCACGACGTAGAGGTTGTTGACGTCGTGGCTGCGACAGTCGCGGTCGAGAACGCTGATGGCCGGATCCACCCCAGCAACGGCTGTACCGCACATGTGAGAGTTCGTGGCAATGCCCATGCGTTCGGTGAGCATGATCGGGTAGCCGGTCCTGCGGACCGCGCGGCTGGCGCGCTTGACCAACTCCTGGTGCGGGGCAAGGTTGTTCGGGCTCCAGTTGATCATGATCTTGTTGCCGTCGACAGTGACCCGGTTGAGTGGCCGGGGCAGATCTTCGGTAGTGAGGTAGATGTCGAGACTGCGATCGGTGACAATGTTCAGAGCCCACATTGGCGCCCACGAGCGGGCCGCTTTGACCATCGACGCACGCAGCTTGCCGAGCATCTGCAGATTCCCGAGCGGATAGGGCGTGTCCGGCCCGGCCTCGTACCAGTCGTTGAGCCCGAGCGTCTTCTGCCAGGCGGTGTCATTACGGCGAGCAGGGTTCACCGCCAAGCAGAAGGTGCTGTTGTGGACCATGTAGTTGCGGCCGAGTAGGCCCGACGAGTTACCTAGTCCCCTTGGATGTTGATCATTGGCCGATCGCAGCAGCATGGCAGCCGAGTTGACAGCTCCGCCAGACACTACGAAGGTCTTGGCCTCGATCCGCATGGTCTGCTCGCCTACATCTGAC